>Ga0302314_10007055_pt1 | contig 20255 bp, 21 predicted proteins | sample III_Palsa_N2_3_FD_200533 | JGI IMG/M metagenome (GOLD analysis project Ga0302314, IMG submission 200533) | Peat permafrost microbial communities from Stordalen Mire near Abisko, Sweden - III_Palsa_N2_3 | ecosystem: Environmental > Terrestrial > Soil > Palsa > Peat permafrost | place: Sweden... | reverse complement strand
AACCCTGTGGGCGTAATCCAAGGTGGCTTCCTGGCGGCGATGCTCGACGACACGCTGGGGCCAGCATTGGCTGCTGTCCTGGAGCCTGAGCAGTTCGCACCCACGACTGATTTGCACGTGCAGTTCCTCAGGCCTGCGCGGCCCGGGCGACTCGTCGGACATGGGCGGATCGTGCGGCGTGGAAGAGACGTTGCCTTCCTGGCCGGCGAGCTGCAGGATGAGTCAGGCACGATCGTCGCGGTGGCCACTGCCACAGCTCAGATTCGCCAGTTGCCGCTTTGAGCGATCAGCTCGGCGAGCGACGCTCGCTTGAGTGTCTGAGTCTCAATCGCCGCTGATCTTAGGCAGACTGTGCCGATGCACGCGTTCAACTCCTCACACGTATCAGCACGCCTCTGATGAGCGCCCGTGATGATCGAGACACCGCCGCCTTTCCGCCCCTGAGCGACGCCGAGATCGCCGATGTCGCGGCGTTCGGTATTGAGCGCGAGACAGCTGCTGGAGACGTGTTGTTCCATGCCGGCGAGGCTTCCTACGATCTATTCGTCGTGCTCGAGGGCGAGGTTGAGGTCGTCAGGCTCGACGGCGCGGATGTGGTTGTCATTGCCGGATATGGACCGGGCGGTTTTGTGGGCGAGCTGAACCTCTTGACGGGCCAGCGCCGCTCGCTGACTTGTCGTGTGACCGCGGCTGGGCGGGTTCTGGTGGTCGCGGAGGCCGAGTTCCGGCAGCTCATGAGCGTTCGCCCCGCAATTGCAGAAATCATCTTCAACGCGTTTGTCGCGCGGCGGGAGGTGCTGCGATCGGGCGTCGGCGCTGAGGCGATCCGCATCATCGGCTCGCGTTACTCGCCGGAGGCGATGAGCCTGCGGACGTTTGCCGAACACTCCCATCTGGCTCACGCTTGGATCGATGTCGAGGATGCCAAGGACGTTGAGGCTCTGCTCGTGAGCATCGGGCTTGAAGCACAGGACATACCGGCAGTGATCACCGACACTGAGACCCTGCGCCGGCCGTCGACTGCCACGTTCGCGGAGCACCTCGGTCTGACGTTTCGCGCAACGCCGGGCTATATCTTCGATCTGGTCGTCGTTGGCAGCGGCCCGGCCGGGCTCGCCGCGTCAGTGTACGGCGCCTCAGAGGGTCTGCGTACGGTGTCTCTGGACGCGGTGGCGATTGGTGGCCAGGCTGGGACGAGCTCGCGTATCGAGAACTACGCGGGCTTCCCCAACGGCATCTCCGGCGGAGACCTAACCAGCAGGGCCGCCGTGCAAGCGATGCGTCTCGGTGCTCGCCTGAATGCTCCGTGCGAGGTGGCGGGCCTGCATGTCGAGGCGGGCTTCCACGTGGTTCGCCTACGCGATGGCAGTGAGATTCCCACCCGGGCGGTGATCGTCGCCTCGGGAGCGCGCTATCAGCGCCTGCCCGTCGAGGATCTGGAGCGCTTTGAGGGCGCGGGCGTCTATTACGCGGCAACAGATCTCGAGGCGCGCGTTTGCGACGGGGCCGCGGTATTGGTGATCGGGGGTGGCAACTCAGCGGGACAGGCTGCGATCTACCTCGCCCAGAGCAACTGCCGTGTCACGATCGCCATCCGTCGCGAGGACCTCGCCCAGACAATGTCGCAGTACCTGATCGCGCGGATCGACGCCGACCCGAACATCGAGTTGATGACCAGCGTCGAAGTACAGGGTCTCGCTGGCAACGATCGGCTGGAACAGGTGACGCTGCAAGATCGCGTCACCGGTCGGCAGCAAACGCTGAGCTGCGCGGGCCTGTTCTGCTTCATCGGTGCGCGTCCTGCGACCGCTTGGCTGGGAGATTGCGTGCTGCTCGACGGCGACGGCTTCGTGCTCACCGACCGCCAGCTGACCGAGGCGCTGATCGAGGGTCGATCCGCTGCCCTGCCGTTCGAGACATCCGTGCCCGGTGTGTTCGCCGCGGGAGATGTTCGTCACGGCTCGATGAAGCGGGTCGCGGCGGCCGTGGGCGAGGGTTCAAGCGCGGTGCGCTCGGTGCACGAGCGGCTTGCCACGCAGACATAGATGCCCGCCGTGCACGGCAGCCGCCGTTGTTTCGGTGAGGGCGATCCGCTGATGGAGCGCTATCACGACGAGGAGTGGGGCTTTCCGGTGCTCGACGAGCGCGGGCTGTTCGAGCGAATGAGCCTCGAGGCCTTCCAGTCGGGGCTGTCATGGCGGACGATTCTCAACAAGCGCGACGCGTTTCGAGCCGCGTTTGCCGGGTTCGACCCCGAGGTAGTCGCGCGCTTCGGTGACGCTGATGTCACCCGTCTGCTGGCCGACGCTGAGATCGTGCGCAACCGCGCGAAGATCGAGGCGACGCTCGCAAATGCGCATGCCACGGTCGCGTTGCGGGGCGCCGAACCGCTCGATGTCTTGATTCGCGCCTATGCGCCCGAGCGGCAAGCTCGTCCGCCGGATACCTGGGCGCACGTGCAAGCGAAGACACCGGAGACGGTCGCGCTTGCCCGCGAGCTCAAGCGTCGCGAGTTTCGCTTCGTCGGTCCGACAACGCTGTATGCGCTCATGCAGGCTTGCGGCTTGGTGAACGATCACCTGGCCGACTGTCCAGCACGGCCCGCGATTGAGCGCGCACAACGGGCAGCCGGCCTGCTCTAGCGCGGCGTCGATTCCGTCTGGTGTATGCAATACTTAAGTGAATGCTTAAGCAATACGAACCAACCGGGGATGAGGTCGATCTGCTCTTCCAGGCGCTTGCCGACCCCGGTCGCCGGGCGATGGTCGATCGCCTCACCCGTGGTCCGGCTTCGGTCAGTGAGCTGGCACGCCCGCTCCCGATGTCGCTGCCCGCGGTCGTCCAACACCTGCATGTGCTCGAAGCCAGCGGCCTCGTGCGCAGCGAGAAGGTGGGGAGGGTGCGTACTTGCCGTATCGAGCCGGTCGCGTTGACGAGCGCGGAGCAGTGGATAGCCGAGCGGCGTGCGAGCTGGGAACGTCGCCTGGACAGCCTCGGCGAGTACTTGGCAGAGGAAAAACGACAAACAAGAGCGAGAAGGAGCAGAACATGAGTAAACGATCCACCGAGCATGCGACCTTCGTGATCGAGCGAACCTACGATGCCTCACCCTCACGAGTCTTCAACGCCTGGGCTGATCCGGTGGCCAAGGCCCGCTGGTTCGGGCCAACGACGCTTGCTGACGACGCACGCACGCTGGAGTTCGCGGTCGGCGGTCGCGAGCGCTTCACGGTCGAGGGGCCCGATGGTGCGACCTACTCTTACGACGCCCTCTATCAGGACATCGTGTCCGACGCGCGGATCGTCTATTCCTACGATATGCACCGCAACGCCGAGCGCATCTCCGTGTCGGTGAGCACTGTCGAGTTCGAGCCGGCCGGTGAGGGCACACGTCTCATCTACACCGAGCAGGGCGTGTTCCTCGACGGCCATGACAAGCCGGCGATGCGCGAGCAGGGAACCGCCGCGATGCTGAGCGCGCTCGGTGACATGCTCGTGGCCGTCGGTGGGCGCTGATGGCTTCAGCGAACGAGGCCGACGGCGCCCAGGGCCACGTAGCCGAGCGCTCGCGCTGGATCGCGCTCTACGTGCTGTGTGTGGGAATGCTGATGATCGTGCTCGACGTGACTGTCGTCAACGTCGCACTCCCCTCGATCCAAGATGACCTGCACTTCTCCACCTCGAGCCTCGCGTGGGTGGTCAACGCGTACCTGATCGCCTTCGGCGGGCTGTTGCTGCTGGCGGGGCGCTTCGGCGATTTGATTGGACGCAGACGCATCTTCCTCTCAGGCGTGATCCTGTTCACTGCGGCCTCGCTGCTTTGCGGCTTGGCGGCCAGTCAATCGCTGCTGATCGTCGGGCGTTTCATTCAGGGAGTTGGCGGTGCGATGACCTCAGCGGTGATCCTCGGCATGATCGTGACGATGTTCCCGGAGCCTCGCGAGCAGGCCAAGGCAATCGGCGTCTACGCGTTCGTTGCCTCCGCTGGTGGCTCCGTCGGCCTGCTTGCGGGCGGCGTGATCACGCAGTCGATCGACTGGCACTGGATCTTCTTCATCAACCTCCCTATCGGTATCGCAACCGTCGTGCTCGCCAGGCGTCTGCTTGCAGACGACGCCGGTATTGGCTTCGGCGAGGGCGCCGACGTACCTGGTGCGGTTCTGATCACAACGGCGCTGATGCTCGGTGTCTACACCATTGTCAAGCCTGCCGCCGACTATGGCTGGGGAGCAGGGCGCACGCTCGCGCTCGGCGCTGCCTCGCTCGTGCTCCTGCTGGGCTTTCTCGTGCGAGAGGCAACAGCGCGCAACCCGCTCGTGCCGCTGCGGATCTTTCGCTCGCGCAACGTCGCCTCGGCGAACCTCATTCAGGTTCTGTCGGTTGCGGGCATGTTCGGCGTGTTCTTCCTCGGAGCGCTGTACCTACGCAGGGTGCTGGGCTACGATGCCCTGCAGATCGGGCTCGCGTTCCTGCCCGTCACGCTCGCGATGGGCACTCTCTCGATCCGCTACTCCGAGCGGCTGGTCACCCGTTTCGGCGCGCGCAACATGCTCGTGCCTGGTCTTGTGCTGATCATGCTGGCGCTCCTGCTGTTCACCCAGGCGCCCGTGCACGGTAGCTATCTTGTGCACGTAATGCCCTCGATGCTGCTGCTCGGCATCGGTGCCGGCATCTGCTTCCCCGCGCTGATGAATGTCGCGATGTCCGGTGCGAGCCCCCATGACGCCGGCCTGGCCTCCGGGCTGGTGAACACGACTGCCCAGGTTGGAGGTGCGCTTGGGCTGGCGGTGCTCGCCACGTTGTCGACCTCGCGCAGCGGCCACCTGATCTCTGAGGGTCACTCGACGGCTGCAGCGCTCACCAGCGGGTATCACCTCGCCTTCTGGATCGCCGCCGCCCTCACCGCTACGGCGATTGCGATTGTGCCCGCCGTGCTGGGTGATACCACGCCGGCGCGAGACATCCACACCGACGGTGCGCTTCGGCAAACGGCGCCTAGCTTGAGCGAGCCGACGAGCTAATCGGGTTGGGCCGCATGCGACTAGGTGAGGCCCGGTCCGATATCTGTGCGGAGCTTCTCCAGGCCCAGGCGCATACGGCCCTTGACCGTTCCGGCGGGTAGGCCGAGCTCTGCGGCGATCTCCCTATGCGTCAGCTCGCCGTAGTAGGCGAGGACGATGACCTCACGCTGATAGTCGGGAAGCCGTTGGAGTAGAGCGTGCAGGCGTCCCGCGTCGATGCGGGCCACGACGCGGTCGGCCATGTTTTCGCCAGGCTCGCGACGGGAGAGGATCATTTCTTCGCCAGCTTGATGATTGGCGTGCTTCGCGTCGCGGCGGATGATGTCAATGGATCGGTAGCGCACTACGCTCAGCAGCCAGGCGGCGACCGTGCCGCGCTCATTCAGGTAGGCCGCCCGGTTGTGCCAGACGGCGGCGAAGGCTTCCTGGACGGCGTCCTCGGCGCGACCGTGATCGCTACAGACTGACCGTGCCACCCGGTAGGCGCGAGCGGCGTAGCGGTCATAGAGCTCCTCGAACGCGTCTGCTTGCCCGGACCTGATCTGCTTCATTAGGGCAGCATCGGGGCACGCGAGGAGAGCAGAAGTGGTGTTCTGCGCTGCGCTTGCACGCCGCTCGTTGATATACGTCGTGGCCGTTACGGTGATCTCCTGGCGACGCTGGGCACCCGCAAGTAGCGTGCCATCTCGCCGGCTGCTTGTCATCGGTAGAGGCCGCTGATCGTGTAGTAGCTCTACGGAGTGACACATGCGCTGCGCGTGGCTCCGGTTAGCCTCTGGGTGTGCTGAGCGATCTCACGACCAGCCTGGGCCTGTCACCGCTGTCAGTGCTAATCGTTGACGATCACGCTGTGGTGCGCAGAGGAGTGCGTGCGCTGCTGGACCCCCAGCCCGCGTTTCGGGTGGTCGCTGAGGCGGGCGACGTTCAGGGTGCGCTGGCGGCGATGCGGGCACATCATCCCGCGCTGGTAGTCCTCGACATCCATCTTCCGGGGGAGCCGAGTTTGCCTGCGATCGCACAAATGAAGCAGATCTCACCAGGCACGCGGGTTCTTGTCCTGACGATGTATGACGATCCGATGTTCGCTCGTCACGCGCTTGACGCCGGCGCTGCCGGCTACGTGCTCAAGGAGGCCGCGCCACTGGAGCTCATTCGCGCGCTACATGCCGTAGCTTCTGGAGAGAGCTATCTCCATCCGAGCCTTGGGGCCCGGCTTGCCGCGAGCGAAGAGGACGGGCTGCGCCTTGATCGCTTGACCGAACGCGAGCGTGACGTGCTGATGCGTGTCGTGGGAGGCGCCACGAACAAGCAGATCGCCAGCGAGCTTCACCTCAGCGTGCGCACAGTCGAGACTCACCGTGCGCGCTTGCAGGAAAAGCTCGGGGTGAGCGGGCTGTTAGAGCTGGTCGAATTCGCGCGTGCTCACGGGCTGCTGGAGTCCTGAGCGGCCCCGATCGAGGACGGTCCGCCGAGCGGCATGATGAACCGGAGCGTGGTGCCGGCTCCTGGTGCGGTTTGCACCTCGAGCTGGCCACCTACGAGCATTGCCCGCTCGCGCATCCCAATCAGGCCGAACCCGTCGTTTCTTGCCCCGGCTTCGAAGCCGACGCCATCGTCTGTGACGATCGCCTCGATTGCGCGCTCACGAGCCCGGACTGTGACCTCGACGCGGCGAGCAGCCGAATGTCTTGCGACGTTGGCCAGTGCCTCTTGCACTGCCCGGTAGAGCATGCTCTGGTCGCTGGCGCTTAGGCGCCGCCCTAGCTGGGACATTTCGAGGTTGAGCTCCACCTCGAGACCATCAATGACGCGGACCTTACGACCGAGGCTCTCGAGAGCGGCCTCCAGCCCAACTTGGTCGAGTACGGCCGGGCGCAGCTCGGTGATCAGGTGGCGCAACTTGACGATCTCGTCTTGGACGAGGTCAGTGGCCTCGTTCACTGTGGCGTCTAGCTCGTCTGGCCGTGCAAGTCCGGAGACAAGCAGCATGTGCAGCGCACCGAGGTTCTGCAGCGTCTCATCGTGTAGCTCGCGCGCCCAGCGGGTGCGCTCGTGCTCCGCCGCTTCCAGGCCACGCCGGGCTGCCTCGAGCGTGCGCGTCTCACGTTCATTCTTGACGACATTACGCGTGACAATCCTCAACTCGAGCTCGTGAACGACGATTGCGGCGAGTTGCTCGAGCGTCGCAACATCCTCGTCACCAAACTCACGCGGGTCCTTATCCATGACGCAGATCGCGCCGAGGTTATGGCCATCCCAGGTCGTAAGTGGCGCACCGGCGTAAAACCGCAGCCCCAACTCACCTGCGACGATCGGGTTCGCCAGTGCGTTGGGATCCACTGAGGCATCCGGCAGGATCAAGGGCTCGCGCTGGAGAATCGCCGAAGCGCACAGGCCCGGAAGCCGGGCGACCTCCTCTACGTCGATTCCGTGTCTTGCCTTGAACCAGACCCGGTCGTTGTCGACGATGCTGACGATCGAGATCGGCACCTTGAACAGTCGAGCGGCCAGCAGCGTGATGCGATCGAACGCGCCCTCGCACGGGGTGTCGAGGATCTCATAGCGGTGGACTGCCGCTAGTCGCGCATCCTCGTCGCGCGGAATGATGCTCGATGAAGTCTCCATGGTTGTCCCGAAAGCGGTTCGACGCCTGCGGCCGATAAAACAGTCTACGGACCGGTGGCCTGCGCTACGGCGTCTCTGTCCCTCCGGCGGTCTGCGCCGGCCCAACGATGACGCTCTGCAGCCGACGGACCGCATCGAGATGATCGCTCGTCCAGATCATCCTCACGGCCGTTGCGCTCGCCCGGCCATCCTCGCTGCGCAGGTCATGACGCACCGCATCGAGGAGCCGCCCGTCGGCGAGCGTGTCGTGGGCGAGGGGCACTGGTGGCTTTTGCCCTGCGATCAGGCTGCTAGCGAGCTGCTCATACCAGCCCTTTACGAGCTCGCTCGTCTGCAGCAGCTCATTGCGAGCGGCGGCACGGTCGCCAGTTGCTGCGCCGTCCTCATGCTGCCAGAGGTCAAGGACGGCGTCGGCCGCCAGGCGCAGGCCGCCGACCCCGGTGACCAAGCTAGTCATCTCGGCCAACGGGACCGGCTTGGCGCCCCGCTCGACCAGGTATCCGCGGAAGGCGTCGTCCAGGCGGCGGGCTGCCGCCGCCGCGCGATTGGCGTCCTCGACGGGGGTCGCGAGTGAGCTAGCGGTCTGATCGCAACGCCCCATTCCGAACTCCACCGCGCGGGCGAGATAGTCGACACCGTCGATGTACGCGTCGGCCAGCGCTTGGCGCAGTGCCGCCCCGGCGCCGCGCGGCCAGAACAGCAGCCCGACGGCAATGCTCACGGCGCAGCCAAGCGCGATGTCCTCCACGCGCAGCAAGCCCACACGCCAGCCAGCCGGCTGGATGATGTTGAAGAGGAACACCAGCGTCAGCGTGAACGCCGCCTGTCCGGCCGCGAAGGAGATCGCTGCTGGCGCGACTCCCGCGAACAGAATGACTAGCGGCAATAGAAACCACAGCAGTGTCGTGTTGGTGCCGATTACGGTCAACATGACCGCGCCAATGACGAACCCGACAGCCGTTCCCGACAGGCCGCGAACGGCTGTCTGGCCCGTGCTGAGGGCGTTGGAGCGCAGCACCGAGAGCGTGCCCAGCACCACCCAGAAGGAGTGCTGAACGCCGGTCCGATTCGCAATGAACACCGCGACCCCGAGTCCAACGGCTCCGCGCACGCTGTTGTGCAGCCACACAGAGTTGCGATCGACGTGCGCAGTCGCGCGCTGCTGCGCCGCGGAGACCGTTCCAGCCAAGCCCTCAGGTTGGCGTCCCAGCAGGCGCTCGAGCCAGCTGCGCCGCTCGGCTGCGGCGGTCAGATCGATGTTGTGAGCGATGGTCGAGACCGCGAAGCCCAGCTCCTGTGCGCGAAAGCTTGGGTCGAGCGATGTGATCAGCTCGCTGACATGACCGTCGACGATCTCCTGATCGGACACCGCTGGCGTACGCCTGACCGGCAGATACTCCATCGCGCCATCGTCGAGCCTGCTCGACGCCTCAGCCAGCTCAGCCATCGCCGCATGCAGCTGCTGGCAGTCCCCGCCGGTCACCTCGAGCAGCTCCGCTCCGCGTTCGAGCACCCCTGCGGCGGCGGCCTTGACCGCGCACGCCGCCCTATCCACCGGTGCGCCGGCGACGGGCTGAGCGGCCTCCATGACGATCGCGTTCAGCCAGTTCAGCTCGTCCACCAAGCGCACGAGCGTCCTTGCCGTCGTGTTCAAGCTCGTCGGCCGGTAGGGCGTTGCCAGGAAGCCGCGGTGAAGTGCGGCGACCGCCTCGTTTGCCCGCTCCACAGCTTGATCGTGGTCGCGTGATAGCGCCTCGTCCGCCTCGCTCATCATGTAGGCGAGCTCCGCTCGTAGCCTTGCCGCCCATGCCCTGCAGGCATTTGTGGCGGCTGTGCGCAGCGGACCGCGCGTGGGCGCTGGCCACAGCAATCCGATCGCGATCAGCGCAGCGCCGGCGGCCATGCCCCAACCCGCCACCCGATCGGGGATCGAGGACGCCGGCCCGGCGAGTGTGACCGGCAGGATGAACGCGAGCAGCAGCGACGTGGTGGCCCCCGCCAACACCGAGCTGACCACGCCGGCGAAGATCACCCCGAAGCCGACCACCGCCGTCGTCCCCGCCGCCAGCCAAACGCTCTGCGATGCCAACGTGCCAAGGCAGACAAACGCACATCCCGTCAGCGCGAGCGCCGCCTGAGCCTGCAGCCGCTCGCGCATCGCGCCGCCGAAGTCGACGAGCAGCAGCATCGAGAACGAGCCAAAAGCGGCGAACGTCGCCACCACGGGATTGGCGATGATCTGCTCGCCGATGGCGAACATGGCGGGCATGACGATCGCTGTCCGTCCCGCGCGACGCAGCGCAGCCAGGTCGCGATCGTGTCGCTGGAGCCACTGCACTGGATGGGCGAGGGCGGCTGCGCTCATGCTGCCTTGGCCGAGAGTCGCGCGCGCCCGCGAGCCGCCGTCACGGTGGCTGTCAATGTGGCGACATCGTAGGCGCCATAGTGGCGGCGACCGTTGACAAAGAACGTCGGCGTACCCGAGACGCCACTCTCATCCGCGCTAGCGACGTCCTCACTCACTCGACCGGCATAGTCCCGGCGGTGCAGCTCGGTGATCAGGCGCTCCGCGTCGAGCCCAATCTCCTTGGCGTATGCCTCGATGTGGGAGGCGCGCAGATCGCCCTGATGTCCGAGCAGCGTGTCGTGCATCTCCCAGAAGTGACCCTGGGCGGAGGCCGCCTCTGAGGCCTCGGCGGCAACCTGCGCGTTTGGATGCACGTCGTTGAGTGGTAGATGACGCCAGACATAGCGCACGTCATCGCCAAACGAGGCGAGCAGCTCACGGATGACCTGCTCAGCCTGGCCGCAGAACGGGCACTCGAAATCGCCGTACTCGACGAGTGTGACCGGTGCGTCCTCGCTGCCGCGAACGTGATCTCGCTCGGGGTCGACGTCCTGAGCGAGATCGAGGATGTCCTCCGCTGTGCCTGCGATCTGGCGTGCCCGCACGTTAGCCGGCAGGCGCCTGACCACCTGCAGCACAGACCAACCGAGCAGCGGCGCGAGCAGCACCGAGCCGAGCGCGCCGAGCTTGGCCTCGTTCAGCCTTTGTCCCGTGAACGCAAGACTCGAGATCAGCACTGACACCGTGAACCCGATTCCCGCGAAGGCACCTCCAGCAGCGAGCAGCGGCGGGCTTAGCGGCGAGCGCGGACCCCGCATCGCCGGTCGCGAGGCAAGCCAAGAGGCGCCAGCGATCCCGAGTGGCTTGCCGGCCAGGTAGCCGAAGAGGATGCCCAATGTGATCGGCGAGCTGAGCGCGCTTTCGAGCAGTCCGCCGGTGATGTGAACGCCGGCGTTGGCGAGCGCGAACAGCGGCACGATCACATAGCCCGTCCACGGATGCAGTCCATATTGGAGTCGCTCGTTTGGCGAGATCGCAGACATCACCCCCTGCTGGGCCGAGCGAGCCAGCTCGGGTGTGGGTTGCTCGCGAAACGAGCGCGCGAGAACGGTTGCGCGCTCGAGATCGTCACGCGATGGCGGGTAGGCACTCGTTGCAAGCCCCACCGCCAGTCCCGAGATCACCGGGTCGACACCCGACTTGAACATCGCGATCCAGAGCCCCACGCCGACCGCCAAAGACAAAGGCTGACGCCACGCCGGTACGTATCGCAACGCTAGTAGCGCGCCGAACAGCGCCGCTGCGATTCCCAGCGCGAGCACCGATACGTGCGCCGTGTAGACAGTCGCTATCACCAGCAGCGCGCCGAGATCGTCGATCACCGCCAACGTCAGCAGGAACACCCGCAGGCGCGTCGCTGCGCGTGGCGTCAATACCGCCACAGCGCCAAGCGCGAAGGCCGTATCGGTGGACATCGCGGCTCCCCATCCGTGAGCGCCGGAGCCGCCGGCGTTGAAGATGAGGTAGATCGCGACGGGCACGCTCATGCCGCCGATCGCCGCGAGCACCGGAATCGTGAGCCGGCGACGCTCGCGCAGCTCGCCGAGGTCGAGCTCGCGCTTTGCCTCCAGGCCAACGACCAGGAAGAACAGCGTCATCAACCCCTCGTTGACCCAATGGCGGAGGTCCAGCGAGATGCCCCCGCTGCCAATCGTCACAGCGAGCTTCGTGCTCCACAGCGACGTATACGAATGCGACCACGGCGAGTTCGCCCACAGCAGGGCGATGACCGTCCCCGCCAGCAGCACGCTGGCGCTGCCCGTCTCGGTGCTGAGAAAGTCGCGAACCGGTGCCGCCACGCTACGCGCCCAGGCCGTCCGGCCTGCGTACGTCGCAGCGTTACCGTCGAGATCAGTACTCAAGCGGGGCTCATCCTAAGCCGATTGCTCGCATCGCGGGAGCTGCTCGAAGCCGCGTATTGTCAATCGATGCAACCGACTTCACCCGAGGCTCTGGCGGAGGCGTTCGGCGCCGCCATCAACGCGCGCGATGTGCCAGCGGCGCTGGAGTTGTGGATCGAGGACGCGGCGATCGTCCAACCTGATGGGCAGATGCTCCGCGGCAGGGAGGCGGTTGGTGAAGCGCTGCGTGCCCTCGTCGAGAACGATGTCAGCGTTGAGATTGATGTTGCGAGAGTCTTCGCCGCCGCTGACGTGGCGATCGCCGTCGGGACTCTCACGATGAGCGGCGCAGGCGCTGACGGCAGGCCGTTCAGGCAGCAGAGCCGATCGGTCGTCATCTACGCCAGGGATGCACAGGGTGGCTGGCGGGTCGCGATAGACGCTCCCTGGGGTTTGCCGAGCGCCTAGGTGGCGGGCAGGAACGGCCGGCCGTCACGTCAGCTGGTCGCGGTGACGGCGCGAGGCGAAGCCTGGGCTGCTAGCCTAATCATATTAGGCAATTTCCTAGGAGGTATAGTCAAGTGAGAGCAAACACCATCACCGAGAACCTGATCCAGCTCAACCGCGCGCATTTCGTCAACGCCTACCTCGTCCGCGAGCCCGACGGCTTCACGCTCGTCGACACCACGCTCGGCGGCGCCGCCGAGCAGCTGATCGCGGCCGCCCGCGCGGCGGATGGCGAGATCCGTCGCATCGCGCTTACGCACGGGCACGTCGATCACGCCGGCTCGCTCGACACGCTGCGCGAGCAACTGGGCGAGGGTGTGGAGGTGTTGATGGGCGAGCTGGATGCACGCATCCTCGCCGGCGAGCCGGTGGTCGACGGCAAGCTGCGCGGGACCTGGGCGAAGGTCGCAACCAAGCCCGACACACTCCTGCACGGCGGCGAGCGGATCGGCAGCTTGGAAGTGGTTGCCTGCCCCGGCCATAGTCCCGGGCACGTTGCCTTCCTCGACACGCGCGGGCGCGCGCTGATCGCGGGGGACACGTTCACCACCTACCGGCGGGCGGAGATCCCCAACCGGATAATGCAGGCGTTTCCGTTGGCGACGATGGGAACCCAGGATCGCGGGCAGGTGGTGGAGTCCGCGCGCGCACTGCGGGCTTTGGACGCGGAGGTTCTCGTCTGCGGCCACGGCCCGGCCGTGCATGCGCCGGCGCAGGCGATGGATGCGGCGATCGCGCGTGCCGGCGGGCGCTGATGGCGCGTGCGGGACTCGACACCGCTGCTGTCGTCGACGCGGCCGCGAGGCTTGTAGATGCTGAGGGCCTGGAGTCGCTGACGCTCTCCCGGCTCGCTGCCGTGCTCGGCGTCAGATCGCCGTCGCTGTATGCGCATGTTGACGGTCTCGAGAACCTGCGCCAGCGGCTGGGGGCACGCGGCGCTCGCGAACTTGCGGAGCAGCTGAGCCATGCCGCGGCAGGACGAGCGGGAAGCGACGCGCTCGGCGCCGTCGCCCACGCGTATCTCGCCTACGCGCGCGAGCATCCCGGCAGCTATGCGGCGGCACAACGTGCTCGCGATCTCCAGGGCTACGAGGACGCGGTCACAGCGGCGAGCCGGGTCGCCGACGTCGTGCTGGCGGTCCTGCGCGGCTATGACCTGCATGGCGACGACGCCGTACACGGCGCTCGTGTGATTCGCGTGGCGCTCCACGGCTTTGTCACACTGGAGGCCGAAGGTGGGTTTGCGATCGATCTGCCGCTCGATGAGACGTTCGAGCGCCTGGTGGAGACGCTCGACCGTGGCCTGCGCACACCCAAATTGCAACCGTGATCGTGTACGCTAGTCTGGTATGACAGACACGGCGATAACGATGTTCGAGGAACACGCAGGTAACTACGAGGCGCTGCGCCGCCGCCTGGTGCCATCGTTCGACGCCTTCTACGGCGCCGCTGTCCAGGCTGTCTCGCTCGCCGGCTGCGAGCTTCGGCGGGTACTCGACTTGGGTGCTGGAACTGGGCTGCTCGCCCGCGCGGTGCTCCAAGCGCATCCAGACAGTGAGCTGGTGCTGCTCGACGGTTCCGCGGCGATGCTCGAGCAGGCCAGTCGATCGCTGGGCGAGCGGGCTGGCTACGTTGTCGGCGAGCTCGGCGCGGAGCTGCCTCCAGGTCCATGGGATGCGGTTGTGAGCGCGATGGCGATTCACCACCTCGAGGATCCCGCCAAGCGCGATCTGTTCGCGCGCGTTCACGCGGCGCTCAGCCCTGGCGGCGTGTTCGTCAACGCCGAGCAGGTGCGCGGCCCGACTGCGCTGCTAGACGCTGCGTACATGCGCTGGCACGAGCGACGCGCGGGAGAACTCGGTGCGAGCGAGGCGGAGTGGGCGGGGGCCTGCGAGCGCATGCGCGTAGATCACAACGCAAGCGTGGAGGAGCAGCTCGCTTGGCTCAGAGCGGCAGGCTTTGCGGATGTCGACTGCCTGTTCAAGGACCACCGCCTGGCGGTGCTGTTTGCTCGCAAGGCGGACGGTGACCGCTGAGCTGACCGTGTCGCGGCCGGGGAGCGACGGCGTCGACGCCGAAGCGTAGGCCGTCCTTAGACTGGTCTCTAGGAGCGGAGGCTTCCTCCGTTTGATCATAAGCAGGCGGCGGTGGGCTGCCACTGGATTGGAGCGTGGGCATGGCGAAGGTCTGGTTCATCACGGGAACGTCGAAGGGCTTCGGCCGGATCTGGGCTGAAGCTGCGCTCGAGCGAGGCGATCAGGTCATCGCCACCGCGCGTAACCTCGACACGCTTGCGCCACTGGTGCAGGCATATGGCGACTCGGTCCTCACGCTGGCACTCGACGTCACCGACAAGCCAGCTGTCGACGCGGCGATCGCGGCTGCACATGAGCACTTCGGCCGCCTCGATGTGGTCGTCAACAACGCTGGCTACGGGCTGTTCGGCGCAATCGAGGAGGTCAGTGAGCAGCAGGCCCGAGCACAGCTGGAGACGAACCTGTTCGGCGCTCTGTGGGTGACACAAGCGGCGCTGCCGATCATGCGCGAACAGGGCTCGGGGCACATCATTCAGGTGTCTTCGATTGGTGGTGTGCAGGCGTTCCCGACGATCGGGCTCTACCACGCGTCGAAGTGGGGCCTAGAGGGATTCAGCCAGTCGCTCGCCGCCGAGGTTGCAGGCCTGGGGATAAAGGTGACGATTGTCGAGCCGACCGGCTACACAACCGACTGGAGCGGTCCGTCGGCGGTGCACGCCGAGCCCCTGGCCGTATACGGACCTGTGCGTGAGCAACTTGCCGCCGCGTTCGGCGCGGTGCGCAACCGTCGCGGCGATCCGCAGGCGACTGGTGCGGCGATCCTCGAGATCGTAGATGCTGAGAAGCCGCCGCTGCGCGTGTTCTTCGGCGACGGCCCGCTGGGAATCATCCGCGCGGAGTACGCGCGACGGATTGCGCTCTGGGAGGAGTGGGCCGAGCTGTCGGTTCGTGCCCATGGCAAAAAAGACTGAACGAGCCTCAGCCTTGCCCAGCGATCCAGGAGAGGATGGCGCGGGAATGAGTGATGACGGTGCCGTCGGCAAGCTTCAGCGCTGGTAGCTGAGTCGCTCCGGTCGCCGCGCGCAGCTCCTCCCGCGAGCCTTTGCGCAGGAACGGAAAGGGGCTGCCGTGCGCAGCGATCACCCTCTCGTACTCGATGTCTGCGGCGCGTAGCGCCTCCTGTACGCGGCGACACGGATGCATTCGCGGGCCCCCATCGTCACCATGACAGACGAATAGGGTTGGCATCTCAGTCATCTCATCCTCCAGTCGCGGGCTCGCGGAGCCTAACGCGTGGCGGCGGAGCCACGCCAATACACGGCGCTAATAGGCACCCACACACCTCCGAGTGCGACGCCACCAGGCGCTACGATCGTCTCCGCGTGCGGGCAATCGGCAGCATGACGGAGGCTACGGATGGACCTGAGACTCAGGCGCCGCTTTACCTGAGCGAGTCCCGCCCAGCGCTCGCTGCCACAGTGGGATGGGCACGCAAGGCAGTTGCCCAGGTCGCGCTTGCGGCCGGCGTGCATGCCCAGCGCGTGGAGGACGTGCGTCTCGCGGTCTCTGAGGCGGTCACCAACGCGGTTGCGTACGCCTACGACGATGCTCCGGGCGAGATCTACGTTATCGCCGCGGTGGTCTCCGACGAGCTGTGGATCGTGATCGCCGATGACGGCAACGGCATGCGAGCGCGACCCAGCGAGGCCCGGGGCCTGGGCCTTGGTCTCGGCCTGATTGCGCGGTTGAGCGATTCCCTGACGATCCTCACGCGCTCAAGTGGCGGTGTGGAGGTACGAATGCGTTTTGATCTGCGCAAGAGCTCTGAGGGCGCAGCAGCCTAGCCGCGCGGGTCGCTGGCTTCCGCCGCCGCCCCCGCCTCCGCTTGCTTTTCGACCACAACGTAACGCTCGCATGTCTCGACGACCGTCTCAACCTCGGGCAGCTGGTGGCCGCGGAGCACGAGGAAGCGACGCGGATCAGCGCGGACGTGCTCGTATTCCCTTGGCGTCAACTCCACCATGTTGGTGCAGTCGAGGCTGGCGCACTCGCAGCGAAAGGCCACAAGCGAGCTCTCCTCGCCCTGCCACAGTCCCCGCTCAATCGCCTCGTTGACCTCGCGAAAGGCGCTCTCGTTGGCCGCCACACGGCGCTGTAGCCGCTCATCCATACGCGATGCGATCATCACACACGGTGGCTGGGAACAGCGATGCATAGCGAGGGCAAGCACGACGTGCGCCGCGGGGAGCTCGCGGACGCCGAGGGTGTGGGCCGTCTGCTCCACGACTTCAACGTCGAGTTCGACGAGCCCACTCCAGGCGCAAGCGAGCTCGCCCAGCGCATCAGGGAGCTACTCCGTGAAGGGCGGACGATGGTGCTCCTGGGGGGCGCAGGGCCAGACGGGCTGGCTGTGCTGCGATTTCGCCCAGCGTTGTGGTCACGAGCGCTCGAGTGCTATCTGGCGGAGCTCTACGTCGTTCCGAGTAGGCGCAGGCAGGGACTGGGCCGGGCGTTGATGCAGGCCGCGATGGCACTTGCTCGCAGCGAGGGTGCCGACCATATGGATCTCGGGACCAGCCATAGCGACGTCGCTGCCCGCGCGCTCTACGAGAGCCTCGGATTCAGCAACCGTGAAGGCAAGCGCGACGGCGCCGTCAACTACTTCTACGAGCGCGAGCTGTGAGTTACAGACTGCCGATGCGATCGGGCGGCCAATAGGTGGCGATCGCCTGACCGATGATCCAGGCTGTCGGGACCGGACCCCAGAATCTGCTGTCGTCAGAGTCCCCGCGATTGTCGCCCATCATGAACCAGTGACCGGGTGGGATCTTGATCGGCGTGATGAAGTTGCACTCCGGGCTGGAGCCGCAGGCTTTGATGTAAGGGTCCTTCTCCGCCACGAACTGCGTTGTGCCGGCGGTCTTGCGGAAGACATGGCCTTCTTTGACGTAGATCTCGTCGCCGGGGCCGGCGACGATGCGCTTGACGAAGGTGACGCTTGACTGCTTGGCGATCGGTGCCGCGCAAGCTGCCTCGCCGAATGTGATCGCGTGCGGTGTCGGTCCACACTGCTGCTGCTCGGCGCCTTCAGGGGGGTGAAACACGGCAACCTCGCCGACGTGCGGTTCGCTGAAGCTCATGGCGATGCGGTTGACCAACACGCGTTGTCCGATGGCGAGCGTCGGCTCCATCGAGCCACTGGGGATCCGGTAGGGCTTGATCACGAACCTCTCGACGCCAAGCGCTACACCCAGCGCAATGGCGATGATCACGACAAGCTCCACGATGGAGCCGACGGCAGATCGCCGACGTGTCACGGACGCGGCTCGAAGCTTGCGGGGGCCAGCAGTGTTTGCGCGATCGCGCTCGCCACCTCAGCGCGCTCACGCATGGAGGGGCCATACACGTACTCTTCGGGCGAGTGGGCATGACCGCCTCGCGGCCCAAGCCCGTCGATCGTGATCGGAACAGTCGCAGCGAAATGGCTGGCGTCGCTGGCCCCACCTCTAGCGACGCCGACGATCTCGCGGCCGAGCCGAGCGCTGGCCGCCTCTAGCAGGCCGCGAGTTTGCTCCGCGGTGTCCATTCCGGGCCAGCTGCGGACCAGCTCCACCTCCAAGCGCGCGACCTTCTCCGAACGCGACACAGCTTCCATCACCGACTCGAAAGCTGCCTCACTCGCCGCGCGCACATCGATCATCAGCTCTCCAGCCGCGGGAACCACGTTGACCGCGTCTCCGGAACGGATCCTCGTCGGCACCACGCTGAGCTGTTGCGCTTCGTCCGGCTGATGTAACGAGGCCGCAGTGCTCGCAGCCTCGGCCAACGCCAGCAGCGCATTGGCGCCCGCGTCGGGATTGGAGCCGGCGTGCGCGGCGCGTCCGTGGCCGCTCACGCGGATCGTGCCGGCCGCCTTGCGCCGCACGACCACGCCCTCTGCTCCCGCGGGCGTGCGCTCGCCGGCCTCGAAGCACAGGCACGCGTCGTAGCCAGCAAAGCGCTCCGTGTGGGCGAATCGCTCGTGGCGCCACTCCTCGTCGACCACAAGCAACACCCCCAACTCGGCGAATGACTCCCGGTGCTCCGCCAGGTAGCGAGCGAGGCCGAGCGCAAGGGCCACGCCTCCCTTCATGTCCACTGACCCAGAGCCTTTCCAGGTATCGCCTTCGCGGCGCAGGGGGAGGTGCTGGGCGTGGGCAATGACGGTGTCCACGTGCCCGAGCAGCAACAGGCGCGCGGATCCGCTGCCGCTAACGCGAGCAAGGAGATCCCGGACGTGTCCCGGCGAGGAGCACGGAACCCGCTCGATCGTGGCTGCTGCAGGGAGCCTGTCTGCGCACAGCGTGAGTGCCGCCTCAGCGCCCTTGCCGTCGCCCGACGGACTGGAGATGGCTACCAGCGCCTCGAGGTCCGCTTCGGCGCCCGCGGCCATCGCCTCCGCGGCCGTGGGCGTCGATGTACTCATTGCCCGAGGGTAGCGTTGGGCGCCCCGATGATGCACCCTGCTACTGGTGGAGATATGCCAGGAACGCCAGCACGCGCCGATGATCGCTGGCGGACTGCAGCAGGTCAAGCTTTCCCAGGATGCTCAGGATCGCCGTTCCCGGCACTCGCTCGCGTGCCTGCAGCGCTGCCCGCAGACCCTCGTCACGAAAATTCCGGGGGTAGGCGCAAGAGAGGCGTGGTGTATAGCCATGGCTATACACTCGCCCGCCGCACGCATTCGCACGCATTGTCAGTTGCACACTGTCCGCGACGTGCCCTAGCGTCGCGAACACATGTTCGACGAGCGCAATGAGGAGCGATGGCTGGACGGGCTCAACGTCGATCAGCGTGCTGTCGCTACCTATCCCGGCGGTCCGCTGTTGATCCTTGCGGGCGCTGGCACGGGCAAGACGACGACGTTGTGTGCGCGCGTGGCGTGGCTGCTGGCAGAGGGAGTTGCAGCCGACCGGATCCTGCTGCTCACGTTCACCAGGCGCGCGGCGCGCGAGATGATCGAGCGCGCCCGTTCTCTGGCTGAGCATGTTGCGCCGCATGCGGGCCAGGTGGTTGGCGGTACGTTCCATTCGCTCGCCCACCGGATGGTGCGACTGCACGCGTCCTCGCTTGGGCTTGACCCAGGCTTCGGGGTGCTTGACGCGAGCGATGCGGCTGACTTGCTCGACTTCGTGCGCCAGGAGCAGGAGTATGCGAGCAGCGCTCGGCGCTTCCCGCGGGCCCAGACCATGCTGGACATCTACTCACGCACGGTCAACTCGCAGACGAGCTTGCAAGAGGTGCTGGCCGCGTCGTTCCCATGGTGCGCCGAGCACCGTGACGCGCTCGCTGAGATCTTCCGTGCATACGGTGCGCGCAAGCGTGTGCTCGGTGTGATCGATCTCGACGACCTGTTGCTGTACTGGCGCGCGCTCGCCGTCGATGAGGTGGTCGGGCCGCGCATGGCAGGCGCGTTTGATCACGTGCTTGTCGACGAGTACCAGGACGTAAACGGGCTGCAGGTCGACATCGTGCGGGGGCTACGCCAGGGGCATCCCGGCCTGACGGTCGTCGGCGATGACTTCCAGGCGATCTATGGGTTTCGCGCCGCAAGTGCCCGCCACATCCTCGACTTTCCCCAGCAGTTCCCAGGGACCCACACGGCGAAGCTCGAGCGCAACTATCGCTCGACCGCGCCGATCCTTGCAGTTGCGAACGCCGTCTCCGCCCAGGACCGACTCGGCTTCCCCAAGCGGCTGTGGACCGAGCGCGAGGCAGGGCAACCGCCCGAGCTCGTATTCCCGCGTGACGAAGCTCGTCAGGCGGGGGAGGTATGCGA
>Ga0302314_10007053_pt1 | contig 20257 bp, 16 predicted proteins | sample III_Palsa_N2_3_FD_200533 | JGI IMG/M metagenome (GOLD analysis project Ga0302314, IMG submission 200533) | Peat permafrost microbial communities from Stordalen Mire near Abisko, Sweden - III_Palsa_N2_3 | ecosystem: Environmental > Terrestrial > Soil > Palsa > Peat permafrost | place: Sweden... | reverse complement strand
GGGTTATATTTAAACCCGCCGTCCTCAGGCGGGTTATGCGAAGGCGTGATCACGATGCCGTCCGCGAGCCCACCGTTGCGATCCTTGTTATAGGCCAGGATAGCGCGTGAAATCACCGGCGTCGGGGTATATCCGTCGTGTTCGTCGATCATTACGTCGACCTGGTTGGCGGTTAACACCTCAAGCGCGCTCGCCAAAGCGGGTTCCGACAATGCGTGGGTATCGATGCCGATAAACAGCGGACCGGTGATCCCGTTCAGCCGGCGATGATCGCAGATCGCCTGGGTAATCGCCAGGATATGGGTCTCGTTGAATGCGTTATCGAGCGCAGAACCTCGATGCCCCGAGGTGCCGAACGCAACCCGCTGCGCCGCGACCGCGGAATCTGGTTTACCGGTAAAGTAGGCGGTCACCAGCCGCGGCACATTCACCAGCAGCGAGGGCTCAACTGGAAGTCCGGCGAGCGGGCTCAGTTTCTCAGACATCAGTTCCTCCATCGGGACCAAATTACCAACGGTCCGGCTGCGCCAGGGATACAGCAAGAATCTTCTTTTTGTGAACAAAAAGAAGCAAAAAAACTTTGTCAATTGGAGCGTACCGGCCGCGGCCGCTGCGTGCCAAGCGACAAAAGTTTTTTGCTTCTTTTTTTCAAAAAAGATGCTTCTCCCTTCGCTTCCATCCCGGGCAGGCACCAAATTAAATGCCGGTTTGAGTAGTTTCCGAGTCTACGGCGCGTCATCTCGCCTGATTATTGTCTGAGGTTCCAATGTCCTAAGGGCGGCAGCGCGGTTCCGCGCAGTGCCGGAGCTACGGAGGCAGCATGACGGACCTGAATTTCGCTGGCCGATATGACGCCGGACCCGATCGCCAGGGCCGCGATGGCCCACACTCGATTGATCAGCTTTGCATCAACACCATCCGCGCTTTGGCGATGGACGCCGTGCAGCAAGCGGATTCCGGCCATCCCGGCACGCCGATGGCGCTCGCACCGGTCGCCTACACTCTCTGGCAGCATTTCCTGCGCTATGATCCCGAGCATCCCGATTGGCCCAATCGTGATCGCTTCGTGCTGTCCAATGGACACGCCTCGATGCTGCTCTACGGCGTGCTGCATCTCGCCTGCGTGAGGGAAGCCGAAACCACGCTGCCCGCGGTCAGCCTGGACGACATCAAGCAGTTCCGCCAGCTCGACAGCAAATGCCCGGGGCATCCCGAATATCATCTGACCGCGGGCGTCGAGACCACCACCGGACCGCTCGGCCAGGGCTGTGCGACCAGCGTCGGCATGGCGATCGCGGAGCGCTGGCTGGCGCAGCATTTCAATCGCCCGGATTTCCCCTTGTTCGATTACAAGACCTACACTTTCTGCAGCGACGGCGACATGATGGAGGGAGTGACCAGCGAAGCCGCTTCGCTCGCCGGCCATCTGATGCTCGGAAATCTGTGCTGGATCTACGACAGCAATAACATTTCCATAGAAGGCCACACCGATCTCGCGTTCAGCGACGACGTGGAGGCGCGTTTTCTGTCTTACGGCTGGAATGTGATCATGGTCGGCGACGCCAACGATACCGCCCGGATCGCCGAGGCGATCGAGAGCTTCCAGCGCACCAACACCGTCCCCACACTGATCATCGTCGAAAGTCACATCGGTTTCGGCGCGCCGCACAAGCAGGATACCGCCGCCGCCCACGGCGAGCCGCTGGGGGTGGAAGAAATCCGCCTGGCCAAGCGCGCCTACGGTTGGCCCGAGGATGCCAAATTCCTGGTACCCGACGGCGTCTACGAGCATTTTGCCGCCGGTATCGGCGCGCGCGGCAAGCAGCTTCGGGGCGCCTGGACGGAGCGTTTCGCGCTCTACCGGCGGGCGTATCCGGATCTGGCTGACCAGTTGGAACGGATGCAGCAGCGCGGGCTCCCTGACGGCTGGGATCGCGATCTGCCGCGCTTTGCCGCCGATCCCAAGGGGCTCGCCACCCGCGAATCGTCGGCGAAGGTGGAAAACGCGGTGGCGCAGCGCTACCCGTGGCTGATCGGCGGCTCGGCCGACCTCGCGCCATCGACCAAGACCCTTCTGACGTTTGAGGGCGCGGGAGATCTCGAAGCCGGCAAGTATGGTGGCCGCAACCTCCATTTCGGCATCCGCGAGCACGCCATGGGTGCCATTTTGAACGGGCTCGCCCTGTCCAAGATCCGCCCCTTCGGTTCGAGTTTTCTGATCTTCTCCGACTACATGAAGCCGCCGATCCGGCTTGCAGCCCTGATGGGACTGCCGGTGGTAACCATCTTCACCCACGATTCGATCGGCCTGGGGCAAGATGGCCCGACCCATCAGGCGATTGAGCAACTGGTGTCGCTCCGCGCGGTTCCCGGTCTGATCGTACTCCGTCCGGCGGATGCGGCCGAAGTCACCGAGGCCTGGCGCGTCGTCATCGGACTTACCCGCCAACCCGCCTGCCTGGTGCTCACTCGGCAGGCGGTCCCCACCTTCGACCGCACGCGCTACGCCCCCGCCGCCGGTCTTGCGCGCGGCGCCTATGTGATGGCGGATGCCGAGAACGGCAAGCCGGCGGTGATCCTGATCGGCACCGGCAGCGAGGTAATGCTCTGCGTTGAGGTCTACGAAAAGCTTATGCAGGAGGGCATCGGCGCCCGCGTGGTCAGCATGCCGTCGTGGGAATTGTTCGAGAGCCAGGATCAGGCTTATCGCGACCAGGTGCTGCCGCCCGAAGTCACCGCCCGCGTCTCGGTCGAGGCGGGCTCGGTAATCGGCTGGGATCGCTACGTCGGGTCTGGCGGCGCCAGGATCGGCATGTATGGCTTCGGTGCCTCCGCCCCGGTCAAGGATCTGATGACCAAATTCGGTTTCACCGCCGAAAAAGTGTTGGTCACGGCCCGGCGTCAGCTCGCGCGCAACAGGGAAAGCGCTCGATGAACCGGCTCAGGCAGCTCGAAGAATGCGGCCAAGCGCTCTGGCTCGACGACCTTGCGCGCAGCCTGGTCGAGACTGGCGAACTGCAGCGGCTCATCTCCCGCGACGGCTTGAAGGGTATCACCTCGAACCCCTCCATCTTCGGAAAAGCGATCGGCGAGTCCGACGAATATGCCGGCCTGATCAAGCAGTTCCTGAATACCTCCGACCAGCGCGTGTTCTCGATCTACGAGCATCTGGCGATCGCAGACATTCAAGCTTCCGCCGACATTCTGCTTCCGGTCTACCAGCGCACCAAGGGCCGCGACGGTTATATCAGCCTGGAATGCTCGCCGTATGTCGCCCACGACACCGGTGCCACCGTAACCGAAGCGCTGCGCTTGTGGAATGCGGTCGGCCGCCGCAATCTGATGGTGAAGGTGCCGGCGACACCGGCGGGAATTCCGGCGATCCGCGCCCTCATCGGTCGCGGTCTGAACATCAATGTAACCCTGCTGTTTTCAGTCGCGGTCTACACGCGCGTGGTGGAAGCCTACGTCGCCGGGCTCGAAGTTTTCGCCGAGGCCGGCGGCGACCTTTCGCTCATTGGCAGCGTCGCCAGCATGTTCGTGAGCCGTATCGATACCGCGGTCGAACACAAGCTCGATCAGGCCACCACCAAGCCGGCCGCGAACCCGCACCGGGACACGGTTGCGATCGCCAACGGCAAGCTCGCGTACGCGCGCTACAAGGAATTGTTCGCGGGCCCCCGCTGGGAAAAGCTCGCCGGCCTGGGTGCCAGGACGCAACGGCTGCTGTGGGCCTCCACCAGCACCAAGAACCGCGATCAGCGGGACACGATGTATGTCGAGGCCCTGATCGGTCGGGACACTGTGGACACCATGCCGCCGGCGACGATGGACGCGTTTCGCGATCACGGTGAGGTCCGGCCGGATGCGGTCGAGCAGGACATCGGCGATGCAAGCTCGGTTCTGGCGGAAATCGAGCAGTACGGCGTTGCGCTCGACGAGATCACCGCGGATCTGGTCACCGACGGGGTGCGGCAGTTCTCCGACGCGTTCGACCACATGCTTGCCGCCGTCGCTCGCCGCCGCCGCATCCTCGCGGAGGGCGAACGTCCCCCGCTCGCGATCGGCGCCGGGTCGCCCGCGCTTCAGACCGCGTTCGACGCCGAGATGGAACATTGGCGGGGTGGCGGCTTGATCCGGCGGCTCTGGGCCGGCGACAAGTCGCTATGGACGGGTGCCACCGAAGGCCAATGGTGCGGGTGGCTCACCGTGGTGGAGAAGGAACTCGCCGGCGTCGATCGGCTGGAAGCGTTTGCAACCAAGATCGCCCAGCGCGGTTTCGCCAATATCGTCCTGTTGGGGATGGGAGGATCCAGCCTCGGCGCGGAAGTCCTGGGCGAAAGTTTCTCGCGCCAGCCTGGCTGGTCGCATCTGCACGTGCTTGACAGCACCGATCCCGCCCAGATCGCGGCGGTCGAGCGCGCGGTCGATCTCGACAACACGCTATTCATCGTGTCGTCCAAATCCGGCAGCACGCTGGAACCCAATATCTTGATGGAATACTTCCTCGAACGCGTCGGCATGGTGCTGGGTGAGGCGGACGCCGGCGACCAATTCGTCGCGGTGACCGATGCGGGTTCCGCGCTCGAGCGGCGCGCGGAGCAGCGACGGTTTGCCGGCGTGTTCCACGGCGTGCCTTCCATTGGCGGGCGCTACTCGGTGCTGTCCAAATTCGGCCTGGTGCCGGCGGCGGCGATGGGCCTCGACGTGCGGCGGCTGCTCCAAACGGCGCAACGCATGGTATATTCCTGCGGGTCCGACGTGCCGCCGGCGGAAAATCCCGGCGTGCAACTCGGCGTCGCCATCGGCACCGCGGCGGCGCGTTTCGGTCGCGACAAGGTGACCGTCGTGGCCTCGCCCTCGATCGCGGGCCTGGGCAATTGGTTGGAGCAGCTCCTGGCGGAGAGCACCGGCAAACGTGGACGCGGACTTATCCCGGTGGTGGGCGAAGCACTTGCCCCGCCCGAACATTATGGCGACGACCGGTTCTTCATCTACATTGAGCTAGACGGCCACGCCGACCTCGAACAGCGGCGCGCGATGGCGGCGATCGAGTCTGCCGGTCACCCGGTGGCGCGGGTCGTGGTCGCCGACGCGTGGCACCTCGGTCAGGAGTTCTTCCGCTTCGAGGTCGCGACCGCGGTCGCCGGCGCCATCATCGGGGTCGACCCGTTCGATCAACCCGACGTCGAAGCCAGCAAAGTCAAGACCCGTGCACTGCTCGAGCAGTTCGAGAAAGCGCGCGAGCTTCCGCGGCAACAGCCGTTGATCAGCGAGGATGGTCTGGCGCTCTACGCCGATCCGCGCGACGCGGCCGCACTTGGCCCTCAAACCAGTGTCGCCGCCTATCTGAGAAGCCATTTCGCGCGCCTTCGCGCCGGCGATTACGTGGCGCTGCTGGCCTACATCGAGCGCAACGAAGCGCACACCCGCGCACTGAATGCGATCCGCGTGCGCATCCGCGATCGCACCCGCGGCGCCACCTGCCTGGGCTTCGGGCCCGCCTTTCAGCATTCCACCGGACAAGTCTATAAAGGCGGTCCGAACACCGGCGTATTCTTGCAGATCACTTGCGGCGATCAGGCCGACCTCGACGTTCCCGGGCGTGATTATAGCTTCGGTATAGTGAAGTCAGCGCAGGCGCGGGGCGATCTCCGTGTTCTGGTGGAACGCGGCCGGCGTGTGCTGCGGGTCCACCTTGAAAATGTGGAATTGGGGCTGCGCAGATTATCCAGCGCGGTAGACGCGGCGTTCGAATGATTTTTGGCTGTACCGGAATGAAGGTGCGTGAAGTCGACAGGTTGAGGTGCAGGAAGAATCTTCTTTTTGTGAACAAAAGGAGCAAAAAAACTTTGTCACTTGGGGCTCGCCGGTCTTAGCCGGTGCGCTCCAGGTAGCAAAAGTTTTTTGCTTCTTTTTTTCAAAAAAGATGCTTCTTCCTTTCCTGATGGGCGCGATCATTCCCAACGGATAACGCCATACGGACCAACTTTTTTGGAGTGGATTGTCAAAGCGCCATGCCGGATTCCCCGCAGATCAACACCCCGCCGCTTCCCACGCAAACCGCTGCTGCGAAGCCGCGCGCAGGCGCCATTCCAGCCGATCCGTGTGCCATGGTGCTGTTCGGCGCCACCGGCGATCTGGCCAACCGGCTGGTAATACCGGCGCTCTACAATCTCTCGCACACGCACCTGCTGCCCGAAGGTTTCGCGCTCATCGGCGTCGCTCGCCGCGAGGGTACCACCGAAAGCTGGCGCGGCCAGGTTTACGAGGTGATGAAATCCTACGTCGGCAACACCGGCGGTTCATTCGGTATCGATCACATCGACGAAGCAGCGTGGCAGAATCTGGCGTCGAAGATGTCATATGTCCGCGGCGACCTGGCGAGCCCGGAGCTCCACGAAAAGCTGCGCGTGGCACTGGAAGACGCCGAAAAATCCCACGGCACCGGGGGCAACGCGCTGTTTTATCTCGCGGTCGCCGAGCAACTGTTTGCCACCGTCATCGATGCGCTGGGCAAGGCGAAACTCACCGAGCAGGGCGAAGAGACTGGCGGCAAACCCCGTTTCTGGCGCCGCGTGGTGATCGAAAAGCCGTTTGGCGACAGTCTCGATTCGGCGCGCGCGCTCGATGCCCGGATCAGCCAGACGCTGCGTGAGGACCAGATCTATCGGATTGATCATTTTCTCGGCAAGGACACCGTGCAGAGCATCATGGCGTTCCGCTTCGGCAACGGGTTGTTCGAGCCGATCTGGAACCGCGACCGGATCGATCATGTGCAAATAACCGTGGCGGAAACGGTAGGCGTGGAAAGCCGCGGCAATTTCTATGAAGCGACCGGCGCGCTGCGCGATATGGTGCCGAACCATGTGCTTTCGCTGCTATCGATGGTGGCGATGGAGCCGCCGGTGGGTTTCGACGCCGCTGCGATCCGTGCCAAGAAGGTCGAGGTTTTTACCGCGATGCCCGCGGTGGATCCCGTTGATGCGGTGCGCGCCCAATACGCCGGCGGAACGGTGCGTGGCAAACAGTTGAACGCCTACCGGCAAGAACCCGATGTGGCGCCAAATTCGTTCACTGAAACCTATGTCGCGATGCGGCTGGAAATCGATAACTGGCGCTGGGCCGGCGTGCCGTTCTATTTCCGCACCGGCAAACACATGTCGCGGCGCCTCACCGAAATCGCGATCCGGTTCAAGCAGGCGCCCTACGCGGCATTTCGCGACACCCCGGTCGACTCCCTGCGGCCCAATTGGCTGCTGCTGCGCATCGCCCCCGACGAAGGGGTTTCCCTGCAATTCGAGGTCAAGCGGCCCGGTCCGGTGGTGGAGCTCGCCGCCGTGAAGATGGATTTTCATTACAGCGATTGGTTCCCCAAGGAACCCAATGTCGGCTACGAGACGCTGCTCTACGACGTGATGATCGGCGACCCGACCTTGTTCATGGACGCCGACATGGTGGAGCAGGGCTGGCGCATCATCCAGCCGGTGCTCGACGCCTGGGCGGCCGACAAGTCGGAACCGCTGCTGTACGACTCAGGCAGCGACGGCCCGCGACAGGCCGAGGAGCTGTTGGCACGGGACGGCAACCGCGCGTGGCTGCCCCTCGGTGCCCCGCCGGAGCGAACCGCATGAGTGGTCGCGGCGAGCTCGACATCAGGATGGTGTTGACCGACGTCGACGGCACGCTAATCACCGCAGAAGGAAAGCTGACCGATGCTGTGATCCGGGCTGCGGCCGATCTGCACCGGGCCGGCATCGTGCTCGCCGTCACCAGCAGCCGCCCACCGCGCGGAATGAGCATGCTGGTCGAGCCCCTCGGCTTAACCAGCGTCATGGCGGGCTTCAACGGCGGTGTGATGGTCTATCCGGATCAGTCGGAAATCGAGAGCCATCCGCTCGATCCCCTGACCGCCAGGCGCACGTTGGATCTGATCCTGGAGCAGGGCTTGGACGCATGGGTCTATAGCGGGCCGGAGTGGCTGGTACGCGACCGCACCGCTCCGCACGTAGCGCGTGAGTCCAGGACGGTAAGGTTTGAACCCAACATAGTCCCGTCCTTCACCGATGCGGAGTTGGCGCGGGCGGTGAAGATAGTGGGTGTGTCTGATGATTTCGAATTGGTCGCGTCATGCGGCCGGTCACTGAGGCACAGTTTAGGCAATAACGTGAGTGCCACAAACTCGCGCCCCTATTATCTCGACGTGACCAATCCACAAGCCAATAAGGGTGAAGTGGTAATAACACTATCGAAACTCTTGAATATTCCGCTAGCACAAATTGCGACCATCGGCGACGGTTCGAATGACGTGCTCATGTTCGAACGTAGCGGATTTTCCATCGCCATGGGCAACGCCAGCGACGAGGTAAAGGCAAGCGCCAGCGCGGTTACCGAAGACAACGAAAATAGCGGCTTCGCTTACGCAATCAAGAAATTCGTGCTGCACCACTGATTTTTAGGAATGAGGCTTCTTTTTTGAAAAAAAAGAAGCAAAAAACTTTTGGACATTTAAGAAGGAACAAACAACATGACACCACGCATCCACGAAATTTCAAGCCAATCCGGTACTGCCGTCCTGAGTACCATACCATTCGCTGACAAAGGACCCGGCCCGATCATCGTTGCTGCATCGATCCTGTCGGCGGACTTCGGACGCCTCGCCGAGGAAGTGCGTAACGTCGACGCCGCCGGCGCCGATTGGATCCATATCGACGTGATGGATGGACACTTCGTGCCGAATTTCACCTTCGGACCAATCGCGGTGCAAGCAGCGCGGCAAGCCACCCAGAAACCGCTCAATGTCCACCTGATGATCGTGGAACCGGAACGCTACCTCGCCACCTTCGCCGCGGCCGGCGCCGACCATTTGCTGGTGCCCGCGGAGTCCTCCGCGACGACCCATTTGCACAGCGTGCTCAGCCAAATCCACGCGCTGGGCAAGAAAGCGGGCGTAGCGCTTGATCCGGGAAGCCCGGTCGAACTGATCGAATACGTCCTGCCGATCTGCGACATAATTCTTGTGATGACCGTCGATCCGGGAATCGCCGGGGAGAAATTCATGCCGGAAATGCTGCCCAAGATCCGGCGCTTGCGCCAGCAATGCAACTCGCTCGGCCTGCACCCGATCATCGAAGTCGACGGCGGACAAAGCATCGAAATCGCACGGCAGGTAATCGGTGCCGGCGCCAACGCCGTCGTCGCCGGAAAGTCGATCTTTGGGGCGCCCAATTACGCAAGGGCGGTCGAGGCGCTCCGCGAGGCCGCACGTCCGTGGCATCAATCGGAAAAGGCGAAGTAGGAAGCATCTTTTTTGAAAAAAAGAAGCAAAAAACTTTTGGTGAATTAGATCGGAGTGCACCCCCGCAAGACAATGCACCCCTAATTGACAAGGTTTTTTATTCCTTAGGGTGTGGTGGCGGCCCGCGGTCCGCGGCCTCCCCAATTCCCTGCTACTGCATCATCGGCGCGGGCGAGCCGTCGGACCAGTGCGTCACCGGCACCATGATCACGCTGAGCGCTTCCGGCGACTCCTGAAACTGCGGGTTCAGCATCGGAGGCGCGCCAGGAAGATCCGCCCCCCAGTTAGAACCATCCGCGCGCGGGAAATAGAACATCAGATGCGGCACCCAATTGTGCGCGTCATCGTTGAGATTTTGCTGCTTGGACATCATGTAGGTCATCGCGCCGGCTTCGAGATGCGGCAGCGTGTGTTTTTCAATGCCTTCCTTGATGGCGCCGGCCAATTCGGGTTTTTTCACTCCCGCCAGCACCAATTCCGTGCGCCGGATCGTATAAGGCAAGATGGAGCGTACCGCCGCCGGATTATAGCATAGGGGTCCGCGCATATGCGGGTTCCAGAACTGCGGAAAATCGTACTGCGACATCCACGAGCGCTCCACCGCGCAGACGAAACCGTTGCTGCCCTTGATCGCGGTGTCGTAGCCGTGACGCGTCAACACCAATATCGTTGCCTGGTCGGCGATGGATGGCGGTGCCGCGCTCTTCGCCAACGCGATCTCGGCAGAGCGGTCCATCAAGTACTGATCGAGCGGCGCCATTGCGGAATAGTCTGCCGCGCATGCCGCGGACGCGCACCACAAAACCGCGCCAACAGCCACAGCACCTAGCGATAGCATCGACCTCATAGTGGCCTCCCAAAAACCTGCGTAAGCGCGACGGTGACCTGAATCACTTGCCGTCCGCAAGTCACATATTCGTGCGGCAGTGAAATCAAAGGGTTCCGCTACAGGAAGAATCTTCTTTTTGTGAACAAAAAGAAGCAAAAAAACTTTGTCACTTAGGAAGTGGGATGGCACCAGTCTAAAGACTGTGTGTTCCGATCCAAGCGATCAAAAGTTTTCCTGATCACGCACCATCCTCAGCGATTCCGTCATCGTCGAGGTAACGCTCATGAAGTACCTTCCGTCCGGAAAGATGGTAAGTAAAATCAATAGGTTGAGCTGCAGGAAGAATCTTCTTTTGGTGAACAAAAAGAAGCAAAAAAACTTTGTCAATTAGGGGCGCATTGTCTTGCGGGGGTGCACTCCGAGCTAATTCACCAAAAGTTTTTTGCTTCTTTTTTTCAAAAAAGATGCTTCTCCCTTCCTCCCTAGATCACGAACTCCACGCAAACCGGTACATGGTCCGAAGCCTGTGGCCAATCGCGCGCCTCCCACAAAGTTTGCACCTTCAGCGGCATCAGGTCCGGCGTCAGCCATACATGATCCAACCGCCGCCCGCGGTTCGAAGCGCGCCAGTCGTTATTCCGGTAGGACCACCAGCTATAAAGCTTCTGATCGTGTGGCACCAGCGCTCGCGGCGCGTCGATGAAATTTGTCTTCTGCCACGCGTTATGTTTCTCCACTTCGATCGGCGTATGGCTCACCACGTCGAGCAGTGCCTTATGGCTCCAGACGTCATGTTCCAGCGGCGCGATATTGAGATCGCCGACCAGCACCGTGCGGGTTAGCGGCGCCAGGGCCGCGAAATGTGCGGTGACCTCATCCAGAAATCCCAGTTTGTGGGCGAATTTGGGGTTCAGCACCGGGTCGGGGATATCGCCGCCGGCGGGAATGTAGAAGTTATGCACGGTGAGTGGCCGTTCTGCCGCGACCGTCACCCCGAGATGACGGCAATCGGCCTTTCCGTACCATTCCGGCGAGTCCACGTGCAGCGTAAGCGGCAGGCGGGAGAAGATTGCGACCCCATTGTATGATTTCATGCCGCGCCGGACGTAATGCGGGTAGCCAAGTGCCGCGGGCGCGAGTTCTGGGAAGGCCTCATCCGGCACCTTGGTTTCCTGCAGGCAGATCACGTCGGGGTCGAGTGCATCGCGCAGCCGCTCCAGCAACGGCAGGCGCAAGCGCAGCGAATTGATGTTCCAGGTGGCAATACGGAATGTCGGCATTAGCGATTCTCTCAGGATGCGGATTGCCTTATGCCGCGAAATCGGGTTCCTGCCACCTGTTCGTTAGAAGCCGCGAGTCGCTCGATTGTGGCACGAGTCGGCGTAACCGAAAGCGAGCGGCGGAAGGGTAGGCGGATGCGGGCTTGGTTGACCTGGTTTGTCGGTTTGTCGGTAAGGTGGCCCGGGCGGGTTTTGCTGATTTGGGCACTGCTGGCTGCAGCGAGCTTGGTGGCCGCGTACCTGCGGTTGGGGGTGACCACCGACACCAACACGCTGTTTTCGCAGTCACTACTCTGGAAGCAGCAGGATCGGGCGCTAAGCGCGGCATTCCCGCAGTTCGACAATCTGATCGTGGCGGTAGTGGATGGCAACTCGCCCGAGCAGGTGCAGGAGACCGCGACGGCGTTGGCGCGCGATGCCGATCGTGACCACACCCACTTCACCAGCGCGACCGATCCCGATGCGTTGCCCTATTACGCCAAGAACGGAATGTTGTTTTTGGATGCGAAAACGCTGGAACCGCTGCTCGACCGGATCGTCGATGCGCAGCCGTTTTTAGGCCAATTGTCCGCCGATCCCACCGCTCGCGGGTTGTTTGGCGCGATCGGGCTGGTCGCCGTCGGCGTGCAGCAGGGGCCGGTCGATCTAAGCGCCGACACCGGTTCGCTCGAAGCATTTCACGACGCGCTGCAAAGCGAAATCCAGGGCCGCGGGCAGCCGCTATCCTGGCAGAATTTGCTGCTCGGTGCTGCCGGCGATCTCGGTGGCAGCTACCGCTTCGTGTTGGTGCATCCCAAGCTCAATTTCGGCGCGCTGGAGCCGGGCGGCGAGGCGACAAAAGCACTGCGTGCGTTCGCGGCCAGTCTGCCGGATGTGCGCTCGGGCGCGGCGCGAGTAAGGATTACGGGCGAAGTGCCGCTATCCGACGAGGAATTCGCCTCAGTCGCACAAGGCATGGCGTGGGGGCTTACCGGCAGTCTGCTGCTGGTGGTGCTATGGCTGACGCTGGCGGTGCGAAGCCCGCGGCTGATCGCGCCGATACTAATTACCCTGGTGGCGGGCCTGCTGGCGACCACCGGCTTCGCGGCAGTCGCGGTGGGCACACTTAATCTGGTCTCGGTCGCGTTCGCGATTCTTTTCGTCGGCATCGCGGTGGATTTCGCGATCCAGTTCAGCGTGCGGTTTCGCGAGGCGAAGCACGAGGACCTCGACGACGGGATTGCGACGATGGAGACCGCGCAGCGCTCCGGCGTGCAAATCATGGTCGCGGCGGCGGCAACCTCCGCGGGGTTCCTCGCGTTCGTTCCGACCAGTTTTTCCGGTGTGGCGCAATTGGGTCTGATCGCCGGCGTCGGCATGTTGATTGCGTTCACCGCCACGCTGAGTTTGCTGCCGGCCCTGTTGGTCACCTTCAAGCCGCCAGCCGAGGCTGCCGAGATCGGATTTTCCTGGGCACGGCCCTGGGACGCCCGGATCGAGGCGGCGCGCGGGCCGGTGCTAGGGTTATTTCTGGGCCTTGCGATGGCCGGGTTGTTGTCGATGCCGCGGGTCACCTTCGACGGCGACCCTCTGCACACCAAGAATCCAAACACCGAGGCGATGGAAACGCTCGCCGACATGATGCAGAATCCGGTGACCGATCCCTACACGATCGACGTATTGGCGCCGAACCAGAAGCAGGCCGCGGCGATGGCCGCGCGTCTCCGGCTGGTGCCGTATGTCCAGACGGTTCTGACCGAAGCGAGTTTTGTGCCCAGCGACCAGGCCACCAAGCTCGCATTGCTCGCCGACACGCAATCGATCCTGGCGCCAACGCTTTCGCCCGGAACTCCCGCCGCCCCGGTTACGCCGGCCGACTTGCGCCTGGCGATCACCTCGTCCTTGAAGCAGTTGCAGAAGGCATCGGCCAAATTGCCCGCGGATAGTCCGCTTACGCTGATCGCGGGGGATCTGGCGCGGCTGCAGAATGCATCCGACCAGCAGCTAATGGCCATGAACCAGGATCTCACCCGGTTTCTGCCACCGGAGTTGGCCGCGTTGCGGCTGGCGTTGTCCGCCGGGCCGGTAACCGCGGCCGACCTTCCCCCCGGGATCAAGAACGACTGGCAGGCCTCTGACGGTCAGGCGCGGATCCAGGTGGTGCCGGAGGCCGATGCGCGCGAGGGCGACGGTTTGCGCCAGTTCGTGACCGCGGTCCGCAAAGTGGCGCCTAACGCCGGCGGGTCGGCGGTGACGATTGTCGCCAGTGCCGACACCATCATTGCGTCCTTCCGGCAGGCGGCGATCAGCGCCGTCATAGCGATAGCCCTCATCCTGCTCATTGCATTGCGACGGGTAAAGGATGCGGCGTTGGTGATGGCGCCGTTGTTGCTTTCGTCGGTATTGACCGTGTTGATGATGTTGATGTTGGGCCGGGGCCTGAACTTTGCCAACATCATTGCTCTGCCCTTGCTGTTGGGGGTCGGCGTTTCATTCAACATCTATTTCGTGATGAACTGGCGCGATGGGCTCACGTTGCCACTCGGTTCGCCCACAGCGCGCGCAGTGATGTTCTCGGCTCTCACCACCGGCACGGCGTTCGGTTCGCTCGCGCTATCTCGTCATCCCGGCACGGCGAGCATGGGCGTGTTGCTGCTGCTAAGCCTGGCGGCGACATTGATTGCTACGCTTTGGTTTGTGCCGGCATTGCTGGCGGCCGTAGGCAAGCCCGAAGAATAGGTGAGGGAAGAAGCATCTTTTTTGAAAAAAAGAAGCAAAAAACTTTTGTCTGTTGGAGCGTACCGGCCGTGGTGGAAGGGCGCCCCTTAAGTGACAAAGTTTTTTTGCTTCTTTTTGTTCACAAAAAGAAGACTTCCTAAATAAACTTCGGCGGCGGAGGCGGCAGCGGCCCTTGTGCCGCCATTTCACCAAACGCGGCGCCTTCGCGTGCCAAGGCAGCCTGCACGGCCGGGCGCGCGTGAACCAGGCCGGCCAGCGCCCGCAGGCGCGGGAATTCCTCGGTGGTGAGGCCGGCTACGGTCGATTCGTCGAGCAACCACGTCACGTGAGCGTCGAAGATCGAATATTCTTCACCGCCGATGTAAGGTTGGGTGCCCAAGCGTCGTTCGATCAAACCAAACCGTTCTCGCATCTCGGCGGCGCCGGCGAGTGCCACGTCGCGGAAGCCCGCGGGGTTCTTGGTAATGGCCATCGGCACGCGCAGCCGCGTGAGCACCGGCTGCACCGTGGCATTGAGCCACGCCAGATCCGCCAGCACGTGGGTGTCGTGCTTGCGGTCGCCGTTATAGGGCAACAACTTGGCCGCGGGGAAATGATCATGCAGGTAGTGCAGGATGGCGATGGTTTCGATCAGCGGCTTCCCGTCGATCACCAAAGTGGGAACTTTGCCCGACGGATTAAGCGCCAGGTATTCGGGCGTTCCATTCTCGCCCTTGAAGGGATTCACCACTTTGGCGTTGAACGTCGCGCCGGTCTCAAAAAGCGCAATCAGCGACACGCGCGCGCAGGTGCCGGGGAAGAAGTAAAGGGTCAAGTCCGCCACGGTTTTCTCCATTGCATCGGTTGAGAAGCAGGAAGCGTCTTCTTTTTGTGAACAAAAAGAAGCAAAAGAACTTTATCAATTATTGGTTGCATCGACTCACGGCGGGCGCGCTCCAAGTGACAAAAGTTTTTTGCTTCTTTTTTTCAAAAAAGATGCTTCTTCCTTCGCCTCAACCTTGATTTCACTATCTTCCCCGGCCGAACACTCAATAGCCGACGGTGAAGCGCTGCCGGATATGTGCGCCGTGTTCCAGTTCATCGACCAGCGCGATCGCGTAATCTTCCATCGAAATACGGCTGGTGCCATCCTCCGCAAACAGCAGCTTGTCGGTGCCGAGGCGGAACTTGCCGGTGCGGGTGCCAGGCGTGAAGATCCGCGACGGCGAAAGGAAGGTCCAGTCGAGATCGGAACCCTTCAGCACTTCGAGGAACCGTGTGCCTTCATTGGCCTCGGGCAAGACGTGCGCCGGGAATTTCGGGCTATCCATCTCCCGCGCGCCGTCTGGCGTGGTGAGCGAGCCCGCGCCGCCAACCACCAGGTAGCGCTTGACGCCGGAGGCTTCCACCGCCGCGATCAAGTGTTCCGCCTTGGCGTGGGTGAACTTGGCCGCGCTGATCACAGCGTCGTGGCCGGCCAAAATCTTGGCCAAGGCTTCCGGGTCGTTCGCGTCGCCCGCCGCAACCGTGACCCCCTTCGTTGCGGGAACCTTCGAGGGGTCCCGCACGATGGCGGTAACCTCGTGCCCACGCGAAACCAATTCGGCAAGAATGCGCGACCCGGCGTTACCGGCCGCGGCGATCAAAGCGACTTTCATGAATGTTGCCCCACCCCGAGTTTGTTTAAGTTTCCGCATTCAAATCGGTTGGACGGACGCGCGCAAGAGCAAATTAGGGCAAGTGACCGACCCGAGTGAATTTTAGTTCGGACGATCAGGTTTTGCCGGCGATCAGCGCGTTTAACCCGGCCACGCAATAATCCATCATGCGGTGATAGATACCGGGAATATCGACGGCCGGCAGGCGGCCATCGGACATGGTTTGAATGCGTTGATTCTTCGCGATGGTGTTGGCCATCAAGATCACGGTGAAGCCGAACCCATAGAGCACATCGTTTTCGTCTGCGTGCGGCGCGGCCTTCTTCAGCGCGGCGATGAACAGCTTGGCGGTTTCATCGAGGTGCTTGGCGATCAGCGCTCCCCGCGCCTCCGAACTCGCGATCAGGCTGATCAGGCGGCAGTAGCTGGCCCACCCACGATCGGGGCCGGAGCCGAGTTCAGCCAGCGGTCGCACGAACGCTTCGAGCAACTCGCGCACACCGGGATTATCGCCCAGCAGCGCCAATTCGTTGCGGCGAAGTTCCGAAAGGATCGAGGCCCTGCGCGCCACCACTTCTTCGAGCAAACTTTCCTTGGCGGGGAAATGATAATGGATCAACCCGGTGGCGGCTCCGGAACGCGCGCTGATATCCCGCAAGCTGACCACATCGGGGCCGTCCACGCCGAACAGGGCCTCGGCCGCGTCGAGGATACGCTCACGGGAGCTAGGTTCTGCGCCGGACATCCGGCCCGACCGCTCACGCTCCAATTTCGCCGCCTGGCGCAGTGTCGCGGAGATCTCGATCGGCTTGAAGCTCTCGGGCTCAGCGTTCGTGGTGCCAACTTTCACGAGCTCCGCATTGTCGTAAAGCTTCTGGGCGAGTTTGCTCTCAACGGTCATATTGTTCCATCCGGCATTGAAATAGTCGGCAGTCCCTCAGTTTCGGCCTGTATCAGGGTTAGAACCCCAGCATATAGCCTTGGTTGACCGACTTATAATATAGAATTGTCAAAACGCCATTGTTTCTAGTACGGCCGATGAAAACCTCTTCAAACCCTTTATCGGCCCGATCTGGCCGCTGACCGAGCCTCCTCGCCAGCTTTTCCGCGCTGCGCCCTTGTTCCGCGAGGCGGTAGTCCGTATCTAGCGGCGATGCGCCCTTTTCATTTATTTCCGATCGTCGTCCTGGCCGGCGTCCTAATGGGCCTCGTGGTTCAAGCCACGGTCGCACAGACCAGTTCGACGCACGTCCACACGAGCAAGTCGGCGCGGCTGAAATCCCCCAAGCTCAGCCTGAAACCCCAACCGATTGGCACCTTCGGAGACTGGACCGCGGCCACTCGCGTCGAGGCCGGCCAGCCCGAGTGCTATGCCTTCACCCGTCCGATCTCGTCCGAACCCGCGCTTCCCGACCGCGGCGACGTATTCTTCACCATCGCCGAGAGCGCGAAACTGCGTGACAGCGTGGCGTTGACCGCAGGCTTCGTCTATCCCACCGGCGCGGAAGTCGCGGTCAACGTCGGCAAGGATAAATTCGACTTCTACAGTTCCGGCCGATCGGCGTTCGCCCGCGACGGCGCGGCGCTGATCGCGGCGTTCGGCAAGGGCGACGACGCCACCGTGATCTCGCCCGCCCGCAAGGGCACCAGCGTCACCGATCACTTCAGCCTAAAAGGCTTCTCGGCCGCAATGAAGGCCGTGCTGGCCGAGTGCCCGAGCAAATGACCCCGGATGCCCTCGATCTCAGCGAAGCCGAGCGCACGCGCATCCTGGCCAAATCGGCGATGTTCGCCCCACCTCCGGCCATCACCGCCGATGGCCGCCGCGATCTGGTCGGGCTCGATCGCGCCGAACTGACCCTACTGCTCGCAGAAATCGGCGAGGCGCCATTCCGCGCCAAGCAGCTCTGGCATTGGATCTACCACCAGGGCGCGACCGACTTCGCGCGGATGTCCTCGATCGCGCGGCCGCTACAGGAAAAGCTCGCCACCCACTTCATCATCGGCCGCCCGGAAACCGCGGTCTCGCAACTGAGCACCGACGAAACCCGCAAATTCCTGTTCCGTTTCCGCGACGGGCAGGAGGCTGAAACCGTCTACATCCCCGATCGCACCGAAGATCGCGGCGCGGTATGCATTTCGTCCCAAGTCGGCTGCACGCTATCCTGCCGTTTCTGCCACACCGGCACGCAGAACCTGGTGCGCAATCTGGGCGTGGCCGAGATCGTCGGCCAGTTCATGGCCGCGCGCGACGCCTATGGCGAGTGGCCCAGCCCCAAGGGCGAAACCCCTCGGCTGCTCTCGACCATCGTGCTGATGGGCATGGGCGAGCCGCTCTACAACTACGAAAACGTCGCCAAGGCGATGAAAATCGTGATGGATGGCGAGGGCATCGGTCTGTCCCGCCGCCGCATCACGCTCTCCACCTCGGGCGTGGTCCCGATGATGGATCGCTGTGGCAACGAACTAGGGGTCAATCTCGCGGTGTCCCTGCATGCGGTGACCGACGAGCTGCGCGACGAACTGGTGCCGCTCAACCGCAAATACCCGATCGCGGACCTCTTGGCAGCGTGCAAGCGCTATCCGTCGGCCTCGAACGCGCGGCGCATCACCTTTGAATACATCATGCTGGATGGCGTGAACGACAGCGAAGCCGAGGCCCGCGAGCTGGTCCGCCTGATCGCCGGCCTTCCCGCCAAGGTCAATCTGATCCCGTTCAATCCCTGGCCCGGCAGCAGCTACCGCACCTCGACGCCGGCCCGCCTGGACCGGTTTTCCAAGATCGTCATGGACGCCGGGTTTTCCTCCCCGATCCGCACTCCGCGCGGCCAGGATATTCTGGCCGCCTGCGGGCAATTGCGCACCGAAAGCAAGCGGTTGGGCAAGCGCGAGTCCGGCCCCATTGGCGCCCAGCTTCATGATGCAATATGATGGACATCAGCGGCGACTTGGGGCTTTGATCCGATGGCCATGACACAAGATTACGTTGCCACCACCAAGGGCATCACGATCAGGGTCCGGTCTTTCTACCTTGACGACCAATCCCGGCCGGAGGAGAGCCATTTTCTCTGGGCCTACCGCGTGCGGATCGAAAACCGCGGCCCGGTCCCGGTGCAGTTGCTCAAACGCACCTGGCGGATCACCGATGCGCGCGGCAAGGTGCAGCTTGTGCACGGCGACGGAGTGGTAGGCGAGCAGCCGGTGATCCAGCCCGGGGCCGCCTTCGAATACAAGTCGGGCACGCCGTTATCCACGCCTTCGGGTGTGATGACGGGGGTCTATCACATGGTCGAGACCGAATCCGGGCTCGATTTCGACGCGACCATTCCGCTGTTCAGCCTGGACAGTCCCCACCAGCCCGGCAGTGTGCATTGATGCGTCTGCTATTGCCGCGAAGGACACCGTTTTGGATCAAATAACCAAGGCCGAGACCACCGAGTCCGAGGCCATCAACTCCGACGGGCCTCGCCCCACCCGCGAGGAAGCCGAGGCCGCGGTGCGGGTTTTGCTCCGCTGGGCCGGCGAGGACCCGACCCGGGAAGGTCTGATCGACACGCCGTCCCGCGTGGTTCGCTCCTACGAGGAATTCTTCGCCGGCTACGTCACCGACCCGGTGGCGTTGCTGTCGCGCACGTTCGAGGAGACCGACGGCTACGACGAGATCGTATTGCTGCGTGACATTCGGATCGAGAGTTATTGCGAGCATCACATGGTCCCGATCGTCGGCCGCGCCCACGTGGCCTATTTGCCGGACCAGCGGGTGGTAGGAATTTCCAAACTGGCTCGCGTGGTGGACGCCTACGCCAAGCGGCTGCAGATCCAGGAAAAGCTGACCGCACAGATCGCGAACACGCTGAACGAGGTGCTGCAGCCCCGCGGCGTTGCGGTCATCATCGAAGCAACCCACCAGTGCATGACCACCCGCGGCGTGCACAAACCCGGCGTAGGCATGATCACCAGCCGCATGCTAGGCGCCTTCCGCACCAACGCCACCACCCGGCGCGAACTCATGGCCCTGATCGGCAACCCCAACCGGATGAGCAGCGACTAATCCGAGGGGGGTGTCCGGGTAAGGGAGGAAGAAAGGCGGGCCAGCCCGGACCCGCTGGGGCCGAGAGGCCCCAGACCCCATGACTTTAGGGCGAGGGGAGCGAAGGCCGGCAGCCCCACCGGTCCTCAGCACAAACATGGCAAAAGCGTCCCCCTCCCCCTCGTGGGGAGGGCCGGGGTGGGGGGCTGCCGGCCTCCGTTCCCCTCGCACCAAAGTCCCAGGTTCGCAGGCTTTTAACCGCAACGCGGTCCAACCCGCCCCCGCCTTTCTCCTCTCTTGCACAACCGCTACCACCTCACTTGGTTTTAGCCCTTTTCAGCCGCTAGGGTCGCTGCTATAGGGGCCGCCCCAAGCCTCGGTGTGTGGGCAGGATGGGCGCATAGCTCAGTTGGTAGAGCAGCTGACTCTTAATCAGCGGGCCGTAGGTTCGAATCCTACTGCGCC
>Ga0302314_10007052_pt1 | contig 20258 bp, 16 predicted proteins | sample III_Palsa_N2_3_FD_200533 | JGI IMG/M metagenome (GOLD analysis project Ga0302314, IMG submission 200533) | Peat permafrost microbial communities from Stordalen Mire near Abisko, Sweden - III_Palsa_N2_3 | ecosystem: Environmental > Terrestrial > Soil > Palsa > Peat permafrost | place: Sweden... | reverse complement strand
AGGTGCACCGGCGAACCGCCGTTCGCCGACCTGTGGCGCGCTCTGGCCCGCTGCCCGGCCGGGTGCAACCTCTACCCGTACCGGCTGGAGCACACCCACCTCAGCCGCCGGATCGGCTCGGTCATCGAGACCGGCGGGCACCGCGGATGGTCCGCCACAGAGGGGACGGAGCCGGGGGAGGGGAATTCGGGCGGCCGGGGATGTTACTGGTGGGGAAGCTGTTGCTGCGGGGGCGCGGACGTGAACGTTCCGGGAACGGTGCTGTAAACGTTGGCCGGGAGGCCATTTGGCCATCGACAGGGCGAATGTCCGGAGGTGACGATCAGCGGGCCTGCTCAACTTGTCTATACAAGGAGTCCGATCTTGGCCATACAGTTGCCCAGGGTGCGCCACCGCGTGCGCACCGGTCTGGCCACCTTGCTGGCGCTCCTGGTGCTGGCCGCACTCGGTAGCGCGAGCGCCACCGCAGCCACCTCCACCCCCCGTCCCGCCACAGCGGTCGCCGCCACCACCCCAGGGGTCGTCGGCACGCTGTCCACGTCGTCCAGCTCGGTCCTGGAGGGCCAGCCGGTCACCTTCGACTACAGCCTCCCGGCCTCCGCCGTGGTGTCGAACAACTGGATCGGGATCTACTCGAACCCCGGTTGCGGCCCGGTCAGCCAGGTCGAGGACTGCGCCTCCACTGCGTACAACTGGGTCACCAACGGCTCGGGTACGTCCAGCTTCAGCACGTCCGGCCTGGCGCCGGGGAGCTACATCGCGTACTTCCTCTACGCCAACGGCTACACCTGGCTGGCGCAGCCCGTCCCGTTCACCGTCACCGCCGCGCCGGGCACACTCTCGGTGCAGAACGCCGTGGTGACGCAGGGCCAGTCGCTCTCGTTCAGCTACAGCCTCCCGGCCGCCAAGGTCCTGTCCAACAACTGGATCGGCCTGTACAGCAACCCCGGCAACGGCCCGGTCGACCAGGTGTACGTGGGTGCCTCCACCACCTACAACTGGGTGGCCGACGCCTCGGGCACCTCCACCTTCAGCACGGCGCACCTGGCGCCGGGCAAGTACGTCGCCTACCTGCTCTACGACAACGGCTACACCTGGCTGGCCGCCCCGGTGACCTTCACCGTGCAGCCGGCGGCCCCGACCGGGACGCTGACCGCCGAGGAGAGCACGGTCCAGCAGGGGCAGCAGATCACCTTCGACTACGGTATCCCGGCCGGTCAGGTCAACTCCGAGAACTGGGTCGGCCTGTACGCCAACCCCGGTTGCGGGCCGGTGGACCAGGTGTCGGTCTGCGGCTCGACCACCTACAACTGGGTGACCAACGCGTCGGGTTCGACCACCTTCAGCACCGGGAGCCTGGCGCCGGGGAACTACATCGCGTACTTCCTCTACGACAACGGCTACACCTGGCTGGCCAAGCCGGTCACCTTCACGGTGACCGCCGTGCCGCCGGTGGCCCCGCCGACCTTCAAGGCCGCGTTCGGCACCGGCCTCGGCGACCCCCAGGGGATCGCCGTGGACGCGAAGAACGACGTCTGGGTCACCGACAGCGGCAGGAACCGGTACCAGGAGTACTCCGGGACGGGCCGGCTGCTGCACAGCTTCAGCAGGTCGGGCGTGGGCCGGCTGAACGGGCCGACCGCGATCACGCTGGACCGGGCCGGGAACGTGTACGTCGCCGACACCGGGGACAACCGGGTCGTGGAGTACACCGCGAAGGGCGCGTTCGTGCGCCAGTACACCACGGGCGGTGGCACGGCCCTGAGCCGTCCGCAGGGCGTGGCCGTCGACACCGCCGGGGACCTGTTCGTCGGCGACACCGGCAACAGCCGGGTCCTGGAGTTCGGCCCCACCGGTGCCTACCTGAAGTCGCTGACTTCGGGCCTGGGCCGCCCCGAGGGCCTGTCCCTGGACGCGTCCGGTGACGTCTACGTCGCCGACTCCGGACTCGACGACGCCGGCCCGGACCAGGTGATCGAGCTCTCGCCGTCCGGCACCGTGCTGGACCGCGTCGGCGGCAGCACCAGCAGCTCGCTCGGCGGGCTGTCGAACCCCGGCGATGTCGCCCTCGACGCCTCGGGGCACCTGTTCGTCACCGACCCCGACTTCAGCATGGCCATGGAGTTCAACACCGACGGCCCGTACCTGAACGAGTTCGGTGCGGTCGGCTCCGGCGAGCTCGCCAACGCCATGGCGATCGCGGTGGCCCCCGACGGCCAGATCTATGTCGCCGACAGCGGCAACGGCCGCGTCGTCGAGTTCACCCCTGCCTCCGCCGGCTGACCTGCCGACCGGCCCAGCTCAGAACTTCCAGAAGGACTTCGATGGACCTCTCGATCTCCCGCCGACGCCTCTTCGGCACCGGCGCAGCGGCAGCGGCGTCGCTGGCCCTCCCGGCGAACGTCCGCAAGGCGCTCGCCGCGACCCAGGGGCAGGCCCGCAAGGGCCGGCTCTCCGACATCGAGCACGTGGTCATCCTGATGCAGGAGAACCGCAGCTTCGACCAGTACTTCGGCACCATGCCCGGCGTGCGCGGGTTCGCCGACCCCAAGGCGATGACCCTGCCGAACGGCAACCCGGTGTTCCAGCAGCCCTATGCCGCGCACACCGACGGCTACCTGCTGCCCTTCCATATGGACACCACCACCACCAACGCCGCCGCCACCCCCGGCCTGTCCCACGCCTGGGACACCCAGCACCAGGCGTGGAACAACGGCGGGATGGACCAGTGGGTCGCCGCCAAGGGCGCGATGACCATGGGCCACTTCACCCAGGAGGACATCCCCTTCCACTGGGCGCTGGCCGAGGCCTTCACCGTCTGCGACAACTACCACTGCTCGGTGCTCGGCCCGACCAACCCCAACCGGCTCTACATGTGGACCGGCACGGTCGATCCGCGGGGCACCGGTGGCGGACCGGTCAGCGACAACACCCCCGCGTACAACAACCCGATCCTCAGCTACACCACCTATCCGGAGCGGCTCACCGCGGCGGGCGTCTCCTGGCAGGTCTACCAGGAGGAGGACAACTACGACGACAACGCCCTCGCCTGGTTCAAGCAGTACGCCGACGCACCGGCGGGTTCGCCGCTCGCCAAGGGCGGCATGACCCACAAGTCGGCCGGCTGGTTCGAGTACGACGCCAAGCACGACCGGCTCCCGCAGGTGTCCTGGCTGGTCGCCCCGTCGACGCAGTCCGAGCACCCGGACTGGACCCCGGCCGGCGGCGCCGAGTACATCTCGTCCAAGCTGAACGCGATCGCCGCCAACCCCGATGTCTGGGCCAAGACGCTGTTCATCCTGACCTACGACGAGAACGACGGCTACTTCGACCACGTGCTGCCGCCGACCCCGCCGGCCGGGACGCCGGACGAGTTCATCGACGGCGAGCCGATCGGCCCCGGCTTCCGGGTGCCGACCATCGTGGTCTCGCCCTGGTCGGCCGGTGGCCATGTGGACTCCACGGTCATGGACCACACCTCGCTGATCCGGATCCTGGAGCGCCGCTTCGGCGTCAAGGAGCCCAACATCAGCGCCTACCGCCGTTCCGTCATGGGCGACTTCACCTCCTCGCTGCAGTTCGGCAGGAGCCCGGCCCGCTTCCCCAGGAGCAACACCCAGCTCCAGGCCGCCACCATCGCCCAGGAGTTCCTGACCACTCAGCAGGAGGTGGCCAGGAACCCCAGCCCGCAGGTGCCCAGCGGGGCGCAGACCATGCCCACCCAGGGCTGACGCACCGTCAGGGCCCGTCCCCCGGTGGGCGGGGGGCGGGCCCGCCGGTCGTGGCAGCGTCAGTGGCGTTGGGAGCAGCGAAGAGGCGGTGCCGCTGTTCGCCGTCCGCGAGGGAGACGCGCTCCGTTCACCGGGTGCGGCGCAGTGCGTCGGGGGTGAGCCCGGCCAGGTCGGGGTAGCCGTCGACGGCCATGGTCAGGTCCGCCTCGGCGAGGATCGAGCGCAGCACGTGGACGATCCCGTCGGTGCCGCCCAGGGCGAGGCCGTAGGCGTAGGGACGGCCGATGCCGACGGCGGTGGCGCCCAGGGCGATGGCCTTGACCGCGTCGGTTCCGCTGCGGACACCGGAGTCGAACAGGACGGGCAGCTCGCCGGCGGCGTCGATGACGGCGGGCAGGGCGTCCAGGGCCGGCAGACCGCCGTTGGCCTGGCGGCCGCCGTGGTTGGAGCAGTAGATGCCGTCCACGCCGCCGTCCTTGGCGCGGCGCACGTCCTCGGGGTGGCAGATGCCCTTGACGATCAGCGGCAGTGAGCTGAGCGAACGCAACCACGGAAGATCGTCCCAGGTCAGCGGGTTGCCGAAGACCTGCATCCAGCGCAGCACGGCCGCGCCTGGGTCCTCCTCCGGCGTCCGCGCCAACTGGGCCCGGAAGACCGGGTCGCTGGTGTAGTTGGTCAGGCAGTGACCGCGCAGCTGGGGGAAGTTGCTCGTGGCCAGGTCCCGGGGACGCCACCCGGTGACCCAGGTGTCGAGAGTGACCACGATGCCCTTGAACCCGGCCGCCTCGGCACGCCGTACCAGGCTCTCGGCCAGCTCCCGGTCGGTCGGGGTGTACAGCTGGAAGAAGCCCGGGGTCCGGCCGAACTCCGCGGCGACCGCCTCCATCGGGTCCGCGGTCAGGGTCGAGGCGATCATCGGGACCCCGGTGCGCGCGGCGGCCCGCGCGGTGGCGAGGTCGCCGTGTCCGTCCTGGGCGCACAGGCCGATGACGCCGACCGGGGCCATGAACAGCGGTGTCGGCAGCCGCATCCCGAACAGCTCGACGGAGAGGTCGCGTTGTGCGGCCCCGACGAACATCCTCGGCACCAGGCCCAAGTTCTCGAAGGCGGCGACATTGGCCCGCTGGGTGTGCTCGTTCCCGGCGCCGCCGGTCACATAGGACCACACGGACGGGGGCAGTGCGGCCTGCGCCCCCGCCTCCCAGCCGCTGTAGGTCATCGGGTACGACGGCATGATCCCGCGAAGGCCGTTGCCGTAGATCTCGTCCTGGTAGGAACCGAACGACTGACTCATGAAATGCCCTTCCTCATCGGACTCCGGGCCCGGGGCGCCGGATCCCTGTCGGCTCCACAGTGCGATGCTGGTCGTCGGCGGCACCGGAAACGCAGGAATCCCGCAGCGAAGGGCACTCTGATGCAGGAACAGGCGACGATGATGGGCGAGGAGGACCTGGCCCTCATCCACGCCCTGCAGCTGCGGCCGAGGGCGTCCTGGACGGTGCTGGGTGCCGCGCTGGGGGTGGACCCGGTCACCGTGGCCCGGCGCTGGAGCCGGCTGGCGCGCCGCGGTGAGGCCTGGGTCCTGGGCTCACCCGGCCCGCTGCTGTTCGAGCACATATGCGTGGCCTTCGTGGAGATCGAGTGCGCCGTCGGCAGCGCCACCGCGGTGTCCCGGGCGCTGAGCGGCCACGCGCACGCACTCACCCTGGAACGCCCGGCCGGGAGCCATGACCTGCTGGTCACGGTGGCGACCCGGGACCTGCTCGCCATGTCCCGGTACACCCTCGACCAGCTCCCGGCGATTCCGGGCGTGACCGCGGTGCGCACCCGGATCGCGACGCACATGTTCACCGAGGGCGGCAGCTGGCGCATCGCCGCGCTGGACCCGGGCCAACGGGCCAGGCTGGCACCGCCCGCGGACGAGTCGCGGACCCGTCGCGGTCCGCTGGACATCAGCCCCTTCGACCGGGCGGTCCTGGTCCGGCTGGCGGTCGACGGCAGGGCCTCCTACCAGGCGCTGGCCGCCGGACTGGAGACCAGCGCCGCCACCGTGAAGCGCCGGATCGACCGGCTGGTCCAGCTCGGGCTGATCACCTTCCGCTGTGACTTCGCCCGCCCCCTGGGCGGCTGGCCGGTCGCGGTGACCTTCTGGGCACGGGTACCGCCCGCCGACCTGCCGGAGGTCGGCCACGCCCTCGTCCGCTACCCGGAGACCCGCAACTGCGCGGCCGTCAGCGGACCGTACAACCTCGTCCTGGAGGCCAGCCTGCACTCCCTCTCCGACGTCCTGCGGTTCGAGACCCAGCTGGCGACCAGGCACCCCAGTCTCGACATCGTCGACCGGGCGGTCATGCTCCGGCAGGACAAGCTGCTGGGCCACCTGCTCGACCAGCACGGCAGATCCCTGGGCGTGGTGCCGGCGGACCTCTGGTCCGAGCCCGGCACCCCGGCCCACGAGCACCGCCGGGTCACCGGCCCCGACCGGTAGTCATCTCAGCTGCGGGTGCCGGCCGCCGGCCCGGGCGGCCATGCTCCGGGAGCACATGTAGGCCGGATACCAACGCGTGAAGCGAACGGCCAGAACCAGCAGGATGATCGGGATCACCCAGTTCAGCCAGTCCGCACCGGAACTCACATGCAGGGCGATCAGGCCGAGCACCGCGGTGACCGCGAAGACCAGCCCCCAGACGGCGGTCAGCACCCGGTTGGTGCGCTTGAAGCCGGGGGTGTCCCAGATCTGGCGCGGCGTGGACTGGCGGGCGTACTGCTCGGTGAACGGCACGAAGGCCAGCGAACCCAGTGCGGTGACCGCCAGCACGCCGTTGGAGATCACCTGGGCGTACGTCTCCAGCCAGATCAGCTGCCCCCGGTCCAGGGCCAGCCCGAGGACGCAGATGACGGCGAAGAAGACGATGCCGACCGCGTCCAGGATCTTCGGCAGGCCGCGCCTGGTCCGCAGCTCGGGCAGGCTCAGGACGACCGAGGCGACCAGCGCGGCGAAGGCGGCGAGCTTCCAGGTACTGGGCCCGGCCACCACGTCGAAGATGATCCAGGGAGCGAAGGCCAGAAAGACGTTCTGGTGGCCGCCCAGGGGGTCATGGCGTGCCGTGTCCTGCTGACCGGACTGGTTCACAGGAATGCACCTCCCGGCTGAGGGGACGCGGGCGGTACGGGTCACCGTCCGCGCGGTGACCCGCTCCCCACATTCCATCGTCCGCCGCCCCGGGCCGCGGCGCATCTTCCCGCGGCGCCCTCGCCCCCGGCTGCGACGGGGCGGTCACCCCGGGTAAGCAGGCCAGGCGGCGGGCCCTGCGGCCGGGGCCGCCCGGGGCAGCACCGGGCTGATCTGACGTCACTTCATCAGCCCACGTACTATGCCCGGGTGAGCATATGGACATCCCTGGAACCAGCGTCGACCATGGTGGACCCCGGCGGCACGGCCACGGTACGGCTGCGCGTCCGCAACACCAGCGACGTCGTCGACGAGTACCGCATCATGGCGGTCGGCGAGATCGCCCCCTACGTCACCGTCGAACCGCCCACGCTCCGGCTGTATCCGGGCACGACCGGGACCGTCGAGCTCACCTTCGCGCCGCCGCGCAGCCCGGATGCCACGGCCGGACCGAATCCCTACGCGGTCCAGATCATCCCGACCGAGCACCCCGAGGCGACCACCGTCCCCGAGGGCAACGTCACCATCACCCCCTTCACCGAGATCCGGGCGGAGCTGGTCCCGCAGACCGTCAGGGGACGCTTCCGGGGGCGCCCGCAACTCGCCATCGACAACCTCGGCAACACCCGGCTCACCGCCTCGGTCAGCGGCGTCGACAAGGGTGACCAGATCAGCTACGCGGTCCACCCCGCCAACGTGCAGATCGAGCCCGGGCGGGCGGCCTTCGTCAAGGCGACGCTGAAGCCGCGCCGGATCACCTGGTTCGGGCAGAAGGAGAACCGCCCGTACCGGCTGGCCGTCCTGCGGTCCGGCAGCACACCGGTCGGCGTGGACGGGACCTATGTGCAGAAGAGCGTCCTGCCGCGCTGGCTGGCCGGCTTCCTCGGCCTCCTGGTCGCCCTGGCCGTCGTCTTCGTCGGGCTCTGGTTCGGCTACCAGCCCCATGTGGTCAGCCTCGCCCAGGCACAGACCCAGTCGGCGGTCAGCCCGCTCCCCGGCAACACCGCCCCCGCCGCGGTGAGCCCGCCCCCGGCCGCGTCGCCCTCCGCAGCGGCTCCGAGCGCCCCGGCGGCGTCCGCGGGCGCCCATGCCGGTGGGGGTGGCGGCGGCCAGGGACCGACCGCCACGGCCACCGGCGGCTCCGGCACCAGTGCCCCGGTCAGGTTCGCGATCCTGAACAACTGGACGAACCAGTGCGTCGACCCGCCCAACTACGCCGCGCCCGCCCTCGCCGGCGGGCTTGAGCAGCACCAGTGCGCGTACGGCAGCTCGGACAACCAGATGTGGTACCTCCAGCAGCAGGGCACCGCGCCGGACGGGGAACCGCTCTACTGGATCCGCAACGCGCTCGGATCCAACCTCTGCCTGGACCTTCCCGACTACGGCTCGGTCTCGGCCGGTACCCATGTGGCCACGTTCACCTGCACGACGCCGGTGAGCGACGACAACCAGCTGTGGGAGCTCCCGCTGGTCAACTCGTCCGGTTCCGGCGGGCTCGGAGTGCTGATCCGCAACTACAAGTCCAGTCTCTGCCTCGACGTCTCAGGCTGGGCCTCCGACAACTCCGACAAGACCTCGGACGCGCGGCTCAATGTCTTCACCTGCTCCGGCTCCGGCTGGGCGAACCACGGGTTCGACGACCACCTGTGGAACCTGATGGAGAGCCCCACCCTGGTGTACATCCCGACCCACGCCGGCGAGATCCCGGTGAACTAGCCGGGCGGACCGGGCGGGACCGCCCACCCGGCTCACTCGACCAGGCCGTGCCGGAAGGCGTAGTGCACGGCCTGGGCGCGGTCCCGGACGCCGGTCTTGGCGAATATCCGGTTCACATGGGTCTTGATGGTGGCCCGCCCCAGGAACAGCCGCTCGCCGATCTCCGCGTTGGACAGGCCCTGGGCGATCAGCGTCAGCACCTCCGCCTCGCGGGCGCTCAGGCCGTCCGGGAGCGCGCCCGACGCCGGTGCCCGCGCCGCGCTCCCGGGCTGCGCGGGCCGTGCGGGCAGTTCCGCGGTGACCGCGGTGACCAGCCGCAGCTGCACCACCGCGTCCATCCAGACCTGCCCGGCGTGCACCGCCCGGATCGCCTGCTCGATCTGGTCCGCGCTCGCGTCCTTGGTCAGGTACCCCTTGGCGCCCGCCCGCAGCGCCGGGAACACCGAGGCGTCGTCGGCGTAGGTGGTCAGCACCAGGACCGCGACCCCCGGGTCCTCCCGGGTCAGCGTCGCGGTGGCGGTCACGCCGTCGGTACCGGGCATGGCCAGGTCCATCAGCACCACGTCGGCGCGCAGCTCCCGGGCCAGCGTCACCGCCTGCTCGCCGTCGGCCCCGCCGCCCACCACCTCCATCCCGGCGTTCAGGCCGACCAGCAGCATCAGGCCCTCCCGGGTCACCCGCTGGTCGTCCACGACCAGCACCCGGATCGGCGCCGGTGACTCGCTCATGCAGGTATCTCCATCTCCACGGTCCAGCCCCCGGCGGTGGGCCCGGCCTGCGTCCGGCCGCCCACCCGCTCGATCCGCTCCCGCATGCCGCGCAGCCCGTTGCCGCCACCGGTCCACGACCCGGCGGGCGCAGTGATCCTAGCGGCCCCCTGGTCGGAGACGCTCAGCGTGGTGGCCGTGGCGGTGTACCTCAGCACCACCGCGGTCGGCGAGCCGGGCGCGTAGCGGGCCACATTGGTCAGCGCCTCCTGCGCGCCCCGGTACAGCGCCAGCCCCGCCTCCGGGGTCGGCGTGCGCGGCTCGCCGCTGACCGACAGCGTGATCGGCAGCGCCAGATCCCGGCGGCAGCGGTCGATCAGCGTGGTGAGCTGGTCCACCGTGGGCAGCTGGTCCCCGCGCAGCGCGGCCACGGCCTGCCGGGCGTCGGAGAGCCCCTCGCGGGTCAGTTCCCCGCCGCGCACGATCAGTTGCAGCAGCCGCGGATCGACCTGGTCCCGCTCGGCCAGCTTGCGGGCGCCCTCCAGCTGGACCGCCAGCGCGGACAGCGACTGGGCCAGGACGTCGTGCAACTCCTGCGCGATCCGGGTGCGTTCGGCGACGGCGGCCGCCCGCGCCGCCGCCTCGCGCGAGTCCTCCAGCTCGGCCAGCAGCAGTTCGGTGCGGTCCTGCCCCAGCCGGGCCTGCCGGGCGGCGGCGCAGGCGCAGCCGAGGACCACGCACAGCAGCGCGGAGGCGAGTCCGGTCTCCAACGAGACCTGGCCGGAGCCGGTCCCGGCGCTGGTCAGCGCGACGGCCACGGTCAGCGGCGCGGACAGCCACAGGGCGGGCCGCAGCGGCAGCCGGGAGCAGATCATCCCCACGGCGGCGGAGACCGGGATCTCCATCATCGAGTCCGCCTGGAGCGCGACCAGAACCGTGCCGAAGACGCCCAGCAGCACCGGCAGCACGGCCAGGGCGAGCACCGAGCGACGCGGCGTACGGCCCCAGGCGCTGGTCCCCAGCGCCAGTACGCAGCCGGCCAGAGCCAGGCTGACCGCCAGCCTCTCGCCGCTGAGGCCGGGCTCCGGCTGGGCCCGGAAGGCGAAGGCCGCGGTCAGGGCCACCACCGCCCAAAGTATCTCGTGCATCCGGGCGACCTGGCGGGTCTGCCGGTCGGCTGCGTGCCGCCGGGCCTCGGCCACCCGGGCGCTCTCCCGCGCTCCGGCTTCGGGACATGTGCTGGTCATGCCGTGCAGCATAGGAGCAGCCGGCCCCGGGGATCCCGGGGCCGGCTGCCGCAGGCCGCCGCTCACACGGTCGCCGGGGCGACCGCCGGGGCGGAGGAGAGCCGCCAGGCCCGGAACCGGATCACCAGCAGCCGGGCCACGGCCTCGCTGAGCGCCATCAGCACGAAGGCGGCCACCCAGGCCTGCGAGCCGGTGATCAGGTGGGTGCGGCTGAAGTTCGCGATGCTGTTCCCGGCGCCGTGGTCGGAGGCGAAGGCGAAGCCCATCCGGGTGGCCATGCCGAGCACCCACAGGGCCGCGGCGACCACCCCGGCCCGGGCGTGGACGCCGTCCTGCCGCCGGACCAGCTGGGTGGCCAGTCCGCAGCCGATGCCGAGCAGGGCGCCGGCGCCGGCCAGGGTGAGTTCCAGATCCAGGTCGTTCCCGGCGGTGGGCACGGACCGCAGGTAGTAGATGGCGGTCGCGCTGACCAGCACGACCGGCAGCAGCAGACTCATCAGGTCCAGTCGGCCGCCGCGGATCTGCCGGACGACGAGGAGGACCAGGATGCCGTTGACGATGTAGTCGGTGGTGTTCATGGGCACCAGCCTGCTCGTTCGCCGCCGCCGGGACTTCAGCCACAGGGTTGGCCGGGGGGTTGACCGCACCGGTCAACCCAGGGGTTGAACCGGGTCGGCGGCGTGGCCCGGAAGTGGTGACTTCCGGCCCACGCCGCCCGGTGTGTGCCCTGGTCAGCGCCGCGACCTGAGCCACAGGCCGGCGCTGATCGCGATCGTGCAGACGCAGGGCCAGAGCAGCAGGCCCAGCAGGGGCGGCCGGCCCCCGGCGATCAGTGAGCCGAGCACGTAGGCGGCCTCACTCACCGCCACCAGGATCAGCGTCCGTCGCACCGTCTACCACCAGGTCCAGCTGGCGGAGTGGTAGAAGTACGGGTAGCCGCCGTACCAGGTCCAGTGCCAGCCGTAGGCGAACACGACCTCCCGGTAGCGGTACTGGAACCAGTTGCTGGCGGCCTGGGAGAGGACGCCGGTGATGAACCCGGTGACCCCGAGGCAGATGACGGCACCGAGACCGGCCAGCGCCCAGGAGCACAGGCCGCCGATGACCCCGGCGGCCCCCCAGATGTAGCCCTGCATCATTTCGCGGGCCTGCGCTCCGGTGAACCCGAACGCGATGTGCCCGCCCCAGTGGTAGAAGTCGAACAGCCAGGAGTCACCCGTGCTGTCCGAGTGCGTCAACGGGTTCTGCGAACCGTAGTCGTACGCGTTGGCGCTGCCGCCGGAGACCGGGTCGGTCTGGCTGAACCGACCGGTGTAGGGGTTGTAGTCACGTGCGCCCATGAGGATCTGGCTGTCCATGCCGGAGCCGGCGCGCTGGTCGCCGCCGAGGTAGCCGTAGGGGGACGCGGAACCGGATTCGGGTGCGCCGAACGCGGTGTACGTGGTGGTCGAGTCGATGGAGTCGGTGGCCGCGTCGACCGTGGCGATGACGTTGCCCTGGATGTCGGTCAGCTGCAGCTCGGTTCCGGAGCCGGTGACGACGGCACTGAGCTGGTTGTTGAGCCCCATCACGTCGCGGGACCAGATCCCGGTGCTCTCCAGGCTCCAGGAGGGGCTGTCGCTGCCGCTGTCGTAGTGGTCGGTGGTGACCACGCCGGTGGAGCTGTTGGTCTCGGTGGCGAAGCGGTTCTGCAGACCGTCCAGGGTCCAGCTGTCGGTGTTGCCGTTCTGGGTCTGGCCGGCGACCATGCCGTTCGCGTAGTACGACGCGGTCAGGTCACCGGTGCCGCCGGCGTCGGCGGACGGGGTGGTGCTGGTGTTCCCCTGGGTGTTGTAGCCGTAGGTGTTGGTCCCGCCGCCGGTGGTGGTGGTCAGCAGCCGGTCGGCCGCGTCGTAGGTGTAGCTGTCGCTGCTGCTCGCGGTCGTGCTCTGGCAGGCCCCGCCGGAGAAAGGGGCATAGGCGGTGGCGGAGGTGCGGTCGGAGTCGGCGTCGTAGCCGTAGGCACTGACCGTGCACTGGCCGTTCTGGCTGTCCGCGACCTGGCTGAGCCGGTCGTCGTTGTCGTAGGTGTAGCCGTAGGTCGCGTTCAGCTCGTCCTGGCTGACGATGTCACCCTGGGCGTTGTAGCCGACGTTGTCGCTGATCGGCGCGCTCCACTTGCTGTTGCTGTAGACCAGCGAGGTGGACGCACCGGCGGGGTTGATCGTCGTGCTGGCGACGGTCCCGTCCGGATAGGTCTGGCTGACCAGGTTGCCGTCGGAGTCGTACGTGCCGGTGAACGTCCCGGCCTGGCTGTCGGTCTGGCTGACCGCCTGCTCGTCGGTGCCGTAGCTGACGGAGATGCTGCCCTTGCCGTCGTTGATGCCGGTCACATCGCCGTTGGCGTTGTACGTGTAGCTGCTGGCCGTGCCGGAGGCATCGGTGTAGGTGAGCAGGTCGCCGAAGTCGTCGTACGCCTGGGTGACGTCGGTGGCGACGGCGCCGGTGGAGGTCAGCGTCTCGGTGTCGGTGACCTGGCCGGTGTTGACGGAGTAGACGGTCTGGGTGGTGGGCACGGCCGTGCCCATGCCGCTGCCGCTCACGGCGGTGGCCAGATCGGTCTGCCGACCGGCCGCGTCGTAGGTGTACGTCAGTGTCCGGGTGCCGGTCGAGCCGTAGCTGTCGGTCTCGGTGAGCGGTTGCAGGTTGACGTTGTAGGTGTACTGCTTCACCGGGAGGCTGGGCAGGCCCGTGGTGCCCGGCTGCGCGGCCGGTTCGCTCTTGCAGAGCAGATCGGTCCAGATGGCTTCGTTGCCGCAGGAACTGTCGGCGCTGTTCGTCCCCGCGGTGTAGTAGACGTAGTGGGTGTCACCGGCCGTGCCGCCACTGGTGTCGGAGGGCTGGTCGGCGTCGGTCCGCAGCGGCGCGCCGCCGTACAGGCCGGAGTTCTCGTTGTAGGCGACCGTCGTGGTGACGGCCAGGCCGCCCGGGTCGGTGACGGTCGTGAGCGGGGCGCGCAGCGTCCAGCCCTCGTTGTCGGAGCCGTTGTTGTAGACGTACTGGACGGTGCGGCTGTTGGCGGTCACCGAACCGGGGATGGTCGAGCCGACGCTGGCCGACGTGGTCGTGCTGGTGACCACGTCGTACGGCTCACCGTTGGCGGCGATGTCGCCGTTCGGTGCGCCGCTGTCGTAGACGTTGTGGGTGTGCACGCGGACGGTCTCCAGCACACCGCTGATGTCGGCGGTGTAGGCCGGTCCGTACGTGTCGAGCAGTTCGCTGTCGTCGCCGGAGTAGAAGTTCTCGGTGTCGAGCTGACTGGACACCGAGGCGGAGGCTGAGCCGGCCGCCAGCGCGGTGGCGCGGTTGTCCGCGGTCAGCGAGCGGACGATGCCGCCGTCGGCGTCGTACTCGGTCGTGGTGACGTTCCAGGTGCCGTTGTAGCTGGCGGTGTTGACCTCGCGGCCGTCGATGTCGTAGTAGTCGACGGTCGCGTACTGCCAGTCGGTTGCTGTGGGTGTCGACGACGGAACGTGGCTGGGCTGCCAGACCGCGACCGCCGAGACCGGGTCGTCGCTCTGGCCCCAACCCGCCACCGTGGCCGGGTCCATGGCGACCGGTCCGCCTGCCGCCGTGGTCAGCGGCACGTTGTAGTCCACCGTGTAGGTCGAGGTGGCGCCGCCGAAGGCGGAGGAATGCGTGTGGGTGACGGTCAGCACCTTGTTGTAGGTGGCATCGGAGCTGTTGTCGTCGTAGTTGATGTTCCAGGCGGCCAGCGCGTTGCTGGAGACCTTCTGCGCGGGGGTCACCGACAGCAGACGGCCGCTGCTGTCGTAGGTGTAGTAGTTCTTGAGCGGGGTGGCCGGCCGGGGGTCCCACTCGTACTTCAGCTGGGCCTTGCCGTTGTAGGTGTACTCGGCGACGGCGGTGTTGGTCAGCGTCGTACCGTCGTAGGAGACGAGGTTGATCTGGGAGACGTCACCGGCGGTGTTGTAGCTGAATTCGAGGCCGCGGCAGCCGGCTGTCCAGGTCGAGGCGGACGCCGGGTACGGGCAGGCGGTGGCGACCGGGGTCGACGAGGACAACGACGCGTCGGGGGCGAGGGCCAGCAGCGGGTCGCCGTACGAGGCGTCCGAGGTGACCTGGTCGTAGACGTACCCCGCGGAACTGGTCGAGCCCGGGGTGGAGACGGTCGCCGGCGTGTAGGTGGTGCCGGCGGTGGCGGCGGTGAACGTGGTCACGTCGCCGCTGGCGTCCGTCAGCGAGAAGCCCGCCGAGGACCTGGTGAGCCGCAGGGTCTCCGACACGGCGTTGGTGTCGCCGGTGTAGGAGGTGATTCCGCCGGTGGTCGAACCGGTGGTGAACACCTCGGTCGAGCCGTCGGCCGCGGTCAGCACCGCGAAGCTCGACTCGTCGGTCACCGACGCCCAGTCCTGAGAGGTGCCGGACACCGGCAGACCGCTGGTCCAGCCCGGCCCGAAGATGGAAGCGACCGTCGGCTCAAGGGAATTGTAGGTGCGCGTCACCGTCAGCGCGGAGCCGTAGGAGGCGACCGAGGCATCGGTGGAGGACAGTTGCGCGTCCCCGGACTGCAGACCGATGGATATCGGGCCCACGGTGGTGGTGCCGAAGTCCTTGCCCATACCGAGATGGGTCAGGTTCTCCGTCACCGGTGTGGTGGTCTCCAGCACGCTGCCGGAGGAGTCGTAGAACACGGCCTCGATCTGCACCGGGCCGTCGGTGCTGACGCTGGTGCCGATGTTCCAGTTGAGCGAGGGCGAACTGACGCCCACGGGCGAGGTGGACACGGGCTCGGGCCAGGTCACGGCCGAGCCGTTGTCGGTCACGTCCGTGGTCGGCACCACCGCGAAGGCACCCGAGTCGCCCAGGCGGTACTGGAACTCCACGGAAGCCGGACCGCTGGGCGCGCTGGCCGCCAGCGTGACCGAGGCGGAGGTGTTGCCCTGGTCCACCGGCGAGGTGACACCAGCGGCGCCGACACCGAAGGTGTAGTTCCCGTGCGAGCCACGGGTGCCGGCGTCGCTGTACCCGTCGACCTCAAGGGTGTGCAGGCCGGAGCCCGGATTGATCGACACCGAGGTGCCGGTGGTGTAGACGGGTGCGGCTCCGTCGAGGGACCAGCGGTAGTCCGAGACGTCGCCCGAGGTGTCGGACCAGGAGCAGGTCGTGCCCCCGGAGACCGGGGCGGTCCAGACGTCGGACGGGTAGCCGGAGCAAGTGATCGTCGGCGCCGGCGGTTTGGACGTGTCGACGGTGAAGGCCAGTGCCGAGGACCACGCGCTGGTGCCGCCGGTGTCGGAAGCCCGCACCTGCAGGGTGTAGGAGCCGTCCGCGAGCGACGAGGCGTTCACCGAAGCGGTCTGCCCCGAGTCGACCGAGCCCGAGGTGGCGCTGTCCACCACGGTCGTGCCCGACAGAACCTGGAACTGGAGGGTCAGTGATTCCGCGTCGGTGTCCGTCGCCACCGCCGAGAGCTTCGGCGTGGAGACGTTGGTGTACACGGTCCCGGCGAATGTGCTTTCCGAGGAAAGTGCCACCTGGGAGGGCGTGTTGGGGGCGGATGTGGCTGCCGCCGCGGTGAGCGCGGTCAGTGCCACGATGCTGGTGCTGGCCAGCGCCGTCGCCACAGCGACCGCTGTGGTCCGGAGCCGTCTGCCTTTGAACAAGGAACCTGCGTATGAGCGCGATAGCACCGCGCTGCCCCCTCGTCGGTAGATTCGCGTGCTCGTGCTCGTGCCGAGCATCGGCGATCTTGCTGAGACGGGCTTGATTGTGTTGACCTGCGCATGATCGTGTCTATAAAGGAGTCGCAAAGGCTGCTCAGGGGGCGGATCGCCGCCGTTCCGGGGGTAAGAGCGCGGTGAGACTGAGAGTCCACTGTGTGTCCGGCCTTCCACCTCGCACGCCGGGATTCCGGTCGACGACCGTGTGTCTGTTGCGATTCGCTGACGTCTCGTCAGCCGGGGCGCGATTCCGGGGCTGATGTGACATGAGTCACGATTGAAATCGCCCCGGAGAAGTCCGGATCGGTATGCGACAAGAATGGCCGCTACGGTGCCAATGGGCCGGTTTAACCCTGAAGTTGCAGGTCATCGGGCGTCACGAGTCCGCGAAGGGGCCGCTGGTGGTGAACCGGTGGAGCTGCCGGGCGAAGGCCTGTGCCTCCCCGGGGGGCCAGGAGGCCAGGGATGCCTCGATGTGCGCGGCCAGGCGCTGCCGGGTGGCTTCGACCGCCCGCTGCCCGCTGTCGGTCAGGGCGAGCAGGGTGGCCCGCCGGTCGTCGGCGTCGGGCCGGCGGTGCAGCAGACCGGCCTCCTCCAGCCGGGTGGCGCGGCGGGTGACGCCGGAGCGGTCCAGGCCGATCTCCCCGGCGAGGTCGGCGGCACTGCACGGGCCGGTGCGGGCGAGCCCGCTGAGGACGGGGTAGGTGGCCTCGTCCACGGACTCGCCCAGGCCCTCGGTCAGCACCTGGTACAGCTGCGTGCGGGTGCCGCGCCTGAGCAGTACTCCCAGCGCGTCGGCGATCTCGTGTCCCACCTCGTTCGGCATGGCCTCAGATTAGCGTGCGCGGAGCACGCAGTGTGTAGTACTGTGCAGATGCGTGCTCGGCGCACGCAGTTTCACCATTCGACACCCGAGGAGAACGCCATGACCGCCGCCACCTTCCGCACTGACGTCGCCACCGCCCTGACCGACCTGCTGCTCACCCCCGGCCTGGCGCTGGACGAGGCCGTCGACCGGCACTTCGCCCCCGACTACCGCCAGCGCACCGACGGCCGCTGGGACGACCGCGGCCAGTTCCTGGAGCACATCGCCCACCTGCGCGAGGTCGTCGCCGGGGGTTCGGTCGAGGTGCTGGACGAACTCGTCGTGGGCGACCGCTACGCGGACCGCCATGTCATGGAGATCACCAAGACCGACGGCTCGACCGTGCGGATGGAGGTCTACCTCTTCGCCGAGTTCGCCCCCGACGGGCGCTTCCGGCGCATCGAGGAGACCACCCTGATGCTCCAGGGCGCGGACGCCGACCGGAACCTCGGCAGCGCCCGCTGACCCCGGGGACGGGGCCCGCCGTTCAGGGGAGCTTGACGTCCGGCGGGCCGAGTTCCCGCCGGACATCGCCGCGCGGTCCGGCGGGGACGGTCAGGGACATCTGAACGGGGGACTGCCGGACGTCCTGCGCCCGCTGACACCCTGTGGCTCGACGGTGCCGTAGAAGTCGAGAGGGCAGGCGGATGGCCGAGCAGAATCAGCCGGGCGGTGCGACCACCGGCTTCCGGGTCACTCCCGAGGAAGTCCAGATCGCCTCGGTGCAGGTGAACTCCACCGCGACGACGATCCAGGAGCAGCTCGACTCGCTCAAGACGTACGTCCGCAGCAACGTCGAGCAGTACTGGCAGGGCAGTGCCCACCAGGCGTTCGACGTCTACATGGCGGAGTGGGACGTCTACGCGAACATGCTGCACCAGGCGCTGACCGGGATCTCCCAGGGGCTCCAGGGCAACTACGTGAACTACTCCGAGTCCGAGAACTCGGCGATGCAGAAGATCGGCCAGTTGCAGGCCGAGCTGCCGCCACTGCGCCTGGGCTGACCCGTACCCGCAGGCGTCGCATCCGCGAGCCGAGTAAGTCCGCGAGCTGAGCAAGGAGCAGTCGTGTCGCAGGTCGACGGTACGTCCATCCTGGTCCATTCCGAACTGGGAGAGGTCGGACCCTACATCCAGTCCACCGCCGAGCAGATCATCGAGGAACTGCAGCGGCTGGTGGCGCTGCTGGCCCCGCTGAAGGACACCTGGAACGGCAGCCAGGCGCAGGCCGACTACGAGATCCTCCAGCAGGAGTGGAACACCGCCGCGCAGGGCCTGTTCGGCCCCGACGGTGTGCTCGGCAATGTCGCCGCCGTGATGAACGTCAACTTCACCAACTACTCCGACGCCGAGTGGGCCAACGTCACCACCTGGCGTCACAGCTGACCGGCCCGGGGCCGACCGCCCCCGCGAACCGACGACCATGACCCACGCACGAGCAAGGATCTGACGGCACATCATGGAGGACGAACACTGCCGGATCACCATCGTCGGCGACCGGCGACAGGTGGATCTGGCGGTTCCGGCAGGCGCGCCGATCACCGACTACGTCGATGATCTGGCGCGGCTGTGCGCGATGGAGGAGAACGACATCATGCCGCCCGCCTGGTCGCTCGCGGCCGGGCTCGGGGCGGCCTTCGCCCCGGAGCGTTCGCTGGCGGAACTGGGGATCGTCGACGGCCAGGTCCTGTACCTGCGCGACATCCTGGCCGACGAACTCCAGGAGCCCGTGGTCCTGGACGTGGCCGAGCAGGTGGCGCAGGCCTCCGGCCAGTTCCTCGACCGGTCCTGGGACGCGACCGCCCGCGCGGTCACCGTGCTGGGCTGCGGCATCGCCTGGATCGTGCTGGCCGTGATCGCCCTCGCCACCGTCCGGCCGGGATCGGGCGCGCAGGGCGTGGGCCTGCCCGCGGTGTCCGCCGTCGCGCTGTTCACCGGGGTCGCGCTGCCGCTGCTGGCCTGGGTCGCCCGGGAGCGCCGCTGGTCGCTGCCGGTGCCGCTGCGGATCCTGCTCGCGCTGACGTCGGTGCCGCTGCTCGCGGTCGCGGCGGCCGCGCTCGCCGCCACCCGCTGGCAGTCGCTGGCCACCGGGGCTCACCCGCTGATGAGCGACACCGGCCTGATCGCGGCCGCCACCGCGGCCGGGACGCTGCTCGGCGGCATCCTCGCCTACGCCGCGGCCAGCGGTGTCGCCACCTTCGCGGTACTCGCCGCCGCGGGCGCGGCGTTCGTCACCACCGGGGGCCTCGCCCTGCTGCGGGCCGACGGCGCGCAGTCCGCCGCCGTGGTGGCGGTGGTCGCCTTCCTGCTGCTGATGGCCGCGCCGACGACGGCGGGCCGGATCGTGGCCACCGCCTTCCGGCGCAGCCCGGCCGACGACGGCCACGCCGGTACGCACGAGGCGGAGCAGGTCAGGGCCGCGGTGCGGACCGCGATGGTGCTGCTCGCCGGCTGGGGCGTGCTGCTGTCGCTGGTCCTCGCCGGATCGCTTGCCGGACTGGGGAGTTCAGGCTCCGGCTACGCCTCGGCGATCGCCGGCTGCCTCGGGGTCGCGCTGCTGCTGCGGGCCGGGTCGGCGAAGGTCGTGGTGGAGGTGGTGCCGGGGGCGGTGGCCGGGGCGACCGGGCTGTTCGTCCTGCTGCTGACCGGGCCGGCCCATCTCGGCGCGCCGGGCTGGACGGCTCCGGCCGCGCTGGTGCTGGTGGCGGCGGTACTGCTGGGCTACGGCTTCCGGCGGCTGCTCCGCCGCGACCTGCGGCAGCTGGCGCGTCCGGGCTGGGTCGGGACGCTGGGCACGGCTGTCGGGGCGCTCAGCATTCCGCTGCTGCTGGCGGCGCTCGGGGTGTTCGGCACTCTCACGGGCATGGGCAAGCACCTGTGAGACCGGCATCCACGCGAGCCCTACTCGGCGGCCCTGACCTGCTGCACCGGCCGGAAGGCCGAGGCTGCCGGGCGGACCACGGCCACGGCCTCGCCGCCCGGCCGCAGCAGGCCGAGTTCGATGGCGGTGCGGGTGAGGTCGGCCTTGTTGCCGACGTTCAGCTTGGACCGGATGCGCTTCACATAGGTGCTCACGGTGGCCTCGGTCAGGCCCATCC
>Ga0302314_10007051_pt1 | contig 20259 bp, 21 predicted proteins | sample III_Palsa_N2_3_FD_200533 | JGI IMG/M metagenome (GOLD analysis project Ga0302314, IMG submission 200533) | Peat permafrost microbial communities from Stordalen Mire near Abisko, Sweden - III_Palsa_N2_3 | ecosystem: Environmental > Terrestrial > Soil > Palsa > Peat permafrost | place: Sweden... | reverse complement strand
TGATCTCCTGGGTGTCGGGGTCGCGGTAGACCAGACCGTCCCACGCCTCGAACGCCACGACCATGCCGGTGCGGAGCGAATTGTAATAGGGATCGACGTCGGGGATCGCGTCGCGCCAGGTGATCCTCAGCGTATCGGCCGATTGCTGCGCCTGGGCGGTGCCCACGGTAGCGAGGGTGAGTCCGGCGGCCATCAGCGCGCCGCGAAGCCGGGAAACCGATCGCATCTGACCTCTGTCCTCCGCAAACCCGAAACGCCGATCCCGCGAGGATAGGGGGCCGTTTGCAGGCAGGCAAGCCGGCACCCGGCCCTCAGCCGATCGCGGCCAGCAGCCGCTTCAGGAAGCCGTCGATCGCCTCGCCGTCGATCCAGCGGACGACGGCGACGACATCATGGTCCGGATCGACATAGACCATGTTCGTGCCGTTGCCGATATGGGCGAAGGCGCTGGCAGGCGCGCTCGGCCACCGCTTGCCATCGGTGTTCAGAAACCAGTTCATGAAGCCGTAGATCGGTTCCGGCACCGTCGGCGTGCGCGCCCGGTCGATCCAGTCGGCGGAGAGCAGGCGGCGGTCCTGCCAGATGCCGCCCCGCAGCGTCAGATAGCCGAACCGCGCCATGTCATAGGCATTGATGAACATGCCGCCGCCCCAGTGCCCGCCGCCGGTGACCGACTGCACCGGCACGCCGTCGAGCACGATCCAGGAATTCTCGTAGCCGAACCAGCGCCAGCTGTTCGAGGCGCCGATCGGGTCCATGATGCCCTCCTTCAGGACCTGCGGCAGCGGACGGCGCCAGATGTTGAGGGCGGCCAGCGCCAGGACGTTGGTGCGGACATCGTTATATTGATAGACGGTGCCCGGCTTGTGGCGTGGGCGCGTGCGCCATTCGGCCGGGTTCTCCGCCGGCCGGTCGGCCCAGTCCGGCTTGCCCCACAGCGTGCCTTCCCAGTCGCTGGTCTGCCGCAACAGATCGTCCCAGGTGATGGTGCGGTTGTGCGGCGTGTCGAACAGCGACAGCAGGTCGGGCCGCTCGAGCCGGTCCGATTTGTTGGCGCGCGGCAGCGGATCATAGGCCAGGATCGGGGCCAGATAGTCCCGGACCGTGTCGTGGATGCTGTCGATCAGGCCGCGATCGACGGCGAGACCGACCACGCTGGAGAGAAAGCTCTTGGTGACGCTGTGGGTCATCTCGACCGCGAGCGGGTCGCCCCACTCGGCGATGATATGGCCGCGGTGGATGATGAGCCCGGTCGGCGCGCCGCGTTCCTTGATCGGACCGATCGCGTCGCCGAACGGCTCGCGGCCGAAGTTCTGATAGTGGTTCATGACCAGGTCGCGCGGCGCCCTCGTCTCGCCGGCGATCGCAAAGTCGATCGCCTCGCTCAAGCGCTGGGGATCGACGCCGGCGTCGACGGGCGTCCTGCGCTGCCAGGTCGCGTCCGGGAAATAGGGCGCGGCGCCTGGTTTGGCGGTCCCCGCCGGGTTCGAGTGACGAGAGTCCATGATCTTCCCTTCGAGTGACGGTCCCGGACCGGTCGGTCAACCGGCCAGCGCGTCGCCACACCTAGCACGCCGGGCGATGGCTTGCTCGATCGGGCTGCAAAAGCTACGGGTCAAACCGGTCCGGTGGGCGACCCAACGCAAGCTTCCTTTAATCCTGATCGAGGCTTAATCGTCGGGTGGCCGCGGCCGTGGCCAGCCTGACCTGCCGAAGCGAGATCCGTGATGGACGACCAAGATTTCGACGCCCGCCTGCTCGCGGTCGATGGGCGCTTCCGGTTGCCGCGCGCGCTCTGGCGGGCGGCGGCGGGTCGCCGGCCGGCGGTCGTCGCCTACCTGGCCATTCTGATCGGCGCACAGGTCGTGATGCTGGCCATTCCGCTGCTGTTCGGCAAAGCGGTCGATGCGGTCCAACACGGCAGCCCGGCCGATCTGATCCGCGCGGTCGAATTCATGGGGCTGGTGCTGGGCGCCTCGCTGCTGTCCTGGGCGCTGCATGGGCCGGGGCGCGTGCTGGAGCGTTCCGTGGCGCTGCATGTCCGCCGCCGGGTCGCGGCGGCGACGGTGCGCCACGCGCTGTCCCTGCCGCTGGCCTGGCACGAGCGGACCCATTCGGGCGAAACGATCGACCGGCTGACCCGCGCGGTCACGGCGCTGCACGCCTTTGCCGAAAACGGCTTCATCTATACCCAAAACTTCGTCGCACTGGTCGGCCCGATCGTGGCGTTGCTCGTGCTGTCGCCGATCGTGGGCGGCACGGCGGTGCTGGGCTATGTTGCGATCTTTCTGATCATGGTGCGCTTCGACAAGCGGGTGGTGGCGCTGGTGCGCGCGCAGAACGAGGCGGAGCGGCGCTATGCCGCCGCGCTGATCGACTGCCTGGGCAATGCCCAGACGATCCTGACCCTGGGGCTGGAACGGCCGGCGCAGCAGGCGGTCGCGGGCCGGCTGGAGGCGGTATTTGGCCCGCTGGCGCGCCTGATCCGGGTCAATGAGGGCAAATGGTGCGCGGTCGATCTGCTGAACGCCTTCCTGCGGACCGGCGTCGTCGTGCTCTACGGTTTCCTGTCCTGGCGCCTCAGCGGCTCGATCGCGGTCGGCAGCCTGCTGGCCGCTTATCAATATACCCAGCAGGCTGGCGGCGTGGTCACTTCCATGGCCGGCAATCTGCAGGCGCTGGTGCGCTATCACGTCGATTTCGGCGGGCTGGCCGACCTGCTGCGCGAGGCCCCGGCCAAGCCGGTCGAAGTCACCGTGCCGCCGCACTGGCGCCAGATCGACATCGTCGGTCTGGATTTCACCCATGCCGGCGCCGACCGGCCGGTGCTGACCGACGTCGCCCTGCGTCTGGCGCGGGGCCGGCGGGTGGCGCTGGTCGGCGAAAGCGGTTCGGGCAAGAGCACGATCCTGTCGCTGCTGGCGGGACTGCGCCAGCCCGACCGGATGGCCGTCGCGGTCGATGGCGCCGACGTGCTGCATGCCCGCGAACTCGGCCGCCTCGGCATGCTGATCCCGCAGGAGCCGCAATTGTTCGAGGGCTCGGTGCTGCAGAACATCACGCTGGGCATCGTGCGGACCGAGGCGGAAATCGAGCGCGCCTGCCGGCTCTCGCGCTTCGACCGCGTGCTGGAGACCCTGCCGGGCGGGCTCTCGGCCCCGGTGCAGGAGCGCGGCGCCAACCTGTCGGGCGGCCAGCGTCAGCGCCTGGCGCTCGCCCGCGCCATCCTCGCCGCCGGCGCGGCGCCGCTGCTGCTGCTCGACGAGCCGACCAGCAGCCTCGATCCGGCGACGGAGGCTGCCGTCTACGACAATCTGTTCCAGGCGTTCGGCGAGGCCTGCATCGTCTCCGCGATCCATCGTTTGCATCTGCTCGACCGGTTCGACGAGATCGTGTTCCTGGCCGAGGGGCGCGTGGTCGATGCGGGCGCGCTGGACGAGTTGCTTGTCCGTCAGCCGGGCTTCCGCGCCCTCTATGCCGAGGCGGTCGGCACCGGGTCGGTGGAACGACGCGTGGCCTGATCGCCGGTCACCGTATGGTGACCTTGACCCGGCTGCCGGCAGTCTGATCATAGCGGCGGGAGCATCGGTGCCGGAACGGCTTCATCGCGCCGATTCAGCGCCCCCCTTACAGCCCGCCGCCGGGCGCTTTCAGGCGATGGTTGCCGTGTCCAGCGCCAGGGCCGCGGCCAAGCCGGCGGGATCGACGGCGATGGCCGCCCGGCGCGGCAACAGGATCACGGTCGCGACGCGCTGCCAGACCGGGAACGACACGCTCTGCAGCAGCTCTTCTTCGGTCTCGACCGGATAGGTGCCGGCCGGCAGCACGTCATCGACACCGTCCAGCCGAAACGGCCGGGTAAAGGTGACTTGTGTGCTGGTGGTACGATTCATGCGGTTCCCCGAAGTGCCGGCCGGGTCGCCCGCCATGCGACCCGGCCGGGAGGCTAGAGGTCTAGTAGTCCATATCGCCCATGCCGCCGCCCGGTGCCGGCGGACGCTTGTCCATCCGCTCGGCGACCATGGCTTCGGTCGTCAGCAGCAGACCCGCGACCGAGGCCGCGTTCTGCAGCGCGACGCGGACGACCTTGGTCGGATCGACGATACCGGCCGCGATCAAGTCGCGGTAGGTGCCCGACTGGGCGTCGAAGCCGAAGCCGTACTCGGTGTTCTCCAGCACTTTGCCGTTGATGACCGCGCCGTCTTCGCCGGCGTTGGACGCGATCTGGCGCAGGGGCGACTGCACCGCCTTGCGCACGATCTCGATGCCGACCTTCTGGTCGTCGTTCTCGGGCTTTAGCGCGGCCAGCACCAGGCTGGCGCGGGCGAGTGCCACGCCGCCACCCGGCACGATGCCTTCGGCGACGGCGGCACGGGTCGCGTGCAGCGCGTCGTCGACCCGGTCCTTGCGCTCCTTCACTTCGATCTCGGAGGCCCCGCCGACCTTGATGATCGCGACACCGCCGGCCAGCTTGGCCAGCCGCTCCTGCAGCTTCTCGCGGTCATAGTCGCTGGTGGTCTCTTCGACCTGGGCGCGGATCTGGCCGCAACGATCCTTGATCACCGTGGCATCGCCGGCGCCCTCGACGATCGTCGTGGTCTCCTTGTCGATCAGCACGCGCTTGGCCTGCCCCAGCATCTCGAGCGTGACGTTCTCCAGCTTGATGCCCAGATCTTCGCTGATGGTCTGGCCGCCGGTCAGGACGGCCAGATCCTCCAGCATCGCCTTGCGGCGATCGCCGAAGCCGGGCGCCTTGACGGCCGCGACCTTGAGGCCGCCGCGCAGCTTGTTGACCACGAGCGTGGCCAGCGCCTCGCCCTCGATATCCTCGGCCACGATCAGCAGCGGACGACCCGACTGCACGACCGCTTCGAGCAGCGGCAGCAGCGCCTGCAGGCCGGACAGCTTCTTTTCATGGATCAGGATGTAGGGCTGCTCCAGATCGACCGTCATCTTCTCGGCGTTGGTGACGAAATACGGGCTGAGATAGCCGCGATCGAACTGCATGCCGTCAACCACGACCAGTTCGGTCTCGACGCCCTTGGCCTCTTCGACCGTGATGACGCCCTCGTTGCCGACCTTCTGCATCGCTTCCGCGATCATCTTGCCGATCGCCACTTCGCCATTGGCGGAGATGGTGCCGACCTGGGCGGTCTCGGCTTCGGTCGTGATCTTCTTGGTCCGCTTGGCCAGTTCGGCCACGATCGCGGTCACGGCCTTGTCGATGCCGCGCTTCAGATCCATCGGCGCCAGACCGGCGGCGACGGCCTTGCCGCCCTCGCGCACGATCGCCTGGGCCAGCACGATGGCCGACGTGGTGCCGTCGCCGGCGATGTCGTTGGTCTTGCTGGCGACTTCACGCACCATCTGCGCGCCCATGTTCTCGAACTTGTCCGAAAGCTCGATTTCCTTGGCGACGGTGACGCCGTCCTTGGTGATGCGCGGCGCGCCATAGCTCTTGTCGATCACGACGTTGCGGCCCTTGGGGCCCAGCGTCACCTTGACGGCATCGGCCAGAATATCGACGCCACGCAGCATGCGGCTGCGCGCGTCTTCGCCGAATCGAACGTCTTTTGCGGCCATGAGCCTAATTCCTTCTTTATATGATCAGACGGCTTTGACGGGCGCCGGGGCGCCTTCGATCACGCCGAGCAGGTCGGCCTCTTTCATGATCAGCAGGTCTTCGCCGTCGATCTTGATTTCGGTGCCGGACCATTTGCCGAACAAAACGCGGTCGCCGGCCGTCACGGCCAAGGCGACGATGGTGCCCTGTTCGTTGCGGGCGCCGGGGCCGACGGCGATGATCTCGCCTTCCATCGGCTTTTCCTGGACGGTGTCCGGGATGATGATGCCGCCGGCGGACTTCTCGAGCGGTGTAATGCGGCGAACCACGACGCGGTCGTGGAGAGGACGGAATTTCATATGGGCGCTCCAACAGGGAGCCGGCGTGAACGGCCGGTATCCGGCCGCTCTGGAAGTCGATCTGGTCTACGCTCGGCCCCGAGCAGAATCATACGGGGCCGCAGCCGCAGGGGACAGGTTCGGAAACTACTTAGAAAGCCCGGCCGAATCGGGCCTATCGATCGTTCCGCGCCAGAGCCTGGATGGAATAGGCACCGGGGCCGAACGCCGCGATCAGCGCGAAGCCGCCGATGATGCCGAGGTTCTTCAGGAAATTGAGCGTCTGCGGCACGACGGTCGCGGGCGGAGCCGCCCAGAACTGATGGAACATCAACGTCGCGGCGAGAGTGTAGAGGATCAGCACCACGGCCGCCAGGCGCGGCCAAAGCCCGATCAGGAACAGCGTGGCGACGCCCAGCTCGACTGCGGTCGCACCCGACAGCAGCAGGGTGCCCAGCATCCCGTCGCCGCCGGGCAGCTTGCCGGCGGTCGTCTCGAAATTCATCACCTTGCCGACGCCGCTGTAATAATACAGCGGTACCAGCAGAATGCGGGCGAGCAGCAGGGTCTTGTTCTGGAACGAGACGGCGCCGGTGTCGGTGGTCATGGATAAAGTACCTTTGTTGCCCGGCACTATGCCGTGGGGCGGCCCAGATTGAACAGCGACCAGGCGTTGCCCCGGCCGATCTTATGCCGGTCGTTCTCGGAAATCGCGGTCGCGTCGAACCAGGTCGAGGCGTGATCGATATTCTCGAACGGCCAGTCGGCCGAGAACAGGATCCGGTCGGCGCCGATCTCGAGCATCGCATCGATCAGGGTCTGGGTGCGGAAATTGCCGGACGTCGTGATGTAGAAATTCTCGCGGAAATACTCCGCGATCTTCCGCTTGGCCGGATAGCGGTTCTGTTCCTGCATCCACTTGTTGTGATTGTCGACCCGCCACATCGAATAGGGCAGGCCCTCGCCCATATGGCCGATGATGATCTGCAGTGTCGGATGGGCGTCGAACAGGCCGGAGCCCATCAGGCGCAGGGCATGGACCGCGGTCTCCTGGCCGAAGGCCCAGGTCGGGCCCATCAGCCACCGATGCCCCTCGTAGATCCCGGCATCCTTGGCCAGCGGATTGCGCGGATGCAGATAGAATGGCACGCCCAACCGTTCGACCTCGCCCCAGAACGGCCAGAACGGCTTGCCGTCGTAATAGACCGCTCCGTCATGATCGGCGACCTGGGTGAAGCCGTTGACCAGCGCGCCCTTGAAGCCCAGTTCGTCGACGCAGCGGATCAGCTCGCGCGTGGCGGCGTCCGGGTCCTGCATCGGCAGGGCCGCCAGGCCCTGGAACCGGTCCGGCCAGCGCCGGACCTGTTCGGCCAGGAAATCATTGGCGCGCTGGGACAGGCCGATCGCCTTGTCATGTTGGCGCAGCGCCTGGACCGCGGGGGCGTTCAGCGACAGCAGCATCAGCTCGATGCCATGGGCATCCATCTCGCGCAGGCGCCGATCCTGGATGTCGAGCAGGCGGGCCTTCAGCTCCGGCCAATCGCTCTCCGGTGAAAAGCCGGCGCTGTCCTGCACCGTTTCGTCGAGCGCGAAATGCTCCTCAAGCGCGACTTTGCCCTGCATCTTCAGCGTCCTTCCCTGGATCCGCGGATCGAATTTTTCGAATCAGGCGCGCCTGACGCCATTGTTGTCAACGGGAAGATTGCATTCACAACAATGGCGTCAGGGCGCTCCGGTGCGTCGGCTCGGCCGCGCGCGGCGCCGGGGCACCGCCGCGGTGGCGTCCCAGGCATCGAGTTCGTCTTCCAATCGGTCGACGTTGCGATAGATCGTGTTCAACGTCGCCTTCAGCGCCTCGATCTCGGCCGTGGAAAACGCGCCGGCCGCGACCTGTTCGTAATAGGCGGCGCGCGGCTGCAGCCGGGCGACCAAGGTCCTGCCGGCTTCGGTCAGGCCGACATGCAGGCTGCGCTGGTCGCTCTCGGGCCGGGTCCGGGTCACCAGCCCATCGCGCTGCATGGTGGCGACCAGGCGCGACAGGGTCGACATTTCCAGGACCGTCAGGACCGCCAGATCGCCCAGGCGCCGGACGCCGTTTTCCTCCGCCAGGAATGCCAGCACCCGATACATCGGCAGCGTCAGGCCGTCGCGCTTCAGCTCACGGGCGAAGATCTCGCCCATCCGCACGCCCAGACGGGTCAGCAGATAGGGCAATGAACGGGACGGACGATACAAGGCGGCGATGCTCCCAGGCTGGACCCGGCGATACTTACATACCGCAACAATTGTATCGACAAATGTTTCTGCTGCTCAGGTGGCGAAGCCTTTCGTCAGCTTCATGAAATACTCGTCGCCTTCGAGATAGTAGAGCGTCATCGGCTTGAACGAGATCGGCCGGCCGGTCTCGGCATCCGATGCCGAGGCCAGGTTCGACGCGCCGATCACGCCCAGACGGCCGCTGCTATCGGCATAGGGCAAGGTCAGCCGCTCGCCGAGACCGACTTCGATCTTGCCGTCGAACACTTTGCCGATGGTAAAGCTGCAGGTGGGCGTCTTGGCGACCTTCAGGATGCGGGCCCGGATCGCCGCCGCCTGCGGCGCCGGATAGAGGTCTTCGGGCGATTTCTGCCGAACGTCCCGGCGGATGACCTCCAGGATGCGCTCTCCGACCAACCGGATGCGGGGCTCGTCGCCGTCGTCGAGACGCCAGGCCCAGATCTGCGGCAGGACCGTCGGCATCTCCTCAGGCCGGATGTCCGACCAGGACGGCATCAGCCGGCAACCGCGAATGAGCTGCCAATAGTCGAACAACTTGATCAGCGGCGCGGCACGAAGCTGCGCTCGAAACGCGTCGGCGGTGATCATCGGCGAACTCGCGCAATAAGCGGGACGGTCGCCGGCAAGTATAGCGTCGCCCTTGACGTCCATGGATAACGGCTTCAACGCCGATACGATCCTTCCGGCGGACTATCGACAATGAGGCGGGCGACAATTTATTGCAATCCCAGGTGATATTATTTCATCGGGCTGCGCGTAATCGGCGCTAGGGCGCGTCGCGCGCCGTTCTTTCAGGAAATCGACGAACGTCCGGGCCGCCGCAGCCGGCACCCAGACCGTCGCCGAGAATATCCGCGCGGTCGACCAGAACATCGCGGACGCGAGCGGCACCGCGCGCGATCTGCGGGCTGCCAGCCACGATCTCGTCGGCGAGTTCAAGCTGCTCGAAATCAGGTGCGGACTTTCGGCAACACCGTCCGCTCCGGCACATGATCCTGTCCGGCGGCATACGAAGATAACCTTCGTAGGTTGGCTTCGTATCTGCTAGACCATCATTATGAACGAACAACAGGCCGACCCCGAGACCGCGCCGGTGTCAGCCTTGGCCGCCGACCTTCGGGTTCTGATCGGCAGGCTGAAGCGGCGGCTGCGGGACCAGCCCAATCGGGGCGACCTGACCTGGTCTCAAGTGTCGGCGCTCAGTCATCTGGCGCGCGGGGGCCCCGCCACGGTGACGACCCTGGCGCGGGCCGAGGGCGTGCGCCCGCAATCCATGGGCGCCACGGTTGCCGTCCTGGAGGCGGCCGGGCTCGTGACCGGCACACCGGACCCGACCGACGGGCGGCAAACCATTCTGTCCGTCACGGACGGCTTTCGCGACTGGATCCAGGCTGGCCGGGCCGCTCGGGAAGATTGGCTGTTCCGCGCCATCCGGACAAATCTGGCGCCGGAAGAGTATGGGGCCCTCGCAAGCGCCATCGAACTGCTCAACCGCCTCGTCGATCAACCCGCAGGATAATCATGGCCGTCACCGCTCTCGACCCGCAGACCGCCCTCATCGTCATCGACCTGCAGAATGGCATCCGCGACGATCCCACCCTGCACCCGATCGACGCGGCCGTGAAGCTGGCGCGCCTGTTCGGGCGGCTTCACGGCGGCAATGCGTCCGGGGCGGCGTGAGCGTCCGGTGACAGGCACCTTCCGCTCGCTGCGCGGCTTCAACTATCGGGTCTGGGCCGGGGGCGCGATCGTCTCCAATGTCGGCACCTGGATGCAGCGCGTCGCCCAGGATTGGCTGGTGCTCACCCAGTTGACCCACCATAACGCGACCGCCGTCGGCCTGGTCATGGCGCTCCAGTTCGGCCCCCATCTGCTGCTGCTGCCCCTGACCGGCTTTGCCGCCGATCATCTCGACCGGCGCAAGCTGCTGCTCGGCACCCAGGCGGCGCTGGGAACGCTCGCGCTCGGGCTGGGCATCCTCACCGTCGGAGGCTGGGTTCAGTTGTGGCACGTGTATGTATTTGCGTTTCTGCTCGGCAGCGTTACGGCGTTCGACGCACCGGCCCGTCAGACCTTCGTCTCGGCGCTGGTCGGGGAAGCCGACCTGTCGAACGCGGTGGCGCTGAATTCCACATCGTTCAATGCCGCGCGCATGATCGGTCCGGCCATCGCCGGCGTGCTGATCGCCTCGGTCGGCTCCGGCTGGGTGTTCGTGATCAACGGGGCCTCGTTCGTGGCGGTGCTCTGCTCGCTGGGCCTGCTGCGCGTCGACGAGTTTCACGGCGGCGGCAGGGCCGTCCGCACCCGCGGCAGCCTCGTCGAAGGGTTCCGGTACGTCTGGCAGCGCCCGGATCTGAAGGCGATCCTGGTCATGCTGTTCCTGATCGGCACGTTCGGACTCAATTTTCCGATTTTCATTTCGACCATGTCGGTCACCGTGTTTCATGCCGGCGCCGGCCAATACGGGTTGCTGACGTCGATCATGGCGATCGGCACCATTGCCGGCGCGCTGCTCGCCGCCGGGCGGGAAAAGCCCCATATCGCCCTGCTCTGTCCGGGCGCCGCACTCTTCGGTTTCGGCTGCGCGCTGGCTGCGATCATGCCCAACTATTGGCTGTTCGGCCTGGCGCTCGTCGTCATCGGCGTGTCCGCCCTGACCTTTACCAACTCGACGAACAGCCTGGTGCAGCTTTCGACCGAGCCCGCCATGCGGGGGCGGGTGATGGCGATCCGCCTCGCCATCGCCTTGGGCGGCACCCCGATCGGTGCGCCGATCGTCGGCTGGGTCGCCGACCGGTTCGGCCCGCGCTGGGCGCTGGGCGTCGGCGCCGCCGCGGGTTTTGCCGCAGCACTCGTCGGGCTCCATTACCTGGCGAAATACCGCCAACTGCGGGTGTGCGTCGATGCAGGACGCCTGCGCTTCAGCCTCGACGGGATCGCGCCGGGTTCGCCTCAAACCGGCGGATAATACTGCGGCGCCTCGCGGCGGTCGGCCTTGCCGTAGTCGCGGATGATGCGGACCTGGCGATGGCGCAACCTGTCGTCCGCCGGTGCCTACGCGATGTCCCGCCAGGCGGCGAGCAGCAGGCGCTTACCCGGATTGTAGAGGCTGTCGAACAGTTCCTGGTCGATCAGCCCCGGCCCGGGCGCGGGCAGGGTCTCGATCGGGCCTTCGCCGATCGAGACCCGCTTCGCCGCACCGACCTCGGTCTCGTCGAGCCGCTGGCAGCACAGCGTCTGGCCGTCGGGGACATGGGTATCGGCGACGATCTCGCCGACGCGCAGGTGATAATCCTCGAACACCTCGAACCGGCCTTTCTGCTGCACCTGATGATGCAAGGCCAGGGTGCGCCAGCGGATTACCGCTTTCTCGTCGCGCCAGGTCGATAGCGACAGCAGGCGACCCTGGGTGCGCCGGCTGGCGAAGCGCTCATTGTCGATGAAGCCGTCGATCCGTTCGACCTCCGGCTTCAGCAGCTTGGCCAGCGCCAGATACTCGTCCCAGCGCTCGGGCTTGGGTTGGACCTCGAAGATCACGGCGAACATGGCGGTTCTCCTCACTTTTCGGCGATCAGGCCGCGACCTCGTCGGTCATCGACAGGAACGTTTCCGTCTCGCGGTAGAGCGCGTAGCGACTCGCTTCCAGATGCATCAGATGGGTGCCGCGGCCGATCTTGATGTCGCGCTTGATCGGCGACGCGGTCAGATTGTCGAACAGCCAGCGCGCGTCCTGGTCGGTGCACAACCCGTCCCATTCGCCCCGGATGATGGCGACGGGGGCGCGGATCGAGGCCGGATCATAGGCGAGTGCGCCGGCCCAGGCGTCGTAGATATCCTGGAACGCGCCGCTCGGCACCTTCACGGCGGCGGGCGTGCGGGTCCGGCTCGCGGTGTCGATGTCCAGATAGCGCTCGCCCCATTCGTCGAAATGGCGGCGCAGCAGGACCGGCGCCTGGCCGGCCGGGACCGTCTCGGTAAAACGGTCCCATTGATCCTTGAGCGAGATCAGCCGCCATCCCGGCAATTGGGCCGCGTCCGCCGTCGGATCGCGCCGGGCGATCGGGCCGAAGAACACTATGCGGTCGACCTGGTCGGGGCAGCGGCCGGCGAACAGGCCAGCGACGATGGTGCCCCAGGAATGGCCGATGAGCGAGATCCGCTCGATGCCATGCCGATCGCGGATGAAGCGGACGGCGGCTTCGAGCTGCCGGCTGGCCTCCGACGCCCGTCCCAGCGGCGCCATGCCGTCCGGCGCCCGATCGAATTCGGGATAGGGATCGGACAGTTGGCCGAAGCCGTGGAAATCCAGCGCCCAGACATGAAAGCCGGCGGCACAGAGTTCGTCGCGCCAGGATCGCCCGTCGAAGCGATGGGCGATCGACAGGGCCGAGGGAAACGTGCCGCCATGGACATAGAGCACGACGCGGTTCGACGGGACGGCCGGCGGCAGATGGCGCAGAAACAGCGATCGTCCGGGATGCGGGCCGGCGATGCGTTCATGGCGTTCGCGCGGATCCAGTTGGGCCGTGTTGGTCAGCATGGGGAGGCTCCTACGATCGGTTCAGCGTCCCCGTTAGATCGTGCCGCCGGGGTCGCGTGTCGAACCCGATCGCTTCGTCCGCGGCCGAACTATCCGCCGTCTCCCATCGCCGCGACGCAATCGATCTCGATGTCGAACGGTCCCGGCCAGGCGGCGACGCAGATGAAGATGCGCGCCGGCGGATCGACCGGGAAATAGCGGGCGTAGATCTCGTTGATGACCGCGAATTTCTCGACGCTGGTGCAATAGACATTGCATTTCAGCACGTTGCGCATCGAGGTCCCGGCGGCCTCCAGGCACAGGCGCATCTGCTCCAGCACCAACTCGGTCTGGCGCTCGACCGGGACCGGCAGGATCTCGCCACTGTGCGGATCGAACGGCGGCAGACCGGAGACATAGACCGTATCGCCGGCGCGGATGACGGGCACGATCGGCGCCCGCCACCGGTCCAGATAGGTCGAGATCGGTTCGACCCGAAAGCCCTTGCGCGGGCGTGATGAGGTCGGCATTGGGGGGAGGTCCTTCCGGTCGGTGACGCGCCCCTCTAGATCGGCTTGTCGGCCACGCTTGTCGAACCCGATCGCTTCGCTCGCGGCCGAACTATCGGCTTAGAACCTGGCGCGACTGTCGGTGCGGGCGATGCGCGACAGCAGATAATCCACCTCGGTCTTGGCCTTGGCGCTCAAGGCGGAACCGGGCTTGCGCTGGGCGTCCGACGCGATGGCGCCACGCTTCTGCAGGACATATTTGCGCACGGCCAATCCCACGCCCTGCTGCTGCTCGTAGCGCACCAGCGGCAGATGGGCGTCGAACAGATCGTGCGCCGCGTCGCGCTGACCGTCCTGCTGCAGGCGCACGACATCGACCAGCATGTCGGGGAAGGCATAGCCGGTCATGGCGCCGTCGGCGCCGCGCTCCATCTCGAAATCCAGGAACAGCCCGCCGTTGCCGCACAGGATCGAGATCGGCTTCAGCGAGCCGTCCTTCTGGAAACCGCGCAGCGTCGAGATCTTTTCCAGGCCCGGCCAGTCCTCGTGCTTCAACATCACGCAGGAGGCATGGTCCTGCACGATCTGGCGGATGACCTTGGGCGTCATGACCACGGTCAGGGTCAGCGGGTAATCCTGGATCACGAACGGAATGTCGCTGCCGATCGCCTCGACCGCCTGGGCGTAGTAGGTCGTGATCTGGTCGTCGGTCCGGAGCGACGGCGGCGGCGCGATCATGACGCCGGCGGCGCCCAGATCCATGGCGCCGCGGGCGAGCGAGCGCATGGCGGCGAATCCTGGGGCCGACACGCCGACGATGACCGGCACCTGGGTCCGGGTCACGACCTGGCGGGTGATGCCCAGCGCCTCCTCCTGGTCCAGCTTGGGCGCCTCGCCCATGATGCCGAGGATGGTCAGGCCGGTGGCGCCGCACTCGACATAGAAATCGGTCATGCGGTCGACCGAGGCGGTATCGACCCGTCCATCCGGGTGGAACGGCGTCACGGCAATGGGATAGACGCCCTGGGCGGTCTCGTCGAGGCGCATGGAAATTCTCCTCCGGTCAGTTCGTGCGTTGGGGCCGCTCGGGCGGCGTGATGCGGGCAAGGTAATCGGTCTTGCTGAACTGCATATGCTCGACGCACAGCTGGGCCAGCGCCCAACTGTCGCGGCCGCGCAGCAGCTCGATCATCATGTCGTGCTGCTGGCGCGAGACCTTGAGCCCGGCCGGGTCGGCCAGGTTCTTGGCCCGCATCGGCAGGGTCAGGCCCATGTAATCCTGCAGCGCGCGGACCAGATACGGGTTCCCGCAGGCCGAGAACAGCGCGATATGGAAGGCGTCGTTGGTGTCGTGGATGCCGCGCAGGTCGCCATTGTCGGCATGGCGACAATAGCGCGCCTGGATCCGGTTCAACCGGTCGATCAGGTCGGCCGGCGCCGGCAGCGGGATCATCAGCGCCGCCTGTCGCGTCAGCAGTTCGCGGACCTCGTAGATCTGCCGGACTTCGTCGGCCGAATAGGAACAGACCGTGGCGCCGATGTTCTTTTCGCGCCGCACGACGCCGGTCCGCTCCAGATGGACCAGCGCCTGACGGATGAAATGCCGCGTGGCGCCATAGCGCGCCATCAGCGCGTCCTCGACCAGGCGCGCGCCGGGCGCGAAGCGGCCGAAGATGATGTCTTCCTCGAGCCGCTTCAGGATCTCGTCCTGTTCGTCGCGACGGCTCGGTGCCGGCCCGACATGCCCGTTCATTGCTGAATCCATCCGGCTAGACGACAGCAATCCAGGGCCGGACGCAAGGGGCCGAGCGCCGCACTCACGGCCGCGCGCCCGGGATGGCGCGGCCGGTCTCGGCGTCGAACAGATAGGCGGCCCGGGCGGCGAAGAACAGATCGACCGTCTCGCCGGGGGTGACGCGGATGTCGCGCGGCAGGCGGGCGGTGCAGTCGATGCCGCCGTCGGTTTCGATCGCGAGCAGGGTCTCGGCGCCGAGCGGCTCGACCGCGAAGGCCCGGCCGCGCAGGCGGCCCGGTGCCGGATCGCCGCACAGCGACGCGTCCAGATGCAGATCCTCGGCCCGGACGCCCAGGATGATCGGCCGCCCGGCCGACGGTGCCAAAGTCGCCGCGTCCCACCGGTTGAGCGGTGTCCGGATCGTCGGGCTGTCGATCCGATAGGCCGCGTCGGCCTCCAGCAGCGGCTGGGTGAACAGGTTCATCGGTGGCGAGCCCAGGAAGCGGGCGACGAATGTGTCGGCCGGTTGCCAATAGACCTCCAGTGGCGCGCCGATCTGGGCGACGCGGCCATTGTTCATGACGCAGATCCGCGTGCCCATGGTCATGGCTTCGACCTGGTCGTGGGTCACATAGATCATGGTCGAGCCGAGCCGGCGATGCTGCTTGATCAATTCGTTGCGCGTATTGACCCGGAGCGAGGCGTCGAGGTTCGACAGCGGCTCGTCGAACAGGAAGACCATCGGTTCGCGCACCATGGCGCGGCCGAGCGCCACGCGCTGGCGCTGGCCGCCCGACAGGGCGGCGGGCTTGCGCGCCAGCAGCGCGGTCAGCCCCAGCATCCGGGCGGCATCGGCGACGCGCCGGTCGATCTCGGCCCGGTCGATCCGGCGGCGGCGCAGGCCGAAACCCAGATTGTCGGCCACGCTCATATGGGGATAGAGCGCGTAGGATTGGAACACCATGGCGATGTCCCGGTCCTTGGCCGGTACAGTGTTGACGAGCTTGCCGTCGATCGAGAGCTGCCCGGAACTGATCGTCTCCAGCCCGGCGATCATGCGCAGCGTCGTCGATTTGCCGCAGCCGGACGGGCCCAGCAGCACCATGAATTCGCCGTCGGCCACGGTCAGATCGACCTGATCGACCACCGTGAGCGCGCCGTAGCGTTTGCAAAGCCGATCGAGCCGAACCACTGCCATCCCGCGTTTTCCTGCCTACTTGATCGCGCCGGCCGTCATGCCGCGAATGAGTTTTTCCGAAAAGAAGACATAGGCGAGGATGACCGGCACGACCGAGATCATCACGCCGGTCGCGATCATGCCGATGTCCTGGAAATGGTCGCCCATGAAGGCGCGGATGCCGATCGGCAGGGTGCGCTTCTCGGGGTCCGTGATCAGCACGACCGCGAACAGGAACTCGTTCCACAATTGGATGAAGTTCAGGATCAGCGTGGTCGCGATCGCCGGCATGCCGAGCGGCAGCACGATGCGGATAAAAATCTCCAGATCGCCGTAGCCGTCCATCTTGGCCGCGTCGAACAGGTCCTGGGGAATGCGGGCGAAGAAGCTTTCCAGCAGGTAGATCGTCAGCGGGAGCTGCAGCGAGATATAGACCAGCATCAGGCCGAACAGGCTGTTGTACAGGTCGTAATCGACCAGGATCTGATAGAGCGAGATCAGCGTGATCTGCGGCGGAAAGATGATCGAGGAAAACAGGATGCCGTAGATCAGCCGATTGCCCGGAAACCGGTAGCGCGCGAGCGCATGGGCCGCGGCGGCACCGACCAAGGTCACGACCGCGACGGCGCCGACCACCACGACGGTCGAATTCCAGAAATATGTCGCGAAATCCGAATCGACCCAGGCGATGCGGAACTGCTCCCAATGGAACGGATGCGGCCAGGCATAGTGATCCAGGCTGATCTCGTTCGTGGTCCGGACCGACATGGTCGCGAGCCATAGGAAGGGTGCCGCCGTGTAGATCGTATAGATCCCGATGACCAGGGCGAGCGCGCTCCGACCCAATCCACGACGCATCGCGATGGCGGCCATCTCAATACTCCAGCCGCTCGGTCGAGCGCAGCAGGCGGTTGAGGGTGACGACCGCGGCGCAGACGACGCAGAACCAGACCGTCGCGATCGCCGACGGATAGCCCAGGTCGAAGCTGTTCCAATTGAACGCGCGCTTATAGACATAGGTCGAGACCGTCTCGGTCGCCCAGAGCGGCCCGCCGCCGGTCATGATCCAGACCAGGTCGAAGATCTTCATCTTGCCGATGAAGGCCAGGATATAGAGGTTGAGCAGGGTCGGCCGCAGCATCGGCACGATGATCCAGCGCAGCTTGGCGCCCCAGCCGCAATTGTCGAGCTCGGCCGCCTCCAGCACCTCGCCCGGCAGCGAATGTATCGCGGCCAGGCATACCACCATATTGAATCCCGCCCATTTCCAGGCATGGGTCACGATCAGCGCGCCCAGCGCCAGATTGGGCGAGCCCAGCCAGGACGAGGCGAGCGACCCCAGCCCGACCGCGCGCAGCGCCAGGTTCACGATGCCCCAGTCGTAATTATAGATCCACATCCACAGGATCGCGACGACGACATAGGACAACAGCACCGGGGTGAACCAGGCGACGCGCAGGAACCGCGCGAACGGCACGCCGGCATAGAGGGCGACCGCGAGCAGCAACCCGGTCGCGACATCCAGGATCGGCGCCACGAACGACCAGATCGCGGTATTGCGGACCGCGATCCAGAAGGTCTCGTCCGACATCAGGTCGCGATAGTTCGACAGGCCGACAAAGCTGACGTCCGAGCCGTCGATGGTGAAGAAACTGTCCCAGATGGTCCGGAACGCCGGATAGGCCGTCATCGCGCCATAGACGACGAGGGCCGGGACCAGGAAGATCAGCAGGATCGGCCAGCTCGTCCGGCGCGGATCCGCCATCGAGCGGGCGGACGGCGCGCCTGTGCCGCGCGCCGCCGCCGCTTCGTTCCCATCGACCGCCTGGGACATCGCCCGAGTCAGCTCTTCAGGCAGGCGGCGTCCATCTTGTCGGCCGCCTCCGCTATGCTCAGCAATCCCGCCGGAAAGGCGTTGTTCATGACCTGGGCGTAGGTCTCGGCGCATTTGCCGCGGTAATACAGCAGCGGCGTGCCGAAGAAGAATTTGGCACCCTTGTCGCGCTCGTTCAGCTCGGTGAAATAGGCCGCGTGCACGCTCTTGATCTTGCTCGAGTCGGACTTGACGCCGGTCTGCAGTGAGACTTGCTCCATCCATTTCGTGCCGTTCTCGACCGTCGCCATCGACTTCAGCAGGGCGCCGGCGCATTCCTTGTTCTTGCTCTTCGAATAGATGACGAAGCTGCCGCCGATCGCGAGCGTCTTGCACTCGGGGCATTTGCCGCCGTCCATCGCCGGGAACTGCATGATGCCGAGCGGGAATTTCGCCGGCATGCCGCCGCTCTCCGGGGCGGCAAAGGCGCGGCCGGTGAACCAGCTCGGGTCCGGAAAGGTCAGTGCGCCCGGCGTGTTGTAGAAATAGAAGTGGGATTCGCCGAGCTTGAGCGTCGAGAAGCTTTTCGGATAGGCGCCGGCATCGATCAGGCCCTTGTCCCAGGTCATGACCTCGACCACGCGCGGATCCTTGAACGACAATTGGCCGTTCAGCAGCTTGGCGTAATCGTCCGAACCCAGCTTGCGCAGCAGCGCTTCGAACAGCACCAGGCCGCCGGGAAACGGCCGGTCGCCGACGCCTTCGGCGATCGGCGTGATGCCGGCGGCGGCCCCCTTCCTGACCAGATCGGCGAAGCCGGACTGGCTCATCTGGAACGAGGCCGGCACGTCGATGCCGACCTGCTTGACCAGATCCTTGTTGTAATAGAGCTCGACCGTATAGGCCTCGACCGGCAGGCCATAGAGCTTGCCCTTCAGGGTCCAGGCGGGCTTGGCCCAATCCTCGACGCCGGCCATGTCGATGTAGCTGTCGAGCGGTTCCAGGAAGCCGCCGGTCATGAACTCCGGCTCGTCGGGCTCCATGTAGAAGATGTCGGGCGCCTGGCCGGTCCGCACCGCCGACTTGGCCTGGGTGTAGATGTCGGCCTTCGGGATGAAGTTGAGCTTGACCGCGCATTGCTTGTCGGCGGCCTCGAACTCATGGACGCGGTCCGCGACCCATTGCTTCTTGGCCGGCTCGTCCGGCCAGTTGCTCCACATCGTGATCTGCGTCGCGTCCGCCGCACGGGCGGTGCCCGCCAGGCCCGCGACCGCCGCGATCAGCACGGCCAGCCGGCCGAAATTCCGCAGGCCCATGTCGTCCTCCCCGATTTATTATTATCGGGTGATCTCGGCATGAGGTTGTTAGATTGTCAATAATCTATCCGATATGAACTGAAATTAGCCGATATTGACCGGCATAATTGACAATATCGCGACCATCCCTATGGTAGGCTGGCACCGACGATCAGGTGTCGGGCGAGGGGACGGGAATGGCCAAGGGATTGCGCAAGGGATTGACCAGCTACGGCGACGCGGGTTTCTCGCTGTTCCTGCGCAAGGCCTTCATCAAGGCCATGGGCTATTCCGACGACGCGCTGGAACGGCCGATCGTCGGCATCACCAACACCTACAGCGACTATAATCCGTGCCACGGCAACGTGCCGGTGCTGATCGACGCGGTGAAGCGCGGCGTCATGCTGGCCGGCGGCATGCCGATGGTGTTCCCGACCATCTCGATCCACGAGAGCTTTGCGCACCCGACCTCGATGTATCTGCGCAATCTGATGGCGATGGATACCGAGGAGATGCTGCGTGCCCAGCCGATGGACGCGATCGTCGTCATCGGCGGCTGCGACAAGACGCTGCCGGCCCAGATCATGGGCGCGGTCAGCGTCGATCTGCCGACTGTCGTCGTCCCGGTCGGCCCGATGGTCGTCGGCCATCACAAGGGCGAGGTGCTGGGCGCCTGCACCGACTGCCGCCGGCTGTGGAGCGCGCATCGCGCCGGCGAGATCGACGCGGCCGAGATCGAAATCGTCAATGAGCGGCTCGCTCCCTCGGTCGGCACCTGCATGGTCATGGGCACCGCCAGCACCATGGCCTGCGTGTCGGAAGCGCTCGGCCTGTCGCTGCCGATGAGCGCCACCATCCCGGCGCCCCATGCCGAGCGCGTGCGCCTGGCCGAGGCGAGCGGCAAGCGGGCCGCCGAAATGGCGATATCCGGCAGCCCGCGGCCGAGCGAGATCCTGACCCCGGCCGCCTTTCGCAACGCCGCCATCGTCATGCAGGCGATCGGCGGCTCGACCAATGGCCTCATTCATCTGAC
>Ga0302314_10007049_pt1 | contig 20261 bp, 17 predicted proteins | sample III_Palsa_N2_3_FD_200533 | JGI IMG/M metagenome (GOLD analysis project Ga0302314, IMG submission 200533) | Peat permafrost microbial communities from Stordalen Mire near Abisko, Sweden - III_Palsa_N2_3 | ecosystem: Environmental > Terrestrial > Soil > Palsa > Peat permafrost | place: Sweden... | reverse complement strand
CGCCGCCGCCGGCCTGCTCCGCGAGGCCCTGGCCGCCTGGCGGGGGACCGCCCTGGCCGACGTGTCCGCCGATGATTTCGCCTCGGCGCCGGTCGCCCGGCTCACCGAGCTGCGGTCGGCCGCGACGCTCGACCGGATCGACGCCGACCTGGCGCTCGGCGACGCCGGCTCGGGCCTGATCGGCGAGCTCCGGGCGCTGACCGCGGCCGACCCTCTGGCCGAGCGCCCGGCCGCGCTGCTGATGCGCGCGCTGGCCGCGGCCGGCCGTCAGGCCGAGGCCCTGGCGCTCTACCAGCGCACCCGCGACCAGCTCGCCGAGAGTCTCGGCGTCGACCCCTCGGCCCAGCTAGAGCGGGCTCACCTGGCCGTCCTGCGGCAGGAGATCCCGGCCGGGGCCGGCGATTCCCGTGCCCCGGCGGCCGAAGCGGCCCGCGCCGACCGGCCCGCGCTCGACCGGCGCCCGCCGACCAGCTTCGTCGGCCGGGACTCGGACGTCGCCGCCGTGCTCAAGAAGCTCGCGGCCGAGCGCCTGGTCACGCTCACCGGGCCGGGCGGAGTGGGCAAGACCCGGCTGGCGGCCGAGGCCGCCGCGCGTCTCGCCGGGCCCGCGTCGTTCGCCGAGCTCGCCCCGGTGACCGAGCCGTCCGAGGTGCCGTACGCGGTCCTCGACGCGCTCGGCCTGCGCGAGCGGTCGATCGCCCGGCGGGGCGCGGACGGCGCCGCCGACCCGGCGGACCGGGTGTGCGCGGCCATCGCCGACCGGGACCTGACCGTGGTTCTCGACAACTGCGAGCACGTCATCGAGGCCGCCGCCGCTCTCGCGGGCCGCCTGCTGGCCGGCTGCCCCCGGGTCCGCGTCCTCGCGACCAGCCGGGAACCGCTCAGGATCGCCGGCGAGGTCCTCTCCGTGGTCGCCCCCCTCCCCGTCCCCCCGCCCGATTCCGGAATGTCGGGTGCAAAAAGCGCACCCGACATTCCGGAAATTTCAACATATGGGGGGGCCGAATATGGGGAGGCCGATGCCCTGGCGTTCGCCCGCGCCTACCCGGCGGTGCGCCTGTTCGAGGACCGCGCCGCGGCGGTCGCGCCCGGCTTCGCCGTCGACCCGGGCAACGCCGCGTCCGTGGCCCGGATCTGCCGGTCGCTCGACGGCATGCCGCTGGCCATCGAGCTGGCCGCCGCGTGGCTCCGGGTGCTCACCCCGGCCCAGCTCGCCGACCGGCTCGACGACCGGTTCGCGCTGCTCACCGGGGGCAGCCGGACGGCCCAGCCCCGGCACAGGACGCTCCGTGCCGTCGTCGACTGGAGCTGGCAGCTGCTGTCCGGGCCCGAGCGGGTGCTCGCCCGCCGCCTCGCCGTCTTCCCGGCCGGCGTGACCCTCGCCGCCGCCGAACGGGTCAGCCCGGACCCGGCGCTGAAGAAAAAGCCGCCTATGACCGGCCAGATCTTCAGCGCCGAAGGGCTGACCCGGGCCGACGTGCTGCCCGCGCTCTCGGGTCTGGTCGGGAAGTCGATCCTCACGATGGCCGAGACGCCGGGGGACTGCGGCCCCCGGTACCGGATGCTCGAGACGGTCCGCGCCTACGGCCTGGAGCGGCTGGCCGAAGCGGGGGAAGACGCCGAGGCCAGGGACGCGTTCGCGGCCTACTACCGCGACCTCGTCGAGACCGCCGACCCGCTGCTGCGCACCGCCGGCCAGGTCCGCTGGTTCAACGAGCTGATCGCCGAGCAGGACAACATCCATGCCGCCCTGCGCTGGGCGATCGCCAGGCGCGACGCCGAGACGGCGCTGCGGATCGTCCGGGGGCTCGGCTACTACTGGGTGCAGTGCGGGCACGGCGAGGGCGACGCGCTGGCCCGCGAGGTGCTGGCGCTGGCCCCGCCGGAGCCGGCCACGCAGCCGACCGCCGAGGCGCGGGTGATGTGCGCGCTGCTCGCCGCGGGCTGGTCCTACGACCTGGAGGCGGTCAGGGAGCCGCTGGCCGAGGCCATCGCCGGGCTCGCTGAGTGGGGCGACGACTACGGCGCGTTCCACCCCCTGGTCGCCCTGGCCGAGCCGCTGCTCGAGTACGCCTTGGGGGACCGCGAGCATGAGCGGGGCTGGTATGACCGGTACTCGGCGGCCCGCGATCCCTGGCTGCGGGCCATGGGCCTGCTGTACCGCGCGTCGCAGGCGGGTGACCTCGGCCAGGTGGACGGCACCGAGGACGATCTCCGGGTCGCGCTGGCCGAGTTCCGGACGCTCGGCGAGAAGTGGGGGGCCGCGCTCGTGCTGACCACGATCGCCGACTTCACCGAGCTGCGCGGCGACCATGCCGCGTCGATCGCCGCGCTCGAGGAGGCGGTGGCGCTCGGCCGTGAGCTCAGCGCGTGGGGCGACCTGTCCTACGTCGAGGCCCGGCTCGCGCTTGTCCGGGGGCGGACCGGAGACCTGGCCCGCGCCCGCGCCGACCTGGACCGGTCCGACCGGAGGGCGGCCGAGCGCGGGGCCAAGGTCGACACCGACCGCTGGATCGCTCTGATGCGGGCCGAGCTCGCCTGGCTCGAGGGCGACGTCGCCGCGGCCGCGCGCTGCTGCTCGGACGTGCTCGCCGCGATCGCGGGCAACCGGGCGGTCTGGTGGGATGCCCTCCGCGCCCGCGTCCGGGCCCGGCTGGCCCTGGCGGCGCTCGCGCAGGGCGACGCGCGCGCCTGCCGGGACCTGCTCACGGCCGCGGTCGACGCCACCACCGCGTGGATCGAGCACCCGACCCTCGCCATCGTCCTCGACGCCACCGCCTGCTACCGCCTCGACCGCGGCGACGCCGGGAACGCCGCCCGCCTGCTCGGCGCGGCGCACGCGGTCCGCGGGGCCTTCGACGAGTCGAGCGCGGACGGGCCGGCCGCCCGCGCCGCCGCCCGCGACGCCCTGGGCGACACCGCCTTCGAGGCCGCCTACCGCTCCGCCCGCGACCTCACCTACGAGACCGCCAGCACCCTGTGCCGCGAAGCCCTGGCAGACTAGTCTCCTCATGCGCAGCCACGACAGGATCACCATGACCGGCAAGGCACTGCCCGTCGGCGTCGCCGCGGTGCTCATCGCGCTGACGGTCACCGCGTGCGGGCAAACCGCGCTCAGCCCGGACCCGGCCGCCTGCAAGGCGGCCATGCAGGCGGCCTACCTGAAGACGAGCGCCGGCCAGGTGCACGCCGTGGCCACGTCGGCCATCTGCAAGGGCGTGCCCAAGGCCGAGGTACAGCGGTTCGCCCAGCAGATTCAGGCCGGCCACTGACCGGCCCAGGATCTACCGGGCTGGGGATCTACCAGGCGGGGATTGACCAGGCCAGAGATTTACCAGGCCGGGGCGCCGAAGACGCCGCGGAACTTCGGTGCCGGGCGCGGCGCCTTGGCCGGCTTGGCCGCGGCCTGGTGCTCGTGCATGATCTCGGTCGCGCGCTTGGTGATCTCGGCCAGTTCGGCCTGGAGCTTGCGGACCTCGCGCGCTCCCCACATCGGTGAGCTGAACCGGTGGTGGGTGATCGCCGTCACCATGAGGAATCGCGCGTCGGCCGGGTTAACGCGCTCGTCCAGCCAGTCAGCTCGTTCCATGCCATCTCCTTGGCCCCGCCGTCGCGAGGAAGTCGCTCTGGAAAACGGATAGCCCCGGCGGGATCGGTCATTCGATCCGACCGGAGCACGGGACACGCCGGGCCAGACCGCCCACGCGCCCCTGCGCGGCGGCGAACCCCTCCCGAAAGATAACGCTTGGGTCACGCTACAACATTCCTGCTGGCTGATGCCGCTTTTCCATGACATCAGCGGGTGGCGACGGGCAGGCTGACGTGACCGCGCAGGGCGATGCCCGGCCGCCGGACGGGCGGGCCGGCCAGCGCCAGCCGGGGGAACCGGGCGAGCAGCGCGGGGAACGCGACCTCAGCCTCGAGCCGGGCCAGCGGCGCGCCGACGCAGTAGTGGATCCCGCCGCCGAACGACAGCGGCGGGTGCTCGTTCCGGTCGAGGATCAGCCGGTCCGGCGAGGCGAACGCGGCCGGATCGCGGTTGGCGCCGCCGAGGAGCGCGGTCACCCGCTGTCCCGCCGGAAGGTCGAGCCCGGCCACCCGCAGGTCTTCCGGGGCGGTGCGGTTGAGCAGGATCTGGACCGGCGAGTCGTAGCGGAGCAGCTCCCGCGCCGCCGCGGCCGCCAGTTCCGGCGCGGGCGAGGCCCGCAGCCGCGCGGCCTCGTCCGGATGGCCCAGGAGCGCGACGAGGCCGTTGGACAGCAGCCCGGTCGTGGTCTCGAAGCCGGCCGAGAGCAGCAGTGCGGCCATGGTGACCAGCTCCTCGCCGTTGAGCCGGGCATCAGCGGCGTCATCGTCATCGGCGGCTGAGGCGGCCATGGCCGAGATCAGGTCGTCGCCCGGCCGCAGCGCCCGCTCGCGGGCCAGCGCCGACAGGTAGTCGGACAAGACCGTGGCCGCCGCGTCGGCCCGGTCGACCGCGGCCGGGCTGAGGTTCTCCAGGACCATCGTCCAGTCCCTGGCCAGGTCCTGGAACATCGGCCGGTCGCTCGCGGGCACGCCGAGCAGCTCGCCGATCACGTTGACCGGGACCGGGAAGGCGAACCCGGCGACGAAGTCGCAGTCCCGGTCGAGCCGCGAGCAGGCGTCGGCGACGATCCGCTCGACGGCCGGCCGCAGCCGCTCGACCCGCCGGGCGGTGAACACCGCCGCCACCGACCGGCGGAGCCGGGTGTGCACCGGCGGGTTGCTCATCAGCAGGCTGGTGTACATCAGCCGCAGCGACGGCCGCTCCCGCCAGTTGGCGTGGCCGAAGGCCAGCAGGAACCGCTCCGGCCGCTTCACCAGGCGGTGATCGCGCAGCAGGGCCGAGAGCAGCTCGTAGCCGCTCACCATGAGGCTGCCGTCCGGGGCGGCGACGACCGGGCCGAGCGCGCGCAGCCGCCGGTACAGCGGGTACGGATCGGCCCGGCCCGATTCGCCGAAGAGCCCGGCGTGCACCTGCGCCGCGACGGCCGCCGGGCTCAGCCCGGTGTCGTCGGGCCAGGCGGCGGGTTGTGTCATGTTCACTACCTACCGTAATGAACCGCGCGGGGCAAGCCGGGCGTGTTCCTCAGGTGCGGCGGCGGTAGAAGGTGACCGCCAGCGGGGCGAACACCACGAAGATGCCGAGCGCACAGAGCAGCGACCGGATGACCGGGGTCGCGGCCGGGCCGCCGATGAACAGCGCGCGCTCGGCGTCGGTCAGGTAGGTGACCGGGTTGACCTTCGCGAACGCCTGCAGCCAGCCGGGCATGCTCGACACCGGCACCAGCAGGTCCGAGCCGAACACGATCGGGAACATGAGCAGGTAGCCGAACCCCTGCACGGCCTGCGGTGCCCGCATCACTACCCCGATGAGCGCGGAGAACCAGCACATGGCGAGCGCGAACACGAGCAGCAGCAGGCAGCCCATCGCGGCGGCCAGGGGGTTGGCCTCGATCCGGAAGCCGAGGATGAACCCGAAGCCGAGCGTCACCGCGATCGAGATCACGTAGCGGATCGCGTCGCCGAGGATCGCCCCGGCCAGTGGCGCCCAGCGGGCGATCGGCAGGGACCGGAACCGGTCGAAGACGCCGGTGGTGATGTCCGCGTTGAGCATCATCCCGGTTCCCATGGTCGCGAGGACCACGGTGAGCACCAGGATGCCGGGCAGCGAGAACTGCAGGTACTTGTGCGTGCTGCCGGAGATGGCGCCGCCGAACACGTAGGTGAACAGCAGCAGGTACATGATCGGCGTGAGCGACAGGCTGAACAGGTCCTCCATGTTCGTGGGGATCTTCAGCAGCGACCGCCAGGTCAGCGTGAACGAGTTGCGCAGGCCGCCGGTGAGGCCGAGCCTGCGGGCCGGGGCGATGGCGGCGGTCATGATGCGCTCCTGTCGAGTTCCGCCGCGGCTGCTGCCGCTGTTTCTGCTGGCGCCGCTTCCGGGCGGCTTGCGGTCAGGGCGAGGAACACCTCGTCGAGGCTGGCCTTGCGCAGCGCGAACTCGGCCAGCTCGATGGCCCGGAGGTCGAGCTCGCGGACGATCTCCGGCAGCAGCTTGCCGTCCTCCACCGCGGCCGACACGGTGCCGGACTCGGCGCTGATCTCGGGCCGGCCGCCGGTCCTCGTCTCGAGCAGCTCGGCGACCGCGGCCACGTCGGCCCGGTCGGCCGGGGTCACCTCGAGGACCTGCCCGCCCGCCCGCGCCTTGAGCTCGTCGGGCGTGCCGGTGGCGATGACCTCGCCGCGGTCGATGACCGCGATGTCGTGCGCGAGCTGGTCGGCCTCCTCCAGGTACTGGGTGGTGAGCAGCACGGTCGTCCCGTCGGCGACCATCTGCCTGATCATCGCCCAGACCTCGTTCCGGCTGTGCGGGTCGAGCCCGGTGGTGGGCTCGTCGAGGAACAGCACCCGGGGGCGGCCGACCAGGCTGGCGGCCAGGTCGAGGCGGCGCCGCATGCCGCCCGAGTAGGTCTTCGCCCGCCGCCCGGCCGCGTCGGACAGCTCGAACCGGGCCAGCAGCTCGGCGGCCCGGGCGCGCGTCTCGCGGCGGCCGATGCCCAGCAGGCGGCCGATCATGATCAGGTTGTTGGTACCGGACAGGCCCTCGTCCACCGACGCGTACTGGCCGGTGAGCCCGATCAGCTGGCGCACCTGGTGCGCGTCCCGGCCGGTGTCATAGCCGCAGACCCGCGCCTCGCCCGCGTCCGGGCTCAGCAGGGTGGCGAGAATGCGGACAGCGGTGGTCTTCCCGGCGCCGTTGGGTCCGAGTAGTCCGAGCACGGTGCCGGTGCGCGCGGTCAGGTCCACGCCGGCCAGCGCCGTCGTCTTCCCGAACCGCTTCACGAGCCCCCGCGCCTCAATGGCATTGGTCACGTCTTCCATGCCGCCCATCGTGACCGGGGGCGCTGTCAGGTCCCGCACGGCTCGCTGCCAGCCGGCCGCCAGCCCGCGCACGGCGCGGTCCGCCGCCGAGCCGAATGGATTACATTTGCCGGGGAGTGACCGGATGGTAATGCGGCCAGCGGCAGCCGACCTGACCGCTGCGGCTCAGGAGAGCGCTCGATGAATATCAGATCCAGCACTGCGCGGACGTGATGGAGGACGGGCAGCGCGCGATTAAAGGCGCGGCGACCCGCCACGGCCGGAAAGCGTCTTCGGTTACTTTCATCACCGCCGAACAGGTCGATAAGGTCTCCGAGATCAGCGCGGGGCGGATCACCCAAGCCGAAGAGCGGATGACGGCGCTACGCGCGCAGGTGCGCCGCGCGCACGATGAGATCGCGGACCTGATGGCGAAGCTGGAGGACACGGACCTGGCGTTCCTTGAACCGGAGCCGTAACGCCGTGTGCCGTTATCGCGGTGCGGAGTTGCGGCTATTCGCCCCGCATGGCCCACCAGCTCGAGCTAGGCGCCTGGGTGCCGGAGTCCCCGACGCGGCGGGGGCGGTCAGCCGGCGACTGGATGCGCACACGATCGGGGACGGTGTCCGGGTCGTGGGTGATGATCTGCTCCTGGAGGAGCACAGATAGGTATACAGCAGTGCTCATGCGATGATCCGGGCCTTGCTGCGGGATGAGCCCCGGCGCGGCTCGCGGAAATCACTGGCATCGATCGTGGCGGTCACGTCCCGGCCGTCCGCGGCGGTCAGGACGCAGACGACGCGGTTTCTGCCCTCCGTAGGCTCGCCGTCCGGACCATAGCTAATGCTCTGACCGACGAACAGCAGGATTTCCCGCAGCTTCGGCAGGAAGCCCGGACCGAACGTCGCGGAGGTCATGCGTCTGCGCTCCTCAGCGTGCATGCGGGATGATGCCGTAAGACGCGTCTACTCTTTCCCGCCTGATCCTCAACGCCCTGGTCCACTCACGCACTTCTGTGCTGAGTCACCGGAGCCGCGGGCCAATGCGGAAGTGCTCCGCCGGCCGCCCGGCCGGGCGCGGCCGCTAGAGGGCGGCGACCGCGGGGGCGGCGGAAAGCTGGGAGACCAGGTCGTGCACCCGGCCGGCGCCCTCGGCGACCTCGTGCCGCATGGCGTAGATGTTGATGAGGTGCTGCCCGCCGAGGTCCGGCGTCTCGTCCGGGGTGAGCTGCCAGGGGTGGGTGATGTCGGCGATCCGTGCCTTCATCGAGTCGAGGCGCAGCCCGGCCTCGGCGACCGACCACTGGTCGAGCGGGTGCCCGCCGCCGCGGTGCCCGTCGGACGGCCCCATCGGGGTCGCCGCGGCCACGGCGGCGTTGAACGCGCGGCGCGCGTCCGAGTACTGCACGCTGGCCAGGATCGAGTGTCCCCAGCCGATCGCGCTGGTGGCGAAGACGTCGCCCGGTGTGCCGGCCTGCGTAACCCGGGCGACCCGGAACGTCGGCGTACATCGAGAGCCCCGGCCAGCGAACGCGAGGACGACTTCCGATCGGCCCGGGCTGCCGTTCCCGGGGCCGGCCGCGCCGGTCGCCGGGTGGATCGCGTGGACCGCCACCCAGTCCCAGGTCGGCGTGAGCGAGGAGAGCACCGCGGGGTTGCGGAACCGGTAGCCGCTCTCGCCGGCGGGCTCGCACCGCGACTGGGCGTCGGCGAACCGCAGGTCACCACCGGTCGCTCCGGCGCCGTGGCCGGCGGCGAAGAGCGCGCCGCGGGCCGCCTCGAGCAGGATCCAGCGCACCGAGTTGTCGCCGGCCCGGTAAGCGTCGGCCGCCGCTCCGGTCCAGTACAGGTGCGCGCTGACGGCGAGGGCGGTGAGCGGCGCGTGCCGGGCGAGCCGGCGCTGCCCGCAGGCGGCCTGCCGCAGCGTGCAGCCGAGGCCGCCGAACTCGGTGGGCAGCGCCACGTTCAGGTATCCCACCTCGGCCAGTCGGGCGAGGTCCCGCCGCATGACCGCGGCGACGTCCAGGCCCGGCACGGTCGACGCGCTCGTCGTTCCCGGTCCCGTTCCGGAGAGCACGCGCCCCGCGAACGCGCTCGCGTCGGGCGACGTGCCCCCGAGCCGCTCGAGCAGGCTGTCGGAGAGCAGGTCACGGGGCCTTATCTGTGCCATGGACCGGTTCCCTCCCTCACGGAGTCCTGGTGCTTTAAGGGTACTTTAAGCAAACCACACAGGCGAGTGGAAAGTCAACTTACTCGATAGGAAATATGTGATTATGGTCGGGTGACCCTCTAGCAGCCGTCCTCAGTCTACGATCGGCTCGCGCGGGCATCCCGTCCGTGGTGACCAAGGTCACCCTCGTTTTCCCCCGCTGGCTCCCGATCGGCCGCGCGAGCGCGGCTGATACCGTCTTGTCCCATGACTTGGCTTGACGCGCTCGCCGACAAGGCGCTGAACTGTGAACTCCCGACCAGGGAGGAAGCCCTCGCCGTCCTCGCGAGCGGCGACGACGAGCTTCTCGACGTGGTGGCCGCCGCGTTCCGCGTCCGGCGGCGTTTCTTCGGCCGACGGGTCAAGCTGAACTACCTGGTGAACGTCAAGAGCGGGCTCTGCCCCGAGGACTGCTTCTACTGCTCCCAGCGGGTCGGGTCGGCCGCGGACGTGCTCAAGTACTCCTGGCTGAAGACCGACGAGGTGATCGCCTCGGCCGAGGCCGGCGTCGCGGGCGGGGCACGCCGGGTCTGCCTGGTCGCCAGCGGCCGCGGACCGACCGACAAGGACATCGACCGGGTCGCGTCGACGATCGCCACGTTCAAGGACCGCAACCCGGACGTCGAGGTCTGCGCCTGCCTCGGCCTGCTCTCCGACGGCCAGGCCGAGCGGCTCGCCGCGGCCGGCACCACCGCCTACAACCACAACCTGAACACCTCGGGCGGCCACTACGGCGACATCTGCACCACGCACGAGTACGCCGACCGCGTGTCCACCGTCGAGTCGGCCAAGTCCGCCGGCCTGTCGCCCTGCTCCGGCCTGATCGCGGGCCTCGGCGAGAACGACGAGGACCTCGTGGACGTGGCCTTCGCGCTGCGCGCGCTCGACCCGGACTCGGTACCGGTCAACTTCCTGATCCCCTTCGAGGGAACGCCGCTGGCCGGCCAGTGGACGCTCACCCCGCAGCGCTGCCTGCGCATCCTGGCGATGGTCAGGTTCGTCTGCCCGTCAGCCGAGGTCCGGCTGGCCGGCGGCCGCGAGATCCACCTGCGCACGCTCCAGCCCCTGGCCCTGCACGTCGTCAACTCGATCTTCCTCGGCGACTACCTGACCAGCGAGGGCCAGCCCGGCGCGGCCGACCTGGCCATGATCGCCGACGCCGGCTTCACCGTAGAAGGCGCCGAGCCCCCCGCCCCGGCCACGCCCGCGCAGGCCTCCCTCACCGCGCAGGCCACCCCGGCCGCACTCCCCGCTCGGACCACCCCGGCCGCACCCCCCGCTCGGACCACCCCGGCCGCACCCCCCGCTCGGACCACCCCGGCCACGCAAGCCACCTCCGCACCATCGGCAACCATGGCCCCTGCGGCAACTCCCGCCACCCCGCACCCCGACCTCGTCCAGGTCCGCCGCCGCGGTGCGGGTACCACCCTCCCCGCCAACACCTGACGACACCCGCCTCGCTGATCGCCTCACCCGTTCCCGCGGGCAGTTAACGCTGCTCGCGGCCGGGCGTGTCGACAACTGCGACAAAACGGGCGTCCGCGGCCGCCAGACCATGATGGCGGATTATTTTCCGTGCTCCAGCACGGAAAATAACCCGCCACGATTGCCAGCCCGTTCGCTGGGTTGTGGCGAGCGGGCTGGCGAAGACAGAGGCCCAGCCGGCGCCGTTACCCCTGGGGCGGCGCGACCCGGTAGTGATAGCGGTGGGAGTAGCGGAAACCGCAGCGCTCGTAGAGGGACCTCGCGCCGGCGTTGCCCACCTCGACCTGGAGGAAGACGCCGCCGATGCCGCGCGCGGTGGCCTCGGCGCAGGCCGCCGCGGTGATCGCCGCGCCCAGGCCGGCCCGGCGGCGGTCGGGTCGCACCTCGACGGCGGTGAGCCCGGCCCAGCCGTCGGCGATGGAGAGCCGGGCGATCGCCAGGACCTCGCCGCCCGACCGGATGCTGGTGAACGCCTGGGCCGGGGCCGAGGTCAGCACGTCCCGCATGACCGGTGGCCGCTGGTCGGTGCCCCGGTAGTGGTACATGGCGAGCCAGGCGTCGTCCGGTTCCGGGTCGGCCGCGAACTCGGCATTCGGGGGAAGGTTGACAGGAACCCGGGAGAGCGGCAGGTCGGCCAGCATGACGAAGGCTGGGCCTGGCCGAGTCGCCCAGGCTCGTTCATTCAAAAGGGCATCGAGATCACGGGTCGGCGAGCCGCCTTCGAGCGGGAGCGGCAGCGCCATCATCGGGGGCAGGCCGCGGGCTCGGTACCAGCGGGCGACGGCGTCCACGGCGGCGTCGAGCGGCAGGCCCGGGTCGCCGAGCGGCAGGGCCGAGTTCGCGCGCCCGGTGAACCCCTCAGCCGCCCGCAGCAGCCACCCGCCCAGCGGCTCTTCCTCGGTCCCGCGCCAGTGCCGGGCCGCCATGCGCTCAAGATCGTCGATCCGCTCGTCCATCCCCACATGATGCCCAGGTCCGGAAAGTCCGGCGACGCGCGGGTTCGGAAACGCATGATGCGGGTGGGACATAACCGGCCCGGACATCGCCGGGGAAGATCGCCGGCGTCGGGCGACACGGCGGCGGATCCGGCCTTGATGCTCGATAGAGCGTTGGGTTCTGGCTACGTTTGTCATCATGGCTACCTCTAGGTCCAGAGGCGGCGCGGCCGGCTCGCGGAGCGGGCGGGCGCGCCCGGTCCGCGATGACGACTATGACTACTACAACGATGAGTCGCCCGAGGTGATCCTGCCGACCCCGCCGCGCGGCGGCAACGGGAACGGCGGGGCCAGGCGCGGCAGCTCGGGATCCGGCGGCAGCGCGCGCGGCGGCGGCAGCGGCGGCGGCTCGGCCCGCGGTTCCGGGTCGACCGGCCGGACGTCGAACGCGCGGACGTCGAACGCCCGGACGTCGAACGCACGGACGTCGGGCACGGCGAGGGCCTCGGGTAGCGGGACGTCGGGCGCGGCCCGGACGTCGGGTACCCGGTCAGGCGGCGGCAAGAGCGGCACCAAGAACAGCGGCCGGGGCGGCTCCAGCGGGTCCACCCGGTCCGGAAGCAAGGGCGGCCGCCGCCCAGCGGGCACCGGCGCCGGCCGGGGCGGAGCGGCACGGTCGGGAGGCAGCCGGACCACCGCGGGCAGGCGGAACGCGGCCCCGCCGCCGACGAAGGACCCAGTTGTCATCGTGGCCCGCTGGGTCGTCCACGCCGTCTCGCAAGTCTGGATGCTCATCGCCTGGGCGGTGGGCTCCACCGTGCGCCGCTTCGGCCGCAACGCCAGGGAACTCGAGCCCGATCACCAGCGGGACGGCATCGGCCTGTGCTTCCTCGGGCTCGGGATCGTGTTCGCCGCCAGCATCTGGGCCCGGATGGACAACCTGGCCGGCCAGGGCATCTACGACCTGACCAGCGCGATCGTGGGGGAGGGCGCGTTCACCATCCCGATACTGTTCGGGCTGCTCGGCTGGCGGTTCTTCCGCCACCCGGACCGGAACTCCGCGCTGCCGCCGGCCGAGATCGGCTGGACGGCCCTGCTCGTCGGTGGCCTCGGCCTGTTCCACGTGGCCAAGGGAGTGCCCACCCTCGCGCACGACGCCGGCGGCTGGCCCGCGGTCAGGACCGCGGGCGGGCTGATCGGCCTGGCCGCCTCGTGGCCGCTGGCGAAGGGGCTCACGCCGTGGGTGGCGACGCCGCTGCTCGGCCTGCTCGCCTGCTACGGGCTGCTCGTCGTCACCGGCACGAAGGTGCGGCACGTGCCGTCCCGGCTGGCCGAGCTCCGGGCGGCGTTCGGCTACGGCAGCTACGACACCGACGGCGAGGACGACGAGTACTACGACGATGACGAGGACGGCGAGCTCGAAGGCGGGCCGCGCCGCAGCGAGATCGGCCGCGGCCCGATCAAGCTGAAGGGCACGATCGACGCCGGGGATCACCTCAAGCCCTACGACACCCCGGTGCTCGGCCCCGGCGGCCGGCGGGGCCGGGGGCAGGCGTCCCCGCTGCCCGAGGCCAGGATCGGGAAGGGCGCGCTCGAGGACCTCGGCTTCACCAGCGAGCCCGAACTCGGGCCCGAACCCGACCGCGCCCTCCCGCCCGGGAACGGGAACGGGAACGGAAACCCCCTGGCGGCGGAGCTGCTGCCCGACGACGACGACCTCCTCAGCGACCTCCCGGTGCCAGTCCCGGCCCCGCCAAGGCCGACCGACCCGACTCCGGTGCCGCGGGGCGAGCAGCTCACGCTCACCGGGGCCGACGCCGAAGGATATGAGCTGCCCCCGACGGGGATGCTGCGCCCGGGGAGCGTGCCGAAGGCGCGGACCAAGGCGAACGACATCGTGGTCGCGGCCTTGCAGGATGTGTTCGTGCAGTTCAAGGTGGACGCGGACGTGTCCGGGTTCAGCCGGGGCCCGACGGTGACCCGGTACGAGATCGAGATCGGCCCGTCGGTGAAGGTGGAGCGGGTCACGGCGCTGTCGAAGAACATCTCCTACGCGGTGAAGTCGCAGGACGTGCGGATCTTGCCGGTGATCCCGGGGAAGTCGGCGATCGGGGTGGAGATCCCGAACGCGGACAAGGAGATCGTGAGCCTGGGTGACATCCTGCGGTCGCCGACGGCGGTGGCCGATCATCACCCGATGGTGGTGGGCCTCGGTAAAGACGTCGAGGGGACCACGGTGGTGGCGAACCTGGCGAAGATGCCGCACGTCCTGGTCGCCGGGGCCACGGGAAGCGGCAAGAGCGTCTGCCTGAACGGCCTGATCACGAGCCTGCTGATGCGGTCGACGCCGGAGGAGGTGCGGATGATCCTGATCGACCCCAAGCGGGTCGAGCTGTCGATCTACGAGGGCATCCCGCACCTGATCATGCCGATCATCACGAACCCGAAGAAGGCGGCCGAGGCCCTGGAGTGGGTCGTCGGGGAGATGGAGCGCCGCTACGACGACCTGGCCGCGTCCGGGTTCCGGCACGTGGACGACTTCAACAAGGCGGTGCGGGCGGGCAAGCTGACCGCCCCGCCGGGCTCGGAGCGGACCTACGAGCCCTACCCGTACCTGGTGACGGTGGTCGACGAGCTCGCCGACCTGATGATGGTCGCGCCCCGGGACGTGGAGGACTCCATCGTCCGGATCACCCAGCTGGCCCGGGCGGCCGGCATCCACCTGGTGATCGCCACCCAGCGCCCGTCGGTCGACGTGGTCACCGGGCTGATCAAGGCCAACGTGCCCAGCCGGCTGGCCTTCGCCACCTCGTCGCTGACCGACTCCCGGGTCATCCTCGACCAGCCCGGCGCGGAGAAGCTGGTCGGGCAGGGCGACGCCCTGTTCCTGCCGATGGGCGCGTCCAAGCCGATGCGCCTGCAGAACGCGTTCGTCTCGGAGAAGGAGATCCGGGAGATCGTCGAGCACTGCAAGGCGCAGGCCCAGCCGAACTACCGCCAGGACGCCATCGCCCCGCCGGCCGAGAAAGTGGGCGCGACCGGCGACGAGATCGGCGACGACCTCGAGCTGCTGATCGCCGCGGCCGAGCTGATCATCTCCAGCCAGTTCGGCTCGACCTCCATGCTCCAGCGCAAGCTCCGGGTCGGGTTCGCCAAGGCCGGGCGCCTGATGGACCTGCTGGAGAGCCGGTCCATCGTCGGCCCAAGCGAGGGTTCTAAGGCCCGCGACGTGCTCAAGCGACCCGAAGATCTCGATGAGGTACTTTCGTCGCTCAGGGGCGGATAAGACCTGTACCGTGGGGCCCGTATTAGCGGCCCGCCGGCGTTGCCGAAGACACCGGGTGAACATCGGGGACTACCCTAAGTGGCGACTGCTGTTCGCTGGGTAAGACGGGGTAGGAAGAGTTCAGGGGCGAGGATTTCCTGGAGGCGACGTGAGCATCGGTGACACCTTGGCGCAGGCGCGACGTCAGGCCGGTCTCACTATTACGCAGGTCGGCGATAAGACCCGGATCAGGGAATCGATCATCGCCGCGATCGAGCAGGATGATTTCTCGCCCTGCGGCGGCGACTTCTACGCCCGCGGGCACATCAAGGCGATGGCCAGCGTGGTCGGCACTGACCCGGTGGCGCTGGTCCGGGAGTACGACGCGGAGCACGCGCCCGGGGACATGCCCGCGGCCCAGATCTTCGAGTCGGCCACGCCGATCAGGATTCGCGAGTCCCGGTCGCCCCGCCTGGCCTGGGCGGTTGCGGTGGTGGCGGCCGCGGCGATCGGCTTCGGCGCCTATCAGCTCTTCTCGCCGCACGACGCGAAGCCCGCGGCGACGGCGGCGTCCAAGGTCCGTCACGTCGCGAAGGCCAAGCCGTCGGTCTCCGCCGCCAAGCCCACGGCGAGCGCGAGCACCGCGCCCGGGCAGGCGGTGATCCGGGTGGACGCCAGCCAGGCCTGCTGGGTCGGGCTGAGCACGCCGAGCGGCGTCTGGATCTACCAGGGCACCATCCCGGCCGGCTCGAGCATGACCTGGCACGAGAAGAACGCGGTATCCCTGCAGATCGGCAACCCGCCCGGCGTCACGCTGACCGTGAACGGCAAGCCCGAGCAGATGAACACCGTGCAGGTGGTCACGCTCAGCATCGACCCGCTGAGCAAGACGCCGGTCACGGTCGGCTGACGCGCCGGCCCCGGCCGCGCCCGCACGGACCCGCACGGGTCCGCGAGGACCCGTGAGAGCCCCGTAACGCCCGGTCCGGTGACCTGAGGGCGCGCCGCGATCACGTAGCCTCTGGGGTGTGTCTAGTTCCCGTACCGTCAGCCTCGTCACGCTTGGCTGCGCGCGCAACGAGGTGGACTCCGAAGAGCTCGCCGCCCGCCTGGCGGCGGGTGGCTGGACACTGCGGGGCGAAGGCGAGGACGCGGACGTTGTCGTCGTCAACACCTGCGGCTTCATCCAGGCCGCCAAGCAGGAGTCCATCGACGAACTGCTCGCCGCCGCGGAATCCGGTGCCAAGGTAGCCGCGGTCGGCTGCCTCGCCGAGCGCTACGGCGCGGAGCTCGCCGGGGAGCTGCCGGAGGCCCAGGTACTCAGCTTCGACGACTACACCGACATCGCCACCCGGCTGGACGACGTGCTCGCGGGCGTGTCCCGCCCCGCGCACGTGGCCCGGGACCGGCGCACCCTGCTGCCGGTCAGCCCGGCCAGCAGGCAGCGCGCGGCCGACCGTCCGGTCGACCTCACCGACCTTCCGCCCGGCCTCGCCCCGGCCTCCGGCCCGCCGGTCGTCCGCCAGCGCCTGGCCGGCGGCGTCACCGCGCCGCTGAAGATCGCCTCGGGCTGCGACCGCCGCTGCTCGTTCTGCGCGATCCCGGCCTTCCGCGGCGCGTTCGTCTCCCGGCGCCCGCCGGAGATCCTGGCCGAGGCCGCCTGGCTCGCCGGCCAGGGCGTGCGCGAGCTGGTCCTGGTAAGCGAGAACTCCACTTCCTACGGGAAGGACCTGGGCGATCTGCGGCTGCTCGAGACCGTCCTGCCCGAGCTGACGAAGACCGACGGCGTCGCCTGGGTCCGGGTCAGCTACCTGCAGCCGGCCGAGGTCAGGCCGGGCCTCATCGACGTGATGACGTCGACGCCCGGCGTGGTCCCGTACTTCGACCTGTCGTTCCAGCACGCCAGCGGCCCGGTGCTGCGGCGGATGCGGCGCTTCGGCGACCGGGCGCGGTTCACCGACCTAGTCGAGCGGATCAGGCAGGCCAGCCCGAACGCCGGCGTCCGGTCCAACTTCATCGTCGGCTTCCCCGGCGAGACCGCCGACGACCTGCGCGAGCTCGAGCTCTTCCTGAGCGAGGCCCGGCTGGACGCGATCGGGATCTTCGGCTACTCCGACGAGGACGGCACCGAGGCCGCGGACTTCCCCGACGGCGACAAGCTCGACAGCGACGAGATCGCCCGCCGGGTCAGCGAGTTCGCCGACATCGCCGAGGAGGTCATGGCCCAGCGCGCGGCCGACCGGGTCGGCGAGACGGTCGAGGTGCTGGTCGAGGAGGTGCTCGGCGACGGACGGTACGAGGGCCGGTCCGCGCACCAGGCGCCGGACGTGGACGGGTCGACGACGCTGCTCGCGGACCGCCCGCTGACACCCGGCGACCTGGTGACGGCCCGTGTCGTGGAGGCGGTCGGAGCCGACCTGGTCGCCCGCGCGTGAGCGGGGAGACTCCCTCGGCGTCCTCTCCCGGGGAGGCCTCGTCGGTGTCCTCGTCACGGTCTCCCGAGGACACCTCGCTGGCCGAGGGAGCCGCTGAGGCCCTGGTCGCGGAGACCCTGGCGGACGTCCCGGCGGAGGTGCCGCCGAGCGAGCCCGTGGGGCTCGTGAACGTGGCCAACATCCTGACCGTCATGCGGATCTTCCTCGTCCCTATCTTCGTGCTGTGCCTGATCAAGGGGGGCACGGCCTGGCGTCTCGGTGCCCTGGCCGCGTTCGGCGGGGCGTCGGTGACCGACTGGCTCGACGGCCAGCTGGCCCGCAAGCGCGGCCTGGTGACCGACTTCGGCAAGATCGCCGACCCGATCGCCGACAAGGCCCTCACCGGCGCCGCGCTGATCACCCTGTCGGCCGTCGGGGAGCTTCCCTGGTGGGTCACCGGGCTGATCATGGCCCGCGAGCTCGGCATCACCGCGCTGCGGTTCGCCGTGATCAGGCGGGGTGTCATCGCCGCCAGCCAGGGCGGCAAGCTCAAGACGCTGCTGCAGATCGTCGCGATCTGCCTCTACGTGCTGCCGTTCTCGGTCAGCGCCCTCGTCGTGACCCGGGAGGGTGTCATGGGGGCGGCCCTGGTGGTTACCCTGGTGACGGGCGCGGACTACGTGATACGCGCGGTACGCATGAGCCGGTTATCTCCGGGAGGGTAGCGGATGTCAGATGGCGTGGCCGGTCCGGCCGCCCGCGAGCTGGCCACGGAGATCGTCAGGCGGCTGACCGAGGCGGGCCAGACGGTGGCCGCCGCCGAGTCGCTGACCGGCGGTCTGGTCGCCGCCGCGCTGACCGACGTGCCCGGCTCGTCCCAGGTTTTCAGGGGCGGCGTGGTCGCCTACGCGACCGAACTCAAGGCCCGGCTGCTCGGCGTCGACGCGGGCCTGCTGGCCGCGCACGGGCCGGTCTACGCGCCGGTGGCCGCGGCGATGGCCGAGGGCGTCAGGACGCGGCTGGCGGCCACCATCGGGGTGGCCACCACCGGGGTGGCCGGACCGGGCCCTCAGGACGGCCATCCAGCCGGCACCGTGCACATCGCGGTGAGCCTCGCGGATGACACCGTGGTCCGCACGATTGCGCTGGCGGGAGACCGGGATGAGGTACGTAGACTAACTGTGGAACGGGTACTTGGTTTGCTACTAGGCCGACTTAGGGAAGAGTGTCCGTGATTACAGCGTTACGTCGGGAGCGAACACACCCGGTAGTGGTCTCGCGTGCTTACCGTACGGAAAGGTACGGTGGGGGTAGCGATGGCCGCGGTCCGGCAGTTTTGCTAGGAGCGCGGCAAGCGGTTGCGCCTCAGAAAGGGAGTGCGACGATGGTTCTGCTTCGTCAACTGCTCGGCGACGTGCTGCGTCGCCTGCGCGTCAGGCAGGGCCGCACGCTGCGCGAGGTGTCGGCGACCGCACGCGTGTCGCTCGGGTACCTGTCGGAGGTCGAGCGCGGTCGTAAGGAAGCGTCATCGGAACTGCTCGCGGCGATCTGCGCCGCCCTGGACACCCCGTTGTCGCAGGTCTTCCGCGAGGTGTCCGATAATTTCGCCCTCGCCGAGCTGCAGAACGAGCCGGTCATGTCCGGCGCCCCCCGCGAGCCTGGCCTGCGGGTTTCCGTCCCGGCCCGTCCTGTGTCGGCCAAGATTGCCGACAGCACCGACCCGGTCGACGACGACTTCGGCTCGATCGGCGACGTCACCGACATGGTGACCGTCTGACCAGCGAGCGAAGCCCGCGATATCCGTCACTCTGAGTGGATATCGCGGGCTGAAGTCTTACGGCTAGATTACGCTCGGTTCACTAAACCCAGGCTTGCGGGCTGTCGGTCAGCATCGCGATCGCGTCCGGCAGCCGCCCGGCGACGATGTCGGCCAGGGTCACCGACTCAAGCACCGCCCGCTCGTTGGCCCGCAGCGCGATCCAGACCCGCTGCAGCGGCTCGGCCGCGCCCGGGTAGCTGACGTTTTCCGGACGCTCGCCGCGCACGCCGAGGAGCTGGCCGTCGATCGCCCTGATGATGTCGGCGAGCGAGATCTCGGCCGCCGGCCGGGCGAGCCAGAAGCCGCCGTCCGGGCCGCGCTGGCTGCGCACGATGTTGCTGCGCCGCAGGTGGGTCAGGATGGTCTCGAGGAACTTGCCCGGGATGTTCTGCGCGTGGGCAAGCTGCTCGGCCGTGACGTGGCCGTCTTGCGCAGCGGCGAGCTCGATGGCTGCGCGCAGCGCGTAGTCGGCGCGTGCGGAGAGTCGCATGATCGCTATTATGCAGCTTCCCGACCGGTTTGGTGACATCAACGCCCGCAGTGCCCCGCCGCCCCGGCCGCGGCAATCGTTCGCGGTCCCGGGATAATCCCCAAAAAACCCCACAAAACGGCCGCGCGACCCCGGTGCCCGAGGTACTTGTGGTGCCCGTGCGCATGATGGGCAAAGAGGTCAAACCCCAAAACCATCAGGGAGAACGGACCGGGGCGCCTGCCCCCGCCCCATTCCCCGCCCCAGGGTCAGCCCGCGACCGAGGCCAGCAGGTCGGCTCGGGCCCGGTTCACCGCGGTCAGCAGCGCGCCGCACAGCACCGGCTTGCTGGCGACCTCGGTGGGGGCGACGCGGGGGCGCACCGGGCAGAGCCGGGTGACCTCGGCCGCGACCCGGCCGGCCAGCGCGGTGCCCCCGGCCAGGCCGACCGGGCCGCCGAGGACAACCAGCCCGGGGTCGATGACGGTGCAGACCGCGGCCGCGCCGAGCGCGACCCGGCGCGCCAGCTCGTCGAGGAACCGCCCGGCCCGGTCGGCCGGCGACCCGGGTTCCGCGGGTTCCGCGCGCTCGCCCGGCACCGTGGTGGCGGCCGCCGCGACGGCGGCCCGCACGGCGTCCCCGGCGAGCGCCCCGTTGGCGGTGCTGCCGGTGGTGACCCGGGCGCCGAAGCCGTGCTCCGCGGCGAGCGCGCAGACCGCGTCCGCGCCGGCCAGCCACTGCAGGCCGCCGTCGGCCGGGTGCCCGACGTCCGCCGTGACCG
>Ga0302314_10007048_pt1 | contig 20263 bp, 21 predicted proteins | sample III_Palsa_N2_3_FD_200533 | JGI IMG/M metagenome (GOLD analysis project Ga0302314, IMG submission 200533) | Peat permafrost microbial communities from Stordalen Mire near Abisko, Sweden - III_Palsa_N2_3 | ecosystem: Environmental > Terrestrial > Soil > Palsa > Peat permafrost | place: Sweden... | reverse complement strand
CGGCGCGATCCCGGCGGGCTGACGCCGCTGGCGACCTACGACAAATACCACCTGGTGCCGTTCGGCGAGTACATGCCGATGGACAGCCTGATGGGCGCGATCGGCTTCAAGACCCTGGTGCACGTGGGCGACGGCTTCACCGCCGGCACGGCGCCGGCCCCGATCGCGCCGCCGGGCCTGCCGCCGCTGCAGGTGCTGATCTGCTACGAGAGCCTGTTTCCGGCCTTCGTCGCCAACGACAAGCCGCGGCCGGGCTGGATCGCCAACCTGTCGAACGACGCCTGGTTCGGCAGGACCTCCGGCCCCTGGCAGCACCTCAATATCGCCAGCTATCGCGCCATCGAGGAGGGCCTGCCCATGGTGCGCGCAACGCCCACGGGGGTTTCGGCGGTGATCGACGCCTATGGCCGGCCGCTGCAGCGCCTGGGCCAGGGCGCCCGCGGCGTGATCGACACCGACCTCCCCACCGTCATCCCCGCCCCGCCCTACCGCACCCTGCGCGACTGGCCGTTCTGGATCGCGATCGGGCTGGTGCTGGTGCTGTCGACGCGGTGGGTGTTCAGGCCGCCGCCAAACGCGCGTTCTTAGGTGCGGGGAAGCACCTGGGTACGCGCGGCGCCCTACCCCTCCAGCGCCCTCGCCTCTTCCGGCAGCATGATCGGGGCGCCGTCGCGGATGGGGTAGGCGAGGCCGGCGCGGCGACTGATCAGCTCCTGGCGCTCGCGGTCGTATTCGAGCGGCCCGTGGGTGACCGGGCAGACCAGCACTTCCAGCAGACGCGGGTCGACCGTCTGGTCGAAATGGGCGTCGAAGTCGAAATCGTCGGCGGGGGTCTTGTCGCTCATGGACGCCTCTTACCCTAACGGCGGACGCCGAGGCTACTGTAGCGGACGCGGCGAGCGGTCGTCGTCCTCGTCACGGCGGCCGGCTTCGTCGATCTGCAGCAGGGCGCTGAGGGCGGCCATCCGGTCGGACAGGGTGCGCGCCTCGACCAGGGCCTGTTTCTCGGCCACCTCGAACGGCAGGGCCATGCACAGGCTGGTGATCAGGGCGTCGGCCGGGGCGTCGCGGGCGGCGTCCCATTCGATGTCCATGCCGCGGCGCTGCAGATAGGCCTTGAGCGACTGCAGCAGGGGCCCACGCTCGAAGGCGATATCCTCGGGCGGCTGCAGGTCGCCGGCGTAGGCGTCATAGTCGGCGCGCACCTGCCGGTAGGGCGTCGGCGCCGACAATTCCTGGCCCAGGGTGAAGCGGCAGACTCCCGACAGGGTGATCAGGTAGCGGCCGTCCTGGGTCTCGGCGAAGCTGGTCACCCGCCCGGCGCAGCCCACGCGGGCCAGCGGCGGGTGCGCGCGGTCGGCGCCCGTGGTCTGCACCATGCCGATGATCCGGTCGCCGGCCATGACGTCGTCGATCAGGTTGAGATAGCGCGGCTCGAAGATGTTCAGCGGCAGCCGCCCGCGCGGCAGCAGCACGGCGGCGTCCAGCGGGAACACCGGGATCAGCTGCGGCAGTTCGTCGGTGCGGATGTAGCCCTGGGCCACGGGCTAGACCCTTTCTGGTTCAGATGAACTCATCTGAACCAGACAAAAAGGGTCTAGAATATTAGAGTTAGAGCATGTTCGAGCGGCCAAACCGCTCACACTTTGGCCTAACATGCTCAGGGCCCCTTACGAGAATAGCAGCGAGGATAACCTGCGACGGCCGTTCCGCGCCACATCCGATCCGGGGCCGGCGGCCTCGAGCACGATCAGGAGCTGTTTGCGGGCCGCCTCGTCGTTCCAGGCGCGGTCGCGTTCGATGATGGTCAGGAGGTGATCGACGGCGCCCTGCAGGTCGCCGCGGCCGGCGAGCAGCTTGGCCAGCTCCAGCCGCGCCTCGTGGTCGTCGGCGTCGGCGGCGAGGCGCGCGGTCAGCGGCCCGGTCTCGCCCTGAGCCTGCTCGGCCAGCAAGAGGGCCGCGCGCACGGCGGCGAGCTCGGGATCCTTGGCGTCGGCCGGCGCCATGGCGGCGACCTCGCGCGCGCGCTCCACGTCGCCGCCGTTCAGATAGCAGCGGGCCAGGCCGGCGATGGCCTTCAGGTTCTCGGGCTCGAGCTGCAGGGCCTGGCCGTAGGCCTGCGCTGCGCCGCCCATGTCGCCGGCGGCCAGGGCCTCGGCCGCGAACGCCAGCAGGCTGTCGATATCGCTGGGACCGGCCGGGCCGGCGGGGCCCGCCAGTTCGTCGATGAAGGCCTTGACCTGGCTCTCCGGCAAGGCGCCCTGAAAGCCCTGGAACGCCTTGCCCTGGTCGACCACGAACACCGCCGGGATCGACTGCACGCGGAATTGCTGGGCGATGCCGGGGTTCTCGTCGATGTTGACCTTGGCCAGGCGCACGGCGCCTTTCTTGTCCGCCACGGCCTTTTCCAGCGACGGGGTCAGCTGGCGGCACGGGCCGCACCAGGGGGCCCAGAGGTCGATCACCACCGGCCGGGTCTGGCTCTCCTCGATCACCTCTTTCATGAAGGAGGCGTCGGTCACGTCCACGATATCGCCGGGCGCGCCGGCGGCGGCGACCTTGTCCGCGGGTTTGGGGGTGGGCGTCAGGCCGATCAGCGCCATGGGGTCCTCCGTTGCACGCCCTAGATGGTCGCGGAGGGCGGCGGCTGCAATCCGAAAAGGCTCAGTTGGTGGTGAAGTCGACCATCAGCGGCTCGACGCCCAGCGCGGCCAGGAATTTCAGCAGGCCGTCCCGCGACACGGCGGTGGTCGCATCGTTCGATAGCGGATGGAAATTGATCGTCTCGTGCGCCGCCAGGGCCGTATCCAGCACGAAGCGGACCCGATGGTCGGCATCGTTGATCAGGGCGAAGGCGGTGACCGATCCCGGTGTGACGCCCAGCGCCTCGTAAAGCCGTTCGGGCGAGCCGAACGACAGCCGCGCCGAGCCGATCCGCGCCGGCAGGGACTTGAGGTCGATCTGGGTCTCGCCCAGCGCCGAGATCAGCCACAGCTGGCCCTTGGCGTCCTTGAGGAACAGGTTCTTGGTGTGACCGCCGGGCAGGGCCGCCTTGATCTCGTGACCCTCGTCGACCCGGAACACCCGGGCGTGCCGATGGGTGTGGTGCGCGACGCCGTGCGCGTCGAGGAAGGCGAACAGGTCGGCTTCGCTGGCCGCCATCTACAGCCCCAGGGCGTCGCGGGCCGCGGTCAAGGCCACCAGCAGCGCCGAGTCGGAATAGGCCTGAACCGACCCCACGCCCCACACCGGCGTGGGCCAGGCCGCGTCGTCGCTGCGCCGGCCGATCACGTGCACGTGCAGCTGGGGCGTGACATTGCCGAGGGCGGCGACGTTGAGCTTGGTCACCGGCCTGAGCCGCGCCTCGCCGATCGCGCGGATGGCGGCCATGGCCAGCACCTGTTCGTCCATCAGCCGTGCGCGGTCGGCCGGGTTCAGCTGGTCGATCTCCGACACCCCGGGCCGGCGCGGGACCAGGATCAGCCAGGGCCAACGCGCATCGGTCTGCAGCCGCACGGTGCAAAGCTCGAGCTCGCCCACCCCCACCGACGTCGGCTCGAAATCGGCGTGGAGCTGGAATTCACTCACGACCTAGGACGCCCGCCGGGGGATCGCGGCCCAGTAGTCGAAGTCGAGCAGGATCTCAGGCGGGAAGCCGCCCTTGTCGTCCTTGTCGGGGAAATCGGTGCAGGGCCGATCGGCGGTCGCCACCAGACGCAGGCGGAGGGCGCCGACGGAGCGGGACAGTTCGGCCTTGTCCAGCACCTCGGACCAGGCGAACAGGGTCCGCCCGGCGAAGAACGGGTTCACGTGCCGGCCGGCGTTGATGGCCAGCATCATGCCGGCGTTCTGCAAACCGTTGAAGGTGAGCGCGCGGGCGGTGGAGATCACCACGCCGCCGTAGATCAGCCGCCGACCGCTGGGGTCTTTGGCGCGCTCGAACTGGTTGAAGTGGACCTTGGCGGTGTTCTGGTAGAGGCGGGTGGCCATCTGGGCCTCGGCCTCCTCGACCGCCATGCCGTCCACATGGTCGATCTTCTCGCCGATCGCATAATCCTCGAACGCGTGCGGTGCGCCGGCGGCGGCGAAGTCGTAGCCGGAAAAATCCAGCCCGGGCGGGATCATCAGGTCGGCCGCCGCCACGGCGGGCGCGGTCTCGGGCACGTGCTCGACCGGCGCGGGCGACGCCTCGTCGCGCTTGCGCACCAGCACCCAGCGCACATAGCTCAGCACCGCTTCGCCGTCGTTCCACCCGGTGGTGCGCACATAGACCACGCCGGACTTGCGGTTCGAGGTCTCCTTCAGCCCAATCACCTCGGAGGTGGCGTGCAGGGTCTCGCCCGCCGACACAGGCCGCAGGAACCGGCCCTCGGCATAGCCCAGGTTGGCGACGGCGTTCAGCGAGATGTCGGGCACGGTCTTGCCGAACACCGTGTGGAACACCAGCAAGGGATCCAGCGCCGCGTCGACGAAGCCCGAGGCGCGGGCGAACGGGGTCGAGGAATAGAGGGCGTGACGGCCGCCGTAGAGGGCGGTGTAGAGGGCCTGGTCGCCGGCGGTGAGCGTGCGCGGGGTGGCGTGGACCAGGGTCTCGCCGAGCCGGAAATCCTCGAAGAACCGGCCGGGGTCGGTCTTGCCGGCCATGGTCAGCCGCCCGAGGCCATCGACGCGATCTGCACCATCAGAGGCGTGATCAGCAGCTGCTGGACCATGCCGCACAGGAACAGGAAGATCAGCGGGCTGAAGTCGATCCCGGCGATCGACGGCAGGAAGCGGCGGATCGGATAAAGCAGCCGGCCGCTGACGTTATCAAGGGTGGAGACGATCTGGTAGACGGTCCGGTTGCGGATGTTGATGATGTCGAAGGCGATCAGCCACGACAGCACCACCCCGACCACCACGATCAGCTCCAGGAACGACAATATGCCGGACAGGAGCCGCAGCAGATTGATCAGGAAGGTGGCGAGGAACGGACTCATGGGGTCTTGGCGCGGCTCCGGCGCCGCTCAGGCGGCGGCGAACCGCTTCTAGACCGCGCCTCGACCGCGCCGCAAGCCGGATGCATGCGTCTCGCAAGGGCTCGCCTTGACAGGCCAGGGCCGCCCGGCCTATCTGCCGCCCCTTCTCCTGGGGCCGTAGCTCAGTTGGTAGAGCGCCTCGTTCGCAATGAGGAGGTCAGGGGTTCGACTCCCCTCGGCTCCACCAGGACCGCCGTCTAAGCGACGGTAAAATAAGAGAGCCGCCCTACGGGCGATAAGCTCACCCCAACAAATACCCCAACACCGCGGCGGAATGCCCTGGGGTTCTGTCTGACTCAGTGCGGCCGGAACGCCGTCACTTCCGGCCCGGTTGGCGGTGTCCTCACGTCGGAATCCACCGTCTGTCCGACCTTCAATCCCTTCAACATCGTCGGTGGCGCAGCCTTGAACACCATGGTCATCGCCGGCCAGCCCAGGCCGAGGATGGGACCGTGCTGAAGGGTGACGGTTCCGGCCTTGGCGTCGAGGGCCTTGATCACGCCGGTGGCCTTGCCGGTTTTCACCGCGACCGCCGGGGCGGTCTTCATGCCCTTCATGCCGGGCATATCCTGCGCTCCGGCTGCGCCAGCGGCCAAAGCCAGGATGGCGATCAGGCTGATCATCGTGGTTCTCATGGGTGACGCCTCAGGTTTGTGAGCTTGCGGGAATGGAGGACCGCCGCCGGCGCAGGAGCAGATAGGCGGCGGGGACGACGAGCATCGACAGGAGCGGCGCGGTCAGCATCCCGCCGATCATGGGCGCGGCGATGCGGCTCATGACTTCCGAGCCGGCCCCATGGCCGAACAGGATGGGCAGGAGCCCGGCCAGGATCACCGCCACCGTCATGGCCTTGGGACGCACGCGCATCAGCGCGCCTTCCCGAACGGCGTCGCCAACCTCGCCCGGGGTCGGATCGGGACCGCGCTCGGCCAAGGCGTGCTTCACATAGATCAGCATCACCACGCCGAACTCGGCGGAGACCCCTGCCAGGGCGATGAACCCCACGCCCGTGGCGACCGACTGATGGAAGCCCAGGAGGTAGAGGGTCCATATCCCGCCGGTAAGCGCGAACGGGAGCGTGCCCATGATCAGGGCGGCTTCATCGAACCGGCGGAAGGTCATGTAGAGCAGGACGAAGATGATCAGCAGGGTGGCCGGAACCACCAGCTTCAGCCGCTCCGCCGCCCGCTGCAGATATTCGAACTGGCCGGTGTAGGCGATGCCGACCCCAGGTGGGAGTTTCACATCGCGCGCCACCGCCTTCTGCAGGTCGCCGACCACCGAGGCGAGGTCGCGGCCCCGCGTGTCCACGTAGACCCAGGTCGCCGGCCGGCCGTTCTCGCTGCGGAGCATCGGCGGGCCATCGGCGACACGGATGTCGGCCACTGCGCCCAAGGTGATCTGCTGCAACGACGGGGTGAGGATCGGCAGGTCGCGGAGCTTCTGCACGCTGTCGCGCACCTCGCGCGGATAGCGGACAGTGATGGGGTAGCGCGCCAACCCCTCCACGGTCTGACCGATGGTCTCGCCGCCGATGGCGCCGGAAACGATGGCCTGCACGTCGGCGATGTTCATCCCGTACCGGGAGGCGGCGGCCCGGTTGATCCGCACGTCGATGTAGCGCCCGCCGGTCAGCCGCTCGGCCAGGGCCGAGGACACGCCCGGCACGCCCTTGGCGGCCTGTTCGACCGCACGGGCGGTGGCGTCGATCGCGCCGAGGTCCGAGCCCGAGACCTTGACCCCGATCGGGCTCTTGATGCCGGTCGCCAGCATGTCGATGCGATTGCGGATCGGCGGAACCCAGACGTTGGCCAGGCCGGGGACCTTCACCGTCCGGTCCAGCTCATCCACCAGCTTTTCGGGAGTCATGCCCGGTCGCCATTGGCTCTGCGGCTTGAACCGGATGGTGGTCTCGAACATCTCCATCGGCGCGGGGTCGGTGGCGGTCTCGGCGCGGCCGGCCTTGCCGAACACGCTCTCGACCTCCGGCACGGTCTTGATCAGCCGGTCGGTCTGCTGAAGCAGCTCCGCCGCCTTGGCTGTCGAGAGCCCCGGCAAGGCCGAGGGCATGTAGAGCAGGTCGCCTTCGTTGAGCGGCGGCATGAACTCTCCGCCGAGGTGGGTCAGCGGCCAGGCGGTGGTCGCGAACACCAGGGCGGCGATCGCCAATGTCGCGCGGGGTCGTCCCATCACCCAATCGAGCGCCGGACGGTAGGTCGCCGTCAGCCAGCGGCTGAGCGGGTTGGTGTGTTCCGCCGGGATGCGGCCCCGGATCAGCCAGCCCATCAGCACCGGAACCAGGGTCACCGACAGGATCGCCGCGCCGGCCATGGCATAGGTCTTGGTGAAGGCCAGCGGTGCGAACAGCCGGCCCTCCTGCCCTTGCAGGGTGAACACCGGAATGAACGACAGGGTGATGATCACCAGGCTGAAGAACAGGGCCGGTCCCACCTCGACAGCGGCGTCGGTGATCACGGCCCAACGGGCTTGACCCTCCAGTCGCTCGCCGGGGTGATCGTGCTCCCACCGCTCGATCCGCTTGTGGGCGTTCTCGATCATCACCACGGCGGCGTCGACCATGGCCCCAACGGCGATGGCGATACCGCCCAGCGACATGATGTTGGCGTTCACCCCTTGCACCCGCATCACCAGGAAGGCGGCGAGCACGCCGAGCGGCAGGGTCAGGATCGCCACCAGGGCCGAGCGGACGTGCCAAAGGAACAGGCCGCAGACCAGCGCGACGACGATGAACTCCTCGATCAATTTTTCCCGGAGGTTGCCGATCGAGCGGTCGATCAGTTGCGAGCGGTCGTAGGTCGGCACGATCTCGACGCCGGGCGGCAGGCCGCGCTTCAGCGTCTCCAGCCTGGCCTTGACCGCCGCGATGGTCTCCCGCGCATTCTTGCCGGAGCGCAGCACCACCACGCCGCCCGCGACCTCGCCCTGGCCGTTCAGCTCGGCCACGCCCCGCCGCATCTCCGGTCCGACCTGCACGGTGGCCACATCGCCCAGCCGCACGGGGACCCCGCCGGCCGCCGTCTTCACCGGCACGGCGCGGAAGTCGTCCAGCGACGACAGATAGCCATTGGCGCGGACGATGTAGTCCGCCTCGCCCATCTCCACCACCGAGCCGCCGGTCTCCTGGTTGCCGCGTTTCAGGGCCTCGGTGACGGCGCTCTCAGTCACGCCGTAGGCGGCGAGCTTCTGAGGGTCGACCACCACCTGGTATTCGCGCACCATCCCGCCGATGGCCGCGACCTCGGCCACGCCCGGCACGCTCTTCAGCTCGTAGCGCAGGAACCAGTCCTGCAGGCTGCGGAGCTGGGCCAGGTCGTGGCGACCGGTCCGGTCGACCAGGGCGTATTCGTAGACCCAGCCCACGCCGGTGGCGTCAGGGCCAAGTTCAGCCTTGGCTCCTTCCGGCAAGCGGCTCTGCACCTGGTTGAGGTATTCCAGCACGCGCGAGCGCGCCCAATAGAGATCGGTCCCATCCTCGAACAGCACGTAGACGAAGCTGTCGCCGACGAACGAATAGCCCCGCACCACCCGCGCGCCCGGAACCGACAGCATGGTTGAGGCCAGGGGATAGGTGACCTGGTTCTCGACAATCTGCGGGGCCTGGCCGGGATAGCTGGTGCGGATGATCACCTGCACGTCCGACAGGTCCGGCAACGCGTCGACCGGGGTGGACTGGACGGCGATCACGCCAGTGACAACCAGGGCGATGGCCCCGATCACCACGAAGAAGCGGTTGGCCACAGACCAACGTATCAGGGCCGCGATCATCGGCGCATCCCCGGCGCGGTCATCGGTTCAGCGGCCAGGGGCGTGGCCTTGATCCCGCCCAGGCTGGCCTCGGAGTCGATCAGGAACTGGCCGGACGCCACCACCTTCTGGCCCTCGTCCAGGCCGGCGAGGATTTCCGTGCGGCGGCCATTTTCACGCCCGGTCCGGACCTCGACGGGCTGGTAGCGCCCGCCGTCCTCGGCCAGCATGACCAGCGCGCGAGTCCCGGTGCGGATCACCGCCTCGGACGGCACGAGCAGCGCCGGGTGAGGCGCGCCATCCAGGTGGACGGTGGCGAACATGCCCGGTCGAAGCCGGCCGCCTCGGTTGGCCAGTTCGATCCGCACGGTCAGGGTGTGGCTCTCGGCCTGGGCGCTCGGCAGGATCGCCGCCACCTGCCCGGCAATGCTCTCGCCCGGAAAGGCGGCAAGCGCCGCGCGCGCCGGCGCGCCGACACGGACCTGTCCCGCCTGCGCCTCCGGCACGGCGGCGTTCAGCCAGACGGTGGAGAGCCCGGCCACCTGGGCGAGGGTCTGGCCCATGGCCACGGTCATGCCCTGGCGCACATCGAGCGTCTGGATCGCGCCGCCGATGGGCGCCGTCAAGGTGACGACCGAGCGGGATTGACCATCCTTGGCCACGGCCGCGATAGCGCCCTCCGACATGCCGAGCAGGCGCAGCCTCTGGCGGGCTGCGGCTTCCAACGCCGCGTCGCCGGTCCTGCGCACGGCCAGATATTCGGCCTGCGCCCCACCCCAGCTCGGCACGAGGATGTCGGCGATCGGCGCACCCGGCCGGATCACGTCGCCGGGCGCATGGTCATAGACCCGTTGCACGAAGCCGCCCGCACGGGCCTGCACGATCGCGACCTCTCGCTGGTTGAAGTCGAGTACGCCGGTCGCATCGACGCTCTGGGCGAAGTCGCCGCGTTCGACATTGGCCAGGCGGACGCCGAGGCTCTGGACGGCGGCGGGGTCGATCTTTACCCCGGTCGCCTCGCCGCCCGTGGCCGCGCCTTCGTCGGCGTAGCGGGGCGTGAGCTGCATATCCATGAACGGGGACTTGCCCGGCTTGTCGAAGTGCTGCGCCGGAGCCATCGGGTCATACCAATAGAGCAGCTTGCGGGCCGCCGCCGGTGGGGCGGCAGCTGGGCCCGGTTTCGGCGTCTGAAGCCGCGCCAGACCATAGCCCACGCCTCCAGCGGCTAAGGTCAGCGCCAAAGCGGCCATCGTCAGCCCGACGGGCAAGGGGCGGCGGGTCATTGGGGTTCGCTCCCATAAGTCAGCGCGATTCGAGCGCCGTCGCGCACCACGTCGGCCTCCCGATCCAGGGTGTCGATGCGGGCTTCCACCAGGGCCAGTTGGGCGTCCATCACCTCGGCCACGCTGGCGTTTCCGGCGGCGTAGCTGGCGGTCTCCAGGCTGGCGCGCTTCTCGGCGAGCGGGACCAGAGTGGTCTCCGCCCGCATCAACCGTTCGTGGTGCATGGCGTGGTCGGCCAGGTCGGCGTCGAGGTCGGCCACCAGGGCGCGCCGGGCCGCTTCCCGCTCGATCCGCACCCGGCTGGCGCTCTGGGTGCGGGCGGCGATCACGGGGTCTTGCCGCGTAGCCCCGAAGACCGGGAGGCCGACCGTCACCTGCGCCATCACCATGTCGCCGAAGCGCGGATCGCGGTGCTGGTAGCCGACCTCCCAGCTCCAATCCGGGTGCTTGTCGGCCTTGGCCAGCGCCGTGTCGGCATCGGCCTGACGGGACTGGGCGTCGAAGGCGCGAAGGGATGGCAGATCGTCCAGACCCGCGCGCAGGGCCGCCGGATCGAGCGGATAGTCGGGGCCCTGGCCCGCCACATCGGCGTCGGCGTCGCCGGTCCAGCGGACCAGTTCGGCGCGGGCCTTGCCGATGGCGGCGACCAGATCGGCGCGGCGGTCGCCCAGCAAGGCCGTCAAGCGTTCGGGCTCCAGGGTTTGGGCCGGGCGCTGCACGCCGGACGCCAGCCCGGAAGGGGCCGTCTGGCGGAGCTTGGCCAGGACCGTCTCGACCTCGTCCAGGGCCGCAAGCCGCCGCTTGGCGTAGAAGAGATCGATCCAGGTGAGGGCTGTGCTTACCCGCACGGAGCGGGTCTGCACCACCTGCCCGGCTTCCGCTGCGCCAATGTCGGCGGCGGCGCGCTGGCGCTGGGCTCGGCGTTTGGCGATGTTGGGCACGTCTTGGATGACGCCTACGCTCACATCGCTGAAGTCGTCCCGCTGAGGTCGGCCGGCATTGGGGCCGGAGATCGGAAAGCCATCGATGCCCAGGGCCAGCTTGGGATCGGGGAGCTGGCCGGCGGCGATGGCGGCTGAGCGCGCGGCTTTGAGATCGTCAGCCCGCGCCTCCAGGCTGGGCGCGGACTCCTCCGCCAGCTTCAGCGCGGCGGGGTAGGTCAGAGGGGCGGCATGGGCGGTCCCCGCGAGCAGGGTCGCGGCCGCCAGGAACCAGAGGGAGCGCATGGGCTCTCATCCTTGGAGAAGGGTTAGGGCTGGTGGAATTGGAGCGCGCTACGCGACCGACCGCAGCCTTTGAAGGGCCGGCCGGGGTGATGGAGGCGTGCTCAGGGACGCGGCGAAGCGCCGCCGTCCTCAGGCGATGTGTTTTGGAGGTCGTTCCAGTCCGCGCGGCTCGAACGAGCGGGCGGAGGCCCGGTTAGAGGCGGTCAGCACCACGCGGGCGGCAAGCAAGGTCTTGGCGAAGCCGATCGGCGCAATGGCGATGGCCATACCGCTCATGGCGGCGCATGCCTGGGCGCAGCCCTTACCGTCCTGCTTTTGCGACTGATCCGGTTTCTGTTTGGCGTTCGGACAGCAGGGCATCGCCGCGTGATCCGTCTTTGCAGTCATGTCCATGGGGGCCGCGTCAGGCGCGCCCATCGTGCTGGAGACCGATTGCATCGCGCCGCTGCAATTGGCCCTGGCCGCCGCAATCGCGGGGCTGGCAAGCATGGCCAAGACGGCCAACAGGGCGAGCAGCAAACGCATCGGCGACACCATATCGAACGTAGCCGCTTGTGTCACCGCGCTCCGGAGCTTTGGAGGTTGCGGGGACAGGATACGCATCCCCTTTTTCGGACCGGCCTTGGCCGCTTGCCCCACCATCTCGAAGCCGTCCGACCACATGGACGGAGACAATCTCCACCGGCAAGCCATACTGGACCGCTTCAGCTCGGTCGCTGAGGATGGCCAAGACTTGGCGGCCCCTTAAAGGCGGCCCTTCATGACGAGAGGCTGACGCGCCTATGACCGAGTTGATCGTGACAGCCGGCCCGTTCCGGTTCGAGGCCGTGCTCGAGACTGCCCTCGCGCCCAGGACCTGCGCCTATTTCGTCGACCGGATACCGTATCGGCAGAAGATCGTGCACGTGCGCTGGAGCGGCGAAGCCTGCTGGATCCCGCTTGGCGACGAGCATGCGGACGTGCCGGTGGAGAACGCCACCAGCTATCCCGCGCCGGGGCAGTTCCTGTTCCATCCCGGCGGCCTGAGCGAGACCGAGATCCTGCTGGCCTATGGCGGGGTCCGCTTCGCGAGCAAGGTGGGGCAGCTGGCGGGGAACCATTTCCTGACCGTGACGCGCGGGCTCGAACATCTGCAGGGTCTCGGCCGGCTTACCCTCTGGGAAGGCGCCCAGGACATCGCTTTCACCCTCAAATGAGGCCCAGGTAGCGGGAGCCCCCATGAGCGACATCATCCTGAAGCCGGCTGTCCCGATCCTGTTCGTTCGCGACGTGCCCGCCAGCGCCGCCTATTTCCAGGACAAGCTGGGGTTCGGGATCGACTTCCTGCATGGCGAGCCGCCGTTCTATGGGTCGGTCGCACGCGGGGACGCGCGGCTGCACCTTCGTTTCGTTCACGAGCCGAACTTCGCGGCGCTGGCGGCGCGGGAGGTCTCGCTGATCGTGGCCACGGTCGAGGTCTCCGACGTTCGGGCGCTGTTCGAAGAGCTCGGGCGTCGCGGCGCCGAGATCGCCCAGCCGCCGACCCGGCAATCCTGGGGCGGGACCGATCTCCACGTCCGCGATCCCGACGGGAACGTGATCGCCTTCGTCACCCTCGGCTGAGGCTCAGCGGCAAGGCGCCGAGGTCGGATGGCGCGGGGCCCGGTCCCACGGCTGGCCGTACTGGATATGGTGGAGCACCCGGAAGGCCTGGCCGACCTGCCGGGCCATCGCGCTGACCCAGGACCCGAAGTCGTAGCTGTTCTCGGCCCGCAGACGGGCCATGTCCTTATCGTTCATCTCAACCTCCTCCGGTCGGAACACCGTGTTTGCAGAGGGGAATATGCCTCTCGGTCACATATTTCGCCAACGAAACACTCGACACGGGTGATAAGCTAGCCTTATGGATTGGGGATGCGCCGCCTGCCGCCCCTTGCCGCGATCCGGGTGTTCGAAGCCGCCGCGCGGCATGAGAATTTCACCACCGCCGCCGCGGAGCTCGGCATGACCCAGGCGGCGGTGTCCTATCAGATCAAGCTGCTGGAGGAGCGGGTCGGCGCCCCCCTGTTCCACCGCGAGCGGCGGCGCGTGGTGCTGACCGAGGCCGGCCGGCGGGCCGCGGCGCCGGTCTCGCGCGCCTTCGATACGATCGACGCCGCCTTCGCCGAGCTGCGCGCCGAGGACGAAGGCATGCTGACCATCTCCACCTCGCAGACCTTCGCCAACACCTGGCTGGCGTGGCGACTGGGCGGGTTCCAGATGGCGCATCCCGAGATGGCGGTGCGGCTGCTGGTCAGCGAGACGCTGACCGACTTCGTCGCCGACGAGGTGGACGTGGCGATCCGCTCGGGCCTCGGTCCCTGGGACGGACTGAGCGCCGACCTGCTGGTCGAGATCGACTTCACGCCGATCTGCAGCCCGGCCTTCCTGGCGCGGCACGGCGGCCGGCTGACGGTAGAAGACCTGCTGCACCTGCCGATCATCTCGCCGCACGACCCCTGGTGGTCGTGGTGGCTGCGCGAAGCCGGGGTCGACGTCGCGGCGGCGGAGCGGCCTCGTGCCGGCGTCCGCATGGACAGCCAGGCGAACGAGGGCGCCGCGGCCATGGCGGGGCAGGGCGTGGCGATGCTGACGCCGTTCTTCTGGCGCAACGACATCGCCGACGGGCGGCTGGTTCGTCTGTTCGCGCAGACCTCGAAGCGCGGCTACGCCTACTGGCTGGTCACGCCGGAACGTCGCCGCAACGTCCCCAAGATCAAGCGCTTCCGCGAATGGCTGATCGGCGAGGTGCGCAAGGACCTGGCCAGCGGATGACGCTGGCCCCGATCGGCGGATGAGTTTTCGTCCATGTTCCCGCTCCGCGCTTCCGCATCGATCCGCCGCAATGCTACGCGTTGGCGGTCGCGGAGGGTGAGAGCCGCGCCGAAGCTGGGAGGCTTGTCGATGCGCCGTCTGCTGTCGCTGCTGCTGTTCGCTGCCACACCGGCCTGGGCCCTGGCCGCGCCGACGCCGGTTCCGCAGCCGCCGGCCTTGCCCACGCCGCAGGACAAGCCGTTCCCCGGGGTGATCGACCTGGTGGTCGACGCCACCAACCTGACCCAGCACATCGTGCGGATCGAAGAGACCGTGCCCGTTCCACCCGGCGAACCGCTGATCCTGCTGTTCCCGCGCTGGCTGCCCGGCAACCACGCGCCTTCGGGCCCGCTGCCGCTGCTGGCCGGGCTGACGGTGACGGCGGAGGGCAGGCCCGTCGCCTGGCGGCGCGATCCGGTCGACATGGGCGCCTTCCACATCGAGGCGCCGGCCGGCGTGCGCGCCGTGAAGGTGCAGTTCCAGTTCCTGTCGCCGATCGACGGCAAGGACGGCCGGGTGGTGATGACGCCCAACATGGTCGAGGTGGAATGGCGCCCCGACGTGCTGTTTCCGGCCGGCTATTTTCAGCGGGGCATCCCGGTGCACGCCGCGGTCAGGCTGCCGGAGGGGTTCCAATATGCCACCGCGCTCGAGACCGAGCATGAGGCGGGCGGCGAGATCGCCTTCAAGACCACGCCGCTGGAGATCCTGCTCGACTCGCCGCTGCTGGCCGGGCGGTATTTCAGCCGCATCGACCTCGACCCCGGCGCCGCCACGCCGGTGCATCTCGACGTGGTCGCCGACCAGCCGAAGGACCTGGTGATCAAGCCCGAGGACCTGCAGGCGCACCGGAACCTGATCCAGCAGGCCTACAAGAACTACGGCGGCCATCACTACGACCACTATGACTTCCTGTTCTCGCTCTCGAGCGAGATGGGCGGCGTCGGGCTGGAGCATCAGCGCAGCAGCGAGGACGGCGCCGATCAGGCCTATTTCACCGACCTTGAGAATTCCGCGCCCGAGCGGGACCTGTTGCCCCACGAGTACACCCACTCGTGGAACGGCAAGTTCATGCGGCCGGCCGATCTCTGGTCGCCGGACGACCACACCCTGCCTGAGCGCGACAGCCTGATCTGGGTCTATGAAGGCCAGACTGACTACTGGGGCCAGGTGCTGGCGGCGCGCTCGGGCATATTGAACGCCGAGCAGGTGCGCGACATCCTGGCGACGGAGGCGGCCGAGCTCGATGCGGCCACGCCCGGCCGGGCCTGGCGCAACCTGCAGGACACCACCAACGACCCGATCATCGCCTGGCACCGACCGACCGCCTGGGCCAGCTGGTCGCGCTTCGGCGACTACTATCCCGAGGGCGTGCTGGTCTGGCTCGACACCGACACCCTGATCCGCGAGAAATCCGGCGGGACCAAATCGCTGACCGATTTCGCCCACCTGTTCTTCAACGTCGACGGGTCGGACTGGACCACTCACACCTACACTTTCGCCGATCTGGTCCGCGTGCTGAACCAGGTGCAGCCGTACGACTGGGCCGGCTTTCTGCGCGCGCGGCTGGATGGCCACGGCCCCGGCGCGCCGCTGGACGGGATCACCCGCGGCGGATGGCGGCTGGTCTATACCGACACGCCCTCGCCCCTGCAGAAGGCGAGCAATGCCGCGCGCAAGGGGACGGATCTGAGCTTCTCGGTCGGCCTCTCGCTGGCCGCCGACGGGACGGTGAGGGCGGTGGTGTGGGACGGTCCGGCGTTCAAGGCCGGCCTCGCACCCGGCGACAGGATCGCGGCGGTGAACGGCCTGGCGCTCGACGGCGCCGACACCCTGACCGATGCGATCAAGGCGGCGAAGACCGACGCCGCGCCGATCGAGCTCCTGGTCCGCAACGGGTCCCGCTACCGCACGGCGCGCATCGATTATCACGGCGGCCTCCGCTACCCGCACCTGGAGCGTATCCCCGGCGCGCCGGACCGACTGGACGAGATCCTGGCGCCCTTGAAGTAGGCGCGGCGGACTATGACCCACACATCGACACCGGAAACCCTCGCGTCCCTCGCCGAGGGCCTGGCTTCGGGCCGCTTCACCAGCCGGGGGCTCACCGAGGCCTGCCTCGCCCGCATCACCGCGCCGGAGGGCGAGGGCGCGCGGACCTTTCCGCATGGGGTCTCGGCGCACGTCCTGGCGGACGCCGACACGCAGGACCGGTTGCGGCGCGAGGGCCGGGCGCCCTCGCCGTTCGCCGGCATACCGATTTCGGTGAAGGACAATTTCGACCTTCTGGGCGCGACCACCCGGGTCGGCTCGCATCTGTTCGACCATGACCCGCCGGCTAGGGCCGACGCGCCGGCGGTGGCGCGGCTGCGGACCGCGGGCTTTGTGGTGCTGGGTCATACGGCGATGACCGAGCTGGCCTTCTCGGGCATGGGGGTGAACCCACTCTATGGCACCCCGGTGAACCCGAGATCGGACGGCGCGGCGCGGATCCCGGGCGGCTCGTCGGCGGGCGCGGCCGCATCGGTGGGAAGCGGCATGGCCAGCGCCGGGCTCGGCACCGACACGGGGGGCTCATGCCGGATCCCGGCGGCGTTCTGCGGCCTGGTCGGGTTCAAGCCGACGGGCGCCCGGGTTCCGCGCGAGGGGGTCTATCCGCTGTCGACCACGCTCGACTGCGTCGGATCGATCGGCCACAGCGCGCGGTGCTGCGCGACGCTCGACGCCGTCATGGCCGGCGAAGCCGAGCCGGGTCTCGGCGACCCGGCGCCGTCGGGGCTGACCTTGTGCGTGCTCGAAGGACCGGTGGTGGAGGGACTGACGCCCACGGTCGCCGCCGCCTATGAGGCGGCCCTGGAGCGGCTGGGCGCGGCCGGCGTCCGGCTGGTGCGTCAGCGGGGGGACTGGCTCGCCGCCGCCGGCCGGATCAATGTCCTGGGCGGCTTTTCCTCGGCTGAGATCTACGCCCGGCTTCGGGATCGTCTGGACGCCGACGCGCCGATGATCGATCCCCGGGTGCTGAAGCGGGTGATGCTGGGCGCCGAGCAGGCCCCCGGCGACTACGCCGGTTTCGCGGTCGCGCGGGCCCGGCTGCTACAGGAGGCGGCCGAGGCGCTCGACCGGTTCGACGCGGTGGTCATGCCGACCGCGCCGATCGAGGCGCCCCGCTTCGACGACCTCGAGACCGACGAGGCCTATTTCCGGCTCAACGGCCTCTCGCTGCGCAACTCCTCGATCGCCAACATGCTGGATCGCCCCGCCATCAGCCTGCCCTGCCAGCCGGAGGGCGCGCTGCCGGTCGGCTTCACCCTGATGAGCCGGACCGGCGAGGACCGCGCCCTGCTGGCGGCCGCCGCCGCCCTCGAAGCGGTGGTGCGCGGGCGGGGCTAGCCGGCCAGGGCGCCGCCAGCACTAGGCGGCCGGTGATGTCGAGATCGGTGATCATGCCGGGATAATATCCGTAAGCGGATCAAAGCGCGATCGCCGGCCGCGACTATCGATTAACATGCCGGTGTTCTGTATGCAGATGGATCCGTGACGGGGAAATGTGAGTCGGATGCGCTGGTTCCAGGCCTTGCTGCCCCGCGAGGACAGCTTCTTCGACAAGTTCGTCGAGCATGCCCGGCTGCTGCTGAAGGGGGCGGAATCCCTGCGCGCGCTGCTGTCGGGCGGCGACGGCGTGTCCGAGGCCTGCGTCGACATCATGCGCTACGAGCAGGAAGCCGACGCGGTCGCCCGCGATGTGTTCCTGTCGGTGCGGCGGACCTTCATCACCCCGTTCGACCGCAGCGACATCCGCGCCCTGACCAGTTCGCTCGACGACGCCATCGACCAGATGCAGAAGACCGCCAAGTCGATCATCCTGTTCGAGGTCCGTGAATTCGAGCCGGAGATGCGCGAACTGGGCGACCTGGCGATCCAGGCGGCCTACCTCACCCTCGAGGCGACCGAACTGCTGAACGATCTCGGCCGCAACGCCAGCCGGCTGAACGCCATCGCCGAGGCGGTGACCCGCATCGAGGACCGCTCCGACCGGGTGTACGACGCCGGCATGCAGGCCCTGTTCCGCAAGAGCCAGGACCGGCCGATGGACTTCATCGTCGGGTCCGACATCTACGATCATCTGGAGAAGGTGGTCGACCGGTTCGAGGATGTGGCCAACGGGATCAGCGGCATCCTGCTCGAACACCTCTGAGGATCGGGAGCGATCGTGTCCGCACCGCTGATCCTCTGGCTGCTGGTCTCCGTCGCCCTGCTGTTCGACTTCCTGAACGGCCTGCACGACGCGGCGAACTCGATCGCCACCATTGTCTCCACGCGGGTGCTCAGGCCCCGCTACGCGGTGTTGTGGGCGGCGGCGTTCAACTTCATCGCCTTCCTGTTCTTCGGCCTGCATGTGGCCCAGACGGTCGGCTCGGGCATAGTGTCGGTGTCGGTGGTGACCGACCGGGTGATCTTCGCGGCGCTGAGCGGGGCGATCGCCTGGAACATCATCACCTGGATGGCCGGAATCCCGTCCTCGTCCTCGCACGCCCTGGTCGGGGGCCTGATCGGCGCGGGCCTCTCGAAGGCCGGGATGTCGGCGATCGTCTGGGCGGGCGTCGGCAAGACCACGGCGGCCATCGTTGTGTCCCCGGCGCTGGGGTTCTTCCTGGCGCTGATGCTGATCCTGCTGGTGTCGTGGATCTTCGTGCGGAGCCGGCCCGCCGCAGTCGATCGGCTGTTCCGCTCGCTGCAGTTCGTCTCGGCGTCGCTCTACTCGCTGGGCCACGGCGGCAACGACGCCCAGAAGACCATGGGGATCATCGCCGTCCTGCTGTACGCGCACGCGGGCGGCCGGGGCGGCTTCCACGTGCCGCTGTGGGTCGTCCTGGCCTGTCAGACGGCGATGGCGCTGGGCACCCTGTTCGGCGGCTGGCGCATCGTCCACACCATGGGCTCGAAGATCACACGCCTTAGCCCGATGCAGGGCTTCTGCGCCGAAACCGGCGGCGCCATCACCCTGTTCCTGGCGACTTCCCTCGGCGTCCCGGTATCGACCACCCACACCATCACCGGCGCCATCATCGGCGTCGGAGCCGCGCGGCGCACCACGGCGGTGCGTTGGGGCATCGCGCGGCAGATCGTGATCGCCTGGGTGATCACCATGCCCATGGCCGGGCTGATCGGCGCCCTCGCCTACCTGGCCAGCGGCGGCTTCCTGCCATGAAGAGCCCCAAGACCGTCGGTATCCAGTACGCCGCCCTGCCTTATCGCCGCATCGGCCGGCGGGTGGACGTGCTGCTGATCACCTCGCGCGACACCAAGCGCTGGGTGATCCCCAAGGGCTGGCCCATCCCAGGGCTGAGCCCGCCGGACGCCGCGGCCGTGGAGGCGGCGGAGGAAGCCGGGATCTTCGGCGAGATCGAGAGCCGGCCGGCCGGCTCCTATCGCTATCTGAAGAAGGCCAAGGGGGCCCGGACCATCGCCGTGCAGGTGATCGTCTTCCCGTTCAGGGTCGAGGGCCAGGAGACGGTCTACAAGGAGCAGGGGCAGCGGGAGTTCGGCTGGTTCCCCTACCAGAAGGCGGCGACCCTGGTGGCGGAAGCGAGCTTGCGCCGGCTGATCCGCGAGCTCGGCCGCGCCCACACGCCGACCCTGCTGGCGACGTTGCGGCAGGCGAGGCTGTCCTGGCGCGCGTCCCTGGGGTGAGGTCGGCCTCGATCAGCACCTCAATGACGGGCCGAGCCGGAGCGCCATCGGCACGATGAGCGCCGCGGTCGCCGCCGCGGCCAGCACGCCGATGGTCTGGCCGCTGTGGTCGGCGATGGCGCCGTAGGCGATCGGCGCCAGTCCTCCCGAACCGATCACGCCGGTGTAGAACAGCGCGAACGCCCGGCCCGTATCGCCGGCGGGGGCGAGCTCGGGCACCGTTCCGTAAAGCACCGACGACGTGCCGTTGAGGAAGACGCCGAGCAGCGGCAGGAGCACCAGCGTCGGCGCAAGCGGCGTGAACAGGGTGGCGACGATCAGGAGCGCCGTCGCGGTTTCGGTCGCGACGACCGCGCCGATCACGCCCAGACGCTCGGCGAGCCAGCCGCATGTCGCCTTTCCGAAGGCGCCGCCGATGAACAGCATCGCCAGGCCGAGGCCGACCGTG
>Ga0302314_10007044_pt1 | contig 20271 bp, 34 predicted proteins | sample III_Palsa_N2_3_FD_200533 | JGI IMG/M metagenome (GOLD analysis project Ga0302314, IMG submission 200533) | Peat permafrost microbial communities from Stordalen Mire near Abisko, Sweden - III_Palsa_N2_3 | ecosystem: Environmental > Terrestrial > Soil > Palsa > Peat permafrost | place: Sweden... | reverse complement strand
GCGCGGCCAGGTCATCATCAAGCCGGGCACCAACACCCCGCACACCGAGTTCGAGGGCCAGGTCTACATCCTGTCCAAGGAGGAGGGCGGCCGCCACACGCCGTTCTTCAACAACTACCGTCCGCAGTTCTACTTCCGTACCACCGACGTAACCGGCGTGGTTGTCCTGCCGGACGGCACGGAGATGGTGATGCCGGGTGACCGCACCGACATGACGGTGAACCTCATCCAGCCCATCGCCATGGAAGAGGGCCTGCGGTTCGCGATCCGGGAGGGTGGCCGCACCGTCGGCGCCGGCCGGGTCACAAAGATCCTGAAGTAGCGAGCCGCCGCGGCGGCCCAAGGCCGCAAGGTCTTGGCCGCCGCGGCGTTTGCTTGTCAGGAGCCCAGTTCAGACAGCGGCACGAAGAGATTGAGGAAGAAGCCACAATGGCGGGACAGAAGATCCGCATCCGGCTCAAGGCATATGACCACGAGGTCATCGATAGCTCGGCGCGGAAAATCGTCGACACGGTGACCCGCACCGGTGCTCGCGTCGCCGGTCCTGTGCCGCTGCCTACCGAGAAGAACGTGTACTGCGTCATCCGCTCGCCGCACAAGTACAAGGACTCGCGCGAGCACTTCGAGATGCGCACCCACAAGCGACTGATCGACATCATCGATCCGACGCCCAAGACGGTCGACTCGCTCATGCGGCTCGACCTTCCGGCCGGCGTCTATATCGAGATCAAGCTCTGAGGAATCACTGATCATGGCTATGACAGGGATCCTGGGCACCAAGCTTGGCATGACCCAGGTCTTCGACGAAACCGGACAGGTAGTGCCTGTCACGGTTGTGCTGGCGGGTCCGTGCGTCGTCACGGCCGTCCGTACACCGGACAACGACGGCTACTCCGCTGTCCAGATCGGGTTCGGGGAAATCAACCCCCGCAAGGTCACCAAGCCGGTGGCCGGCCTGTTCGAGAAGGCCGGGGTGACGCCACGCCGGTACATTGCTGAGATTCGCACCTCGGGCGCCTCCGACTACACGCTCGGGCAGGAGCTCACCGCCGAGCTGTTCGCGGCTGGCCAGAGCGTCGACGTGACCGGCCGCTCCAAGGGCAAGGGCACCGCCGGCGTCATGAAGCGGCACGGCTTCAAGGGCCTCTCCGCCTCCCACGGTACGCAGCGCAAGCACCGCTCGCCCGGTTCGATCGGCGCTTGCGCCACGCCGGGCCGGGTCTTCAAGGGCGTGCGCATGGCGGGCCGGATGGGCGCCGAGCGCACGACCGTGCAGAGCCTGACGGTGCACGCGGTGGACGGCGACAAGAACCTGCTGCTGATCAAGGGTGCGGTTCCCGGCCCTCGCGGCGGTCTTGTCATGGTGCGCTCTTCGTCACGAGAGGGGAACCGATGACCACCGTCAGCATCGTCTCGCCGTCAAGCGAGAAGACCGACAAGCCCCGCACCACCGAGCTGCCTGACGCGATCTTCGGGGCGAAGATCAACATCCCGCTGATGCACCAGGTCGTGGTCGCCCAGCGTGCCGCCGCCCGCCAGGGGACGCACGCCACCAAGACCCGTGGCCAGGTAAGCGGCGGTGGCCGCAAGCCGTACCGGCAGAAGGGCACCGGCCGCGCCCGCCAGGGCTCGATCCGCGCGCCGCAGTTCGCCGGCGGTGGCGTCTCCCATGGCCCGCAGCCGCGGGACTACGCGCAGAAGACGCCCAAGAAGATGAAGCTCGCGGCGCTGCGCGGAGCGCTTTCCGACCGCGCGGCCAACGAGCGCGTGTACGTGGTCACCTCGTTCGTCGAGGGCGACGTGCCCCGCACCAAGGACGCGCTCGCGGTGCTGGCCACGGTGACCGATGGGGCCGAGCGCAACATCCTCGTCGTCACGGCTCGCGACGACGATCTCACCTGGAAGTCGCTGCGCAACGTCGCCGCCGTGCACCTGCTCGCCGAGGACCAGCTCAACACCTACGACGTGCTCGTCAGCGACCACGTGGTCTTCACCGAGGCCGCGCTGAGCGCGTTCGTTGAAAGGGGTTCGGAGTGAGCAGGATCTACAACCCCCGAGACATCCTGCTGCGTCCGGTGGTGTCAGAGAAGAGCTACGGCCTTCTCGACGAGGGCAAGTACACGTTCATCGTCGCGCCTGACGCGAACAAGACGCAGATCAAGCAGGCGGTTGAGGAAGTCTTCCGAGTCAAGGTGACCGGGGTGAACACGCTTAACCGTCAGGGCAAGCGTCGCCGCACCCGGACCGGCTGGGGCAAGCGATCGGACACCAAGCGTGCCATCGTGACCCTGGCCGACGGCGACCGGATTGACATCTTCGGCGGACCGGTTAGTTAAGGAGACGTAGGTGGGTATCCGTAAGTACAAGCCGACCACCCCTGGTCGGCGTGGTGCCAGCGGCTCCGACTTCTCCGAGATCACCCGGAGTGAGCCGGAGAAGTCGCTGGTTAGGCCGCTGCACAGCAAGGGCGGCCGTAACGTGCACGGGCGGGTCACCGCCCGGCACCAGGGTGGCGGGCACAAGCGCGCGTACCGACTGATCGACTTCAGGCGGCACGACAAGGACGGCGTGCCGGCCAAGGTCGCGCACATCGAGTACGACCCGAACCGCACCGCGCGGATCGCGCTGCTCCACTACATGGACGGCGAGAAGCGCTACATCCTGGCTCCGCAGGGCCTCCACCAGGGCGACCGGGTGGAGAACGGCACGGGCGCCGACATCAAGCCGGGCAACGCCCTGCCGCTGAAGTCGATCCCGACCGGTACGGTCGTGCACGCGATCGAGATGCGGCCGGGTGGCGGCGCGAAGATCGCCCGCTCGGCCGGGTCCGGCGTCCAGTTGCTGGCCAAGGAGGCCGGCTACGCGACGCTGCGCATGCCGTCGGGCGAGATCCGGCGCGTGAGCGCCGAGTGCCGCGCGACGGTCGGCGAGGTCGGCAACGCCGAGCAGGGCAACATCAAGCTCGGCAAGGCGGGCCGTAACCGCTGGAAGGGCAAGCGGCCCTCGGTGCGTGGCGTGGCCATGAACCCGGTTGACCACCCGCTCGGCGGTGGCGAGGGCAAGAGCTCTGGCGGTCGACACCCGGTCAGCCCGTGGGGTAAGCCGGAAGGCCGTACCCGCAAGGCGAACAAGCCAAGTGACCGGCTGATCAGCCGTCGCCGCGGCAAGAACAAGCGGTAGGGAGCAGCCTGAGATGCCTCGTAGCCTAAAGAAGGGTCCCTTCGTCGACGACCACCTGATGAAGAAGGTGGACGTGCAGAACGAGAAGGGGTCCAAGACCGTTATCAAGACGTGGTCCCGGCGGTCGATGATCGTTCCGGCGATGCTGGGTCACACCATCGCGGTGCACGACGGCCGCAAGCACATCCCGGTATTCGTCACCGAGTCGATGGTGGGACACAAGCTCGGAGAGTTCGCGCCTACGCGCACCTTCCGCAGCCATGTCAAAGAAGACCGGCGTAGCCGGCGATAAGCCTGAAAGGGAAACTTACCGATGGAAGCCAGGGCTAAGGCGCGGTATGTACGCCTCACGCCACGGAAGGCCCGCCGTGTGGTGGACCTGATCCGCGGGCTGCCCGCCGACCAGGCGCAGGCGGTACTGGAGTTCTCCCCGCAGGCCGCCAGCGAGACGGTCGGCAAGGTGCTTGCCAGTGCGATCGCCAACGCGGACCACATCAGCGGACGCGACCGGGGCATGCTCTGGGTGCGCCGTGCGTGGGTCGACGAAGGACCGACGCTGAAGCGATTCAGGCCGCGCGCTCAGGGCCGCGGGTACCGGATTAACAAGCGCACGAGCCACATTACGGTCGTGGTCTCCGACGACAGCGAGGGAGGGAACCGCTAGTGGGACAGAAAGTGAACCCGCATGGGTTCCGCCTAGGCATTACCACCGACTTCAAGAGCCGCTGGTACGCGGAGAAGAAGTACAAGGATTACGTCCAGGAGGACGTCGCGATCCGCCGCATGCTGCAGAAGGGCATGGAGCGGGCCGGCATCTCCAAGGTCGAGATCGAGCGGACCACCGACCGGGTTCGCGTCGACATCCACACCGCGCGCCCCGGCATCGTGATCGGCCGCCGCGGTGCGGAGGCCGACCGCATCCGCGGCGACCTCGAGAAGCTCACCGCCAAGCAGATCCAGCTGAACATCCTCGAGGTCAAGAACCCCGAGGTCGACGCGCAGCTGGTGGCGCAGGGCGTGGCCGAGCAGCTGTCCAGCCGGGTCTCGTTCCGGCGGGCGATGCGCAAGGCCATGCAGAGCGCGATCAAGGGCGGCGCCAAGGGCATCCGGGTGCAGTGCTCCGGTCGCCTCGGCGGCGCCGAGATGTCGCGCAGCGAGTTCTACCGCGAGGGCCGGGTCCCGCTGCACACGCTGCGCGCGGACATCGACTACGGCTTCTACGAGGCGCGGACGACGTTCGGCCGGATCGGCGTCAAGGTCTGGATCTACCGCGGCGACGCGGCGCCCACGCGGGCTGGTCGCGAGGCGGCCCAGGCCGCGCTCCGGGCCGCCGGCGCGCGCCGGGACAACGACCGCGGCCGTCCGGCCGCGCGCGCGGGCGGCCGTCCCCGTCGTGACGGTGGCCGCCCGGACAACCGCAGCGACCGTCCCGAGCGGACCTCCGCCCCCGCGGCGGAGCCCTCGGCGGAAACCACCGGGGAGGGCTGACCGATGCTAATTCCGCGTAAGGTCACCTACCGCAAGCAGCACCGGCCGCACCGGACCGGCGCGGCCAGCGGTGGTACGCGGGTCACGTTCGGCGAGTTCGGCATTCAGGCGCTTGAGCACGCGTACATCACGAACCGTCAGATTGAGGCGGCCCGTATCGCGATGACCAGGCACATCCGTCGTGGCGGCAAGGTGTGGATCAACATCTACCCGGACCGTCCGCTGACCAAGAAGCCGGCTGAGACCCGCATGGGTTCAGGCAAGGGCTCGCCCGAGTGGTGGATCGCCAACGTCAAGCCTGGCCGCGTCATGTTCGAGCTGTCGGGCGTCGCCGAGCCGGTGGCCCGTGAGGCGCTGCGCCGCGCGATCCACAAGCTCCCGATCAAGTGCAAGATCGTCACCCGAGAGGTGGGTGAAGGCTGATGGCTACCGGCTTGACCGCGGACAACCTGCGGGCATCGTCCCTCGAGGAGCTGAGCAGCAAGCTGGCCGAGGCCAAGGAAGAGCTGTTCAACCTCCGCTTCCAGGGCGCTACTGGCCAGCTTGAGAGCCACGGCCGGCTGCGCGCCGTCCGCAAGGAGATCGCCCGCATCTACACCGTGATGCGGGAACGCGAGCTCGGCATCATCATCGATGTCGAGGACGAGACCTCAGCGGACGCCGAGGGGAGCGAGAAATGACCGAAACACCAGCAGAGACGGCGGCCGGCGAGGCCGCGGTTGACGAAGGTACTGCGCAGCGCGGCTACCGCAAGACCCGTGAGGGCCTCGTGGTCAGCGACAAGATGGACAAGACCGTCGTCGTCGCGGTGGAAGACCACGTGAAGCATCCCAAGTACGGCAAGGTTCTGCGCCGTACGAAGAAGTACAAGGTGCACGACGAGCAGAACGCCTGCGGCGTCGGTGACCGTGTGCTGCTGATGGAGACTCGGCCGCTGTCGGCCACCAAGCGGTGGCGGGTAGCGGAGATCCTGGAGCGGGCCAAGTAAGTAGGGCTCGTGGCCAGGCAAGTAAGGCCATGCAATTAGGAACGAATCGCCGGCGGATACTCCGGCGTTACGAAGCAGGAGTTGACGTGATCCAGCAGGAGTCGCGGCTCAAGGTCGCCGACAACACGGGTGCGAAGGAGATCCTATGCATCCGCGTGCTCGGCGGCAGTGGCCGACGCTACGCGGGCATCGGTGACGTCATCGTGGCGACCGTGAAGGACGCACTGCCCGGGGCTGGCGTCAAGAAGGGCGACGTGGTCAAGGCGGTTGTGGTGCGCACCCGTAAGGAGCGCCGCCGCGCGGACGGTTCCTACATCCGGTTCGACGAGAACGCTGCCGTCCTGATCAGGGACGGCGGGGACCCGCGGGGTACCCGCATCTTCGGCCCGGTTGGCCGCGAGCTTCGCGAGAAGCGGTTCATGCGGATCATCTCGCTGGCGCCGGAGGTGCTGTAGTGAAGATCAAGAAGGGCGACCACGTCGTGGTCACGGCGGGCAAGGACAAGGGCGCGAGCGGGATCGTCCTAGCGGCGTACCCCGAGCGCGACAAGGTCCTCGTCGAGGGCGTGAACATGATCAAGAAGAACAAGAAGGTGACCAACACCGGTGTGCGCGGTGCCCAGGATGGCGGCATCACCACCCAGGAGGCCCTGATCCATGTAAGTAACGTGCAGCTCGTCGACCCGGATACCAAGCGCCCGGCGCGGGTGGGTTACAAGATTAACGAGGACGGCAAGAAGGTCCGCGTTCTGCGTCCGAGCGGGAAGGAAATCTGATGGCGACCGAGGCGCCGGCGCTGCCGCGGCTCAAGGAGCGCTACCGCGGCGAGATCGCCGCGGCCATGAAGGACGAGTTCGGTTACGCCAACGTGATGCAGATCCCGGGGCTGACCAAGATCGTCGTCAACATGGGCGTCGGCGAGGCCGCGCGGGACGCGAAGCTCATCGATGGCGCCATCAGGGACCTCGCCGCGATCACCGGCCAGAAGCCGGCCGTGGCGAAGGCCAGGAAGTCCATCGCCCAGTTCAAGCTGCGCGAGGGCATGCCGATCGGCGCCCACGTGACGCTGCGCGGCGACCGGATGTGGGAGTTCCTCGACCGGCTGCTGTCGATCGCGCTGCCGCGTATCCGTGACTTCCGCGGGCTGTCGGACAAGCAGTTCGACGGGCGCGGTAACTACACCTTCGGCCTCGTCGAGCAGGTCATGTTCCACGAGATCGACCCGGACAAGGTCGACCGGCAGCGGGGGATGGACATCACCATCGTCACCACGGCGACCAACGACGCTGAGGGCCGTGCGCTGCTGCGGCGTCTTGGCTTCCCCTTCAAGGAGGGCTGACAAGTGGCGAAGACGGCCCTGATCGTCAAGTCCAAGCGCAAGCCGAAGTTCGAGGTGCGCGGATACACTCGGTGCACCAAGTGTGGCCGCCCGCGTGCCGTGTACCGGAAGTTCGGCCTCTGCCGCATCTGCTTCCGTTCGATGGCGCACAAGGGCGAGCTGCCCGGCATCACCAAGTCAAGCTGGTAACTATCTACACGCCGTAGGTCCGTGCGAGCACGGAAACCGCGGCGAGGAAGGCCAAAACGGCCATGTCAATGACCGACCCGATCGCGGACATGCTCACTCGTCTGCGGAACGCCAACTCGGCTTACCACGACACCGTGGGCATGCCGTACTCGAAGATCAAGTCACACATCGCGGAGATCCTCCAGCAGGAGGGTTACATCGCCGGGTGGCGCGTCGAGGACGCAGAAGTTGGCAAGAACCTCGTGGTCTCGCTGAAGTTCGGCAACGCCAGGGAGCGCTCGATCGCGGGCATCAAGCGGGTATCCAAGCCCGGCCTGCGCGTGTACGCGAAGAAGGACAACCTGCCCAAGGTGCTCGGCGGGCTCGGCGTCGCGATTATCTCGACGTCCAGCGGCCTGATGACCGACCGGCAGGCCAAGAGGAATGGCGTGGGCGGGGAAGTCCTCGCCTTCGTCTGGTAGCGGGAAGGGAGAGTAACGACATGTCACGTATTGGACGGCTCCCCATTCCCATTCCCAGCGGAGTGGATATCGCCATCGACGGCCAGGCGGTCAGCGTCAAGGGACCCAAGGGTTCCCTGAGCCTCACCGTCGCCGAGCCGATCGTGGTGGAGCGCCAGGACGGGGTCCTGAACGTCACGCGGCCGAGCGACGAGGGTAAGGTCCGTGCGCTGCACGGCCTGTCCCGGACGCTCATCGCGAACATGGTCACCGGGGTCACGACGGGGTACGGCAAGACCCTCGAGATCGTCGGCGTCGGCTACCGCGTGGTGGCCAAGGGCAAGGACCTCGAGTTCTCCCTCGGCTTCAGCCACCCGGTGGTTGTCACGCCCCCGGAAGGCATCACCTTCCGGGTCGAGGCACCGACCAGGTTCGTGGTCGAGGGCATCGACAAGCAGCTGGTAGGCGAGACCGCGGCGCGGATCCGCAAGCTCCGCAAGCCCGACCCCTACAAGGCCAAGGGCGTGCGATACCAGGGCGAAGTGATCCGGCGCAAGGTCGGGAAGGCTGGTAAGTAGTCATGGCTGGTACCCAGGCCAAGAGGTCATCGATCGAGTACGCCACCGGGCGTGTCGGGCCGCGCACCGCGGCCAAGACCCGTTCCCGCGTCCGGCGCCACCTGCGCGTGCGCAAGAACGTCACCGGGTCAACCGCGACGCCGCGCCTTGTCGTCAACCGGTCGACCCGGCACATGTTCGTGCAGATCGTCGACGACAGCGTCGGCCGCACCCTCGCGTCCGCGTCCACCATGGACGAGTCCATCAGGTCGGCCGAGGGCGACAAGACGGCCAAGGCCAAGCTTGTTGGCAAGCTCATCGCCGAGCGGGCGAAGGACGCCGGCATCTCCGGCATCGTCTTCGACCGTGGCGGCAACAAGTATCACGGCCGGGTCGCCGCGCTTGCGGACAGCGCCCGGGAAGCCGGGCTGAAGTTCTGATGCCGGGCGCGAACGTAAACAGGAGGAACAGCTAATGCCAGGAGCTCCGCGTCGTGGCGGCCAGGGCGGCGGCGGCGAGCGGCGGGAACGTCGTGACGACCGTCGTGGCGGCCAGACCGAGAAGCAGGCGGTCTACCTGGAGCGCGTGGTCACCATCAACCGCGTCGCCAAGGTAGTCAAGGGCGGTCGCAGGTTCAGCTTCACCGCGCTTGTCATCGTCGGCGACGGCAACGGCATGGTCGGTGTCGGCTACGGCAAGGCCAAGGAGGTGCCCGCGGCGATCGCCAAGGGCGTCGAAGAGGCCAAGAAGCACTTCTTCCGGGTGCCGCGCATCGCCACGACCATCCCGCACACGGTGCAGGGTGAGGCGGCGGCGGGCGTGGTCCTGCTGAAGCCGGCTAGCCCGGGTACCGGCGTTATCGCCGGCGGCCCGGTCCGCGCCGTGCTCGAGTGCGCGGGGATCAGCGACGTGCTGTCCCGCTCGCTCGGCTCGTCCAACCCGATCAACGTCGTGCACGCGACCGTGGCCGCGCTGAAGTCGCTGAGCCGTCCCGAGGAGATCGCGGCCAAGCGTGGCCTGCCGATCGAGGACGTCGCGCCTAAGGCGATGCTCGCGGCGCGGGCCGCGGCCGCAAGCGCGTAACGAGGGGCACACAATGACACAGCTCAAGGTGACCCAGGTCAAGTCAAAGATCGGCGGGAACAGCACGCAGCGGGGCACGCTTCGCTCACTGGGCCTGCGCCGGATCGGCCAGACGGTGGTCAAGCCGGATCGCCCGGAATTCCGGGGCATGATCCACACGGTCCGCCACCTGGTCCGGGTAGAGGAAGTGGACAGCTAATGCTGAAGCTGCATGACCTGCGGCCGGCCCCCGGTTCTCACAAGAGCAAGCAGCGGGTCGGCCGGGGCGAGGGGTCCAAGGGCAAGACCGCGGGCCGCGGTACCAAGGGCACCAAGGCTCGCTACCAGGTCCCGATGGGGTTCGAAGGCGGCCAGATGCCGCTGGCCCGGCGGCTGCCGAAGCTCAAGGGGTTCTCGAACCACCAGTTCAAGACCAGCTATCAGGTCGTCAACATCGGGCGGCTCGCCGAGCTGTTCCCGACCGGTGGCGATGTGGCCCCCGAGGGCCTGGCGGCCAACGGCGCGGTGCGCCGCGGCGAGCTCGTCAAGGTGCTCGGCGATGGCGACCTGTCCGTGGCACTGCACGTGAGTGCCCACAAGGTCTCCGCGGCGGCACGGGAGAAGATCGAAGCGGCGGGCGGAACGGTTACGCTGCTCGGCTAGGCTGAAATCTCCCGGGCTTAGTTTTCCGGCATGGGGGGCTCCCGCCCCCCATCCCTCAAGCACGCTGGCTCGTTCGAGGGGAAGCCCTCGGGCGAGCTAGCTCCTTGGGTACGGCTGCGGGTAGGATACGGAAGCCGCTCATACGCAGGTTCCGCCGATGAAGAGGGATCACGCATGCTGACCGCGTTCATCCGGGCATTCCGAACGCCCGACCTGCGCAAAAAGCTGCTTTTCACGCTGGGCATTATCGCCCTGTTCCGGTTTGGGTCATCGCTCCCGGCCCCCGGAATCAACGAGGCGAGCGTGTCCTACTGCGCGGGCGTCGCGGCCAAGTCCGGCGCCGCGAACGTGCTGCAGATCGTCGACCTGCTGAGCGGCAACGCCCTCAAGTACATGTCCGTCTTCGCGCTCGGCATCATGCCGTACATCACCGCGAGCATCATTCTCCAGTTGCTCACCGTGGTCATTCCCCGGCTTGAGACGCTGAAGAACGAGGGCCAGTCCGGCCAGGCGAAGATCACCCAGTACACCAGGTACCTCACCGTCGGCCTGGCGATCCTCCAGTCCACCGGGTACGTCGAGCTCGCCCGCAGCGGCACGCTCTTCCCCGGCTGCACGGAGTCGGTCATCCCCAACGCGTCGGTGTTCCGGATCGCGACGATGGTCATCGCCATGGTGGCCGGCACCGCGGTCATCATGTGGATGGGCGAGCTGATCACCGACCGCGGCGTCGGCAACGGCATGTCGGTCATGATCTTCACGCAGGTCATCGCGGTCATCCCGGGCGAGCTGCTGGCGATCTACCAGCAGCGGCACTTTTTCGTCGCGCTGCTCGCGGTGATCGTGATCATGGTGGTCGTCGCGTTCGTGGTCTTCATGGAGCAGGCCCAGCGGCGGATCCCCGTGCAGTACGCCAAGCGCATGGTCGGCCGCCGGATGTACGGCGGCACGTCGACCTACATCCCGATGAAGGTGAACCAGGCGGGTGTCATCCCCGTCATCTTCGCCTCGAGCCTGCTCTACATCCCCGAGCTCGCCGTATCGCTGTTCGGCAACCAGAACCACCCGCAGGGCTGGGACTCGTGGGTGCAGCGCTACATGGTGATCGGGAGCAGCAGCACCCTGTCCAATATGTGGTTCTACATGGGCGCGTTCTTCATACTGATCATCGCGTTCACGTTCTTCTACGTCTCGATCACGTTCAATCCGGTCGAAGTCGCGGACAACATGAAGAAGTACGGCGGCTTCATCCCGGGCATCAGGCCGGGGCGGCCGACCGCTGAGTACCTTTCCTACGTGCTCAACAGGCTCACCACCCCCGGCTCTCTCTACCTTGGCGTGGTGGCCCTGTTCCCGCTGGTGGCGCTCGCCTCGATCGGCGTTGGCCAGCAGTTCCCGTTCAGCGGCGTGAGCCTGCTGATCATGGTCGGCGTTGGCCTGGACACGGTCAAGCAGATCGAGAGCCAGCTGCAGCAGCGTAATTACGAAGGTTTCCTGCGATAGTGCGCATCGTCCTTGTCGGGCCCCCCGGAGCGGGCAAAGGGACTCAGGCCCACTTCATCGCATCCCACCTGGCGATCCCGCGCATCTCGACAGGTGACATCTTCCGCTACAACGTCGCTAACAGCACCGAGCTCGGGGCCAAGGCCAGGGAGTACATGGACCGCGGGGACCTCGTCCCCGACGAGGTGACCGTGGCCATGGTCCGTGACCGCCTGGCCGAGCCCGACGCCAAGGCGGGGTTCCTGCTCGACGGCTTCCCGCGGAACGTGCCCCAGGCCGAGACGCTCAAGAAGATGCTGGCCGAGATGGAGACCAGGCTGACGGTCGTGCTCGAGCTCGTCGTCGACGAGGAAGAGGTCGTCCGCCGGCTGTCGGGCCGCCGCACCTGCCGGCGGTGCGAGCGGGTCTGGCACATGCTCTATGACCCGCCGGCCAACCCCGAGGTGTGCGGCGACTGTGGCGGTGAGCTCTTCCAGCGCGACGATGACAAGGAAGACGTGATCAGGCACCGGCTTGAGGTCTACAACACGCAGACCGCGCCGCTGATCGCCTTCTACGCGGACGAGGGCATCCTGGTCGGCATCGACGCGACCGGTCCCGTTGAAGAGGTCACGGCCCGCGCCCTTGACGCTCTGCAGCCCTACGTGCGTTAGTCCGCGTCTGTTGCGGATAGCGTATAGCTGGAGGTGCGTGCGCTATGCGGCGACGGCGGGAACCGGCGATCCAGATCAAGACGCCCGAACAGCTGGACCGCATGCGCGCGGCCGGCCTGGTGGTGGCGCATACGCTGCGCGTCCTCAGGGAGGCCGTGCGGCCGGGCGTCAGCACCAGCGACCTCGACGCGATCGCGGCCCAGGAGATCAAGTCCGCAGGCGCGGTGCCCTCGTTCCTCGGCTACTTCGGTTACCCCGCGACCATCTGCGCCTCGGTCAACGAGGTCATCGTCCACGGCATCCCCCGGCCAGACATCCGCCTCAGGCCCGGTGACCTGATCTCCATCGACTGCGGCGCGATCCTCGACGGCTGGCACGGCGACGCGGCGATCTCCGTCGGGGTCGGGGAGATCGACCCGGCCGACCAGGCGCTCCTGGACGCGTGCGAGAAGGCGATGTGGGCGGGCATCGCCCAGGCCAGGCCCGGGCGGCGGCTCGGCGACGTCTCCCACGCGGTCGAGCGCTCGGTCAGCTCTTCCGGCACCTTCGGCCTGATCCGCGAGTACACCGGCCACTTCATCGGGAACGAGATGCACATGGACCCGGCCGTCCGTAACTATGGCCCGCCCGGCCAGGGGCCGGCGCTGCGGGCCGGGATGGCGCTGGCGATCGAGCCGATGATCACCCGGGGCGAGCGGTTCACCAAGGAGCTCGCCGACGGCTGGACGGTGATCGCGGCCGACGGTTCCCGGGCGGCGCATTTCGAGCACACGGTCGGCATCACGCCCGACGGCCCGTGGGTCCTCACCGCCCTCGAAGCGGATCGGTCAGATCACCAGCTCGCCGACCAGCTCTCGGATCTGGGTGCGCCCGATGCCCGGTGAGCAGATGCGAGCCTCGGACGCGGACCGGGAGCGGACCGCGGAGCTGCTGCGCGAGCACCACGCCGTCGGCCGGCTGACGGCCGAAGAGTTCGCCGAGCGCCTCGAGGCGGTATTCACCGCCCGAACGCACGGCGACCTTGAGGCCCTCGTCGCCGACCTCCCGGCCATCGACCTGTACCAGCTTCCCTCGGCCAGCATCCGTCCCGCGTCGCGCGGCCCGGTGCGGTCCAGGGGCGGCTCGGGACTCGACCGCCGCGGTGGCGGCCCCATCCTGCCGCGGTCGGCCGCGGGCTGGATCACCTGGACGGCGGCCAGCTCGCTGCTGCTCATCATCTGGCTCGGCGTCGGCATCGTCTCAGGTGGGGCCGCCTGGCTGCCGTGGTTCCTGCTCATCGTCATCCCGTGGGCGCTCACCATCGCCCGCCGTCCCCCCGGCCAGTCGTAGCGGAGACGGCGCCGCCCGCAGCCCGTCGAGCAGGATCGCCAGCGCGCGCCGCGGATCCGCTTCCCGGCCCGCCGGGTGGCGCAGGGCGAGCAGGACGCCGCCGAGCACGGCCATCAGGTCGGCGATGCCGATGTCGCCGCGGACCGTGCCGTCATCCTGGGCGCGGGTCAGCATACGGCCGATCTCGGCCCGGAGGTCGGCGGCCGTCGCCCCGACCGTGGTCATGACCTCGATGCCGGCCCCGCTCAGCGCGTCGATGAGGTCCGCCTTCTCCGCGGCGTCGGCGACGATGCGGCGGAGCATCGCGAACAGGGCACCCGCGGCGTCGTCGGCGCCGCCCAGGACCCGGGCCTCGTCGACCAGGCGCCGCAGGCGCTCGTGCACGACCGCCTCGAAGAGCGCCTCCTTGGTCGGGAAGTGCCGGTAGAGGGTCCCCGGCCCCACCCCGGCCCGCCGCGCGATCTCGTCGAGCGAGACCGACAGCCCCTCGGCCGCGAAGGCCAGCGTCGCCGCCCGCAGCAGGCTGTCCCGATTGCGGCGGGCATCGGCGCGCGGCGGTCGGCTCGGCCCGGCCATGCCGGTCTCCTTCCCCGGGACTGGCGCTAAGCGGGGCGCTGTCTCCGGTATATTCGCTTAAGCGGGGCGTGTTCTCCGATTCTAGCCAGTCGCCCCGAACTGCCGTGAAGGAGACCCGATGACCCCCCTAGCCAGCGACGAAAGCAAGACGCGCACGGCTTTCCTCGCGCTCGACTTCGCCACCTACATCGTCGAGAACTTCAGCCACGACGCCACCGTCACCGCCCGGGCGGCTAGCGCGCTGGCCTCGGCCCGGGCCGCCGGGGTGCCGGTGATCCACGTCGTACCCGAGCAGTTGCGGGACCAGATCCATCCCCGGCTCGCCCCGGCCGGGGACGAGCCCGTGCTCGGCAAGGCCACCATCGGGGCGTTCGCGACGACAGACCTGGACGACCGGCTGCGGGCGGCGGGTATCGGCCGGGTCGTCATCGCCGGAGTGGCGACGTCGGGGACGGTGCTGTCCACCGCCCGCTGGGCGTTCGACGTCGGCTACGAGGTCGTCGTCTGCGCCGACGCCTGCGCGGACCCGGACGAGCGGGCACAGGCCGCGCTGCTCGACGAGACCGTCTTCCCGGCGAGCTGGATCGGGCTCTGGCGGATCGCCCGCGTAGTCCAGGCCGACGACCTACCCGGCCTCCTCAAGTAGCCCTCTCCCGCGCGGTGTCCCGCTGCCCCCGCCTGCCGGCGTCGAGGCCGCTAGGTGCCGCTTACTAATGGGGCCGCTAGGCGCGGGCTACGAGTAGGGGGTCGTGGTCGGCTCGGGGGTAGCCGTTGGCGCGATGGTCGGGGTGGGGGTGGGGCCGGTGATCGGTGCCTCGCTCGCGGACGAGGTCGGCTGCGGGGTTGGCGTGAGGGTCGGGCTCGCGGCCGGGGCCGGGCTTGACGTCGCGACCGCGGAGGCGGCTGGCCCGGGCGTGGGGGACTGGGACGGCCGGATGACCTGGGCACCGGTCCCGGCTCGGCGCGGTACCCAGACGCGGTTGCTCGTCGTGGGGCTGGCCACGGCCGGCCCGGGCAGTTCGGCGCGGTAGAAATAGCCCGCCGCCGGGCCGGCGGGCAGCGTGAAGACGGCCCGCAGCTTCGGGCCGAGCGGCTCGCTCGAGACCGCCTTCCAGGTGCCGTTGTCCAGGGCCATGAGGCGCACGATCTGGCCGGCGGCGGCGCCGGGCGCGGTGACGATGAGCCGGTCCTTATTCGGGCCGGAAACCAGGCGAAGCCGGACGACGGGCGTGACCGTCACCGTGATCGGCGCGCTGCTGGCTCCGCCCGGTCCGGCGAGGCGGAAGGTGGCGCTCGCCGTCAGGACCGGGGTCCTGAGCCTGACCCGGCCACGGCCCCCGGTCACGCCGCTGGCCACGAGGCGCCAGCGGGATGATCCGGCGACCTGCTTGAGCAGCCTGATCCGGACGCCGGAGGCCGGGCGGCCGCGGTCGCTCACCTTCGCGGTGAACAGGTCGGACGTGTCCGCCTGCACCTGCGGGCGGCCGGCGGTCACGGTGATCGCGTAGTGGCCGCCGCCGAGCGTCGAGGCCGTCGGCGAGGGGCTCGCCGGGCTCGGGCCGGTCCCGCCCGGGGAGTTCGCGCCCGAGCTGGCGGCGGCGGTGGAGGGAACAGGGGAACGTGAGGACGCGGCACCGGTGCTGCCGGTCTTGCCGGCCCGGCCGGTGCGGTCGGCCTGGGGATGGCTGTTCGGCACGCCTAGCGGGGCCAGCACGCTGTAGGCGATGTTCTGGACCGGTGCGGGCAGGGCCTTGGCGTAGGCGGCCGCGGTGAGCCCGACGACGGCGGCGAACCCGGCGGCGGCGACCGCGGCCAGCCGGGCGGACACCAGGAGACGCGGCCGCCGCCGCGGCGGCGAGACCGTTCCGCGCGGGGCGCGGAACGCGGCGGCCAGGCCGGTGCGCCGGGGCTGCTGGCTGGCCGCGCGGAACGCCGCGAGCGCGGCATCGCGGCCGGCCCGCTCGTCCGGGTGACCGCCCGCGGTCAGCGCCCGGACCAGGTGATCGAGGCCAGGCTCGAACGGGCCGGGCTCGTCCGGGTGGAACCCGCCGCCACGGTGCCCGCTACCAGGGGGGGCCGTGTTCACTGGTCCACCTTCTCGATCTCGTGAATGCGCGGGTCGTCGGAGAGCGCGCGCAGCCCGCGGTGCAGGGCGACCCGGATCGCCCCCGGCGACTTGCGCAGGATGCGGGCCACGGCGTCGGTGTCGAGGCCGGCGATGATCCGCAGCGCGACGACCTCGCCCTGGTCCCTGGACAGGCCGGCGACCAGGGCGAGCGCCTGCTTGGTGGACAGGCCGTGCAGCACCTCGTCCTCGACCGGGCTCCCGGGCACCGGCGGCTGCGGCACCGCCTCGCCGCTCAGCACCTTCTCGCGGAACCGGGTGCGGGACCTGGCCGCGTCGATGGCCCGGTGCCGTCCGATGGTAAACAGCCAGGCCCGGAAGTCGTCCGCGCCGCCCTTCCGGAACTTGTGCATGTCCCTGACTACCTGGAACCAGGTCTCGCCGGCCACGTCATCGACGTCCTCGCAGCCGAGCACCTGAAGGTAGCGAAGCAGCCGGGGGTGCAGTTCGTCCCACAGCAGCAGGAAGCCACGCTCGTCGCCCGACCTGGCGCGGGCGAGAGCCTCGTCGAACGGGTCCGCGGCGGTCTCCATCGCGCCAGCATGATTCCACACCTGGTCAGGCCGGGTGATGGCAAATGCGCATGCGTTATCCCAATGTGCGGCGGTCAAGTGCGTGGTTTCCGCTCAGAAGCGACAAGCCGGCGGACCGTCCCCGAAGGGGGAGACCCGCCGGCTTGCCTCGCTACTACTGGCTGCTAACGAGCGTCGGGCCGTGTGCGGCCCTTGAGCATTAGGGGGCCGGGGTGACCGTGGTGGTGACGGTCGCGCTGGCGGTGGCGGACAGCGCCGGGGTGCCGCGGAAGCCCAGCTCGTAGGTGGTGGTCACCTTGGGGGTGACGGTGAACGTCACGGCGCCGGCCTTGTCGGTCAGCCGGGCGCGCAGCGCGTGGAGCTTCCCGTCGGTGACCGTCGCGAGCCAGACGAACTTGCCCGGGACGACCTTGGCGTCAGCGGTGAGGTCGCCGCTGATCGTGTCGGTCGCGCCGGCCGCGATCGTGGTCGCGGACTCCGCGATCGTCAGGGCGGTCGGCGTCTTGACGACCACCGGCTTCACCCGCACCACGACGCCGCCGCTGTGCGTCGGGGCGTACACGCTGCCGCCCCGGAAGACCAGCCGGTAGGCGGTGGAGACCGTCGGCTTGACCACGAAGTCGACGCCACCGAGCTTGCCGGTGAACTTCGCCTCGACCGGCCGCCATGCCTTGTCCGCGAAGCGGTCGAGGACGATGACCCGGTCCGCGAGCTTGGTGCCGTGCGACTTCAGGACGCCGCCGATGATGTCCGTCTGGCCAACGGTGATCGAGGTCTTGGCCTCCACGATCGACAGCGTCGTCGCCTTGCGCGGGGCGCTGTTGGTGCTGGCGTTGGCTACGCCGGCCACCGCTACCACCGCGGTCGTCGCGATCGCCGCGCCCGCCACCGCCCGCCTCAGGGATGTGCGCATGCTGTACCTCCAGATCGGTCCCGTGCCATCGTGGAACGGGGACTAACAAGCCGACAGCGATTGGCCCCCCGAATCTGTTACTGGGTCGTGTGAAGTGGCCGCTGTGACCCCCGTTAAATGTGCCGTGACGTGCACCGCGACGCGCGGCGTGGTCGGCGTTCCGGCCGGCATCGCGTACCCTTAGAGGGCAGGCGGGGCGCCGGTTCGCGTAACCGGGGCAGCTGAGGTAAACTCTGCTGCGGCCCATCGGCTGGCCTTTCCGCATGGCTCTACCCCACGTGGCACTGCTGCTTATAGCACTGCCCGACGGGGGAGCAGGCCACGGGGGATTACTTACGTCCAGCGCGGTGTTCTTGCCTGGGCGGCGGCTGTCATTGCCGCGATAACAACCAAGACTATGCAGGACGAAGCGCGGAGGATATGCCCAAAAAAGACGGCGCCATCGAGATCGAAGGCACGGTGGTCGAGACGTTGCCGAACGCCTTCTTCCGCGTGGAGCTGGACAACGGGCACAAGGTACTCGCCCACATCAGCGGGAAGATGCGGATGCACTACATCCGGATCCTGCCCGATGACCGGGTGGTCGTTGAGCTCAGTCCGTACGACCTGAGCCGCGGTCGCATCGTCTACCGGTACAAGTAAGGGCATCCAGGTACCTCGGTGCCTGGAGCAAACCGGCCCGCCTCGCGGGCCATGAGGAGAAGTTTGCCGTGAAGGTCAAGCCGAGCGTTAAGAAGATCTGCAGCAAGTGCAGGATCATTCGCCGCCACGGCCGCGTCATGGTGATCTGCTCGGACCCCCGGCACAAGCAGCGCCAGGGCTGAGCGAGACCGTCAGCCGCGCCTGATTAGCTACACAACACAACCAAATACGCGAACAAGTAATACGCGTACCGCGAGCGGCCCAAGATCACGATCCTGGGCCGCATCCCCCGGTTGGAGGCCGGGGCCGTCCTGGGCAGGGTCGGGAAGCGGTGCGGAGGACCTCCACCAAACGAAGGAGTACTGCCCATATGGCACGTCTGTCTGGCGTTGACCTGCCGCGCGAGAAGCGGCTTGAGATCGCGCTGACCTACGTCTACGGCATCGGCCGCACCCGGGCCACGCAGACCCTCGCCGCCACTGGCGTGAGCGGTGACACCCGGGTCTACGACCTCGCCGAGGACGACCTGCAGAAGCTGCGCGAGTGGATCGACGCGAACTACCAGGTTGAAGGTGACCTCCGCCGCGAGGTCGCGGCCGACATCCGCCGCAAGATCGAGATTGGCTGCTACCAGGGCATCAGGCACCGCAGGGGGCTGCCGGTGCACGGTCAGCGGACGCAAACCAACGCGCGTACCCGCAAGGGCAAGAAGAAGACCGTCGCCGGCAAGAAGAAGGCCGGGAAGAAGTAGTCATGCGGGCTCAGGCCCGGTGCGCCCGGTGCGCGCGGGCCTGAGCCACACGACCGATCACCTCAATCTGGAGTCAGGAAGCAGATGCCGCCAAAGACCCGCAGCCAGGGTGCGCCCAAGAAGGTGCGCCGCAAGGAGCGGAAGAACATCGCTCACGGGCACGCCCACATCAGGTCTACGTTCAACAACACCATCGTCTCGATCACCGACCCCATCGGGAACGTGATCGCGTGGGCGTCCTCAGGGCAGGTCGGATTCAAGGGCTCGCGTAAGTCGACCCCTTACGCGGCCCAGCAGGCCGCGGAGGCCGCCGCGCGCCGCGCCATGGAGCACGGCATGAAGAAGGTCGACGTCTTCGTCAAGGGGCCGGGTTCCGGCCGCGAGACCGCCATCCGGTCGCTGCAGGCAACCGGCCTTGAGGTGGGCTCCATCCAGGACGTCACCCCCGTTCCGCATAACGGCTGCCGCCCGCCGAAGCGCCGGCGAGTCTGAGGAGAGACTGATGGCCCGATACACAGGACCGGACTGCAAGCTGTGCCGGCGCGAGAAGGTAAAGCTGTTCCTCAAGGGGGCCAAGTGCGATGGGCCGAAGTGCGCCATCGAGATCCGGCCCTACCCGCCGGGCGAGCACGGCCGTATCCGCCAGAAGGACGGCGAGTACCTGCAGCAGATCCGGGAGAAGCAGAAGGCCCGGCGCATCTACGGCGTGCTTGAGAAGCAGTTCGAGGGCTACTACGTCGAGGCGGCCCGCAAGGCCGGCCGTACCGGCGAGACCCTCCTGCAGATCCTCGAGAGCCGGCTGGACAACGTCGTGTACCGCGCCGGGTTCGCCAAGAGCCGGGACATGGCCCGTCAGCTCGTCACCCACGGCCACTTCCTGGTCAACGGCAAGCGGGTCAACATCCCGTCCTACCGGGTGCGCGAGAACGACGTCGTCGAGGTCGCGCCGAAGTCCCTCGAGCTGACCCCGCTGGTCGTGGCGAAGGCCGAGATCGGCGAGCGCATCGTTCCGGCGTGGCTCGAGATCATGCCCGACCAGATGCGCATCCTCGTGCACGCGCTCCCGGTCCGCGGGCAGATCGACACCCAGGTCCAGGAACAGCTGATCGTCGAGTACTACTCGAAGTAATCGAGCAGGACTCGAACAAGTTTGAACCCCGCCACGCATCCACAAAGCCCCCTTTATGGGGGCCCGGGGGTATGGGGGGCGGGTAGCCCCCATGTGGGGGGCCTCCGGGGGGCCACCCCCCGGAAGCAAAGCGAGCGTCATATAGCGGGCGCTCCTGAAAGAAGGAATTCGCATGCTTATTGCACAGCGTCCCTCGCTCGGCGAGGAGCAGC
>Ga0302314_10007043_pt1 | contig 20273 bp, 18 predicted proteins | sample III_Palsa_N2_3_FD_200533 | JGI IMG/M metagenome (GOLD analysis project Ga0302314, IMG submission 200533) | Peat permafrost microbial communities from Stordalen Mire near Abisko, Sweden - III_Palsa_N2_3 | ecosystem: Environmental > Terrestrial > Soil > Palsa > Peat permafrost | place: Sweden... | reverse complement strand
CGGTTTGCTCGGGCGCAGGCTCATCATCGGGGTGGATCGGCTGGACTACAGCAAGGGGCTGGTCGAGCGCTTCCGGGCCTATGAGAAGTTCCTGGCGACTTATCCCGAGAATCACAACGATGTGACGTTCGTGCAGATCGCGCCACTGTCGCGTTCCGACGTGCACGAGTACGAGAGCATCCGCAATGAGCTGGAGCAAGCCGCCGGGCGCACCAACGGCCGCTTCGCCGATCCGGACTGGACGCCGGTCCGCTACCTGAACAAGAACATCCCGCACGTGACGCTGATGGGGTATATGCGCGCCGCGAAGGTGGGTCTCGTGACCCCGGTGCGCGATGGCATGAACCTCGTCGCCAAGGAGTTCGTGGCGGCGCAGGATCCGGCAGACCCGGGGGTGCTGGTGCTATCGACGCTCGCGGGCGCCGCGCGCGAACTCACCGCGGCGCTGCTGGTGAATCCGTACGACGTGACCGGCATGGCCGAGGCGCTGCAGACGGCACTGTGGATGCCACTCGCGCAACGTCGCGAACGCTACGAGGCCATGATCGACATCATCCGCCGCAACGACATTCACGCCTGGACCGAGCGCTTCGTCGCAGCGCTGATGGCCGCACCGGGAGCACCCGGGTCGCTGGTGTGGCCGGTGAACGTGGGCCGGCCGCCCGCCGTTGCCGCGCATTGATTCAGTTCCCGGTGCTGCCTGCGGCGCTGCCCACCGAAGCGATGACGATGGCGGTGACCCCTGCGAGCTCGATGGCGCCGGGCAATTCCCGCAGTACCACGAGGCCCATGAGCGTGCCCAGCGCCGGCTCCAGGCTGGTGAAGGTCCCGTAGACGCGCACCGGCATGCCCCGCAGCGCCACGAGTTCGAAGAAAAACGGTACGGCACTGGCGAACAGCGCCATCACCAGTGCCGCGAGCGCCAGGTGCGGGGTGATCGAATAAGGTCCGGGCTGCAATGCGGCGACGGGCAGGATCAGCACCGCGGCGATGGCCATGGCGAGACCGACGATGTCGTTACCGTGCCGTGCGCCGATGCGGCGGGCGAGCACGCTGTAGGCCGCCCACAGCACCGCGGCCATCAGCGCGAATGCCACGCCCACGTGATCCAGGGCCTGCGAGTGCGGCGCGAGCGGCAGCAGCAGCAGCAGTCCGGCGACCGCGAGCGCCACCCACAGCAGGTCCACCCGCCGGTGCGACAGGCACAAAGCGAGGCCCAGCGGTCCGGTGAATTCCAGCGCCACGGCGATCCCCAGGGGAATGCGCTGGAGCGCCGAATAGAAGCACAGGTTCATGGTTCCGATCGCGGCGCTGTAGCCGAGCAGCAATGGCCACTCGCGCGCCGAAAGGCGCGTGCGCCAGGGTTTGAGCACCGGGGCGAGCAGCAGCGCACCCAGCCCCAGCCGCAGGAAGGTGGAGCGCTGCACACCCAGCGCGGGGAACAGTTCCTTGGCGAAGGCCGCCCCGAACTGCACGGAGACCATGGCCACGAGCAGCGCGGCGAAGGGCAAAAGGCGTTGCTGCCACCCGGAGGCGGTGGTGTGAGTCTGCATTGGCCGGCGAACTTTCTCTTATGGGATGCTGTAGCGTGCACCAAGTGGGGGGATAAATGCGCACTTTGAGCGTCAGTTCGGGCTTCGGGCGCCGCTACGGTGCGGCCGCGTTCTGCCTTGCGATCTTAGGCTCGCGGGCGGCGGCGCTGGCCGACGACAAGCCGGTGGGCGAGTTGTGGCAGCAGTCGGTGACCATCGAGATGACGGGCATGAGCATGCCCCCGCACACGACGGACATCTGCGTGCCACCCGGGAAGGCCAATGAGGCGCTGTCGAAACCCCAGGCGCCCGGCATGACCGGCGAGTGCACGATCCAGGATGCCCGGCAGGAGGGCAACCGCTTCACGGCCCGCTTCACCTGCAACGGCAAGCCGCCGGCACAGGGCACCATCGAATCCATCGTCGAGGGCGATCACGCCAGGGGCACCATCACCCTGACCATGAGCGGTCAACAGCCGATGATCGTGAAGAGCGATGCGCACAAGGTCGGGACGGCCTGTACGCCCGAGGGCGTCCCCGGAACCCGCTAGGGATTCAACATATCCGGCCACCGCCGCCAACCCTCCCGGCACTGCATTGGTGCCTTGCGCAAAGAGTGCACTCTCAGGCGCGAGTCCGCCGCGGAGTTGGCATAAACTAGGGGGTCTTCACTGGAGGGATATGCCCATGTCTGGCACGGAAACGGCTCTGTCACAGCAGGATCTGCTGCGGCTCTATGAGCAGATGTTGCTGATCCGGCGTACGGAGGAGCGTCTGCGCGATGAAAACAAGGCCGGCAACGTCCCCGGCGCGGTGCACCTGTACATCGGCGAGGAGGCGATCGCAACCGGCGTGTGCGCCAACCTGCGCCAGTCCGACATGATCACCAGCACCCACCGCGGCCATGGGCACTACCTCGCCAAGGGCGGCGACCTCAATGCGATGCTGGCGGAGATCTGGGCAAAGAGCACCGGGATCTGCAAGGGCATGGGTGGCTCCATGCACGTGGCCGATTTCTCGAAGGGCATTCTCGGCGCCAATGGCATCGTGGGCGCGGGCTTCGCGATTGCGACCGGCGCCGCCTACTCGGCGATGCTTGCCCAGGAGGGCCGCATCGTCGTCGACTTCTTCGGCGACGGCGCATCGAACCAGGGCACCCTGATGGAATGCCTGAACATCGCGGCACTGTGGCAGCTGCCGCTGGTGTTCGTCTGCGAGAACAATACCTTCAGCGAATTCAGTCCTGCCAAGACCGTGACCGCGGGCGTCATCGCCGATCGGGCCCGCGCCTTCGGCATTCCGACCGAGGTCATCGACGGGAACGATGTGACGGCCGTGTGGCGCGCCGCGAAGACCGCGGTGGAGCGGGCCCGCAGCGGCGGTGGCCCGAGCTTCATCGAGGCGCACACCTACCGCATCCAGGGCCACCTGGAGGCCGAAGACCTGTTCTTGGGGGGCCAGCGCTATCGCGAGCCCGAGGAGATCGAGAGCTGGAAGTCCAAGGGCCCGATCGACTTCACGCGCAAACAGCTGGAAGCCGGCGGTCCGGCTGCCGTTGCCGAGCTCGAGCAGATCGAGAAGCGGGTGATGGCGAAGGTGGATGCGGCCGTGCGCTTCGCAGTGGAGAGCCCGCCTGCCGATCCGGAGCTGGCATTCACCCTCATGTTTGATGGTCAGAGACCGTAGGGAGTATCACATGGCTAAGAAACGCTATATCCAGGCGATCAACGAAGCGCTGTTCGAGGAAATGGAGCGTGACCCGAAGGTGATCCTGTTCGGCGAAGATGTCGAACTCGCCATCATGGGCGACTGCCGCGGGCTGACCGAGCGCTTTGGCCGCAATCGCATCCGCAATACTCCCATCAGCGAGCAGAGTCTCACCGGCATGGCCGTAGGCGCCGCCGCCGCGGGGCATCGCGTGATCCTGCATCTGATGTTCGCGAACTTCGTCTATACGGGCATGGATGCCATCGGCAATCAGATGGCGAAGATGCGCCTGATGTCCGGCGGTCAGGCAAAGCTGCCGATCACCGTCATTGCGAGCTACGGCGGTGGCGGCTCGAATGCGGCCCAGCATTCGGACACGTCCTATCCGCCGCTGATGAATCTCGGCGGCATCAATGTGCTGACGCCGGCGACTCCCGCCGACGCTAAGGGTCTGCTGAAGTCCGCGATCCGCGGCCCCAACCCGTCGTTCTTCATGGAAGCCGGCGGCCGGGGTGGCGAGCAGGGCGAGGTTCCGGAGGGCGAGCACCTCGTGCCCTTCGGCAAGGCGACCATCGCCAGGGCCGGCAAGGACGTGACGATCGTGGCCATCGGCTCGATGCTGAAGCCGGCGCTGCGGGCCGCCAAGGAGCTAGCTGCCGTGGGTGTGGATGCCGAAGTCATCGACCCGCGCACGCTGGTGCCGTTCGATGAGGCCGCGGTGCTGGCCTCGCTGAAGAAGACCGGACACCTGGTGGTGTGTGACGAGGCGCGCGAGCGCTGCAGCGCGGCGAGTGAGATCGCCGCGATGGTGGCGGACCGGGGCTTCGGGTTACTCAAGGCGCCGATCAAGCGCGTCGCGGTGCCGAATGTCTGCATTCCTTATGCACCGAACGCCGAGGCGCGCGTCATCCCGAACGCCGAGACGATTGCCCGCACCGTGCGCGAACTGACCGGTCGTGCCGCGGCCGCCTGAAGCACGACGAGGATACGAGACCAAGAATGAAGATCACTTTGAAACTGAGCCGCGTCGGCATGAACATGCAGGAGGCCACGATCGCCAAGTGGCACAAGCAGGTCGGCGATTCCTTCGCCAAGGACGAGGCGCTGTACGAGATCGAGACCGAAAAGGTCACGCAGGAAGTGCTGGCGCCCGGCGCGGGCAAGGTGCTGGAGATACTCGTGCCGGAGGGCGAGGAAGCTCAGGTCAATGCAGGCGTGTGCATCGTGGACATGAACGCCTGATTGGTGCCTTCATGTCTGTGGCGGGGGTCGCGCGCTGAGCAGTTTCCAGGTGTCGATGACGGAATCCGGGTTCAACGAAATGGAGGCGATGCCTTCATCCGCGAGCCACGCCGCGAAATCGGGGTGATCGCTCGGACCCTGGCCGCAGATCCCCACGTACTTGCCCGCCGCCCGGCAGGCCTTGATGGCCTGTGAGATCAGCGCCTTGACGGCCGGGTCGCGTTCATCGAAATCGGCAACCAGCTGCGGCAGGCCCGAATCACGGTCCAGCCCGAGGGTCAGCTGGGTCAGATCATTGGATCCGATCGACATGCCGTCGAAGAATTCCAGGTACTGCTCTGCCAGCACGGCGTTGCTGGGCACCTCGCACATCATGATGATCTTCAATTCATCACGGCCCCGCACCAGTCCACAGTCCGCCAGCATCTGCGTGACGGTCCGGGCCTGCGCGAGAGTGCGCACGAAGGGCACCATGATCTGGACGTTCGTCAGACCCATCTGCATGCGTACCCGTTTGAGCGCTGCGCATTCCATGCCGAAGGCCTCGCCGAAATCGCTGCTGATGTAGCGGCTGGCACCGCGGAACCCGAGCATCGGGTTCTCTTCCTCCGGTTCATAGCGGGTGCCGCCGATGAGCTTGCGGTACTCGTTGGACTTGAAGTCGGACAGCCGCACGATCACGGGCTTGGGCCAGAAGCTCGCGGCGATGGTCGCGATGCCTTCAGCGAGCTTGTCCTGGTAGAAGGCCCGCGGACTGGGGTAGCCGCGCGACAGCGATTCGACGGCGACCTTCAGGTCGGTGTCGATCTTCGGGTAATCGAGGATGGCGCGCGGATGCACGCCGATATTGTTGTTGATGATGAATTCGAGGCGCGCGAGGCCAACCCCGGAGTTCGGCATCTGCGCGAAGTCGAAAGCCAGCTGCGGATTGCCGACGTTCATCATGATCTTCACCCTGCAGGGGGGCATCTCGCCGCGGCGCACTTCGCTGACCTCGGTCGCGAGGCGGCCTTCGTAGACATGCCCGGTATCGCCTTCGGAGCAGACCACCGTGACCAGCGTGCCGTCGCTGATGCGACGTGTCGCATCGCCGCAGCCCACCACCGCGGGAATGCCCAGTTCGCGCGCGATGATGGCCGCGTGACAGGTGCGGCCGCCGCGATTGGTGACGATGGCACTGGCCCGCTTCATCACCGGCTCCCAATTCGGATCGGTCATGTCCGTGACCAGCACGTCGCCGGGCTGGACGCTGTCCATGTCGGCGATGCTCTTCACCAGCCGGGCAGGGCCGCTGCCGATCTTCTGACCGATCGCCCGGCCCTCGGCGAGGACCACACCGGTGCCGTTGAGCTTGTAGCGCAGTTCGACCTGGCCGCCGGCCTGGCTCTTCACGGTCTCGGGTCTTGCCTGCAGGATGTAGAGGCGATTGTCGGTGCCGTCCTTGCCCCACTCGATGTCCATCGGGCGTCCGTAGTGCTGCTCGATCAGCACCGCGTAACGTGCCAGCTCCAGAACATCCTCGTCGGTCAGGGAGAAGCAGTTGCGCTGCGCCAGTGGCGTCTCCGTGGTGCTCACCAGAGCGCCGCTGCCAGCTCGTTCCGCGGCGCTGGCAAAGCTCATGCGCAGCAGCTTGGAGCCGAGACTGCGGCGGATCACCGCGAACTTTCCCGCCTTGAGTATGCCCTTGTGGACGTAGAACTCATCCGGATTCACGGCGCCCTGGACCACCAGTTCGCCGAGGCCGTAGCTGCTGGTGATGAACACCACATCGGGAAAGCCCGACTCGGTGTCCAGCGTGAACATCACGCCCGCGGCGCCCAGGTCGGAACGCACCATGTACTGCACGCCGGCCGAGAGGGCCACCTCGGCGTGGGCAAAGCCCTTGTGGACCCGGTAACTGATGGCCCGGTCGTTGTACAGCGAGGCGAAGACCTCCTTGACCTTGTGCAGCACCTGCTCGATGCCCTGCACGTTCAGGAAGGTCTCCTGCTGACCTGCGAAGGAGGCGTCCGGCAGGTCCTCCGCGGTGGCCGAGGAGCGCACCGCGAAACTCGCCTGCGGGTTGTGCGCCACCAGCACTGTGAAATGCTCGCGAATGGCCGCTTCCAGCAGCGGCGGAAACGGCGTCTCGATGATCCAGCCGCGGATCTGATCGCCGGCGGCCGCCAGCGCGCGCACATCCTCGACATCGAGCGTTGAGAGACGGCTTTCGATGCGTCCGGCAACGCCGTTGTACTGCAGAAACTGACGAAAGGCGTGGGCCGTGGTGGCGAAGCCGCCGGGAACCCGTACCCCGACGCTCGCCAGCTGGCTGATCATCTCGCCGAGGGACGCGTTCTTGCCGCCGACCGATTCAACATCCGTCATCCGCAGCTGGCTGAAAGGGACGACCAGCGCGTCCGCGGCGGACTGAGTGGGCATAAAATCGGCTCCAGAGCGGTTAAATGATGGGCTGGCGGCCCCCACAGGCATTATTATCGTCCCATGCCGAACAGAACGGTATTTTTTGTTTCCGACGGTACGGGCATAACGGCCGAGACCTTCGGCAATTCAATTCTCGCGCAGTTCCCGGGAAAGCCGCGCCACATACGCCGACCTTTCGTCGATACCGTGGACAAGGCGTGGGGTGTGGTCAAAGAAATCAATCAGGCCGCCGAACGCGAGGGCAAGCGCCCCATCATCTTCGTGACGCTCGTCGATGAGGCCGTGCGTGAATTGCTCACGTCCGAATCCTGCAAGGGCATGGTGCTGGACATGTTCCGCACCTTCGTCGAGCCGCTGGAGGAGGAACTCGGCTGCAAGAGCAATCACCGGGTGGGCCGCTCACCGGATGTCAGCACCAGCGAGGCGTATACCAATCGCATCGATGCCATCAATTTCACGCTGGCTCATGATGACGGTCAGTCGGCCGAGAATCTGAAAGCCGCCGATGTGGTGCTGGTGGGCGTCAGTCGCAGTGGTAAGACACCCACCTCGCTGTACCTGGCCATGCAACATGGCATCAAGGCCGCCAATTATCCGCTGATACCCGATGACTTCGAACGCGGCCAGTTCCCGGGCTGCCTCACGACCTTCCGGCGCAAGTGCTTCGGACTGACCATAGACCCGATCCGTCTGTCGCAGGTGCGCAATGAGCGGCTGCCCGGCAGCAAGTACGCGACGCTGGAGAACTGCCGCTACGAAGTGAGCCACGCCGAATCGATGATGCGTCGCGAGGGGGTGCCATGGCTGTCCTCGACGCACAAGTCGATCGAGGAGATCTCGACAACCATCCTGCGGGACATCCGTCCCGATCGCCTCATCTACTAGGGTTTGCCCTTCGAGAGGTACTGGGCGATGCTCGTCAGCTGCGCATCGCTCACATCGCCGCGCGTGATCGGCGGCATGTTGAGGATGCCGACGCGAGCGGCGCGTTCGACGTAGGCGGCCGACAGGTCATCGCGCTTTTCCAGCTGCGCCACCTCCGGTTTCATGCGCCGCGAGAGCAGGCCGGTGCCCATGCCGACCGCGCCATGACACATCGCGCACTTCTGATTGAACAGTAGCCTGCCATCCTGATCCGCGGCATGGGCGCTCGTGGCGAGCAGCACCGAAAGGCCGAGCAGCAGCGTGCGAGTCATGCCTTGCGGTCCTTGCGGTAGGCGGACGGCCAGATGCCGCTCTTGCCCGGCGCCAGGACGCCCGCCGGGTCCAGCGCGTCCTTGATGCGCTCGTTCAGGCGTCGCATGGCGTGATTGTTGAAGTCGTAGGTGTCGCCGACCGTGTCCATGTAATCGATGTGGGCGCGATACTCGCCATAGCCGTGCTGGCGCGCATCGGCGATCAGGGTGCGCAGGAAGGGATCGACGCGCTTCATGAAATCCGCATCATCGAGATTCAGCAGCACCGCGTTGACGTTGAGCATGTGACGCTCGCCAAAGGCGAAACTGGCCTGGTAATCCATGCCGTATTCCTTGTAGCGCGCGTAGGTGCGGTTGAATTGCTCCATCGCGAGCCTGCCGGACTGGGGCAGCACCGGTGAGAAGCCGATGTGGCCGCCGCGACCGCCGAACCAGCCGGCGCTCTGCAACGGGAAGGTCATCGGGACACCCATCCAGCCGCCCTGGGTCGGCGCGTAGCTTTCGCCGGGCCGCCAGCTGAAGGGCTTCATGCTCATGGGGTTGATGGCCTTCAGCGCCTTCTCGAGGATCTCGAGGTTGGCCTGGACCACCGTCTCGCGGCCGTAGACCCGCAGACTGACGCCCCACCAGCCGAGCCCGAACTGCTTGCGGATGGCGGCGATCACATCATCGGACAGCGAACCGGGCTTGTCCGTCCATTGTTTGCGGGTGGTCAGGATGTTGGCCGCACGGAACCAGTTGCCGATGGTCGGCGATTGCAGCAATACCCCTTCGCGACGCAGCGGGCCGAGTGCGTCGATCAGCGGTCCCAGGTCCTCCATGCGGTCCATCTCGACATCGAACCCGCGCACGACTTCCGGCTGCGGCATCAGCCACATGCCGGCCTTCGTCACGATGCCGAAGTTCGATTGTACGAAGAGCTGGTCCCAGGCCGGCCCGTAGCCGTATTTGTGCAGCTGCCAGGTGGGCGCAGTGGGCATGGCTCCCATGCCGGTGCGCACCATGTCCCCGTCCGGCAGCACCACTTCCAGGCCGCACAGGTTGCGGGTGTGTTCGCCGTAGGGTGTATAGCCAAGACCCCGGTCGAGGGCATTGCCGATCACCGAGCCCCAGCTGTTCCCGGGTACCGACAGCCACAGCGGAATGTTGCGGGTCTGCAGGTAATCGTACAGATCGAAAAAGCCGACTCCCGGCTCGAGCAGCACGGTCGCGTTTTCGACATCGACCTCGATCTTCTTCATGCGCGACAGATCAAGAATGATCGAGCCGGCAACGACCGGCGCCGCCGTCCCATATCCGAGGTTCTTGCCTCGGCTGATCGGCCAGATCGGCACCCGGTTCGCGGCGGCCACGCGCACCAGGGCCTGGACCTGTTCGGCGGTGCTAGGCGCGAGCGCCGCATAGGGCCGGTGCCGGTGCGGATCGATCGGGAAGTGGTCGCTGTAGGCGTCGCGGTCCTCATCCGAGGCAAAGACAGCGGCCGCGCCGACGATGTCGGTCATGGCCTTCAGGGTCTTCGCCAGGGTCGTCGCGCTCGCAGCCGTGTATGTCGGTTCCATGTGCGCATCATACCCGCGCGGCCCACCGCTATCTCGCCGGCAGGCTCTTCAGCGCCGCAAGCGCGGTCTCCACCTGCCGTTCGGTCGATTCGCTGCCCTCGAGGCGGATGCATCGTTCGTCCGCTGCGGGCGGCTCCAGCTCCCCAAGCTGGCTGTCGAGCAGTGCTGCCGGCATGAAGTGCCCCTGCCGATGCTGCAGTCGCGCCTGAAGCTGCTCGCGGGTCAGGTCCGGATAGATGAGGATCAGCTCCGGGTCCGCGCGTCGGATCCGATCGCGGTAGGAGCGTTTGAGGGCGGAGCAGGAGAGCACCACGTACGGTTGGTGCGTGACGATGGCGTTCGCGACGTTCTCGAGAAATGGAATCCGGTCCGCATCGGTGAGCGGTGTTCCGGCGGCCATCTTGGCGATGTTGGCCGCGGGGTGCAGGGTGTCACCTTCGAGGAACGGCCAACCCAGGGCGCGCGCCAGTGCGCTGCCCAACGTGGACTTGCCGCTGCCGGTGACCCCCATGACGATGATGGACTGCGTCACGTTTCGCGCCCCCGGACCGACGCGCGCTCGATCACCTCGAGGCCCACGTCGATCAGGCGCGGCGCATCACCTGCCGCAGACGAGAGCAGTTCCAGCAGCAACCGGCCCGTCGTCTGTCCGAGCGCGCGAAAGTCCACGTGAATGGTCGTCAGCGGCGGATTGATCTCGGCGCCGATCGCGAAGTCGCCGAAGCCCATGACTGACACGTCCTGCGGCACGCGCACGCCGCGCCGCTGACACTCCATCACGACGCCCACCGCCGACAGGTCGGACACGGCGAACAGCGCGTCGAGCCGCGGTTCGCGTTCCAGCAGGATCCGCGTCACCGTGGCGCCGTGGTCATAGCTGACCGGAGCCCGGCCATGTCGCAGCACCAGGGCCGTCGATCTGCCGGCCAGGCGCAGTTCATCCTCGAAGCCGCGCATGCGCTCCTCGCCACGGTGGTCGCTGACGTCAGCCTCCGTGGCACTGCCGACGGCGCCGATGCATTCAAAGCCCCGCTCCATCAGATAGCGCGCCGCGGTGCGCCCGGCGTGGTAGTTGGAAAAGCCCACCGCGTGCTCGATGGGCTGGCGCGGCAGATCCGCGAGCTCTATGACCGGAATGTTCGCCGCCAGCAGCATCCGCGATGCGCTGCGCCGGTGCACCGCGCCGGTCAGCACGATGGCCTCGGGACGCCGCGCCAGAAGATTGCGCATCTGCCGCTCTTCCTCGGCGAGGGAATAGTCCGTGTAGGCGACCAGCAGATCGTAGTCCGCAAGGCGCACCGCCTCAGTGAGGCCGTGCGCCACGGCCGCGAAGTTCGCGTTCGTCAGGTTCGGCAGGATCACTGCAATGAATCCGGTGCGGTGACTGCCGAGACTGCCGGCGGCACGGTCGGGTACGTAGCCCAGATCGTCAATGGCGCGGTTGACGCGCTCGCGCGTATCGGCGGAGACCAGGCCGATTTCACGCACGACGCGTGAGACGGTCATGCGCGATACGCCGGCCAGTCGCGAGACGTCGCGTATTGTCGGACGCCGCAGCGGCGGGGAGATCATGCGCAGGCCTGTTGGACCGCCAGGTGCAGCTTGACGAAGCGGTTGCGGTCGCCCGCCATTTCCAGCGCGGCGGCGGCCTGCGCCAGCGGATAGGTCCCCGACAGAATCGCGGCAACATCGATGACATTCCCGACGATGAGCCGCACCGCGAACTGAAACTCATCGCAGGCCCGGAAAGCGCCGACCAGCTCGATCTCCCGCGACTGCAGAACGTTCACCGGCACCGGTGCCGTGCCGGCCGGCAGCATGCCCACCTGCACGATCCTGCCGCCGCGGCGAATGACCTTGAAGATCGACGCCAGCGCCGCGGCGCTCCCGGAGGCCTCGAAGGCCACGTCGAAATTGCCGCCGTCGGCTTCGTAGCGTTTGAGTCCTTCAGGTTCAGTCGCGACGTTCACGGTGTCGGAGGCGCCCATGTGCTCGCGCGCGACCGTAAGCGGGCGATCCGCGATATCCGTTGCGACGATTTCGAGGGCGCCCGCGTGGCGAGCCGCGCGGCTCGTCAGCAGCCCGATGGGCCCGGACCCGGTGACCAGGACACGCTTGCCGCTCAGGGCGCCAGCGCGGGTGACTGCGTGCAGTCCGACCGAAAGCGGCTCGGCCACCGACAGCTTGAGAAGATCGGTGTCCGCGGGAACCGGGATGACCTGGTCCTGGCGCAGGACCAGTTGCTGGGTAAAGCCGCCCTGGACATGGGGAAAGCGTCCCGCGCTGCCGAGGAAGAACATGTTCGTGCAGAGGTTGCTGCGACCCGCGCGGCAGTAGCTGCAGGTCAGGCACGGCCTGCTCGGATCGAGCGCGGCTTTCATGCCCGGGCGCAGATGACCTATTTCGGCGCCGACCTCGAGCACGATGCCCGAGATCTCATGGCCGAGCGTCAGCGGCTCGCGCACCTTGAAGTCGCCCACGGCACCCTCGTGGAAGTAGTGCATGTCGGAACCGCAGATGCCGCCGAAGGCGACACCGACGCGAACTTCATTGTGGCCGAGCGCCCGGTCCGGGACGGCCTCGATGCGCAGATCCTTCTTGCCGTGACAGACTGCCGCCAACATGTGTGCACGATAACATGTATGCTTACGCGCGCATGGAAAAACTGACGAGTCTGTTCGGGCTGGCCGGAAAACGCGCGCTCATCACCGGCTCTTCCCGTGGCATCGGCTTCGGTCTGGCTGAAGCACTCGCAGGGGCCGGAGCGGCAGTGATCCTCAACGGTCGTGACCGCGGTGCGCTGGCAAGCGCCGCGGCCCGGCTGCGTGACGGCGGCGCAATCGCCGCTTGCAGCGGCTTCGATGTGACGAACCCGGTCGAGATCGGCGCGGCTGTCAAAGCGCTCGAGTCGGAGGTCGGTCCGATCGATATCCTGGTGAACTGCGCCGGCATCCAGTGTCGCGCGCCGCTGCAGGATTTCGTCGACGAGGACTGGCGGCGGCTCATGGCCACGAACCTCGACAGCGTCTATTACGTCAGCAAGGCGGTCGCGCCCGGGATGATCGGCCGTGGAGCCGGCAAGATCATCAACATCGGCAGCGTCCAGTGCGAACTGGCACGTCCGGGGATCGCGCCGTATACGGCCTCCAAGGGTGCCGTGAAGAACCTCACCAAGGGCATGTGCGCGGACTGGGCCCGTTACGGACTGCAGATCAACGCGATTGGTCCGGGTTATTACGCGACAGAACTGAACAGGGCCCTGTATGAAGACCCGGTGTTCGACGAATGGCTGCGCAAGCGTACGCCGGCGGGGCGCTGGGGCCAGATCCAGGATCTGCACGGTGCCGCGATCTTCCTGGCATCCGCTGCTTCCAATTTCGTCAATGGCCAGACGCTCTACGTGGACGGCGGCCTGTTGGCCGTGATCTGAGGAAAGAGTCATGAGCGAAGCACGCGCCGCAGCCCTGCAGATGGGTCCGTTTTCGAGCTATTTCGAAGCAGGTCTCGCTGAGCGCTTCGAGGTCATCCGCTGGTTCGAACTCTCCGAGCCCGATCGTACGCAATGGCTCGCGCAGCATGCGCCGCGGGTGCGCGCCGTCATTACGGGCGGCAATATCGGCTGCAGCACCGCGCTGATGCAGGCGCTGCCCGCGCTCGCCATCGTCGCGGTAAACGGCGTCGGCGTCGACAAGGTCGATCTCGACTACGCACAGCGCCACCAGATCCGGATCGCGACCACACCCGGCGCCCTCACTGATGACGTGGCGGACCTCGCGGTGGGGCTGGTCATTGCGTTGCTGCGCGGGATCGCCGCCGCCGATGCCTATGTCCGCAGCGGTGCCTGGACGACGCACCCGTTCGCGCTGGCGCGCAAGGTGAGCGGTCGGCGCTTCGGCGTGGTCGGGCTGGGCCAGATCGGTGCCGCGATTGCTGCCCGACTCACGGTATTCGGACCCGTCGCCTATACCGGTCCGTCGCGCAAGAGCACGCCCTACGAGTTTCACGTCGATGCACGCTCGCTGGCGCAGGACAGTGACGTGCTGGTCCTGGCCTGTCCGGCCAATCCCGCCACGCGGCATCTCATCGGCCCGGCGGTCATCGATGCACTGGGGCCGCAGGGCTACCTGGTGAATGTGGCGCGCGGTTCCGTGGTCGATGAAGCGGCCCTGATCGCCGCGCTTCAGGAAGGCCGATTGGCGGGCGCCGCCCTGGATGTCTACGAGAACGAGCCCCAGGTGCCCGCGGCGCTTCGCGACAGTCCGAAAGTGGTGCTGACCCCGCACATGGCGAGTGCGACGCTCGAGACCCGGGTGAGGATGGCCGGCATGCTGTTTGCCAGCCTCGACGCGGCGGGATATGTTACCGGTAACATTTTGCGACGGAGTTAAAACATGGCCAAGCAGTCGTTGCGACAGGTTCTTCAGGAAGCCAAGGCGTGCGTGGTGGCGCCGTGCGTTTACGACTGTGCGTCGGCGCGCGCCGTCGAGATGGTGGGATTCCCAGCGATGATGCTGAGCGGCGGCGAAGTCTCCATCGCGATGAACGGCGTGCTGGACTACGGGTTCACCAATCTCACCGACATCGAGTGGATCACCAGCCGCATCAGCCAGACCTCGCCGCTGCCCCTGGCGGCGGACATCGAGAATGGCTACGGCGGCCCGCTCGCCGTGTATCGCGCCTGCAAACGCATGGCCCGCGCGGGCGCCACGGCGCTGCAGCTGGAGGATTCCAGCGACATGGAGGAGTCGACGAAGCTCCTGCCGCGCGAACGCTATTACGAGAAGGTGAAGGCGGCACTCGCGGCGCTCGAGGGCACCGATTGCATTCTCATCGCCCGCACCAATGCTGATCCGAAAACCGAGCTCGACGAGGGCATCGAGCGCTGCCGGGCGGCGATCGCGCTCGGCGCGCAGATGACCACCGTCGTCAAGTTGAGCAATCTGGACGATGCCCGTTACGTTGCAAAGCGGGTGCCGGGCTGGAAGATGTACCCGGACGTCGCCGGACGCAACGGCGTACCCGAGGTGACCGTGGAGGATATCTATCCGCTCGGCTACAACTTCCTGACCATGCATTACACCTTGAAAGCGGCGATGGACGGCATGCTGGAGCATGGCAAGAAGAACTTCGCGCAACAGGGAAGTCTCTACACCTGCGACAAGCAGGATGCGACCGGGATCTTCGGCATGAGCGCGACCCCGCTGTTCGATCCGCGCGGCTACATGGAGCTCGAGGAGCGCTTCAGCGGCCGCAGGAAGGAATTCACGATCGTCGGCAACGAGGTCGAGGATTATCCGGAAGGCTTCGTAAAGACCCCGATCACCGATCGCTTCTGAGCTCGCGGTAGGGCCGGAAGGCACTCAACAGCAGCACGAACATCGTGGGCGCCGCAACTCCCACCACGATGGCCAACGAGTAGCGGATCTGGGCCGGATCATGGAACACATGATCCGTCATCAGGCCCACGACGAGTGGTCCCACCACCAGGCCGATCAGAGTGGTCATCGTGACGTAGATCGCCGTGACCTGCGCCCGCGCGCGGTTCGGCACGATGAGCTGGATGGCGGTGCCCGCACACGGGTACGGCATCATGCTCAGAAAGATCGCCGGCGCGAGCATCGCGAGCGCCGCACCGGCAGTCGGCATGAGCGGCGCGAGGGCGCCGAAGACCCCGCAGCCGACGAATCCGAACGCGGCCACGCGCAGCTGCGCATCGAGACGGCCGCTCGCGGTGAGCCGATCACTCAGCCAGCCTGCGAAGAAGACTCCCCCGGTACCGCATACCAGAATGATCAGGCCAAAGGCCAGGCCGATCTCAGCGGTATTCCAGCCGTAGGTGCGCTGCATGAACGCGGGTGTCCAGATGAAAAAGGTGTACGACACGAGATTGACCATCGCGAAGCCGGCGAACATGGGCGCGAGCGCGCGCACCCGTGTGCTCACAACCGCGAACACCTCCGGTATCGTCAGGGGCACCGTACCCCCGGGGCCGCGCCGCGCCGGCTCGCGCTGCAGCAGAAACAGCGGCACCAGCAGCAGTACCGGTGCGCCGACGATGATGAAGGCGCTCTGCCAGGGCGCCAGGTGGCCGAAGGGGCCGAGGGTGGTCGCGGTGGAGTTGGTCAGCCAGGTGAGGAGGCTGCCGCCGGCCATGAAAGCAAGCCCCTGGCCCACCGGCGCGCTCATCAGAAATGCACTCACCGGCCTGCTCAATCGATCCGGCGCATACAGATCGGCGAGCATCGACAGTCCCGCCGGCGTGAGGGTGGCTTCACCGACGGCCACACCGATGCGCGTCAAGAAAAGTTGGATATAGCTGCGCGCCAGACCCGATCCCATCGCGAACAGACTGAAAAGCCCGATGCCCGCGGCGATGATGAGCCGCCGTTGATAACGGTCTGCGAGTCTGCCGATCGGGATGCAGGCCGCGACGTAGAAGATCCCGAACGCAACGCCCTGGAGCATGCCGAAGTGGGTGTCATCGAGGCTGAAGGTGGCCTTGAGCGGCGCGACCATCAGGTTGACGACGGTGCGGTCGAATTGCGAGCCCATGGAGGCGAGGGCCAGCAGGATCGTGGCGATCAGGCCCTCGGTGGCACTGGGCCATGCAGCGGGCACGTCGTTGTGGTGGGCAGGTGTCGGCATCACAGGCGCGGGGAATGTTACCGGTCACCTTAGCATTGGCCCGCAGTGCTGACTAGTTGAGGAACGGCTCCCCGGGGAGGCTGCGCCAGGCGATTCGCTGATCGCCGCGCACGGTGATGAACACCGTTCCGGCGACCGCCACCGCGCCGCACGCATAGTTGATCTCGGGGTTGCCGGCGCCGCTGACCAGTTCCGTGACGGCACCGGTGGCGGGCTCGATGCGCGCCACCACCCAGGGCTGGGGGCACTGTGGGCCATTGCAGGCGCGGATCGCATCGACCGTCGTGCGTTGGCCGCCCACCAGCAGCGATCCGTCGCGCAGCCGATGGATGTTATCGGGCATGAAATCGAGCTTGATCTCCCGCCTCGATCCATCCCGCAAGGACAGCACCACCAGGCGTCGCGCGCTCCAGGAACTGGCATAGACGAGACTGCCATCAGCACTGCTCTCGATGCCGTTGCCGCCCGATGTCGCACTCCCCGGGAGCGCCGCGAAGCCCTGTCCGGGGTGCCACTGCAGGATGCGGCCGGTCAGCTCACCCCGCGCCATGCGCGCCCAGGCGTCGGGGTCCGTGGGGTCGTAGAAACTGATGGCCAGGAAGCTGCCGCCGGGCAGGGTGGTGACGGCGTTGGGCAAGGTCTTTGCGGGCAGGCTCGCACAGTCGATCCAGCGCAATCGCGGTTGCGCGCCGCGCGCGTCGACCGCGAACAGTTCGATCGCCATGCGGTCGCCGTGATTGGCCGCGTACAACGTGTGCTGATCCCGTGCGCCGGGCCTCAGGGCGAGTCCGTCGAGGGACATGCGTGCAGGATCGGGCGGCCCGCTGCACCCCATCGTGGAGGGCGGCGGTTTCCGCTCGGCGCCGGCAACGGGAAAAGCGATGGCCGCGCGCTTGCGTCGCGAATCGATGAGGTACAGATGGGCAGGCGTGCCGACGTTCATGCCGCTGGCGATGAGCCATTTCGAGGCGGGGATGCGCACCAGGTCCTCGCTGGCATGCAGGCCGCAGATGTAGTGCAGACCATCGCCCGGGGTGCACTCCGGGGCGGCGCCCCGGGCCGCAAAGGACGCCGTCACCAGCAGCCACAGAAGCGGGAGGGTTATGTAGCGCCGGATGCGGGGCATGAGCTATTCAAATCGGTAAAAAGAGGAGTGCCATGCGGGCACATGAGCGGGGCGTTTGATTCTATAGGTAAAGCATGGCATGACCGAACCTGTTGACTAAGCACCGGTACAGCCGATAGCTAGGCTATAGATGCCCCCGGGCGCTATCCTCTCGGCGTTGGCGGCACCGCCGCCACGTTGATGAATAACTAAAGAGATGATTATGCGTAGCCCGATGATTTCCGTCCTGACCGCGGCGTTGGTCGTGGCCGCAGGCCTGGTCGCCTGCGTCAACACCCAAGGCGGAGGGACCACGGCGGGGCACGGCGTCGATCCGGCCGATCTGGCGCAAAACGCGGGCAACTGGCCCACCTATGGCCGCGACTACAGCGAACAGCGTTTCAGCCCGCTGACGCAGATCAACGTGACCACCGTGAGCCAGCTCAGTCTTGCCTGGTTTGCGGATCTGGCCGAGCGGGGCGGTAGCTACGAGACGACGCCGGTGGTGGTCGACGGCCGCATCTTCGTGACCTCGCCCTGGAGCAAGGTCTACGCCTACGACGCGAAGACCGGGCAGCGGCTGTGGAAGTACGATCCGAAGGTTCCGGGCGAATACGCGGTGAAGCTCTGCTGCGGAATCGTCAACCGCGGCGTGGCAGTCTGGCAGGGCAAGGTCATCTGGGGAACGTTGGATGGGCGCCTGATTGCTGTCGATGCCCGGACCGGTGACAAGGTTTGGGAAATCCAGGCCACCGATCCGACCAAGTGGTTGTCGATCACCGGCGCGCCACGCATCGCGGACGGCCGCATCTTCATCGGCGAAGCCGGTTCGGAATTCGAGGAGCGCGGTTACCTGGCCTGCTACAGCGCCGATAACGGCAAGGAGCTGTGGCGCTGGTGGTCCGTGCCCGGCGATCCGTCGAAAGGATTCGAGCAGCCGGAACTCGCGATGGCAGCGAAGACCTGGGGTGGCCCATGGTGGAAGACCGGCGGCGGCGGCACTCCCTGGGATGGCATCACCTATGATCCGACCACCGGCTATGTGTACATCGGCACCGGCAATGGTGCGCCGTGGCCCGCCGAGGACCGCTCACCGGGCAGTGGCGACAACCTGTTCACTGCCTCGGTCGTCGCCATCGAGGCGAAGACCGGAAAGTACGTATGGCACTACCAGGAAACGCCGGCCGAAAGTTTTGACTTCGACAGCACCGCACAGCTGACGACGGCCGACCTCGTCATCAACGGTCAGAAGCGGCACGTGGTAATGCATGCCCCGAAGAACGGCATCTTCTACGTGCTCGATGCGAAGACCGGCAAATTCATCTCCGGTAAGCCGTTCGTACCGACCGTCAACTGGATGACCGGCTTCGACAAGGATGGTCGGCCGATCATGAATCCCGACGCCAACTACGCCAAGACCGGCAAAGGCTTCTACCTGGTCGGGTTCCAGTCGCATGTCTGGAACCCGATGTCCTTCAACCCGCAGACCGGATACGTCTATCTGCCGACCAATTACGGCAGCTATCCGTACGTTGCCGAGCTCGGCGCAAAGATGGGCAATCAGCTGCTCGGTATCAATATCCGCAAGCGGCCGCAGGGAACGGCGCCGACTCTCGAGGGTCCGCGTTCGTACCTGCAGGCCTGGGATCCGGTGAACCAGAAACAGGCATGGATCCAGACCGAAGGCACCAGCCGCGCCGGGACCATGACGACGGCCGGCAACCTGGTGTTCCAGGGCACCCCGCAACTCGCCTTCAACGCCTACCGGGCGGATACCGGCGCGAAAGTCTGGTCCGTCGACACCCAGGCCACGATCACCGGCGCACCGGCGAGCTACGCCATCGATGGCCAGCAGTATGTAGCCGTGGTAGCCGCGGGACAGGGCGGCTTCGGAGGGGGCGGCGGCTATTGGGCGCCGAACTACGCGCGGCTGCTCGTCTACAAGCTCGGCGGCATTGCCCAGCTGCCCCAGAAGGTGGCCTATACGCCGGCGCCTCTCAATCCGCCGCCGAACTTTGGTGATGCCGAACAACATGAGCTGGGCGAGCGGCAGTACACCGCGCATTGCGCCGGCTGCCACGGCAACAACGCCCCCGGGGGGCGCCAGGTCAGCAGCCTGTTCCCGGACCTGCGCTATGCCGGCGCGTTGTGGAGCCCCGAAGCGTTCAAGGCCATTGTCATAGACGGCGCGCTGCAGGAGAACGGCATGGTGTCCTTCGCCAAGGTCATCACGCCGCAGGACGCCGACGCGATCCGCTCCTACATGGTGGGCCTCTCGAACGATGCGAAGAATGCGCCGCCTCCGCCTGCGGGTGGCCCGGGCGGGCCGGGTGGTCCGCCGCCTGCCGCAACACCCGCGGCACCGCCGGCGCCGGCACTGCACCAGTAGGGTCTGTGCGGCCGCCAGTGCAACGCTGGCGGCCGTCGCGATTCTTCACGGTCGCAATCGCCGTCATTGCGCTGATCCTGCTGGGGGTCGCCTTTGATGTCCGCGCCGAGGACATCGCTGCCACGCGCATCACCACCAGCCGCCTGCAGGACAATCTCTATCTGCTGCAGGGGTACGGCGGTAACGTCCTGCTTGCGATCGGGCGCGATGGCGCGCTGCTCATCGATGACGAGTACGCAGTGCTCACCCCGAAGCTGGTCGCGGCTATCGCTGGCGTGACCTCGCAACCCGTCAGGTTCGTCATCAATACCCACTGGCACGATGATCACACCGGAGGCAACGTGTACTTCGGCGGCGCCGGGGCAACCATCATCGCCCAGGAAAACAGTCTCAAGCGCATGATGACCGACCAGGTGGTGTCGCTGTACGGACCACAGCGGGCCTATCCAATGATCGGCGTGCCAAAGATCGGCT
>Ga0302314_10007038_pt1 | contig 20288 bp, 14 predicted proteins | sample III_Palsa_N2_3_FD_200533 | JGI IMG/M metagenome (GOLD analysis project Ga0302314, IMG submission 200533) | Peat permafrost microbial communities from Stordalen Mire near Abisko, Sweden - III_Palsa_N2_3 | ecosystem: Environmental > Terrestrial > Soil > Palsa > Peat permafrost | place: Sweden... | reverse complement strand
CCGGCGGCGACCACCGTCTCGGTGGACAGCGCCAACTACAACTCCAACCCGGGCCAGGGCGAGGGCGAGGTCGAGCTCGACAGCGAGGTCGTCCGCGCCGTGGCGCCCCAGGCGACCCAGCTGGTCTACGAGGCCCCCAACTCGGACCAGGGCGAGATCGACATCGCCAACGCGATCGTCTCCGCCGACAAGGTCTCGGCCATCTCCATCTCCTGGGGCTCCTGCGAGCAGGACACCACCCCCTCGGTGATGACCGCGGTCAACAACACCTTCGAGCAGGCCGTGGCCGAGGGCATCAGCATCTACAGCGCGGCCGGCGACGACGGCTCGCGCGACTGCACCGGCAGCACCAGCGGCTCCGGCGTCCTGGCCGTCGACTTCCCCGGCACCAGCGTCTACGGCACCAGCGTCGGCGGCACCACGCTGACCATGGGCAGCGGCGGCGCCTACTCCTCCGAGAGCGCCTGGGACACCAGCGGCGGCGGCGTGTCCACGCTGTACAGCCGTCCCAGCTGGCAGCCCGGCAGCGGCACCATGCGCACCGTGCCGGACGTCGCCTCCAACGCCGACCCGAACAGCGGCTACGCCATCTACACCGGCGGGTCCTGGCAGCAGATCGGCGGCACCAGCGCCGCCGCCCCGCTGTGGGCCGGCTTCACCACCCTGTACAACCAGAAGGCCGCCGCCGCCAGCAAGGCCAACCTCGGCTTCGCCAACCCGGCGATCTACGGCATCGGCGAGGGCAGCGGCTACGGCGCGGCCCTGCACGACGTCACCACCGGCAGCAACCAGGACTACAACGCCGGGGTCGGCTACGACGAGGTCACCGGCTGGGGCAGCCCCATCGCCGACGGCCTGATGACGGCCCTGCTGGGCACCGGCGGCTCGACCGGCAGCACCGACACGGTCACCGTCACCAACCCGGGCAGCAAGTCCGGCACGGTCGGCACCGCGGCCTCCCTGCAGATAGCGGCGAGCGACTCGGCCTCCGGCCAGACCCTCAGCTACAGCGCCACCGGCCTGCCCGCCGGCCTGGCCGTCAACTCCGCCACCGGCGCCATCACCGGTACCCCGACCACGGCCGGCACCTTCTCGGTGACCGTCACCGCGACCGACACCACCGGCGCCACCGGCACCGCGTCCTTCACCTGGACCGTGGCCGCGGCCAGCTCCTGCACCGCCGCCCAACTGCTCGGCAACCCGGGCTTCGAGACCGGCACCGCCTCCCCCTGGACCGCCACCTCGGGTGTCGTCAACAACGACACCAGCGACGAGCCGGCCCACTCGGGCAGCTGGGACGCCTGGCTCGACGGCTACGGCGCCGCCCACACCGACACCCTGACCCAGGCGGTCACCGTGCCGGCCGGCTGCCCCGCGACGTTCACCTTCTGGCTGCACGTCGACACCGACAAGACCTCCACCACCGCGCAGGACAAGCTCACCGTCAAGGCGAACTCGACCACCCTCGCGACCTACTCCAACCTCAACGCCGGCAACGGCTACGTCCAGGAGAGCTTCAACCTGAGCTCCTTCGCCGGTCAGAAGGTCACCCTGACCTTCTCCGGCGTCGAGGTCAGCGGTGCGCAGACCAGCTTCGTCATCGACGACACGGCGCTGAACACCTGACGCTTCCCGTCGCGGCAAGGACCGCACCGAGCCCCCGGCGCCAGCAGGCGCCGGGGGCTCGGCCGTTCCCGCCGGTCCGGGCCCGGCCCGGGACCGTCGGTCAGCGGAGCAGCTTCCAGCGCGCCTGTTGGGACTCGGTCTGATCGGCGGCGGACGGATCCGGGGGATTGTGCAGATGTCGGACCAGCTGGGCCAGTTCCTCCACCGGCCGGTACGCGGCGGCGGCGTGGAGGGTGGTCGCGGCCTGCGGGGCGCACAGCCTGGGGACGAGCGCGGCGACGTCGCCGACCGGGCGCAGGGTCGCGGCGGTCATCAGCAACTGCTGGACGTGGGCGGACTGCTCCTCCTCGGTCAGGAAGGTCAGCAGCTCCAGCAGGTCGTCGATCGGGCGCTGGAGGGCGATGGCGCGGAGCAGCGGACCGGCCCCCGGCTGCGGAGCGCCCTCCGCCCCCTGGGCCCCCGGGGCGCTCTGGACGTTCCGGACGGTCCGGACGTCGCGGTCGGCGGCGGGCGGGGGGACTTCGGCTGAGGAAATGGCGCGGGCCATCGGGTGCCTCCTGTTTCGGCATATGCCTTCGGCAAGTGAGGAGGCCGTTCTGCCCGGCCTCCACTCACCAGCCTGCGAGCCGCGCCCGGCAGCGCCACCGGCGTAGCGCATTCGGGCGACATCGGCGCAACACTGGTCCCGTGAGTCACACAGGTACCAGCAGCCCTCGGGCGGAAGGGACTTGTGCAGGCGCCTGCCGCGGCCCTCGGCGACCGGCCCGAGGACCCGCGCCCGAGGACCCGCGCCCGTGGCCCGCGACCGAGGACCCGCGCCCGTGGTCACAGTCCGCGCAGGGCGCCGCCGTCCACCGGGACCATCACGCCGGTGAGGTAGGAGGCGGCCGGGGAGAGCAGGAAGGCGGCGACCCGGCCGAACTCCTCCGGGCGGCCGTAGCGGCGCAGCGGGATCGCCTGCTCGTTGCGGGCGCGGGCCGCCCCGCCGTCGCTGCCCAGCGCGTCCAGCTCCTGGACCCGTTCGGTGTCGATCTGCGCGGGCAGCAGGCCGATCACGCGGATGCCCCGGGGGCCGAGCTCGTCGGCGAGGGCCTTGGCGGCCATGGCGAGTCCGGGGCGCAGTCCGTTGGAGATGCCCAGGGCGGCGATCGGCTGGCGGACGGTGCCGGAGAGCACGAAGCCGATGGCCCCGCCCTCGCCGAGGGCGGCGGCGGTGGTCCGGGCGAGCCGCAGCGCGCCGAGGAAGACGCTCTCGAAGGCGTCGCGCCACTGGTCGTCGGTGACGGTGCCGACCGTTCCGGCCGGCGGTCCGCCGACGCTGATCAGGATGCCGTCGAGCCGGCCGAAGTGCTGCCGGGCCGCGTCGACCAGCCGCTGGGCGGTGTCGGGGTCGGCGTTGTCGGCGGCGACTCCGTGGGCGGACCGGGGACCGCCCAGCTCGCCCACTGCCCGGTCGACCGCCTCCTGGGTGCGGGCGCTGACCACGACCCTGGCGCCCTCGGCGGTCAACTGCTGTGCGGTGGCGAAGCCCAGGCCGCGGCTGGCGGCGGTGACGATGTACACCCGCTCATCGAGTCCAAGATTCATGGACCCATTGTGCGCATGCGTCCCCGCCGGTCAGCGGTAGGCCGGGGCGGGTCAGTGCTGCCAGGCCCGGATCCAGTCGACCTTCATCGTCGCCGAGGTCACCCCGGCGGGCGGGGTGCGGGGGTAGCCGACGGCCAGGTTGAGCAGGATCTCCATGGGCACCTTCGGGATGCGGGCGGTGTCCGTCACCTGGTAGCGCTCGACCCCGTCGATGTACCAGGTGACCGAGTGCGGCTCCCAGTCCACCGCGAAGACGTGGTAGCCGGTGGTGTAGTCCACCGGTCCGTAGCGTCCGGCGGAGTGGACGTCCGCGCCGCCGGCGCCGGCCCAGTGCAGGGTCATCTGGATGGTGTCGGCGGAGCCGATGCCCTCCATGATGTCCAGCTCCGGCGGCGTGCTCCGGCTGCCGGACGGCATCAGCCAGAAGCCGGGGAACATGCCCGACTGGGACGGCAGTTGGATGGCGGCGGCGATGTAGCCGTAGGTGAGGGTGAAGCGCGGCTGCCCGTCCCAGTAGCTGCGGCCGGTGGAGACCATGCCGGAGGTCCACGAGTGCAGCTCCTGGTCGCTGCCCCAGGTGGGGGTCTTCCGGGCGGACAGCAGCAGCGCGCCGCCGGACTCCGACACCTGCTGCGGCTGGTACCACTCCAGTTCGTGCTGGCCGGCGTTGGTGCAGCCGTCGTCGTTCCAGTCGTAACAGGTCACCCAGGAGTCCTGGTTCAGCTGGTCGCCGGCGAAGTCGTCGGCGAAGACCTGGTGCCAGGGCCCGGCCGTGGTCGGGCCCTGGCGCAGCACGGCGGGGGACAGCGGGGTGGGGGAGGGGGCGGCGCTCGGCGGCGCGGAGGAGGAGACGGCGGGCTTGGCCGCGGGTGTCGGCGTGCCGCTCGGGAAGCCGGGGGCGACGTCGGTGCCGGTGGTCAGGCTGCTGCAGGCGGTGGTCACCAGGAGCAGAGCGGCGGCCACCGCCACGCGTGGACGAATTCCGGACACCGGCGGTCCCCCTGACCCCTGTTCGAACGGCTGGCCCACTATGGGTCTGCCCTAGCATGTCCCGCATACGCCCCAGGGACAACAGTCGAACATCAGGGTTCCGAGCGGCCGCGGAAGGGCTGTCAGACGACGGCGGCGAGCAGCGGGACGATCCGGGCGATGCCGTAGGGCAGGCTGAGCACGGTGGACGCCGAGATCGCCATGAAGGCGTCGACGTCCTCGACGAAGACGTAGCGCCCCTGCTTCACCACGTCGAGGCTCTGCAGCACCTTGTCCTTGGCGAAGGCGGCCTTCGACCCGGCCGTGCCGTAGCCGCCCACCAACATCACGTCCGCCTCCAGCAGTGCGGCGTTCTCCGGGCTGACCTCGGCGTAGAACTGACTGCCCGCCGCCTTGTCCACGGCGGGGGAGACGCGCAGCCCGAGGGAGGAGAGGAACCGGCCCCGGGTGTCCTCGCTCGCATAGGCGTTGTGGTTCCCCGGGCCCATGTAGGTCATCGCGGTGACGGTCTTGCCCGCGAAGCCGGGGTGGGCCTTGCGGGCGGCGGCGAAGGAGGCGTTCACCCCGTCGACGAGCTTCTGCATCTGCGGCTTGCGGCCCATCGCCTCGGCGATCATCAGCGAGGCGACGTCCCAGGGGGTGCCGTAGTCGACGTAGCCCTTGCCCTGGGCCACGGTCGGCGCGATCCGGCTGAGCTTGCCGTAGTCGCTCTGGGTGATCCCGCTGTCGGTCTCCAGGACCAGGTCGGGCGCCAGTGCGGCGATCTTCTCGAAGGGGACGGAGTCGTCGGCCCAGATCTCCGGGTGCTGACCCTGGAGCGCCGACAGGGCCCACGGACCCACGCCCTGCTTCCACTCGGGGATCCACTGCCGCAGCCCCAGCGGGACCACGCCGAGGGCGAGGACGGCGTCGTGGTCGTTGTAGCCGTCCGAGACGATCCGGCCGGGCGCCCTGGTGACCGTGGTGGAGCCGTACTTGTGGGCGACGGTGGCCGGGAGGGCCCCGGCCGCCGGGGCGGCGCCGGACGGACTCCCGCCGCCGGCCGTGCCGTTGCCGGTGCTGCCGGTGCCGCCGCTGCCGCAGGCGGTGAGTCCGGCGGCGGCGGCGAGGCCGGCCCCGCCGAGCAGCAGGGAACGGCGCGAGGGGACGAACATGGGGACCTCCGGCGGGAACTGGCGGACTGCCAGGGAGCGCTCCGACGCGGCGCTCTTACCTGGCAGGGTACTTAGGTAAGGCTATCCTAACTACCTTGCGCAGCTCCAGTCACACCGGTACTGACCTGCGCTGCCGTGCGGCCGGGACCACCAGCGGGGTGCCGCTCTCCGGGTCCTCGATCACCCGGCAGCGCAGCCCGAAGACCTGCTCGACCAGGTCCGCCGTCACGATCCGGGCCGGTTCGCCGGCCGCCACCACCCGGCCGTCGCGCATGGCGATCAGATGGGTCGCGTACCGGGCCGCCTGGTTGAGGTCGTGCAGCACGGCGACCAGGGTGCGCCCGCCGGTCTCGTGCAACCGGGCGCAGAGGTCCAGCAGTTCGACCTGGTGGGCCAGGTCCAGATAGGTGGTCGGCTCGTCGAGCAGCAGCAGCGGGGTCTCCTGGGCCAGGCACATCGCCAGCCGGACCCGCTGCCGCTGACCGCCCGACAGCTCGTCCACCGGCCGGCCGGCCAGCTCCTGGACGCCGGTCGCCGCCATGGACTCGGCGACCACCTCCTCGTCGCGCGGCGACCACTGCCGGAACAGGCCCTGGTGCGGGTAGCGGCCCCGGGCGACCAGCTCGGCGACGGTGATCCCGTCCGGCGCGGTCGAGCTCTGCGCCAGCAGGCCCAGCTCCCGGGCGACCTGGCGGGCCGGCAGCCCGGTGATCGCCCGGCCGTCCAGCCGGACCGATCCCTGAGTCGGCTTCAGCATCCGCGCCAGGGCGCGCAGCAGGGTGGACTTGCCGCAGGCGTTGGGGCCGATGATCACGGTGAAGGAGTTGTCCGGGACGGTGACGCTCAGGCCCTCGGCGACCTGGCGCCCCCGGTAGCCGAGGGTGACGTCGTGCGCGGCCAGCCGGGTCGCGGGCCGCGGGAGCGGGACGGAGGGCATGGGTCTCCTCGATGTAGGTGTAGGTGCGGGTGCGGGGATCCGGGCAGGGGTCAGCGGTGACGGCGGGCGAACAGCGAGACCGCCAGGTAGAGCCCGCCGAGCACCGAGGCCACCACGCCGACCGGCAGCGCGGCGTTCGGCACCACCCGCTGTGCCAGCCAGTCGGCGGAGACGGTGAGCAGCGCCCCGGCCCCGGCCGCCGCGCAGAGGTTGGCCCCGGGGCGGCGGGTCAGCCGCCGGGCCAGGTGCGGGGCGGCCAGGGCCACGAAGGGGACGGGCCCGGCCGCGGCCACCGCCAGCGCGGTCAGCCCCGTGCCGGCCAGCAGCAGCACCAGCCGGGTGGCGGGGACCGGGACGCCGAGCGCGGCGGCGGCGTCGTCACCCAGTTCCAGTGCGGCCAGCCGCCGACCGTGGCCCAGCACCACCGGTCCGAGCAGCAGCAGGCCGGCCCCGGCCACGGCCGCGTCGCTCCAGCCCCGTCCCGACAGATTGCCGACCAGCCAACTGAGCGCGTCCGTCGCCTGGTTCACGCCGGAGCGGCTGAGCAGCCAGGTGTTGACGGCGGCCAGCGCCGCCGACACCCCGATGCCGACCAGCACCAGCCGCAGCCCGGACACCCCCTGGCGCCAGGCCAGCAGGTAGACCGCCAGTGCGGTGCCGAGGCCGCCGAGGACCGCGCCCACCGCGGTCGCGCCGGTGCCGCCGCCGAGCAGCAGGATCACCACCAGCGCGCCGGTCGCCGCGCCGTCGCCGAGGCCGATCACGTCCGGGCTGCCGAGCGGGTTGCGGGTCAGCGCCTGGAACACCGCGCCGCTGAGGCCGAGCGCGGCGCCCGCCGCCAGCCCGTCGGCGGCCCGGGGCAGCCGCAGTCCGTTGACGATGAAGTCCGCGCCGGCCGGTCCGTGCCCGGCCAGGGTGCGCAGCACGGCGAGCGGGGAGAGCGGGTAGGGGCCGGTGCCGAGGGCGACCACGCCCATGGCGGCCGCGGCCAGCAGCAGGCCGGCCACGGCCCAGCAGGCGCGCGGCGAGAAGCGGACGCTGAGGCCGCCGCCCCGTACGACGGCGCCCCGTACGACCGGGCCCCGCGCGCGCTGTGCGGTCGCGCCCCGTGCGGTCGCGCGGTCCGGGGTTCCGGCGCTCACAGTCCGGCCACCCGTCCCCGGCGACCGCGGACCAGGGCCACGAACACCGGGGCGCCGACGATCGCGGTCATCACCCCGGCCGGGACCTCGCCGGGCTCGGCCAGCACCCGGCCGGCGATGTCCGCCGCCAGCAGCAGCGCCGGGGCCAGCAGCAGTGCATGGGGCAGCATCCGGCGCAGGTCGGGGCCGGTCCGGGAGCGGACCAGGTGCGGGACCATCAGCCCGACGAAGGCGATCGGTCCGCAGAGCGCGGTCGCCGCCCCGCAGAGCAGGGTGATCGCCAGCACGCCGGCCACCCGGGCCCGGACCACCCCGACGCCGACCGCCCGCGCGGCGTCCTCGCCCAGCGCCAGCGCGTTCAGCGGACGGGCCGCCAGCACGCAGAGCAGGGCCCCGGCCAGCAGCAGCGGCAGGCAGGCGAGCAGGTTGCCGGTGGTGCTGCCGGCCAGCGAGCCGACCGACCACATCCGCAGCTGGTCCAGGGCCTGCTGGTCCAGCAGCTCCACCCCGCCGATGTAGCCGACCAGGGCGGCGTTGACCGCCGTCCCGGCCAGTGCCAGCCGCACCGGCGAGACCGCGCCGAGCCCGCCGAGGGCGCACACCAGGACGGTGGCGACGCCCGCACCGGCCAGCGCGAACCAGACGTAGCCGGTGGTCGTGCCGACGCCCAGGAAGGCGATGGCGGTGACCACGGCGGCCGAGGCCCCGGCATTGACGCCGAGCAGCCCGGGGTCGGCCAGCGGGTTGCGGGTCATCGACTGCATCAGCGTCCCGGCCAGGCCGAGGGCGGCGCCGACGGCGAGGGCGGTGAGGGTGCGCGGTACCCGGAGGCCGCGGACGATGACGTCGTTCTCGGTGCCGGTGGGGTGGAACAGCCCGTGCCAGACCTGGTTCGGCGGGATCGCCTTGGCCCCGATGGCCAGGCTGGCCAGGCAGAGCAGCAGCAGGACGCCGACCGCGAGCAGCAGCGGTCCCGGGCGTGGCCGGAGCAGCGGCCGGGGACGGAGCAGGGAGGTTGACGGCTCCTCAGCCGGAGGGGCCGCCGCCAGTGACTGTGTCATAGTAAGGGCAGCCTAACCTAAGCAATAATGACCTTGGAGGCCCCCGTGCCGGTCGCCGGAAACTTCCGACTCTTCGCCGTCCACGTCGCCAGGACCGAACTGCTCACCCCGGGCATGCTGCGGGTCGCCCTCGCCGGCGAGGCGCTGGACGGCTTCGTCAACGGCGGCTGCGACCAGCGGATCAAGCTGCTGCTCCCGCTCCCGGGACAGGAGGAGCCGGTGCTCCCGGAGTCCGGGGTGGACGACGGGGGCTGGTACGCCGCCTGGCAGCGGCTGCCCGACCGCTGGCGGCCCGTCATGCGCACCTACACCGTGCGCGCGCAGCGGCGCGAGGCCCGGGAGATCGACGTGGACGTGGCGCTGCACCTCGCTCCCGGCGGCGGGGCACTCAGGAAGGGGCCGGCCTCTCGCTGGGCCCGGGGAGCGCGTCCGGGCGACCGGATCGGCGTCGTCGGACCGGCCGTGCCGAACGCCGGCGGTGTGGAGTTCCGGCTCCCGGACGGGGCCGGCCACCTGCTGCTGGCCGGGGACGAGACCGCGCTGCCCGCGGTCGGCTGCATCCTGGAGTCACTGCCGGCCGGGCTCCCGGTCCAGGTCCATCTGCAGGTGGCCGACCCGGCGGACCGGCAGTCGCTGCCGACGGCCGCCGACGCCACCGTCCACTGGCTGCACCGGGGCGGTCCGGAGCTGGTGGAGTCGGTTGCCGCGGCGGCGCTCCCGGCCGGTCGCGGCTACGCCTGGATCGCCGGCGAGGCCGCCCAGGTCCGCGCGCTGCGCAGGCACCTGGTGGGGGAGCGCGGAATGGCGCGCGAGGACGTGGAGTTCATGGGCTACTGGCGCCGGGGCCGCTCCGAGAGCGACCCGGCGGCCGAGTCGGAAGAGGTCGGGCCCGGGCAGCGGGTGGGCGCATGACGAAGCGCCCGCGCCCTCGTGGGGTGGGCGCGGGCGCGGTCCGGGGCGGACCTGCGGGCGAGGGGCCTACAGGCCGAGCGACTTCGCGATGACGGTCTTCATGACCTCGCTGGTGCCGCCGTAGATCCGGAAGACCCGGTTGTCGGTGTAGAGGCGGGCGATCGGGTACTCCAGGATGTAGCCGTAACCGCCGTGCAGCTGCAGGCACTTGTCCACGACCCGGGAGCAGACCTCGGTGGTGAACAGCTTGGCCTTGGCCACGTCGGCCGCGTTCAGGTCACCGGTCTCGAAGGCCTCCAGCGCCCGGTCGACCACGGCCTCGGCGGCGTCCACCTCGGCCTCGCAGGCGGCCAGTTCGAACTTGGTGTTCTGGAACGAGGCGACCGACTGGCCGAAGACCTTGCGGTCCTTGGTGTAGGCGACGGCCAGGTCCACGGCGGCGCGGGCGGCGGCGTAGGCGCCGACGGCGATGGCCAGCCGCTCCTGCACCAGGTTGTGGGCGAGGTAGAAGAAGCCCTTGCCCTCCTCGCCGAGGAGGTCGCCGACCGGCACCTTGACGTCCACGAAGGACAGCTCGGCGGTGTCGGAGGTGCGCAGGCCGATCTTCTCCAGCTTGCGGCCGACCGTGTAGCCCTCGGAGCCGGTGTCCACGCAGAGGATGGACAGGCCGGCCCGGCGGTTCTCCGGGGTCGCCGGAGAGGTGCGGCAGACCACCAGCATCAGGTCGGCCTGGACGCCGCCGGTGATGAAGGTCTTGGCGCCGTTGAGGACGTAGTGGGTGCCGTCCTCGGAGAGCTTGGCGTTGGTGGTCATGCCGGCCAGGTCGGATCCGGTGCCCGGCTCGGTCATGGCGATGGCGGTCATCATCTCGCCGGAGACGAACTTGGGCAGCCAGCGCTGCTTCTGCTCCTCGTTGGCGTACTCCATGATGTACGGCAGGCAGAGACCGGTGTGCACCCCGGAACCGCCGAAGCTGACGCCCGCGCGGGCGCACTCCTCGGTGACGATCGCCTGGTACTTGAAGCCGTGCATCCCGGCGCCGCCGAACTCCTCCGGCACCTCGATGCCGAAGACGCCGAGCTCGCCGAGCTTCAGGTAGAAGTCCTTGGGGGCGTGGCCGTCCTGCTCCCACTCGGGGTAGACCGGCACGACCTCCTTGGCGATGAAGTCGCGGATGGTCTCCCGGAACGCCTCGTGGTCCTCGGTGTATACGGTGCGGCGCACGATGGCGCTCCTTTCGTGGCTGACCTGCCGAACGAACGTTAAGTTAATCGTCAGTAGCCTTCTTGTCCAGGCCACCCGGCTGTGACATCCGACGATGCCCTGCCGCGCGCCCGCCCGCGACCGGTCGCCCGGCCGTCGCGGCCTGCCGCGACGCGACGAGGCCGCCGCGTCCAGGGACGCGGCGGCCTCGGGCCGGGGGTGCTCACCCGGTGGTCACTGGGTGTAGAAGCCCTCCAGGTCGGCGACCACCTGCGCGCTGCCACCGGAGTTGGTGAACTGCACCTGCCCGTTCACCACCGGGACCACGACCAGGTTGGAGATGGTCTCGCCCGCCGCGTAGTGGAGCGTCGGCATGGTCGGCTGGGTGCTGCCGGCCGGGCCGACCGTCAGCTCGGCGGCGGCCGTCGGGGTGGTGACGGTGACGTTCAGCAGTACCGAGGTCGCCTTCAGCGGCACCCCGTCGCCGGGCACCCCGGCCACCGGGAGCACCACGCTCGCGCCGGGGCCGACCGGGCCCTTGCGCACGCCGGTTCCGTAGCGGGTGTCCATCAGCCGCAGCGGGTCGGCGCTGTGGAAGGCCGACCCGCCCCCGCTCGCGGTGAAGTAGCCGGTGACGTCGGCGGTCAGGTCGACCGTGCCGGCGCTGCTGCGGAGGTCCACCGCGCCGTCGCCGCCCACCGGCACGGTCACCAGGCCGGAGACGGTGGAGGACTTGGCGTAGCTCAGGCTCGACACCGCGGGGACGCCGGCCAGGCCGCTCGGGTAGGCGGTGAGGTGGCCCGCCGCCGTGGCGTCGGTCGCGGTGACGTTCAGCACCACCGCGGTCACCCCGGCGGCCGGGACCCCGGAGCCGGGCGCGCCGGCGACCTTCAGGGCGATGCTGCTGCCCGCTCCGACCGGGGCCTTGGCCGCGCCCAGGCCGGTGGTGGTGTCCAGGATCCGCGTCGGTCCGACGCCCACCAGCCGCGAACCGCTGGGGTCGTTGGTGTAGTAGCCGGTGACGTCGGCGGCCAGGTCGACGGTGCCGGCGTTGTCGTACAGGTCGACCTTGCCGTTCGCGACCTGGGCGATCACCTGGTTCGATATCGACTCGCCCACGCCGAAGTTCACGTTGGACAGGGCGGACCTGGGCTGGCCGTCCGGGTACACCGAGACGTAGCCGGTGCCGGTCGGGTCGGTCACGGTGACGGTGAGGACGACCGCGGTCACCCCGAAGGCCGGGAGCCCGGGCGCGCCCTGGACCTGCAGGGCGATGCTGTGGCCCGCCGCCACCTTGGCCTGCGGCGCGCCCAGGCCGGTGGTGGTGTCCAGGACCGGTGTCGGCGCGACCGGCGTGAAGGTGCCGACCGGCGGCGTGGCCGCCGTTATCACCTGCACGTCCGAGGCCTTCACGAAGGCCAGCCGGTGGTTGTAGCGGATCGGGTAGTACATGGTGTCGCCGATGACCATGAAGCAGTCGCTCGGGGTGGCGCAGTCGGTGTCCTTCGGATCGACGTCCGAGTTGCTGTAGTAGTCGCCCGCGACCTCGGGCGTGGCCGTGTAGGCCTGGCCCGCCTTGATCGAGTACTGGCTGAGCGGAGCGATCGCCAGCGAGTCGGCGGCCTGCACGGCCGGGGTCTGCAGGGCCGCCGGGTAGGCGCTGAGCTCGGGGTAGGCCCGGCCGTACACCGGGATGCCGGTCCGGCCGACCGCCGGGGTGACCACCAGGGTGTCCGAAGGGGCGTTGTTGGCATAGGCGTTGATGCCGCCGGGGTTGTAGAACCAGCCGATCGACCCGCCGTAGTAGATCCCGGTCCAGTTCCCGGAGAGCTGGGCGACGACGAAGGTCTGCCCGTACACCGCCTTGTCGCTGACGTCGGCGCTGTCGGTGGTGGCCGGGGTCATCCCGGCGCCGGACAGCTCCGGGTCCGACAGCAGCGGCGAGCCGGCCGCGGGCTGGGTGTGCAGGTAGACGAAGTTCGTCGGCTGCGGCACACAGGCGGTCGCCTTCCCGGCCGGGTCGACGCAGTCGGTCACCGTCGGCTCGTTGCCGCTGCCGTAGGAGGGGGCGATGGTCACCGTGCCGCCCACCACGGCCTGGCCGTTGCCGCTCAGCGGGGCGCCGACCAGGGCCAGCAGGTGGCCCCAGTTCCAGTAGACGCCCGGGTCGTACTGCTGCGAGCCGACGAAGGCGTCCAGCGCGTACGGCGCGTCGTCGTGGCCGATGACGTGGTCCCGGTCCAGCGGGATGCTGAAGCGGCCGGCCAGGTACTGCACCAGGGCGGCGGTGGTCTCGTACTCCTGCTCGGTGTACCAGCTGCCGCGCGCGAAGCCGACGTTGTCGATGCCCACCGAGTGCATGTTGACGGTCTTGTTGGCGGCGTCGAAGGCGATGTCCCCGGTCGGGACCAGCTGGGTGACCGAGCCGTCGGAACCGATGACGTAGTGCGCGCTGGCGGCCATGCCGGCCGGGGACGCGAACCCGTCGACCGCCGAGTCCGTCGAGGCGCCCTCGGTGTCGTCGATCACGATCTGCCGGATGGTGTCGCCGTCCGCGGGGCGGTCGGCGACGTCGTACTTGTCGCCGGCCGCGGCGGTGAAGGTGCAGGAGAGACCGGCGGGGCACTCGGGGGCCGGGCCCGAGCCGGTCGGGACCGCCGCCGAGCGGAGGTCCAGCGCGGGCAGCCGGTCGGTCTGCGGCTGTATGGACGGGCTCGCGGGCAGCGTGACGACCTGGCCGTCGGTCGTGGTGAGCGAGGCCCCGGAGCTGATCGTGGCGTAGACCCGGTCGGCGAACTGCGCCGCCGTGGTCCGGTCCGCGGCCTGGTCGTACTCGGCGACGGCCGGGTACCAGGCGCCGGCGTCGGCGGGCAGCGAGCCGTCCAGCTTCCGCTCGTAGGAGGCGAGCAGCGCCGCACCGCCGCGCACGCTCTGCTTCATGCTGATCCGGAGCTGGACGTCGGGCTCCTTGATGAGCGCCGCCGCCGCGTCCAGGGTGTGCAGCGCGGGTGCGTTCATGTCGACCGTGTCGATGGTCGCCAACTCCGCGGCCGAGGGAGCCGGGTGCTGCCTGCCGTCGCCGGCCGCGTTCAGGTCGCCCAGCTTGTCGGCGGCGCTGAGCCGGGCCACGTTCGAGGAGTCGACCTCGGTCAGGCCCATGACGTTGTAGTTGCCGGTGCTGCTGGGCTGTCCGTCGTGCGACTCCCAGAGGGTCTCCTGGTAGGAGACGGCGAGCAGCACGCTCACCGGCACGTGGAACTCGGCTGCGGCAGAGGCGAAGTCACTCTGCAGGCCGAAAGGCGTGGCGCTGCTGTCCGCGACGGGCTCGGTCCGGGTCTCGGTACCCGGGGCGGCCTCCGCCACGGCGCCGACCACCAGCGCGCCGACCACCAGCGTCGCCGCCGCCCCCGCCCAGATCCTCGATCTCCTGCGCCCATGTCGTGCTGCCAACGTGGTGCCCCTGCCCCTGCTTCGTGAGCCGGTCGGCCGGGGGAACCCCTCCCCCCGCCAGTTCCCGGGCTTCCGGAAATGCCTGGTGAGTGTGCGTGCCGCCCGTGGTCGCGCCCGGGCGCGAACGGCCCCGGCCCCCGCTGCTGCCGACGTCGTTCGAACAGATGTCAAATAGGAGGAAAGGCTAGCAGTGGAGGGGCGGACGACGGCCAGTGGGACGCCTGTCCGTCGGGCGTTCGTGCGACGATGGTTCCATGGCCGACGCGAACCCCACGCCCTCGATCAACACCCCTGCGAGCGCTCCGGCGAACACCCCGGCGGACGCCGCGCCCAAGGCCGTCGCCGCCCGGCGCCGCGGCGCTCCGCCGGAGGAGTTCCCCGCCCCGACCGGGCCGCAGCAGGTGATCGAGTTCGGCGACTACCGGGCGGTGCTCACCGGGGTCGGCGCGGGTCTGCGCGCGCTCAGCCACCGCGGGCGCCCACTGGTCGTCAAGTACCCGGGGGAGCAGCCGCCCCCCGGCGCGGCCGGGCAGTTGCTGATCCCCTGGCCGAACCGGGTCCGCGACGGCCGCTACCACTTCGACGGCCAGGACCAGCAGCTCGACATCAGTGAGCCGCCCACCCACAACGCCAGCCACGGCTTCGTCCGCTGGCTGCCCTGGCGGGTCGTGGCCGAGGACGCCGCGTCGGTCCGCTTCGGACTGCGGCTCTACCCGATGCACGGCTACCCGCACATCCTGGACCTGACGGCCGGTTACCGGCTGGACGAGTCCGGGCTGACCGCCGAGGTCACCGCCCGCAACGTGGGACCGACCGCCGCCCCGTACGGCATCGGCGCCCACCCCTATCTGACGCTCGGCATGGGCGCCGGCAGCCTGGACGAGACGGTGCTGGAACTGCCCGCCGACACCTGGATCCCGGTGGACGAGCGGCTGATCCCGACCGGCCGGGAGTCGGTCGAGGGCACCGGCTACGACTTCCGCAAGCCCCGGCAGGTCGGCGACACCCGGCTGGACACCGCCTACACCGACCTGGCCCGGGACGGCGACGGCCGCGCCCGGGTCCGGCTGAGCAGCGCCGACGGCACCCGCGGGGTGGAGCTGTGGGTCGGCGAGGAGATCGGCTGGCTGCAGCTCTACTCGGCCGACGGCCTGCCCGGCGGCTACCGGCGCGCGGGGGTGGCGGTGGAGCCGATGAGCTGCCCGCCGAACGCCTTCGCCACGGGTGAGGACGTGCTCCGGCTGGAGCCCGGGCAGCGGGTCGTGCACCGCTGGGGGATCAAGGCGCTGTAGTCCCGTCCGGGATTGCGGGTGCCGCCACGCCCCGGCACGCTCTAGGGTTTGGTGTGAGGGGGTGCAAGAAGATGAGTCAGGCATGGCGGGGCACCGGACCGCAGTCGGCCGAGGAGATGATCGCCGAAGCACGCAAGGCGTTCTTCGTGATGTTCGGGTTCATGGTGCTGATCTGGGCCGTCCAGATCGTCAACTGGGCCGGGCACTACCGGCTCGACACGGACTACGGACTGATCCCGGAACGGGTCGACCGGCTGCCCGACGTCTTCTCCGCGCCGTTCCTCCACTTCAGCTGGCAGCACATCGAGGGCAACTCCGGACCGCTGTTCGTCTTCGGCTTCCTGGCCGCCTACCGGGGCGTGGTCCGGTTCCTCTGGCTCACCCTGCTGGTCGCGGTCACCAGCGGGCTCGCGGTCTGGTTCTTCCAGGACCCGAACACCCTGGGCGTCGGGGCCAGCGGCCTCATCTTTGGCTACTTCGGCTACGTCGTACTGCGCGGGATCTTCGACCGGCACCTGATCGACACCCTGATCGGGTTGGTGATGGCGGCCTCCTTCGCCTATCTGGTGACCATCGCGCTGCCCGGCACGCCGGGCGTGAGCTGGCTGGCGCACCTGGGCGGACTGGTCGGCGGAATCGCCGGAGCCTGGCTGCTGCGGGACCGCCGGACCCCGGCCGGGATCCCCGGACCGGCCCCCGCCGCCGTCGACCCGGCGGGTGGCCCGAGCACCGGGACGGTCGCCCTGCCGGGCCCGGCCGGCGGCGAACGGCAGGACCTCCACAAGGAGCTGGGAGACCTCGGTCTGCTCTGAGGAGCGCTATGAGGTCTGTCACCTTTCCGGGTTGTCGGCATGGTCCTTGTCAAGATGAGGTAGGGCGGCCTTACCGGTTCGATACTGAATCCACAGGGACACCACAGAACAGCCTCAGTGCTTTTTCATGTTCTCTGGGCACCGTACGACCATGACTTCGACGCCCCCTGCTTCCGACGCGGCCACCACCGACCTGCGCCGTCCCGACGGCTCACCGGTGCGCGTGCTGGTCGTCGACGACGAGGCCCCGCTCGCCGATCTGCTCTCGATGGCCCTCCGCTACGAGGGCTGGAAGACCGCCACCGCCGGTGACGGTGCCACGGCCCTGCGCGCGGCCCGGGAGTTCCGACCCGACGCCGTCATCCTCGACGTCATGCTGCCCGACCTCAGCGGCCTCGAAGTGATGCGCCGGATGCGGGCCGACCAGCACGACGTGCCCGTCCTGTTCCTCACCGCCAAGGACGCCGTCGAGGACCGCATCGCCGGCCTCACCGCCGGCGGCGACGACTACGTGACCAAGCCGTTCAGCCTGGAGGAGGTCGTCGCCCGGCTGCGCGGCCTGCTGCGCCGCTCCGGCGCCGCCGCCGCGCGGGCCGAGTCGGTGCTGTCGGTCGGCGACCTGGTCCTGGACGAGGACAGCCACGAGGTCTTCCGCGGCGGCGACCCGATCCGGCTCACCGCCACCGAGTTCGAGCTGCTGCGCTTCCTGATGCGCAACCCGCGCCGGGTGCTCAGCAAGCCGCAGATCCTGGACCGGGTCTGGTCCTACGACTTCGGCGGCCAGGGCAATGTGGTCGAGCTCTACATCTCGTACCTGCGGCGCAAGATCGACGCCGGCCGGGTGCCGATGATCCACACCATGCGCGGCGCCGGCTACGTACTGAAGCCCGCCGACGCGACCGCTCCGGTCCGGTGAGGAGGGGCTGGTTCCGTCGCTGGTCGACCTGGTCCCTGCGGACCAGGCTGCTGGTGACGACCACGGTGCTGATGGCCCTGCTCGGCGGGGTCATCGCGCTGTCGACCACGGTGCTGCTGAAGGCGCACCTGACGGCGAACCTGGAGACCCAGCTCAACAACACCGCGCAGACCGCCGTTCAGGTCAGCGGTCAGCCGCACGGCGGGGGCGGGCAGCCGGGCACCGGCGGTGCCGGTGCCAGTGGTGTGGGCGGCGGCCGACCGATGGACAGCGTCCAGTTCCTGAACTTCCCCGGCCAGCAGCCCGACACTGTGGCAGCCGTGCTCCAGGGCGGGAGCGTGATCTCGTCCGGCATGAACAAGCTGAGCGACACCCAGGGACAGCTGACCGCGCTCACCACCGCCCAGCAGTCCGCGCTGACCGCGGTACCCGCCGACGGCCGCTACCACCAGGTCGCGCTCCCGGGGTACGGCGACTACATGGTGCTCGGCCAGCAGGCGCCGGCCGGCACCGAGATCTTCATCGGCATGCCGCTGGCCCAGGTCGAGAGCACCGTCAACGAGCTGGTGACCATCGAGGTGGTGATCACCGCGCTCGGCGTCATCGGCGCGGTCTTCCTCACCGCCGCCGTGATCCGGCTCTCGCTGCGGCCGCTGGACCGGGTCGCCGCCACCGCCGCCCGGATCTCCCGGCTCTCGCTGCACCGGGGCGAGGTCGGCGAGTTGGTCCGGGTGCCCGACGCCGACACCGACCCGCGCACCGAGGCCGGACAGGTCGGCGAGTCGGTCAACCGGATGATCGACCACGTCTCCGGCGCCCTGGCCGCCCGTCAGGCCAGCGAGACCCGGGTCCGGCAGTTCGTCGCCGACGCCAGCCACGAGCTGCGCACCCCGCTCGCCTCCATCGCCGGCTACGCCGAACTGACCCGGCGCGGTCGCGAACCCGTACCGCCGGACACCGCCTACGCGCTCAGCCGGATCGAGTCCGAGGCCGCCCGGATGACCCGACTGGTCGAGGACCTGCTGCTGCTCGCCCGGCTGGACGCCGGCCGCCCGCTGGAACGCGAGCCGGTCGACCTCTCGCCGCTGGTCGTGGACGCCGTCCGGGACGCCCACGCCGCCAACCCCGACCACCGGTGGCAGATCCGGCTCCCGGACGATCCGGTGGTCGTCGACGGCGACCCGCACCGGCTGCACCAGGTCCTGGTCAACCTGCTCGCCAACGCCGGCAAGCACACCCCGGTCGGGACGGTGGTGACCACCTCGGTGACCTCCTCCGGCGGGGTCTGCGAGCTCACCATCGAGGACGACGGCCCCGGCATCCCGCCCGAACTGCTGTCCACGGTCTTCGAGCGCTTCGCCCGGGGCGACCACTCGCGCTCCCGCGCGGCCGGAAGCACCGGGCTCGGCCTGGCCATCGTCTCCGCCGTGGTCGCCTCGCACCGGGGCGAGGTCGGCGTCGCCAGCCGACCCGGCAGCACCGTCTTCACCGTCCGGCTGCCGGAGGCCGCCGTCGCCCTGACGGGCTGACAGATCGTTCACAGGTTCGGCACACCCCGGCGACAGCGCCGTCCGTGACATTGGAAGCCAGCCCAGAGCTCGCTGACGATGCTCGCCGACGATCGAGAAGGCGCCGAGAGATGACCGCGACCCTGCCCGAACCGACCATCGCCGAGGACGGCCCCGCCGGACCCGTCCGCCCGCCGGACCCGCGCTGGGCCAGGCCCGCCTTCCTCGGCCTGCTGCTGGTCACCGCCGTGCTGTACCTCTGGGACCTCAGCGCCTCCGGCTGGGCCAACCAGTTCTACTCCGCCGCCGTCCAGGCCGGCACCAGGAGTTGGGAGGCGCTGTTCTTCGGCTCCTCCGACGCCGCCAACTTCATCACCGTGGACAAGCCCCCGGCGGCGCTGTGGGCGATGGAGCTCTCGACCCGGATCTTCGGCGTCAACTCCTGGGCCATCCTGGCCCCGCAGGCGCTGGAGGGGGTGGCCACCGTCGCGGTGGTGTACGCCGCCGTCCGGCGGCGCTTCTCGGCCGGGGCCGGACTGGTCGCCGGGGCGGCGCTGGCGCTGACCCCGGTCGCGGCGCTGATGTTCCGCTTCAACAACCCCGACGCCCTGCTCGCGCTGCTGCTCACACTGGCCGGCTATGCCGTGCTCCGGGCCCAGGAGCAGGCCAGGACCGGCTGGCTGCTGCTGGCGGGCGCCTGCATCGGGACCGCCTTCCTGACCAAGACCCTGCAGGCGTTCCTGATCGTCCCGGCGCTCGGCCTGACCTACGCCGCGCTCGCGCCGACCGGCGTCTGGCGCCGGGTCCGGCAGCTGGGACTGGCGCTGATCGTGATGGTCGTCAGCGGCGGCTGGTGGGTCGCGATCGTCGAACTGACCCCGGCCCAGTACCGGCCGTACGTCGGCGGCAGCCAGGACAACAGCTTCCTCGAACTCACCTTCGGCTACAACGGCTTCGGGCGGCTCGACGGCTCCGAGACCGGCAGCGTGGGCGGGGGCGGCGGCGGAGCAGCCGGCTCCACCGGGATGTGGGGTGCGACCGGGCTCACCCGGCTCTTCGGCTCCGACATGGGCGGCCAGATCGCCTGGCTGCTGCCGGCCGCGTTCGTGATGCTGCTGGCCGGGCTCTGGCTGACCCGCCGGGCCCGCCGGACCGACCCGGTCCGCGCCGCGTTCCTGCTCTGGGGGCTGGCGCTGGTCACCACCTTCCTCACCTTCAGTCTGATGAAGGGCATCTTCCACCCCTACTACAACGTCGCCCTGGCGCCCTACCTCGCTGCCCTGGTCGGCATGGGCTCCGCCCTGCTCCGGGCGCAGCGCCGCAGCTGGTTCGCGTCCGGGACGCTGGCGCTGGCCGTCGGCGCGACGGCGGTGACGGCGTACGTGCTGCTGCAGCGCAGCCCGGACTGGCTGCCGTGGCTGCGCTACGCGGTGCTGATCGTCGGGCTGCTGGCGGCGCTGGGCCTGGCCTTCGCCGGGCACCTGCCGGGCCGGATCGCGGCGGTGCTGGCCCTGGCCGGGCTGGCGGCCGGGCTGGCCGGGCCGGCGGCGTACACCTTGCAGACGGTCGGGACCGCGCACAGCGGCTCGCTGCCGAGCGCGGGCCCGACGGTGACGTCCGGCGGCCCCGGCGGCTTCGGCGGCGGCGGTGGCTTCCCGGGTGGCGGCGGGGGCCGGGGGACGGCCGGGGCCCGGCAGG
>Ga0302314_10007037_pt1 | contig 20289 bp, 15 predicted proteins | sample III_Palsa_N2_3_FD_200533 | JGI IMG/M metagenome (GOLD analysis project Ga0302314, IMG submission 200533) | Peat permafrost microbial communities from Stordalen Mire near Abisko, Sweden - III_Palsa_N2_3 | ecosystem: Environmental > Terrestrial > Soil > Palsa > Peat permafrost | place: Sweden... | reverse complement strand
ACCCAGTGGGGCCAGCCGCCGTTCTCGCCCTTCGGCGTCCAGGTGGTTCGGACCGTTAGCACGATAAACGACGGCAACCAGTGATTGATCAGGATCATCCGCCCCGTCGGGGCGGATGATCCTGATCTGGTATGACACGGGTTCGACACCGACCCAGGCACAGCACTACCCTGGATCTGCCTCAGCGTCAGGCACGTGTCTCGAGCGGGCCCAGACCGGACAGCACCCTGATCAGGGCGTCCTCGCCATCCAGCTGGCATAGGCGGCCTGCTGATGGAAGAAGCTCGCATCCCAGGCGTAATCGTTTACAATGCGCGGAGACCGCAACAGCGCATGCACATCAAGGTGTGCCATCTCCGCGGGCGTGGCCAGACGCCCGATCCGGCCCAGCTCCAGGCCCACCGCGACGCGGTCCAGCAGACTGGCGAACAGCACGACCAGCAGCACGCTGAAGCCTACGGCCAGGTTCCAGCGCGGCACGACGCAAGCACCTAGCATGGCGATCCCAATGAGGACGAACCCGGTCAGGCCGGACCAGACCGCCAAGGCCAGCGCGGAGTGTTCGAGGTGGGCGGAGTCCCCGAAGACCTCAGGCAGCGGTTCGACTCCCAATCCTGAGCTAGCCATGCGTTCGAGCGCAGGCAGGATCGGCACCTCAGCGACCGCCGTGACATCCGTCAGGGGTTGGGTCATCAGAATGAGCCCGTAACTGACACGGCAGCCGCCGAGCTGAAGCGGTCGTCGCGGCTCCCAGCCAGTGCCGACCCGCCACAACGATCCTGCCGACTGACCGCACAGTTCGTGTGGAATGGACCAGGTCTCCAAGAGGCTGGTGCGCTGGACCGTCACATGCGCCGCTGTGACCACGCTGGGCACGTCAACAAACCACGAATCGGGATGTGCCTTGGCGTACCGCGCCTGAGAACTGGTCGGATCGTCCTGCCACGCATGGGCGAATACATCCGGCTGGACAGTGACATGGATCGAGTCCCGCCAGCCCAGCCGGGCCTCAACCTCGACCGGTACATGCAATAGATCGGCCGCCGCCCCGTGCACCTGGGTGATGGCTACCAGGTCGGATGACTGCACATCGCCATAACCAAACAGGCTGTCGCCGGCGGTACGCACCAGCAGCACGCTCAGCAGCAGCGCACCGTCATAGGTACTGTTCATGCGGCCTGCGGAGTGTCCGGGATTTTTCGGCTGCAGGATGGTCGTCATGGGAACCGGGATATGCTGGAAGGGTCGCACGGTCTGCACGGTGACGAGTCCCAGGAGCAGCACCGCTCCGAGCCCTGCCGCGACGCGCAGCCGGCGCGGGACGGGCTCCGGGGTCGTGCGCAGCACGGTGTAGCGCACCACGCCAGCCACGGCGACGAGCGCGATGAGACTGGCCACGATGGCGATGATGAGGTTCATGGACGTTTTCCTCGCGAAAGGGGATGGGTCATCATGACAGCGCCGCAGGGGCTCGGCGCGCGAAGCGCTGGACCGCGATGAGAGGCACCAGCACCGTGACGATCAGCGCCACCAGCAGCCGCGTGATGTCCACGTGCAGGTGCATCTCGGCCAAGAGCTCGCCGGTCGTGCCGATGTGGACCAGGACCGGCAAGCTGAGCACCAGCACCATCGTCACCACCACGATCGCAGACTGGCCGCCCTTGCGCGGCAGTGCGGCGTGCACCGAGTAGGAGATCGCATAGATCGCTATCGAGAGAGCGAACACCGCCAACCAAGTCGAGACGGCCTGCGGCGGAGTCGGTTCGCAGAACGGACCATCGCTGAACAGCGACCAGAGCTCTGCAGGCCGGTTCCAAGCCAGGGCCGCTGCTCCCAGTCCCGTCAACAGGACCACCGGCACCAGTCCGGCAGCCCCACGGATCCAAAAGCGCTGCCGACGCGTCGGGGGCAGTGCGAAGAGGAACTCCTCAGCGCCCTCCTTCCATTCCGAGGAGCCGAGCCGCGATCCCAGCTGGGCCGCCAGCAAGAAGCCGAAGAGGGCCAGCACCGCCGGATGATCGATCAGGCGCAGGGCCCAGATCCCGATCACCCAGATCGCGACGTAGGCGTCGACGAGCGAGCCGTGCAGCTGGCGTTCGCGCCAGATGAGGCCGCGCATGATGCTGCGCGTCGTGCCGTTCGCCGAGGCGGCCGTGCGGGCCGCTGCGGAGGACGGGCGTGGGTCGGAAACGGAGGCGGGCATGGTCATGTCAGGTCTCCACGAACGCAGGGGTGGTCAGCGGTATGGCCGCCTCAGGTACGGCGCTGGGCCCCAGCACCGCGATGACGATGTCCTCCAGGCTGACCGCGGATTGGACGACGCGCAGGCCGGGCTGGGCGCGCAGGGCGGCGAGGATGGTGGCATCCAGACCGTCGACGACGGCGGTCTGGACGAGTCCCTCGCGCTGACTGCGCAGGACACGCGGCAGGAGCGTGGTCGTGGGCATCGCCACGTCGGGATAGACGATCTGCACGCGGCTGATGCGCGTCTGCCAGTCATCGAGCCGCCCCTCGAGCGTGAGCCGTCCGCCATCGATCACGCCGACGCGCTCGGCCAGACGTTCGAGATCCGAGACGAGATGGGTGCACAAAAGCACCGTCTCGGAGCGTCCGTCGCTGAGAACCTCGACCAGGGCGTCCAGCAGCTCGCGCCGCGCGACCGGATCGAGTCCGGCCGCGGGCTCGTCCAGCAGCAGCACCTGGGCGCGCGCGGCCAGGCCCAGCGCCAGGGCCAGCTTGCGCTGCGTCCCGCCGGAGAGTGTTGCCACCGCAAGGCCACGCGGGATGCCCCAGCGCCGGCACAGTTCGCGCAGATAGGACTGGTCCCAGCGCGCTGAGAAGCAGGCGCAGTAGGTGTCGAGCTGGTCGGCGGTCATCCACCCGGGTAGGCGCTGGCCCTGGGCGACGTACGACACCTGCGCGCGCTGCCCGGCCGTGGCATTGGAAAGGTCGTGGCCCAGCACCAGCGCGCGGCCCCGATCCGGCCGCACCAGTCCCATGAGGATGCGCAGCGCCGTGCTCTTGCCCGAGCCATTGCGGCCCATGAGGCCATAGACGCAGCCGGCGGGGATATGCAGATTCAGCCCGCAAAGCGCCTCGGTCCGGCCGAAGCGGCGGTGCATGTCCGTGATCTCGATCGCGTCAACCATGGCTGGTCCCCTTCAGGTTCCGGATTTCCTCGCTTAAGAGCCGCGCCGCGGTCGGCGCGTCGATGCCGAGCTGGACCGCCTCGACCGCCACCTGCACCAGGGTCTTGCGCAGCAGCTGCTCACGCGCGGAGACTGACAGCGTTCGGCCGGTGGCGGTGACGAAGGCGCCGCGTCCATGCTGCAGCACCACCGTCCCTTCATGGCTGAGCTCGGTGTAGGCCTTGACCACGGTCATCGGATTGACCACCAAGTCGCGGGCCAGCTCGCGGATCGACGGCAGCTGATCACCGGGCACCAGGGTGCCGCCTGCGATCGCATAGCGGATCTGGTCCATGATCTGGCGGTAGACCGGGGCATTGCCCTTGGGATCAACAATGAAGGTCAGCGGGGGCACAGTTCTACTGTTCTACATGTCTATAACAGTAGTCAAGCGCCCAGCCGGCCACGCTTCACGTGAATAGCCCGCGACGACCCTCCACGAGACGCCTCACCTCGACCTCCACCGAGGCTGTTCAGGATGTTTCAGTACGGCGCGCATCTGCGCGCCAGGAGGCTGCAGCGTCAGTTGACGCTGGGGTCCGGCAGGCCGCCGAGCCGCCCGGCCACCAGCATCTCCCACAACCCGGCTGGCGGGGCGTTATCCAATAACAGGTTGCGCTTCCCCTCGCGCAGAATCCAGGCCCCCTGCTCGACCTCATTATCGAGCTGGCCATGCTCCCAGCCGCTATGCCCGAGAAAGAGGCGCGGACCGGTATCATCGCAGCCGTCCTCGTAGCGCTTGGCGATGGCCTCGAAGTCACCACCCACCGCGCAGCCCAGGGCCATCTCCTGCGCGCCGGTGATCGACGGCGAGGCGTGCACCAAGAGGCCCTTGCCGGGTTCGACCGGTCCGCCTTCAGCTGCGGCAATGCAGCTGGCCAGGCCCAACGGCGCGTCATCCCAGATGTCACTCAAGGGTCCGGTGCGTGGACGATTGATGATGAAGCCGAGCGAGCCGTGCTCGCCATGTTCGAGCAGGAAGACCACCGAGCGCGCGAAATTCGGCTCGATCAGCTGCGGACTGGCCACCAGGAGGATGCCGGCACGAGGGCGCATGCCAGCCAGTCTACGCGACGGTCAGCGCAGGACCAGGGAGAGCCGCGGGACATCAGCGCCGGCGGTAGGCCAGCGCGAGCAGCACGACGAGCAGGCCCATGCCCCCGCCCAGGCCGCACCCGCCCGACGACGAGCTGTAGGTCGCCTGGCCGCTGGTCGTCCCGCCACCACCGCTGGAGACGCCGGTGGTGGTCGCAGCCGTGCCGCTGCCGGTCGTGGTCGCAACCGACTGTGGCATGTAGATGAGGCTCATCGTCGCCGAGCCGGCATTCGGGACGATGGAATAGCTCGATGATGGGTTGAGCGTGAGGGTGATCGACTGGTCGGAGAGCAGCGGATTGTTCGTCGGTGCGATCAGGACGTTCACGCTCGTGGCACCGGCTGGAATGGTGATGGTGCCCGGATTGGCATAGTCGGTGCCGACCACGGCCGAGCCGGTCAGGGTGTAGTTGATCGGCACCGGGCGATTGAGGGCCGTGCCGGCCGGGACGCCTGGATAGCTGATGGTGAACACGCCCGCGGTGTTCGGCTGTGCGGCATTGCTCACGGCTGTGACCACCAGCTGCGGGGTGTCGCTCTGGATGGAGACTGCGGCGGTGGCGTTGTTCGGGTCGATGGTGTAGCCCTGACCCGAGGTCAGGCTCAGCAGCACCTGCAGGATGCCCGAGGACGAGGAGTCCTCGAGCGGCGTGATGAGGATGGTCGCAGTGCTGGAGTTCGCCGGGATGGTCACCGACCCGCTGCTCGAATAGCCCTGGGGGGTGAAGGTCGTCAGCGGCTGGTAATCGACGCCCTGGATGGCGGAACCGCCAACCGTGTAGTTGACCACGACCGCCTGGGTCGAGCTCGCCGGGCGCGCGATGTTCACGGTGAATGAAGTCGTGCCGGGCAGGGACGGGTTCATGAAGGCGATCTGCGAGCTGCCGGTAAGGCCGACCTCGCCCAGGCTCGGGGAGATGTTCAACGTCGCCGAGGGATTGGTGAGGGTCGAGCCCGAGCCCGCGAGCTTGTAGTCGACCGAGCCGAGCAGCGTGATGCCGACGTCCTTGCCGCCCGCGGGCAGGGTGGCGTCCGCAGCGATGGGGATGACCGAGATGTTTGCCGAGGTCGAGCCGGCCGGAATGGTGATCAGGCCGGGCAGCTGGAAGTAGTCGCCCGGGGTGGTGGGCGGATTGCCGGGGGTCGCCGCATTGCCGTCATCGAAGACCGCATAGGGGACCGTGATCGCGATCGGGAACGCCTGGGTCAGCGTGACCAGGAAATTGCCGGCGGTGGACGGCTGGCTGGCATTGTTGCCCAAAGTCACGTTGGCCTGGACCGTCGCATCGGCGATCAGCACCGTCGCCACGGTCGGCGTCGACATGCTGTAATCGTAGCTCTGGCTCATGGTCAGGGTGACGGTCTGCGCACCGCTCGGCGGATTGCCCAGGGTCGGCTCGATGGAGTACTCGACCTGGGTATCCGCATTCGGCAGGATCGGCATGATGACATCGCTGACGGAGGTGGTGATCGGGAACTCCGAAAGCACGGGAGTGGTCAGGGGGAGGGTGATCGGAATGCCGCCATTGGCGAAGGTCAGCGTGGCGCTGGGATCCTGGACCGCGCCCTGGAAGACAAGCGTGGTGACATCGACGCCGTCCACCGCGGTATTGGTGGCGCTATCGACCAGGAAATACAGTCCGGTCGTGCCGACGAATGAGATCAGGTCGCCCGTGGCGAAGCCGCCGACGCCACCCGAGACTTCGACTGTGTTCGCGCCCGCCGCGAAGCCTCCGGCCTGGGTGATGACGCAGCCCGAGATGCCGGCGAAGTTCAAGGTCTGGCCCACCAGTTCATTGGTGACGATGCCGGTGGCGGGAGAGATGGGGGCGCCGCTGGGGGAGTTGCCGGTCAGTTCGGTGATGTCGGTTATGGCCGTGGGGCCGGTGATCGGCGGCAAGGTCGTGCTCGAACCGGCGAGCTGCAGCACGCCCTGGTACCAGATGCCGTCGAGCAGCATGGGCGCGGGCCCGGTGCCGGTATAGGTGACACCCGACGGCAACGTGATGCCGATGGTCGTGGTCGGGTTGAGGGCGGTCGAGGAGGGATAGAAGTAGGTCAGGGTATAGCCCAGTCCGCTGCCGACATTCTTGCCGCCAACCTTCCAGAAGAGGTTGTATTTGGTGCCCAGGGCCGCGGTGCCACCGACCGAGACTTCGACGTTGCGATCGATGATGCTGGTGAAGTTGGTGTCACTGAGATCAAACGGCGTGGGCGTCAGCTTGACCTCGATGATGCCGCGGCGGTTCGCCTCGGGATCGGCGACCGAGCCATTGGCGGCGGTGTCGTCCGTGGCCAGGGGCACGGGTGCGGTGATCGTCGCGGTCTGTCCATCATCGGCGATGATGACCGTCGCCGCCGAGCTGCCGCCCACGGAATAGGCGCCATTGCTCGGCTGCACGGTGAGGACCGCCTTGGCCTGACCTTCGGGCCAGCCCACCGCACCGGGGGTCAGGGACGGCAGCGGAGAGATCAGGATGGGAATCTGCTGGATGCCGGCCTGGAAGGTGACCGTGTAGCTGGCCGCGCCCGGGGTCGGGACGCCATTGACGGTCAGGTCGTAATCGGTGCCGATGACGGCCGAGCCGGTGAGCGTGAAGGTCACGGTCAGGATGTCCGACGTTCCATTGCGATAGAGCAGGAACTCGCCGGGAGAGCTGTCCTCGCGATAGGCGACCGCGCTTTCCGACTCGACATCGACCTCGTCGACGGCGGCGGCCTGGCTGATGAGCAGGCAGAGCAGTCCGACAACCGGCAGGATGCCGCCTGCCAGACGGGTCAGGAACAGGCGGACCAGTGAGCTCATGAACGTCTCCGAAGGACGAGATTGGATAGTCGAAACCACGACACCGGACGCGGCACGCCGCCCGACGGCTGAAGACGGGAATAGGGGATCATGCATGGCGGTACTCGCATGGGGTCGCTCGACGACGCCGCGAGGAGGAAGCGAGCCGCGCATGAATCACCATTTTCCCCTCTATCGGTAACATATGTTGCAGAATCGGTGCAGATAACCTCAGGTTGTATACCGCCGGCGCGTTTCCTCCGCAATAGCTAGCGTCTGGGGAGAATTCCCCACGCCATGCCGGCGGGGGCTGGCGGAGCGCTTGCCGGCTCTGGCAGCGGCCGAATGGATGCTGAGGTCATCATTCGGCGCGCCTGGGTCACCTGACGCGATGAGCGTGCTTGGCGCACCTGCACCGCTCGGCTCGCGCCAGCCCGCTCAGGACGTCAGGGGTCGATCATCATCGAGCGCAGCTCGGACTCGCAGACCAGCTGGCCATCGACCAGGATCTTGCCCTGGCAGGCGCTCATGCGGCTGCGCATGCGCACCACTTCGAGCTCGATGCGCAGGCAGTCGCCGGGATGCACCGGACGGCGGAACTTGACCTTGTCCATGCTCATCAGATAGGGCAGCTTGCCGCGGTTGGCCGGGTCGTTCATCAGCATGATCGCGCCGACCTGGGCCATGGCCTCCAGCTGCAGCACGCCCGGCATGACCGGGGTGCCGGGGAAGTGCCCGGCGAAGTACGGCTCGTTCATGGTCACGTTCTTAAGGCCCACGATGCGCCGCCCCTGGTCGAGCTCGACGATCCGGTCGACCAGCAGGAAGGGGTAGCGGTGCGGCAGCATCTCGAGGATCTGCTTGATATCGAAGATCAGTTTGGGCCGCTGCGACTGCTCGAAACGCCGGTAGATCTCCTGCACCAGCTGCATGTTCTCGCGGTGCCCGGTGCGCACCGCGATGATGTGCGCATTCAAGCGGCGCGTGGTCAGGGCCAGGTCGCCGATCAGATCCAGGATCTTGTGGCGCGCCGCCTCGTCGGGGAAGCGCAGCTGGTTGTCGATGACGCGCGTGCCGTCGTAGACGCAGGTGTTCTGGTAGTTGGCGCCCTTGCCCAGGCCCATGGCGCGCATCGCCTCGACCTCCTTGGCCATGCAGAAGGTCCGCGCCGGGGCGATCTGCTGCGCGAAGCTGGCTTCATTGAGCTCGACCTCGACGACCTGCGCCGCACCCAGGGCGCCGCCGTGGTCATCGAGGGTATAGGTGATCTTCAACCCGTCCTTGTAGGGCAGGGCCACCAGCGAGCTGCGGCCCAGGCTGACCGAGGCCGGGGTCTCGAGATCGATGGTGCGGCGCGCGACCGCCTGCTCGACGTAGCCGGCCGCGCGCAGGCAGGTCACGAAATCCAGCGCCGAGCCGTCCATGCCCGGCAGCTCGACCGCGTCGAGTTCAATGCGCAGGTTGTCCACGCCCACCCCGAAGCAGGCCGCGAGGCAGTGCTCGGTGGTATGGACCTCGACCTCCACGCCACCCACCGTGTCGGCCAGGGCGGTGCGGCGCATGCGCTGGCAGAGGCGCGACGGGTGCGCGACGATCTCGGGCCGGCCCGGCAGGTCGACGCGCACGAAGGTGATGCCGGTGTCGGCGGGCGCCGGCTTGAAGACCATGGTGCAGGGCTCGCCCGAATGCAGGCCGATGCCCGACAGGGTGGTCTCGGTGAGGATGGTGCGTTGCGCGCTCATGGCGTCGCGGCGCTTGCGGAGCCTTCCGCCGGCCCGAGGCGGCGCAGGACATCCGACAGCTGCCGCTCCAGGTCGAGGACCTTGGCCGTGAGCTCCTTGACCTGGGCCTGCGTCCCGGGCAGGCGGCGCACCGCGATCTCCTGGGCCTGCGCGGTCTTGAAGTCGATCGCGGGGATGCCGCGCACCACGGCCTTGGCGGGGACGTCCTTGGAGACGCCCGACATCGCGGTGACCACCGCCTGCTCGCCGATGGTGACGTGGCCGACGATGCCGCACTGCCCGGCGAGCACCGCGTACTTGCCGATGCGCGTCGAGCCGGCGATGCCGACCTGGGCGACGATCCGGCAGTGCTCGCCGATCTCGACGTTGTGCGCGATCTGCACCAGGTTGTCGATCTTGGTGCCCTTGCCGATGCGCGTGCGGCCGACGCGCGCGCGGTCGATGGTGGTGTTGGCGCCGATCTCGACGTCGTCCTCGATCTGCACCGTGCCGACCTGCGGGATCTTGTGGTGCACCCCCGCGACCGAGGCGTAGCCGAAGCCGTCGGAGCCGATCACCGCCCCGGGGTGGACGATGACGCGCGCCCCCAGGCTCAGGCGTTCGCGGATCGAGACCTGCGGATAGATCAGGCAGTCGGCGCCGATGGACGAATGCGCGCCGATGTAGACCTGGGGGTAGATGATGGTGTTGGCGCCGATCGAGGCGCCCTCGCATACCACCACGTAGGCGCCGATGGCGACGTTCGCGCCGAGCGTCACCGACTCGCCGATCAGCGCGGTCGGATGGATGCCGGGCGGCGGCGGCACCGCCTTGGGCCCGTAGGTGACCACCACCTTGGCGAAGGCATAGTCGGGGTTGGCGACGACGATCTGCACGATCTCGTTGCCGCGCGTGGTGATGCCGGACTGCTCGCCCGCGACCAGCACCGCGGCGGCCCGGGTTTCGGAAAGGAAGGAGACGTACTTGGGGTTGGCCAGGAAGCTGATGTCCCCGGGCGTGGCCTCATGCAGGCTGGAGATGCCGGTGATGATCCGCTCGGCATCGCCGATCACCGTGCCGCCCACGACCTCCGCCAGCTCACGGACCGTGACGCGCATCACTTGCCCGGAGTGGCTGCCGGGGCCGGAGCGACCATCGGCTGGATCGGATTGGTGACCGGTCCCGGGGCGGGCGCCGGCGCGGGGGCCTGGGTCGCCGTCGCATCGCCGCCCGGCAGGCTGGTCGGGGTCGGGATCACGGCCGAACCCTTGTCGGTGCTCTCCTTGGACTGCTCGGCGGCGTCGTTGGTCCAGTGGTCGTTGAGGTAGACCACGAAGGCGTCGGTGATGTCGAGGTCCGGCGTATAAAAGAGGATCGACTGCGCATGGATCGAGGCCAGCGTCTCGCTCATGATCTGCGGGGTGGTGTCATGGTCATCCGGCAGGTCGATGACCGGATTGGGGGCCAGGTGCACGAGCTTGATGCCCTTGTCGGCGCAGAACGAGGCCAGGGAGGCATGCAGGTAGGCGTAGCACGAGCGGTAGACCGCGGCGCGATGCATGTACAGCGCGCGGTTGCCGCGCTCGACGGTGAAGTCGATGGTGGTCTTCAGCTGCTCATACTCGAGCTCGACGGCGGTGAACTGCTCGCTGCCGGGATTGAGGACGTGCAGCTTGCGGTCGTCATCCTCCATGCGCGACTGGTAGTCGCCGATCGCCGCCTTGCCTTTGGCGAACTCGGCCTTCACGCGCTCCATGCCGGCGATGAACATCTTGAAGGCGGTCAGCGCGTCATCGAGGCGCAGCACGGCGATGCCAGGAGCCTCGGGCTTGACGCCCGCGGAAGCGTCGGCGCCCTGGGCCGTGGCGGCGAGCGCCAATGTGATGAGGACGAGCAATGATCGCATGGGGTTCCTCGCGAGGGATCCGGATGGTAAGCCGGACGGCAGGGCGGTCCAGGCCTGCAGCGCGGCGCCAGCCAGCGGCGCGCGTGGCTTGGCCGCGCGACGGCCAGGCCTGGTCAGAAGGAGACGTTGCCCAGGCCGAACTGCACGTGGGTGCGGCTCTCATTGAAGCCGGGATTGACCAGCCAGGCGAAGTCGAGCGCGACCGGGATCTGGATCGGGAAGCGGATGCCGAAGCCGACCGCGGTGCGCAGGTCGCGGTAGTCGACCTGGGCATCCTGCGCCCAGACGTCGCCGACGTCGGTAAAGGCGATGACGCGCACGCCCTCGTTGGTGCCCTGCACCGGATAGGAGAGCTCGACCGTGAAGAGCGCGTCCTTGGTGCCGCCGGTGCGCGCCAGCTCGCCGTTGTGGTTGATCTCCTGCGGCGAGAGGTCGTCGTAGTCGAAGCCGCGATGGCGCGGCGCCTGGCCGCCGCCGCGGTAGCGCTCGTAGAACGGGATGGTCGCGCTCTCGCCGAAGGGCACCTCCTGGCGCCAGACGCCCGAGGCGTGCAGGTAGGTCACGCCCCCGTCCTCGGAGGTGGCCAGCGGCACGTACTTGGTGCCCTTGAGGCTGTACTCGTAGAACTCGGCCGAGGACGGCAGCACGAGCCCGGTGATCGCCTCGTTGGCGCTCAGCAGGTAGCCGTCGGTCGGATAGTTGCGGTCCGGCTTGAGGCGGTCGTAGCTCTGGCCGAGGTTGAAGGCCTGCAGGTAGTAGTCGCCCGGCAGCGCGTCGTCCGGCGCGTCCTCGGCGACCTCGTCGATCTTGATGTCGCTGTACAGGTAGCCGACGCTGAGGTTGAGGTGGTTGTCGAGGAAGTTGCGGCCGAGGGTCGTGCCGAGCGCGATGCGGCGTTCCGCCCAGGAGTTGAGCGTGGAATTCTCACGGCTCGCGCGCAGCTCCATGGTGTAGGGACCATCGAAGAGGTGCGGATTGAAGAAGGTCAGCGAGATCGCCTTGGCCGGCTGCGAAATGGTGATCTGCAGCGAGATGTTCTGATTCGCGCCGCGGAAGTGGTCGATGCCGCCGGTCAGGAGGCCCAGCAGGTCGAAGTTGCGCTCGGTGTAGCCGACGGTGCCGAAGATCTTGGTCGCGGTGCTGTAGCCGATCTGGAAGTTCAGCGAGCCGGTCGAATCCTCCTGCACCGCCACCGTCAGGTCGCTCTGGTCGGGACGGTCGGACGGGAAGGACGAATCGATCTCCGGCGGCGAGGGCGGGGTCGCCTTGAACACGCCGGTGCGCCGCACCTGCTCCAGGGATTCGTCCTTGCGGTCGTCGTTCCACAGGTCGCCCGGATGCAGGTACATGGCGCGGCGCACCACCGCGTCGCGGGTGTGCTCATTGCCCGAGACGTCGACCCGGCCGATGTGGTAGATGTGGCCCTCGACGACGTGCAGCGTCAGGTCGACGATGTGGTTCTTCAGATCCAGGGCGCGGTCGGGGTAGAGCCGGGCCTGGGCGTAGCCCTGGTTGCTGATCACGCGTCGGGCGCGCTCGATGGCGCCCTTGTTGCCGCCGGGCCGCGGCTCGCCCTCGAGGTCGTCGCGGATGAACCACGAGCCGCTGGCCATGGCGAAGGCCTTGAGCATCTGCTCCTGGGTGGCGACGGTGTTGCCGACGAAGGAGACCTTGCCGAGGCGGTAGCGCGCGCCGGGCACGATGTAATAGGTCAGGACCACGCGGTCGTTGTAGAAGTCGTCCGGCGCCAGGCCCGGGCCATGGCGCGCGCGCGCCTCGACCGGGCGCACGTAGTCGAAGGTCTCGCGCCGCACCTCGACGACCCGCGCATCGAGCCAGCCGAGGTCCTGGAGCTTGCGCGCCACCGCGCCGCGGTCGATGTCGACCAGCTCCGGCTGGTAGGCGGTGTCCTCCTGCATCAAGAGCGCGCGGTCGAGCACCATCGGCCGGGCGCCTTCGGGCAGGCCCTGGTAGAGGATCAGCCCCACCTTGATCTCCTGACCGAGGTCGACATGGAAGATCACCGAGGTGTTGCCGGCGACGGTGCGGGTCTCGACCGAGACCTTGCACCAGCGGTTGCCGTCCTCCTGGAAGACGCGCTCGATCGCGCGCCGGTCGCTCTCGATCAGGATGGTGTTCAGCCAGCCGCCCGGCTTGATCGCCACGACCTTGGCCGCCTTCTCCTCATCGAAGTATCCGAGGCCTTCGTAGGAGACCGCGGTGACGTAGGGCAGCTCATGGAAATGGTAGGTGACCGTGACCTGCGTGCCGTCGTCGGAGTGCGTCTCCTCGGCGTTCACGTCGGGCGCGAAGGCGCCCATGGTGTTGATCGAGCGCACGTCGTCGTCGATGGCCTGCTGCAGGTCGCGCAGCGTGTAGGTCTTGTCGGCCCTGACCTGGAGCAGGAAACGGATGCGCTCGGCGCTGATGCGGTGGTTGCCGACCAGGTCGACTTCCTTGACCACGACGGTGGAGTCGCCAGTGGTTTCCGCGGCAAGCCCGGTCGAGATCAGCAGCAGGCTGAGGGTCAGATACGTCAGCCTCGGTCCGGGCATGGCTCTCCGCGAGTGGCGGATGGTAGGTCGGACTTTAGTAGGGCAAGGCGAGGGGCGTCTGCTGCATGGGGCCGGCCCGGGGGCGCGTGGCGCGCCGGCCCCCTGCCGCTAGGGTCGCGCCATGGCTGAAGCACTGCTGACGGTGCGTGGTTTGCGCAAGTTCTTCCCGCTGCGCAAGGGCGTCTTCGGCCGCACGGTTGCCAATGTGCGCGCGGTCGACGGCATCGATCTCGACCTCGACGCGGGCTCGGCCCTGGGCCTGGTCGGGGAGTCGGGCTGCGGCAAGACCACCGCCGGTCGCTGCATGCTGCGCCTGATCGAGCCGACCGCAGGCACGGTGCGCATCCTCGGCCAGGACCTGCTGGCCATGCGCTCCCGGCCGCTGCGCAGCTTCCGCCGCCACCTGCAGATGATCTTCCAGGACCCCTACGGCAGCCTCAACCCGCGCATGTCGGTCGGGCAGATCCTCTCCGAGCCGCTGATCGTGCATGGGCTGGCCACCCATGACGACGCCTGGGAGCAGGCCGGGGGGCTGCTCGACCGCGTCGGACTGCCGCGCGACCGTCTGGACGACTACCCGCACCAGTTCTCGGGCGGCCAGCGCCAGCGCATCGGCATCGCCCGGGCCCTGGCCCTCAAGCCGCGCCTGATCGTCTGCGACGAGCCGGTCTCGGCCCTCGACGTCTCGGTGCAGGCCCAGGTCCTCAACCTGCTGCGCGACCTGCAGAAGGAGTTCGGCATCGCCTACCTGTTCATCTCCCACGACCTGGCGGTGGTCGCCCACCTCTGCCCGCGGGTCGCGGTCATGTACCTCGGCGAGATCGTCGAGACCGGCCCGGTCGAGATGCTCTACCGCACCCCCCTGCACCCCTACACCCAGGCGCTGCTCTCGGCGGTGCCCTCGGGCGAGCCCGGCAAGGCGCGCAGCCGCATCATCCTCGAGGGCGATCCGCCCAGCCCGCTCGAACCGAGTTCGGCGCAGCGCTTCATCCAGCGCTTCCCGCGCCATGCCGCCGCCTTCCAGGGCGGGGACATCCGTCTCCAGGAGGCCAGGCCCGGGCACTTCGTGCGCTGCGCGCGCCTCGAGGTGCTGCAGGAGCTGGCCGTCGCCGAGGCGCCGGCCTGGACCTGAGCGGACTCAGGGTGCGGTGGCGAAGTCCAGGGTCAGCCAGCGCCCGCGATCGGACGAACCACGGCAGACCTGCAGCTCGCGGCGCGCCGGTACGGCGATGACGCAGGCGTTGGTGCTGGTGCCCTGGCCGTCCTCGCTGTAGCGGTTGATCGAATCGATGCCGTCCGAGCGGTCGGCCAGCAGCGCCTTGAGCGCGGGGATGGTGGGCTGGGGCCCGGCCACCGCGGCCGTGGCCCGCGCCAGGCGGCTGCGCGAGGAGGCGCTCGGGACTTCGCCCTCGGCCTGGGCATGCGCGCCGTCGAGGCAGTGGTTGGTGCGCGCCAGGCCGTGGCTGGCCGTTCTGCGCGCCACACTGGTGGCGGAGCACTCGATGTCCTCGGCGCCCTGCGCGTCGGCCAGCCAGTAGGTGTGCGCCGCGGCGCGCGGTGCACCGATGATGCGCTCGGCCGCCTGCGCGCGCGTCTCGCAGCCGAGCGCGGCATGGATCAGCGACAGGTAGGGGATGCCGACCCGCGACGGGCGGATCTTGATGTTGGTGGTGCCGATGCTCAGCCCGCGCTCGTTCATGCCGATCAGCGACGGGCAGCCGGCGCAGGTGATGCTCCAGGTCGACGGTCCCTGGTCGGGGATGCGGTGGACCGCGACCACGTACTCGAGATCCGAGGGATTGAGGTCCCAGGTCTGGGCCGCGATCAGCGGCGCCGCGCCCTGCGCCGGGAAGAGCATCGCGGTGCAGCCCTCGGCGTCGGGGGTGATGGAGCCATTGCCCGCGGCCGCGGCGCTGGGCTGCGCCGGATAGGCGAGGATGTCGCGGAGGTCGGTGTAGTTGGCCGCGGCGTAGAGGTCGACGGCGTCGACGCCGGCGCCCGAGGCGGTGGCCTGATGCTCGGCCCAGGAGGGCTGGTCCCAGAGGTGCAGGGCCTCGAGACACTGCCTGGCCAGCCCGGTGATCAGCTGCGGGTTGCGCAGGCCCCGCTCGCGCAGGTAGATCGCGGCGGCCCGGGCGCGCTGCGCGACGAAGGCCTGGACCTGCCCGGCGCAGGCCTGGCCATAGGCCTGGCCCATCGCCGCGCGGCTGCCGGAGACGGTGATGGTGCGAAGGTCAAGCAGCGCCATGCGCGGATTCTAGGCTGGCGGTGGGCCAGGGCACGCTGCAGCCGCCCGGGTGCAGCGGGGTGCCAGGGCCCCGCATCGGCCCTCCCCGCGCTGCCTCCCGTCACCAGTCCAGGGGCATCGACCAGACCGGGGAGCCGGCGCTCAGGGCCAGGCGAGCCGCCAGGTCGTGGTAGAGACGCAGACCATCACCGGCGATCTCGCACGGGGCGGCGAGGAAGTGGTGGGTCTTCGGGTTGCCCACCAGGTGGTCGGCGACCGGGCCGAGCGGCGGCAGGTCGAGGCGCACCTGGCGGCGGCTGCGCTGGATGGGCGCGATCGCGGCGACCGTGGCCCCGTCATGCGGGCCGGCATCGAAGGGATCGACGGTGCCGAGGTAGTGGAAGCCGGCGCGCTTGAGCAGGGTGCGCACCGGTGTGGTCGCGGGACCCTCCTGGCCGATCAGCTCGCGCGCCGGGGGCGGCAGCAGCTCGACGACGATCTCCTCGTGCGGGAAGAAGGCCTCGATGAACTCCTTGTCGGAGCGGCACAGCAGGTCCGCGCGGTAGTAGTCCAGGCCGGTCAGCGGCGCGCCGACCGCGTCCCAGAAGGCGTTGCCGCCGTCGTCGCGGCGCGGCGGCAGGAGCTCGGCCAGCAGGCGCGTGCAGAAGCGCTCCGGATGCATCGCCACCAGCAGCAATCGGGCCGCCAGCAGCAGCTTGCCCACGCCCTGGCCGCGCGCCTGCGGGTGGACGACCAGTCCGCCAAGCTCGGTCCAGGGCTCGACGTCCTTGCCGAGCTTGAGGATGCGGCGCGTGCGGTCGCTGTTCAATTGCCGCGAGTGCACGACCTGGTCGACGACTTTCAGGAAGTAGTGCGGCTCGTCCGGCATGCCGTGGTAGGCGAACAGGCTGCCGGTGCCGAGCAGGGTCTGCGCGCCATCGGCATCGACGCGCACCGCGACCAGCGTATAGCTGGCGTGGCGCGGGTCCTCGCCCAGGAAGCTGCGCTGGCTGTCGGCAATGATCTTGGCGAGCATCGCCGGGTCGTCGGGCAGGTTGACGGTGTCGAGCAGGTCGGCCAGGGCGTGCAGCTGGCTGGCATCCTCGCTGCGCACCGGCCGGACCATGATCGACGAAGGGGCGCCTGGCATCAGCACCGCTTGTAACGGCGGCCCTGGCCCCGCCAAGCCAGCGTCGCGGTCAGGGATCCCGAGGCCCTCATTCCCAGACCACGGTCTCGTCGGCGAAGAGCGCGCCCGCGGCCAGGGCCGCCGGACGGCCGTTGCCGCTGGCGCCGGTGCCGCCGAAGGGCAGGTCCGAGCGCGCCCCGGCGGTCGAGCGGTTCCAGTTCACCAGGCCATAGGGCAGCTGCTCGGCGCAGGCGCGGAAGCGCTCGCGGGAGGCGGTGAAGACCGAGGCCGAGAGTCTGTAGGGATTGGCGGCCAGACGCGCGCAGCACTCCACGACCTCGTCATAGGGATCGATGATCAGCATCGGTCCGAACTGCTCCTCGCGATAGAGCGGCGCGCGGCGCGCGACCGGCTCATCGCAGAACACCAGCAGCGGTTCCGCGCGGCAGCTGCCAGCGGGGGCGGTGGGCTCGCCGGCAAGCAGGCGCAATCCCGCGGGCAGGGCGCGGAAGGGTTTTTGGAAGTCCTCGCGCGCCTGGGTGCTGATCATCATCCCGGCCGGGTCCTCGGGGGTTGTGGGCAGCCAGGCGCCGCGCGCGGCGCGCAACTGCGCGGTCAGCGTCTCGGCCTGTGCGCGCGGCACGTGCACGATGCGGGTGGCGGTGCAGCGCTGGCCGGCCATGCGCCACGCGCCCTCGGCGATGGCGGCGACGCTCAGCGCCCGGTCGGCATCATCCAGGACCAGGGCCTGGTTGACCCCGCCGAGCTCGAGGGCCAGGACCGCATGTGGCCGGGCGGCGAGCAGCTGCGCCAGGGCCCGGCCCATGGGCTGGCCGCCGACCGCCGCGACGGTCATGACGCGCTCATCGCCCGCGGCCTGGCTGGCGAGCGCGGCTCCGCCCAGCACCACCTGCAGGACCTCGTCCAGCCCGGCCTGGGTCGCCAGCCGGGCATAGAGCATGCCCAGCGCCGGGAGGCGCTCGGAGGGCTTGGCCAGCACCGTGCAGCCCACCGCCAGGGCCGGCACCACCAAGCCGTGCAGCAGGTGCAGGGGAAAGTTGAACGGGCCGAAGCAGGCGGCCACGCCACGTGGCCGGAAGCGCAGCGGCTCGCCGGTGAGCGGCGTGCGCGTCAGCCCCGCGCCGAGGCTGATCTCGATCTTGCGCGGCAGGAGGTCGGCCTCGGCCTGGGCGTCGGCCTGGCACTTGCCGGCCTCGCGCACCAACAGCGCGACGATCTCGGCGCGCGCGGCGCGCAGCACCGTGGCGAAGCGCTGCAATGCCGCCGCGCGGACCGGCAGGTTGGCTGCCGGCGACCAGGCGGGGATGGCCTGCGCCAGGCGCGTGATGGCCGCGGTGAGCGCCGCGGGGGTGGTGGAGGCCGCCTCGCCAACCAGGCTGCCGTCCCAGGGCGAGCGCGAGATGAGGTCCATGGGCGCGCCGCTCACGCGAGCCCACCCTGGAATCGGTACAGCGCGCCGAGGCCGCACAGCTGCGTCAGCTCATCGAGGGCGACGCGGCTCTCCTCCAGCAGCAGCGGATCACCCAGGTCCGACAGCGACAGCTGGCGGCGGTAGCGACGGTCGACCCACTGCTCGAGCTGGCGCAGGCGCTGCTCGGTCAGCAGGAAGCCGGGCGCCAGCCCGGCCAGCTGCGCGTCGGTGAGCTGGACGCGCAGGCGCAGGCAGGCCGGCCCGCCACCGCCCATCATGCTCTCGCGCAGGTCCACGAACTCGACCCGCGCCAGGAAGCCTTCCGCGAGCAGCCGGTCGATCACCCCGCGCGCCGGTCCGTCGCTGGCTTCGATCGGCGCGAGCAGCACCGTGCCCTTGGCGGTTGCGAGCATCTGGCTGTTGAACAGGTAGCTGCGCACCGCCTGCGCCAGGGACAGCTCCACTTCGGCGATCTCGCGCACCAGCAGCGGCCCGCAGGCGGCCTGCAGCTGGGCGAGGACCTCGGCCTGGCCTGCGAGCGCGTGCTCATGCAGCAGCAGGCGCTCACCACAGCCGACCATGACCACGTCGTTGTGGAAGGCCCCCGCGTCGATGGCGCGCGGCGTCTGCCGGGCATGCACCACGGCCTGGGCGCAGCCGAGCCGCGCCACCGCCTGGGAGGCCTCGCGGTACTGGCGCGCGGGATAGAGCGTCGGCAGCTGGTCGGCGGGCGTGGCGAGGCTGCGGCCGTGCACCAGCAGGTGGCAGGCCCCCCGTGCGCCGACCGCGCGGTGGTGGTTGGCCGCGCCCTCATCGCCCAGTCCGGAGATGCCCGGCAGGGCGGGGTGGATGGACACGTCCTGGCAGCCCGCGAACAGGGTATCGAGCATCGGACCGCGGCTGGCCGCCTCCGCGGCGCGGTGCGGCATGGCGGCGAGGTTGGCCAGCACCAGGTGGCAGCGGCCGTCGGTGGCATCGGCGGCGGGGATGACGGTCGCGCAGTTCGCGGTCCACATGAAGGCGCTGGAGGCGGCGATGCGCAGCCACTGCGGCTCGTCCTGGCCGGCTCGCTCGATGACCTGGGCGTCGGAACCGGTGAAGCCGATGCTGCGCAGCAGTCCCAGATCGGGCCTGGCCAGGGGCGGCAGGAAGGCCTGGGGGATGCCCAGGGCCATGACCTGGCGCATCTTGGCCAAACACTGGCGCGCGGCGGCGCGCGGATGCGACGGCGCGCCGGCATTGGCCTGGCTGGCGAGGTTCCCGCTGGAGAGCCCGCCATGGATGGTGGTGGGGCCGGGCAGGCCATCAATCTGCAGTTCGTGCGGCATGGGTTCGGCGTTCGTCTCGGGACCGGTCCAGCGTCGCGCCACGGGGCATGCCTTCAAGGTCGGCAGGGCGAACCTCACCCTGTGCTTGTCGCCGCGCTCCTTGGCATTCATCTGCCGCCATGGCCCCGTCCGACCCGTCTGCCACCAGCCCCGCCACCACGTCGCGCCTGCCCGCCATCGGCTTCATCGGCGGCGGCAACATGGCCTCGGCGATGATCCGCGCCCTGCTGCGCCTGCCCGAGCCGCCGGTGCTCGCGGTCTCCGATCCCGACCCGGCCAAGCGCGCGGCCTTCACCGCCCAGGGCCTGACTGCGCACGCCGACAATGGCATGATCACCGCCGCCAGCCGGGTCGTGATCCTGGCCATCAAGCCGCAGATGGCCGCGACCGTGGTACCGCAGATCGGCGCGGCGTGGTCGCCTGATACCCTTCTGATCTCGATCCTGGCCGGCATGCCGCTGACGCGCCTGAGCGCGTGGCTGCCGCCCGGGGCGAAGGTGGTGCGCGCCATGCCGAACACGCCGCTGGCGATCGGCGCGGGCATGACCGGGCTGTGCCCGGGCGCGCACGCCGGGCCCGCGCAGCTGGCGCTCGCCGAGCGCATCTTCGCGACCTGCGGCAAGGTCCTGCGCATCGCCGACGAGGCGCGCATGGATGCGATCACCGCCGTCTCAGGCAGCGGCCCGGCCTATGTCTTCGCCTTCGCCGAGGCGCTCCTGGCGGGAGCGCAGGCGGTGGGCTTCACGCCCGACGAGGCGCAGCTGCTGGTGGCGCAGACCATGCATGGCTCGCTGGACTACCTGCTGCAGAGCGGCTTCGACGCCCAGCGCCTGCGCCAGCAGGTGACCAGTCCGGGCGGCACCACCGCGGCCGCATTGGCGGTGCTCGAACGCCGCGGTCACCAGGCGATGTGGATCGAGGCG
>Ga0302314_10007036_pt1 | contig 20291 bp, 13 predicted proteins | sample III_Palsa_N2_3_FD_200533 | JGI IMG/M metagenome (GOLD analysis project Ga0302314, IMG submission 200533) | Peat permafrost microbial communities from Stordalen Mire near Abisko, Sweden - III_Palsa_N2_3 | ecosystem: Environmental > Terrestrial > Soil > Palsa > Peat permafrost | place: Sweden... | reverse complement strand
GGCGGGGTCGCTGCGCCGCTGGCGGGCCGCGAGCGTCGTGCCCACTGCGGGGCGGTGTCGGTAGGCCCAGGCCGCCTCGATCACGATGCGCCGCAGGTGCGCGTTGCCCGCCTTGCTGATCGCTCCGCGGCAGACGCGCGGCCCGCTCGAGTGTTCTCGGGAGAGCGCTCCGGAGTAGCCCATCAGCTGGCGGGGGTGTTCAAAACGCGAGAGTTCGCCCACCTCCGCCATGATCGTCACGGCGCTGATCTGGGCGATCCCGCGAAGGCTCTGCAGTGCCTCGATCACCGCACGCAGTTTCACCGGCAGCGTTTCGATCGTCGTATCGATCGAACGCTCCAGGCGCACGAGGCGCTCGGCCACATGCTCCACCTCGTGCAGATAATCGAGCAGCGTCGTCTCCTGGGCACTGTGCTCAAAATGCACGGTCTTGATCCATGCCAGATGCTTGTCCGTCCAAGCGCCCATGGCCTCGGGTGTGCGCCGGCCATGGCGCAGCAGGAACTTGCCCAACCGGTGCCGGGCCCGCAGCTGATCGCGCTTGGCCGCCAGGCGGGCGCGCACCAGGTCCCGCAGCGCCTCGTGGGCCGCATCCGGCACCCACACCGCCGTCAGATCTCCAGCGCGATAACAACGCGCCAGCTTCTCGGCATCGCGCCGATCCGTCTTGATCCGATCTCCGGCCTTCACCGGTATCAGGGTCGGGGCCAGCACCTCGCACTTCACGCCCAACTCGCTCAGCTGCCAGTACAATACGTAGCCGGTTGGCCCGGCCTCATAGCACACCCGCAGCTGCTCGGGCTTGCCCACCTTACGGATCATCCGGCCCACCGACTCGGCACGATTCGGAATGACCCCAAGGCTGCGCACGCTCCCATCCGCCTCCGCGACTGCCACCGCAATCGTCTCGGCATGGACATCCAACCCTACAAATATTAGGTTCTTCATGGCCGGCTCCCATTTGTATGCGGCTCTGCGCCGCGGTTCTTTCCCGATCCAAAGCGTAACCCGCGCTTTGCAAATCGGGAGCCGGTCGTTCCATTGTGACTAGACCAGGAACAGGGGCCTGAGCACTGCGGCGCGGGAGGCGGATTTATGACCGGTCCGCTTCCCGCTCCTGCACCAAGCACGACAGAGTGATGCATCGGCTAGACGAGGTAGTGGTCAGATCCGCAAAAAAAGTAGCGCTTTCTCGCGGCTTTGCCGGCGCGCCATGCACTGCAGTGCAGTACGCCAAGTTGCCGATGCTTGCGCCTGAAGGCTCTTGGAAGGGCGCCCGCCGACGTCTTTGCACGACTGGACTGGCTATCGAAGGCGTTGAGTCGATGTACTGTCCGGAGTCCTGGACCCCGATCGACATCCCCTATTCGGGTCGTGGGACCGAACAGGGGGAACTATGCGCAACATTCGGGCGGCAATTCTGGGCCGGAAGAGTTTTCCGCGGCAGCTGCCGGGGGAGCACGCAATGTTGAGTTTGGTGGAGGATTCCTGCGCCAGGAGGGCGCGCTTGAGGCTGCTGCCCAGGGTCCTGATTCTCATTGCGGGCAGCTTCGGATTCATTGCGGCAACGCCATATGCTGTTGCGGAGACGGGCGCTGCGTTTGCGTCCCCAGAGACAGAGCTTCAGGACCTGTTCGTTGCCGTCGAGCAGGCGCATATTCTCGGCGACAGCAAGGCTTTTGCCGATGCCACGCCGCGGAGTGCACCGAGCGCGATCCTGGCGGAGTTCCATGCACAGCAACCGGCGACGCCGGCCGCTTTGCAGGCGTTTGTCGAAGCGCACTTCGATGTTCCTGCGGATATCAGCGTCCCAGCGGCCGCGGGCACGGCGCAGCCGATCGTTGAGCACATTGACTCACTGTGGGATGCGCTGACGCGTCAAACCGGCAACGTGCCGGCGTTCAGCTCGCTGCTAAGTCTGCCGCAACCTTATGTCGTTCCCGGTGGACGCTTTCGCGAACTGTACTACTGGGATTCGTATTTCACGATGCTCGGTCTCGTGCAGAGCGGTCGTCGCGATCTAGTCGAAGACATGGTGAATGACTTCGCCTATCTGATCGATACCTACGGGCACGTTCCCAACGGCACGCGCACCTACTATCTCAGCCGCTCGCAGCCACCGTTCTTCTTTGAAATGGCAGGCCTGCTGTCACCACAGGATCCAGTGCAGGCCTACACCCGCTATCTACCACAGCTCAAACGCGAGTACAGCTTCTGGATGCAAGGTGCCGACAGCCTCAAGCCCGGTACGGCCGGGCGCCGCGTGGTGGCATTGGCGCCGGGTGTGCTTCTGAACCGCTACTGGGACGACAAAGACACGCCGCGCGACGAGTCTTACGCGCAGGACACTGAGCTCGCACAGTCCGTGCAGCGCAATCCGCAGCAGCTCTATCGCGATCTGCGCGCCGCCGCTGAGAGCGGCTGGGACTTTGGTTCGCGCTGGCTGGCCGACGGGCACACGCTGGCCACGATCAACACCACCGAGATTGTGCCGGTCGATCTCAACAGTCTGCTTTACGGACTCGAGAGCGCCATCGCAAGCGCCTGCCTCAGACAGCACGACAAGCCTTGTGCGCGCGACTTCCATAAGCGCGCCTCGATGCGCCGTGCAGCGATGAACCGCTATTTGTGGGATGGGGCCAGTGGCACATACCTGGATTACAATTGGCGCAGTTCGACGCGCGCCTCGCGTATGTCGGCCGCGGCGCTCTACCCGTTGTTCTTTGGCGCGACCTCGAGCGGCCAGGCGCGGCGTGTGGCTGCGGCTACGCGCCATTATCTGCTGGCCGCGGGCGGCCTGTCGACGACGACACTGCGCACCGGACAGCAATGGGACCTGCCCAACGGCTGGGCACCATTGCAGTGGATCGCCGTAGCAGGGCTTCGAAACTACGGCGAACGCGCGTTGGCCCGGACAATTGCCTGTCGCTGGATGGTCACCGTCAATACGGTCTACAACCAGAGCGGCAAACTGGTCGAAAAATACGATGTCACCACTTCGGTCCGCGGCGGCGGCGGCGGTGAATATGCGCTCCAGGACGGCTTCGGCTGGACTAACGGCGTGATGAGGCAACTCATCACTCTGTATCCGGCCGAGGCTGCCTTTTCAACTGCAAATCAGTGTCGAAGCGGGTCCTAGCCCGGATGACGCTGGAATGGCGCGGCGCACTGACGGCTCGAGCCCCTATGCAGACTGATTCAACACGCTCGACGCCCAGGCCGCAGCTAAGTTGTCACCGCTAAGCTGCGAATGGAACTTGGCAATACTTCGAATGTGAAGTGGTTTTCGGGTATTGACGAGTACGTGATCGATTGGGGCCCGGGTTACCGGATATATCTTGCGAAGGATGGCGACGCGCTGATCATGCTATTTGGCGGCGGTACCAAGCGCTGGCAGCAGGCGCATATAGAGCGGGCGAAGGCGCTGCATGCGGAGTACAAGGCGAGTGTCGCTCGCGATCGGCGCCGAGTCGACGCAGGTCCTTGCGCGGTCCGCCCTGATACGGGAGCAGACTGGTGGTTTGGGCCGATGCTCTGTAGCGCACCACCAGACGTCGCACGGAACGCGGCGAGAGACCCAGAGCCTTTGCGGCAGAGTCCGTGCGGGAAGCCATCGAGCCTTCGCCGCTGATCGCTGCACTGATGATGATTTCGCGCCGCTGCGCTTCGCTCCACGCCGACTCATCTAGGGCACGCTGACGCTCGAGCCGTTGATCCCGGTCAGCAGGCGCAAGGCTCGGCAGTCCGCGCAGCTCAGCGACCGGGACTTCACGAAGTTGCCCGGAACCGGAATCCCGAATCCGAGTTCGATCGCCCAAGAGCGCTTCAAATCGATGGACACGTCCTTCCCACAGTACGCATCCGCCGAGTTGTAGCTCTAGACGAAGCGCCGAATCGGAAAGTTCTGAAGTCGCTAGCGTTCTCCGCGGATCTGGACGTGGAATAGCTGTTAGGGATGCTTCTGGACGAAGAATGATCGAATGTTTACTGCACCATTGCCGTTTCTGGCCAAGCCCGATTTCGTACCGGATAACTGAATTTGCACAACATGATCAGCAGCTTACGCGCATTTGAGACGAGCGTGAGCAATCCTGTGAAATGGCCAATTTCGGACAGGAATGAGCAGTGTCGACACATAGATTCAAGCTAAGAGGTGATCAGCCGATAGCCCAGACATGCTCACGTTGCTGCAGGCCGACGACGACGCCCAGACCAGTCGTCTCAGGCAGCTGCGGTCACTGTTGGTAGTGAGCGGGGCAGCCTTGCTGGTCCTCATGTTGGCCGTCGCTACTTCTGGGACCTTTCTGACGCGAAGCTTTGCGGTCGTGGAAAAAGAAGCCACACTGCAAAAGGCTGACCAAGTCTACAGAGCATTTGAGGCCGACCTATTGCAGTTGGCCATCGCGAATCGCGATTACGCCGAATTTGACGACGCGGCACGGTTTGTCAAAACTAGCAACCGGGAGTTCATAAACGCAAACCTGACGAAGGAGACGCTTGGCGGGTTGCATGTCGATCTGGTTTGGATCATTGGGCCCAGCGGCGAACCGATCTACTCCGGACTACTCGATCGCTCTACAAATCTGCTGACTACGCCCGTTCCGGAATTTCTCCTCAAAGAGTTCGTTCCTTTCTTAGCCACAGTGCACAGCGCCGATGGGCGACCGGTCTCGGAGCAGCTCCTTCAAACTAGCCGCGGCGTGGCCGCAGTGGCCGCAAAAGAAATTACCATGACGGATCGGTCTGCTCCGACCGGTGCCATCATGTTATTCGCAAGGTTCATAGGAGCTGATGATCTCGCGCGCATCAGCAAGACCAGTCAACTGCCCTTCACGCTGACAAACTTGCCGGCGCCGCTGGCATCGTTGCCGCCGTCTGTCGTATCGTGGCTTAGTGCTGGAGAGATGACGCCTTCCTACACGCTGCCACTGAGCTCCTCGCTTATTGCAGGCTACGCACTTTTACGCGACATGGACCATCGGCCTGTGGCGCTGCTTACCACCCAGCAGCCGCGACGCATCTACAGTCTTGGGCTGCAGACGACATGGTGGCTGCTGGGCAGTCTTGCCGTTCTGGCTACGCTATTTTTCTCCCTTTTGTTGCTACTCTTGCTGCGACTTAAGCGCAGCTTCATAGCTCAGGAGGCGGCCCGCAATCGGCTGCGGCGCATCACCGGGCAGCTTCAGGAGCTGATCTTGGTGGTCGACGCCGCCACGCTGCGGATCGTGGATGCCAATGAGCCTATTTTGCGCTCGCTGGGCTGCACGCATGCTGAGCTCACCGAACGGCCCTTGCAGCAAATATACCCCGACGTCGATACCCAAGGCATCATTCGGCAGGCCGGCGCGACCGGGGCCGCCAAGACCTTTACCTCTCGCCTGCAACGCGATGCCACTCATACGATCCCGGTTGATATGTGTGTCTCCCGACTCGAGGAGGGCGGGCGGCAACTACTATGCTTAGTGGCTAGGGATCTCAGCGAGCAGCAAGCCGCGGATCTTCAAAAGCGCGAGCATCAACGCAAGCTGTTTCATTTGGCCTACCACGACGCGTTGACCGGGCTTCCAAACCGCCAATGCGTGACGGCCCGCATCTCCAAATTACTCGGCCCGGTGACGGCCTCGAGCAAGCTCACCGCGGTCATCGCGCTTGACGTCGACAACCTCAAGAGAATCAACGATTCGCAGGGTCGCAGTACAGGCGATCAACTGCTTCAGCTGGTTGCGAAGCGGTTGCGTAGAACGCTTTCTGGCGCGGATCTGGTGGGCCATCTGGGTGGGGATCAATTTCTGATTGTAGTCCCTGGGCTTTCCGACGTCCCTGCGGCCGAGAAACTGTCGGAGCGTATCCGACACGTCCTGCAGGCGGCCATCACACTAAACCACGAGTTGATCAGCATTACCTTGAGCGCCGGCATTGCATTGCACCCCGACCACGGTATCGATGCAAAGACCCTCCTCAGACATGCCGATATTGCTCTTGAAAATGCCAAGGCAGCTGGCGGTAATTGCCAGCGATTGTTCTCGGCTGAAATGAATCTTCAAGTCAGTGTAACCATCGCCTTGGAGCAGGCGTTACGCTCGGCCATCGGCACGGCGCAGATCTCTGTCGAATATCAGCCCGTCATTGCACTACAGTCCGGACTGGTGGCGTCACTTGAAGCCTTGGTTCGTTGGCATCATCCTTCGCTTGGCGATATTGGTCCTGAGCAATTCATTCCTGTGGCAGAGCAGCTGGGCCTGATCCCAGAGCTCGGCGCGCAAGTACTTGCCTTGGTTCTGCGGGATATCCGGCAGTGGATTGATGGGTCAATCGCGCTCATACCGATCGCCGTAAATGTTTCCCCGTACCAGCTAGAGCGGGCGGACTTTCCGGCCGTCGTCGCTGCTCTGGCGGCCGAGGTTGGCGTGGATCTCAAATGGATCCATTTTGAGATTGCCGAGACCACGATGCTCAAGGATCCAGAGCGGGTGATTCGAGCACTGGGAAGTCTCGGACTTGGGGGATCCCGCGTTCTGATTGACGATTTCGGTACCGGCTATTCGGGCTTGAGTTATCTGAATCGACTGCCAGTGGATAGTTTGAAAATCGGCCAGAGTTTTATCTCGGACCTTGCCACCAATCCAACTCGCCCGCCCATCGTGCGATCAATCATTGACCTGGCACGCAACCTTGGACTGAGCATTGTGGCGGAAGGTGTAGAGACCAGCGAGCAACTGGTCATTCTGACCGAGCAGGGCTGTGACTACGCGCAGGGATATTTCTTAAGTCAGCCCTTGTCCGGGCGACAATGTCGATCAATGCTGGAGCAGCTAAGCGACTCGCAGCCGCTCACGGGCACAATCATGACACGGGCGCTCACTCGAAGGTAACTGCGAATACCTGCGACCGATGGCTCGTTCGTGGCCATTACTTAGCGCCGAACCGGCGCGCGCCTGTTTGGGTGGCCGCTCCTTACGCGCAACTTCATGCAAGAACGCCGCCCAGGCTTGGATTGGCATTGATTTCATCCGGGGTGGGGAGCGGCGGTAACGATAAAGCGCCGTTGCCGGAAGTATAAGCTACCGCTGCTCCAGAGCGCTCGCACCTTGAACTAACCGGACCAATCCTTGCAGTTCATCCCAGGCCGTATCCGATACAGCGCAATAGTCCAGATCGCCTGCTTTCCAGCAGGCGAAGTGATAGCCATTGCGGGTTGCTTGAGCGGGCAGTGACCGCCGACTGTCAGCCCAGCTGAAGACATTGATGACATGCAAGCCGTGTTGATAGACAACAACAGCGGCCCGCTGGTGCTCCAGATAATCGACTCGACCGCCAAGGAGCTTGTAGCCCTCGGCGTCAAAGTCTGCGACTAGCGGGGAAACATCCGTGTGACCGGCAAACCATGGCTTCACGGTGTGCTTGTCCGTGGACACCACGTCAATCAGGTGTGATGACATAAGCGAGTTCACGTGGGCACCCAGCAGTTCATCCACCAGAGGGCTCGTGATGGGCGGCGCAATCAGCACAAAGGCCAGCGCGGCTGCGGCTGAGGCCGCAACGAGGCCACTGACAGCACCCATCCAGTATGAGCGTAGACGCCAGATGCCAGGCGTGCGGCGTGGTAAATGCGCAGCGCCGCTCTCCTTATCCAGGGCTCGCATGATCTGCGCACGCAGCGCCGGTGGAGTCTGGGCGTAGGGCAGCTCGCGATGCAGAGCGGTGTGCAGCTCGAGCAGATCCCGATGCAGCGCGCGACACTCGGCACAATTCTCCAGATGCTGCTCAATGGCCGCAGAGGCCATGGCATCGGTCTCGCCATCGACGTAGGCTTGCACCTGCAGGGATTCAGCGCACGGCACGCGGTGTTCCTTTGACCTGTTGTAGCCAATTCTTTCTCAGCGCCGCACGCGCGCGCGCCAGCCGTGACATGACGGTGCCCAGCGGTACATTCACGACAGCGGCAATCCCACGATAATCCATGTCCTCAACTTCTCTCAGAATCAGAATCTCTCGGTAATCCTCAGGAAGCGCTGCCACGAGCTGCTCCAGCGAGCGGGACTCGTCCTGTCGGATCAAGGCACTTTCCGGGTCGGGCTCAGCCGCGATCAGCGCCTGCCCATCCTGCGGATCATGCTCCTCCGGCAGCGGCACCTGCGCTCGTCGCTGCTGTTGCTTGAGGGCGGTCCAATGACAGTTCCTGACAATGGTCAGCAACCAAGCCTTGGCATCCGAGCCCCGCAGGGCGTCAAAACCCCGATAGGCCCGCAGCATGGCCTCTTGCACGACATCATCGGCGCCCTCGGACGACCCGGCGAGCCAGCGGGCAAACCGGTAGGCATCGTCCAGATACGGTAACACCTGGGCCTCAAAGCGCCGGCGCCTGTCATCCATGCTTCAGCCTGCGCCCATCAGTCACGGCATCCGACCCATCCTTACTAGAGATAGAGGACTCTCGGCGCGTACGTTTTATTCCCAACGGCAACAAGAATGTTTTGAAGCACTTAGCTGGTGGGCTGGCATTCGCGCCTAGCGGCAGTCTGGCAGCCCATACCATGGGCGTCTACTGCTCGCTGGCCACGATCCGCGCCATCATCCTCCGTACACCGAATTCGCGTGGCGGCCCAGATGGGTGAGGCACCACCGGGGGTGGTGGTGCCTCGACCAATGTATTCGTACCGCAGAATTGCTTCAGTGCTCTTGAACGGTGGGATCCATCACCTGGCTGCGATGCGTCCGAAGCTCGTCAGCGCCTGGGGTTCAGGGAGAGAGGTTTTCCAACTCCTGACGCTTCCTCCACATCTCCACAGCCGGTCGCCGAATCAGGTACAGACCCGTATCGGTGAGCAGAAACGTCGTTCCTGTATCCTGCTTGGTGAGTGCTTCGCGCACCTTCTTAACATCAATCACTTGGCCTGCGCCCCCCAGGAGGGTCGTATCGACCACCTGGTAGTCGCGAGCCACATCCCTATTCGCAGCGGTATCACTGGCTACGGTGAATCCGCCGACTCCGATGTCGGTGAGCGGTCCCGTCAAGGTCAGTCCCGGAACGGTCTTGAGGCGGGGCAGCGTGGGTTGCTGCAGATCCAGTACCGCCTCCCTGTTACCCTCCCGAAAGCGGACGAGCTCTGAGTCATGACCTACGGGAGCCACAAAATCGAATGCTGCCGAAGCCTCAAGCTGCACTGAACCTTCGCTGCGAATGCGACTGGGGTCAGTCACATCAAGAATGGCCATCCGCGCGCCACGATCCTGCTCTATATAGAGGAACGTGTTCGCACCGACCTCCTGAAGAAACATCGCCTCGCCGGCCTGGCGGGCTGATTCAGGAAGATCTGCGGGCGGCACCAAGTCAAGATTGCCTATGGGATTGGCGAAGGCGGCAGGAACCGCAATGGCTCCGCATGCAGCAACTGCCAGTGTCAGTCGACGCACGGACGCGAGCTTCTCGTATTTTTTGTTCGTAGTCATGATTCATCTCCTCGAGGTTATCGTTAAAGGCAAAAACAGTGTTCATCTCTTAAGTGGCTTACACCTTGTTGCTCAAGAGTTCATTTGCTCTGCTGGCCCATAAGACCTGTGCTCTGCCGCTTTTATTCCCGCCGCTTGCTGACTTAGCCGACAGGGCTTTATTTGATTCGTAATTTCGCATCCAGTGCCAGCCAGAGTGGCCGGTAGCCAGAAAAATCATTCCGACTTGGGAATAAACCGGCCCGACGAGAAGTCTTCTTGCCGGAACGCACCACCGAAGGAGACGGACATGTCGGATGAAAAATTACTGCAATCGCGTCGCAACGCCCTTAAGTGCATGGCCTATGGGGGTGCGGGGACCCTGTTCGTGCTGGCCGGAGGCGTTTTTACGCCGGTCAATCTGGCGATGGCAGGCGAGTACGAGAAGGGCGGGACGAAGCCGGGCAAGCCATTATTCGTCCAGATCAGCGATACCCATATCGGCTTCAACAAGGAAGCCAATCCGGACGTCGACGGGTCCCTGACACAGACCATTGATCTAGTGAACGGGATGGCCGAACAGCCCGCACTGATCATTCACACCGGGGATATTACTCATCTGTCGAAGCCGGCCGAGTTTGACCTGGCGCAGCAGCTGCTCTCGGGGCTGCGTACCACAGAGTTGCACACGGTGCCCGGCGAGCATGACACCACCGACCCAACTGTAACCGAGTATTTCAATCGTTTTGGTAAGGCCTCGGACAACAAGGGCTATTACAGCTTTGATCACGCCGGCGTTCATTTCATCGCGCTGATCAATGTCCTGGAGTTCAAAGCAGGGGGCCTTGGCACCCTAGGCCCCGATCAGCTCGCCTGGGTGGCGGCCGATCTCAAAGGGCGCTCCTCCAGCACACCAATCGTGGTGTTTGCCCACATGCCGCTGTGGACCATTTATGAGCCCTGGGGCTGGGGCACCGGCGATGCGGACCAGTTGATGAGCCAGCTGCGTCGTTTTGGCTCAGTGACCGTACTCAACGGACACATCCACCAGATCGTACAGAAGGTGGAAGGGAACATGACGTTCCATACGACCCGCTCAACCTCTTACCCCCAACCGGCCCCCGGAGAGGGTCCGGGTCCCGGGCCCCTCAAGGTTGCTGCCGATCTGCTGCCCAAGATGCTGGGCATCACCAGTGTCAGTGTGCGGGCACATCCGCGGGTGTTGACCCTCGCTGACACCGCACTCGCCTGAGGTGGAGAAGAAAATGAGATTCAAGCATTTCCAAATGCCCTTGATGCTGCTCGGATTGGCGGCACTCGGATTTGCAGCGGCATGGCCACCGACAACGGCCTGGGCGGCTGAGGAGACCCAGACGCTTATCAAGGACTTTAAGTTTACGCCGGTGTCGGTCAAGGCCGGAACCAAGGTCACGTGGGTCAATATGGATGATGAACCACACAACGTGGTCAGCGATGCCGGATTGTTCCGCTCGAGCGGCTTGGACACCAATGAGAGCTTTTCTTACACGTTCGACAAGCCGGGCACTTATCAAATCCACTGCTCCATTCATCCGCGAATGGTCGCGACCGTGGTGGTCGAGTAAGGATCATGGATGCTGTTAAACACATCGCTCTGGGCTTCGCCGGCATGCTGGTGGTCTCAGCCCTTGCCGCGGCGGCATTCGTCTATTCCGGCCTTTACGACATCGGTGCCGATGACCATCACACCAAACCGGTATTGGCGCTGATCGAAACACTGCGCGACCGTTCGATCAGCGTGCGGGCCGAGTCGATCAGCGTAACGAGCCTCGAGGATCCGGCGCAGATCGCCGCGGGCGCGCTCCGTTACTCGGAGCTGTGCGTTGGCTGCCACCTGGCGCCTGGAGTTGACAAGTCAATGCTTCGTTCCGGACTCTACCCGCACCCGCCCAACCTGGCGCAGGAGGATCTCCAGGACCCGCGCAAGGCGTTCTGGACGATCAAACACGGCATAAAAATGAGCGCGATGCCGGCCTGGGGAAAGAACCTGGACGACGCCGCGATCTGGGAGCTGGTCGCGTTTGTGCGCCAGATGCCCAACATGTCGACTGACACGTATCAGCAGCTCGCGAGCGGCCACACAAAGTGAATCCGCCGGCCGTGCGGGATAACCGCTAGCCTCGATGGTACTGCGTGTGAGTGGCAGCAATGCGCTTCGAATCGTGGTGCTTGAATCCTGGAGCCCAGAAGAACCGGCCGCCGAAGTGAATAGCATTTTCTGGCCGGAACCAGATCTCAGAGCTATCGCTACTAAAGACATTCCAGGCCCACAGAAAGCCGATCATCTTGGGTAGCGGGTGGTCTAAACCCAAAACCGTGCTTGCAACCGCTTGAGAAATTCCGATGTCGGCTTTTCAGTGATGCCGACTGTAAAGTTGCCCTGGACTTCGACGCGCCTTCTAAATCGTGAGCGCTCTTTAGTAGAGGATATCACCGCTAGGCGACGGCGTGAATCGCGGACCTGAGCCTCCGAAGTGAGGGGAATTTGCGCTCTCAGTAGTCAGCGATGGCGCAGTGCGGCAATCTCAGAAATTTCTAATACCGCGGGCAAATGTAGGCCTCTTCTGTACGACTAACGATGGGGCGGCAATACCGCGCGACATCGGCAAACACTATGCCGTCACAAGCCCCAATTGGCCGGCACCCGAAGATCACGCGCACGGCCTCTCAGACCCCCCGGCAGTGGACGAGGAGATCCTCCAGATGGTACATGCAATGGATACCGGGACAGGGAGAGCCTCCTCGACCTCACCCGGAGTGAGAGCGAGACGACCCACTAGAACTGAGCAAGATCAAGGATGGGACTCGATGGTTCCTAAGCGGATGGCTATATGGCGGCTGCCCTTGCCGGGCATTGTTGTAACGGTACTGATGCTTTGCGCTATGCAGGCCGGAGCCGAGGTATTGGATTTAGCGCCTTCGGGCAGCGAAACTGCTGCCGATGCCGCCAGCTTGAGCAAGCAAGCTGATGAGTTCAATAGCGCTGGCCGTTACGGTGAGGCCGAGCCGCTATATCGGCGGGCACTGGCGATCCGCGAGAGGGCACTTGGGCCGGACCATCCGGACACGGCCAAGAGCCTCAACGATGTTGCCAATGTACTCGAAGAAACTGGGCGCTACGGTGAGGCCGAGTCGCTGTATCGGCGTGCACTGGCGATCCGCGAGCAGGCACTTGGACCCGACCACCTGGACACGGCGCAGAGCCTTGACGACCTGGCCACTCTGCTCTATCAGGCTGGCCGTTACGGAGAGGCCGAGCCGATTTTTCGGCGTGTACTGGCGATCCGCGAGAAGGCACTTGGACCCGACCATCCGGACACGGCCACGAGCCTTGGCAACCTTGGCGGTCTGCTCGATACCACAGGCCGTTACGGTGAGGCCGAGCCGCTCTACCGGCGCGCACTGGCAATCCGCGAGAAGGTGCTCGGACCTGACGATCCGTACACGGCCTTGAGCTTTAGCACCCTGGGTCATGTGCTTGCAACAACCGGCCGTTACGCAGAGGCCGAGCCGCTTTATCGGCGGGCACTGGCGATCCGCGAGAAGACACTCGGGCCTGACCATCCGGTCACGGTCGCGAGCCTAAACAACCTGGCCGCTCTACTCTGGCTCACTGGCCGTTATGGGGAGACTGAGCCACTATTGCGCCAGGTATTGGTGGTCCGCGAGAAGGCGCTCGGGCCAGACCACCCGGACACGGCCACGAGCCTTAGCAACCTGGCCACTCTGCTCGATACCACTGGCCGTTACGGAGAGGCCGAGCCGCTTTTTCGGCGGGCACTGGCAATCCGCGAGAAGGCACTCGGGCCCGACCATCCGGAGACGGCCCAGAGCCTTCACAACCTGGCCACTCTGCTCTATCAGACTGGCCGTTACGGCGAGGCCGAGCCGCTCTATCGGCGCGCACTTGCGATCCGCGAGAAGGCGCTCGGGCCAGACCACCCGGACACGGCGCTGAACCTTAACAACCTGGCCAATCTGCTCAGTCATACCGGGCGTTACGATGAGGCAGACCCGCTTCTGCGCCGGGCACTGGCGATTACTGAGAAGGCACTCGGGCCAGACCATACGGAGACGGCCAGGAGCGTTGCCTTCTTAGCCAATCTGCTCTATTTCACTGGCCGTTACGGTGAGGCCGAGCCATTGTATCGGCGGGCACTGGCGATTAACGAGAAGGCGCTCGGGCCCGACCATCGGGACACGGCGGCAAGCCTTATTAACCTCGCCAATGTGCTCTATAAGACTGGCCGTTACGGTGAGGCCGAGCCGTTGTATCGGCAGGCACTGGCGATCAACGAGAAGGCGCTCGGACCCGACCATCCAGACACGGCCGAGAGCCTTAACGACCTAGCCGATCTGCTCAATACCACTGGTCGCTTCGGTGAGGCTGAGCCGCTTTATCTTCGTGCGCTGTCGATCTCAGACCACGCTGGCCAGCCACTATTGGCCTCCCAGGTGACATCCAGCCTCATGCGGTTCTACCAGAAACGCGATGCCTCCGCACAGCCGGCCATTGCCGTCTACTACGGCAAGCTGGCAGTCAATTCGCTTCAGTCGCTGCGCCAGAACCTGCGGGCGCTCGACTCGGGGGCACAACGGGCGTTCCTGCATTCGATCGAAGACGTTTATGGCGATCTGGAGACCCTGCTCATCGATGCCGGGCGCCTGGCGGAGGCCCAGCAGGTCCGCGCCATGCAAAAGGAGCAGGAGTACTACGATTTCATCCGCCGCGATGCCCCCGAAGATCCACGCACAACCACGGCCAGCCTGACTTCCTTCGAAGCCGAGAGCTTTGGGCGGCAGAAGAAGGCCGGAGACGTTCTTTTTCAGATCGCCCAGGAGATTGCACCGCTTGATAAGAGGGTTCGCGATGGCCAGACACTCTCTGCCGACGAGCAGGCGCACCGACATGCGCTTCGCGAGCAGCTCGATCGGGCGGACGAGAACTTCTTGCAAGTCACCGCGCAGATACAAGCGGGCTTTGAAGAACTCGGTGCCTCTCCGCAGCGTCTTGAAGAGGAGCGACGTCACCTGGAGCAGACCTTGGCTGGCGTCGCTACCGATCTGGGTAAGAATGTCGCGATTTTGCAAACGGTCTCCTTCCGGCCCGATCGCCTGACCATACTGCTCACAATCGGTGAAGTCAGGAAGGCGTACTCCACCCCCATTACCACGGCCGAACTCAACGCCCTGGTTTCGCATGCCGCAACGGCCCTGCAAAACCCCAACGATGATCCCCGCGCGGACCTGTCGCGCCTTTACTCATTGCTCATTCAGCCGTTAGCTGCGGATCTCAATGCCGCGCATGTCTCGCTGCTGATGTTTTCTCTTGATGGCGTTCTCCGCTATCTGCCGATGTCCGCACTTTACGATGCGCAGAGTAAGCATTACTTGGTCGAGGATTACGCCGTCTCGCTATTCAACGAGGAGGCACATCTCAGCATCAAGGATGCGCCAGCGGAGCACTGGAGAGTCGGTGCCCTCGGGGTCACGCAAGAGCATCCGCCATTTGTGGCGCTCAAGGCGGTCGCGGGAGAACTCTCGGCAATCGTAGCGGAAACTGAGCACAGTTCTGGTGTCTTACCCGGCCGGATCAACCTCGACCAGCAGTTCACCGAAAGCACCCTCGTCGATGACGCCCATGATTATCCCGTCGTTCATATCGCCAGCCACTTTGCCTTTCGTCCAGGTAACGAGTCGGAGTCCTTTCTGCTGCTGGGCGATGGCAGTCACCTGACGCTCGACAAATTTCGGAGCGAAATAAAACTCAGCCGGGTGGATCTGCTGACCCTCTCGGCCTGCCAGACTGCCGTCGGCAGTGGCGGTCAGGGAACGGAGGTGGAGGGCCTTGCTGTGGTAGCGCAGACCCAGGGCGCCAAGAGTATCCTGGCGACGCTGTGGAGCGTCGACGACAGCAGCACAGGCCTCCTGATGAGTTCATTCTATCGCAGCCGCGAGCGGCAGCAGCTGTCCAAGGCTGAAGCGCTGCGCCGGGCCCAGCTCGAATTGCTGGGCGGCGCCCCCAGTCTGCGCATAGCTCCTCACGCGACCAAAGAGGAACCGTCAGCCTAGCGACACACAAATCCGCATTGTTCAAATTATCGCCCGACGCTCCGTATGCTCATCCGTATTACTGGGCGCCTTTTGTCCTGATCGGCAATTGGAAGTAGGGCGTGATTCGCCCAATTCAACATTTGAGCCATTTGCGCGAACAAATTATGTAATTCCGAGCTTTCGCGTTTTTGGAGCCTTGCCACCTATCGGCAGCTCCCGAGCTCTCTCGCGGTCGCCAAGATTTGATTGCAGTAAGGGATTAACAGGGATGCAACTGGTCTACTCAACGCGAGTAATGACGGGACTATTTTCATTGGTCGCTGGACTTCTCTTCGTTGTTGGCGCCGCCCACGGTTCAGACAATGGCGACGTGCCTTCAGCTACTGGCGAGCCAGCACTAAAGCCTTCGGATTTACTTGCAAGCGCACTTGAGCAGTGCAAAGGCAGCGCCGTGGCGACAGCTGGACCGCGGAGCAAGTCTGGCGACGAAGTGCCGAAGTTCCTGCAGCCGCCGAACCCTGGCGACTATTATCCGCGTTCCGCAGGCGTGCAAGACGGCCAGGGCTTGCTTATGGTTGAGGTGCTGATCGATCGATATGGAAATCCACGCTTTGCTCACATCGTGCGACAACTTGTGAGCACGGTTCCGAAAGATTTTGACGATGCGACTCTCAGGCTGGCGCGCGAGGCGCGCTTCAAGCCCGTTTCGCGGGATGGTCAGCCCGTCGCGGTATGGAATACCTACATGGTTTCTTACCTTCTCGTCTATGCGACGCACTTGGAAGAATTTTATTCCGCGGGTGCGCTAATGGAACTCGTGAGTAGAGCGCGTGCAGGTGATACACAGGCTGAGACCGATGTTGTTCATCTATATGAGATTGCGCCTCAGGATATTGCAATCACGGCCACTGAATACACCCATTTTCTGGCTGTGGCGGCCCTTGCCGGCAGTGGCGAGGCAAAGCTTATGGTTAGCCAGCGGTTAGGCAATCCTGGCTGCAGCACCGCTCCAGAGATTCAAGACTACCTTCATAAAGTAGCTTGGCGTGGATTCTCGCCGGCCGAGTTGCTCATGGCCACTCGGATGCTGGAGACAGGTGATCCGACCCAATATTATGATATAGCGATTCTTTTGCACGGTGCAGCCAACTCTTCAGATCCGTTCGTCCAGACCTGGGCGACGGGACTGCTAGCGACGGGCCCGGTGGCCGAAATTCGGGATCCCGCATTCGCTCTTCAGACGGCCCGATCGCTGTCTGATCTGAGCGACCCGGATGAGCTTGAGGTAATCGCAGCATCCTATGCTGCCAACGGGCAATTCGATGAGGCACTTAAGGCTGAAGACCAGGCGTTGGCGCGGGCGAAAAGCCTGGGATGGAATACAAGCCCATTTCGTGCGCGACTGTTGTCTTACCGAGCCAACCAACCTTGAATCGGCTATTTGTGTGATTGCAGCCGAGCAGTTCCCCTAGAGGAGCCCTGATTACGCAACAGGATCGTGAGGTAGGGATATAAGATGCAACGCCTTGATGGAAACAGACGCTGGGCGACAACCGGTCATCCCGCTTGCATTGGTTCCGCGGTGCTCTGAGACACCGTTGTCAGCTGCCCCTGTTATTGCCAAAGCCAATCGGTGCGGGCCGACCGCATGCGGATTTCGCAAAGTCTGAAACCGGCGCCCGCTGTGCCGGGTATTACTCGTTGAACAGCAATGTGGTAAGCATGGGGGAAATCATGAGATGCGCGCCAGGGTGGGGGATTCTCGCCGCAACTCTACTGAGCATATTTCCCACTGCACAGGCAGCGCTGCTGCCGGCCAAAGCCGACACGGTCCCGTCGATGGTCTTGCACCAGGTCCGTCCTATCGAAGTATATCTGCCGGAAGAGTCGGCACAGGATCCCAAACTCCGTTTTGAAACCCTCTACGTGCTCGATGGGGACTGGAACGCGAAGATCGTCGCCGACACCGTGAACTTCATGCGCCAGCTCGGCATGATGCCTCCCGTTATCGTCGTCAGCGTTCCGAACCCTCTTGATGCCCAGGGAGGCAACAGTCGCGACCATGATTTGACGCCAAGCCCCGTTGCGGGCGAACTCAACTCAGGTGGGGCTGCCGATTTTCTTCAGTTTCTGCGCACCGAACTCGTGCCCTACGTCAACGGGCACTATCCGAGCAACGGAGTGAACCTCGTCCATGGCCACTCCTATGGTGGCCTTTTCCTGGTGTACGCGCTGGTAAACGATCCGCAGCTGTTCGACGGCTATATCGTCCTCGATCCGGCGATGTCGTGGGACCACCACGCCGTCACCGCAGCTCTGGCAACCAAACTCGCTCAACTCCCGACGTCGGGGAAAGCCATCTATATCGCCGGTCGAAGCGGCGCTGGATTCAAGGAGATGGGATTGGACGGCCTGCAGGCGGCATTCCAGGCCAAGGCGGCCCCGACGCTTCATTGGACGGTGGCGTCCTTCGAGGATGAGACCCATGATTCACTCAAACTCAAGGGAACCTACGATGGACTGAAGTATCTCTACGGCGGCTATACCCAGGAGCCTGTCGAAATTGGCCCGTCCGATGGAATCGTGGTCAAGAACTGGCCGATCCGATTGAGCGTATTTGGACGGCGAGTTCGCGCGCGCTACACGCGGGACGGCTCTAACCCGACCGAAGCATCTCCGCTCATCGATGACGGCGGGATTTCGGCTGAAGACCCGGAGAGCATCAGAATCAAGCTACTGTCCAACCGCGGCCTGTTTGATCAAGCGATTACGCTGAATATTAAGTCTGGAGTGCCACTGACCCCGCGTGCGCCTGGCAACGCTGGCAGCGCCGATGGGGCTTGGCACTACGCGGTGTATGGCGCTGAGGCGTGGCCACGACTCAGCCATGGCAGGCCTATCAGCCAAGGCAGCACCCAGCACGAGCTTGCATTTGATACGTTCAAGGAAAAGCACTTCGCGGTCCACGTATGGCGGAGAGTGCTCATACCCGAAGATGGCTACTACGTGTTCTATATGGATGCCGAGCATGGCCGCCTCAAACTCGATGGGCGGGAGCTGATGGTTCGCGACGGCGATGCCCCACACGGGACGCAAACCTACCTCGCGCCTCTGCGTCGCGGCGTTTACTTGCTGTCCCTAGATGTTCTCAGGGCCGATGACTATTCTACGTTGCACGCGGGTGTCATCCAATGCGGTGACGACAAGCCAGAGTGGTGGACTCAACAGCCTTGGCTCGCACTGGACGGGCGCTAGCCTTGCAATTCCGATGATGGGCAGGAGTGGCCAGCTGCGTCAGCGCGTTCTCCAATTGGGAAGGAAGAGGCGATTGAGGCTCGGTGAGGCGGCGGCGCACTCTAATATGGTGTGTGTGCGCGTGATTGATATAGGTCAAAGAAACTCGTAATGGGCGTCGGAGCGACATCAAACTACGAAAGGGCGGATATTGGGCCATTACCCGAATGATAAGCGGCCGTTATCAACAGGAAACCGTCACTAATAGCCGGAAGTGGTCAGCCCTTCCTTCTACTGGGGGATCGCCGCGCGCTCATCGGTCCACCTGACGAATGCGGCCAGATCTTCGCTGCTGATACCCTTGGGATCTCGCTGACGCTCTTCGATCCAATGATGCATGTAGGTCATCAATTCGCCCGCGAGCGGCCGTGCAGTCTCGAACAGCCTCATGTAGTCAGACTTGGCCTCAGCGAGTTTATTGAGCCCCAGATAGGCCTCGGCGCGGTTCTCATACGCCTCGCCGTAGCCCGGTTTGAGCTCCAGCACATTTGCATAAGCCATCACAGCGTCATCGTACTGGCCCAAATGAAGATTGCAAAAACCGATGTCGTCCCAAGCGTCGACTATGCCTGGATCCTTGGCGACGGCGTCGTCAAATCTGTCGAGAGCTTTGTCATAGAGACTGCTGGCCTTGGCGAGGGCCTTGGTCTTTTTCTTGTCATCGGCAGCTTTGGCAGCATCACTGTCGGCGTCCTTGGCCTTGCTGAAGTAGCCTAGGCCGGCCTTATAGTCGACGAGGGCCAGATCCGATGCTGAACGCGGCTCAGTCGCACTCGGCGATGGCTCCTCGCGCATCGGAGCGCCGCGCGTAGAACCGCCCATCTGGCCAGGACCGCCCATTTGGGCAAGACAATCGGCCGAACCCATCGCAAGCAGCAGCGTCGCGGGTGCCAGGAATACGCGCTGGAATCGCATAAATACGTTGGAGGTCATTGGAAGCTCGGTAAGCACCTTAGGTCTAATGCCGGCCATCGGTGGAACTGGCCTCAAGGCAAGACACGAAAGAAAATTGAACTCTCAGTAAAGGCGATCAACTAAGTCTTTGAAATAAGCGGACGGGAATCGCACAATTCCAAACAACGACGATGAATCGTAGAGCCATCGTAACTCATTCATCGAAAAAAGCAGAAATTTGCGAAAGCCCTAAAATCGCACCGACCTTAGCTACGGGCCTATACTGAGACGCTTTTTACGACCAACGATAAGTATCGCCTCGAAGCTTACAGGGAAGTAAGCGACCCATCCGGTTCAAGTCACCCCGCAGCGGGACGGCCGGATGCGCGTGGCGAGTCATGAGCGGCGGGATTCACGGCTTCACGGCGCAATTCATTTCTGTACAAATGCGCTCATTGTTCGATATTGAGGGGCAGGGCTCAGATGGCTAGTTTGGCAAGCCATGAGCGGCGAGTCAGACCCATCGACAATCATGCGTGGCGTGCGGCTGCGCTTCCGGCCTACGCTGAAGCAGCGGCGCT
>Ga0302314_10007035_pt1 | contig 20293 bp, 20 predicted proteins | sample III_Palsa_N2_3_FD_200533 | JGI IMG/M metagenome (GOLD analysis project Ga0302314, IMG submission 200533) | Peat permafrost microbial communities from Stordalen Mire near Abisko, Sweden - III_Palsa_N2_3 | ecosystem: Environmental > Terrestrial > Soil > Palsa > Peat permafrost | place: Sweden... | reverse complement strand
TAGCCGCCGAACTTGGCCCCGCCGGCCACCTCGTCGCCGATCTTCCATTGCTCGACGCCCTCGCCGACCTTGGCCACGACCCCCGCGAGCTCCAGCCCCAGGATGAACGGCAGCGCCGGCTTGTGCTGGTATTCGCCGCGGGTCTGCAGCAGGTCGGGGAAGTTCAGGGCGGCGGCGCGCACCTCGACCAACACCTCGCCAGCTTTCGGATCGGGCGTCGGGAATTCCCTCACCGCGCAGCCGGCGTAATCGGGCGCCAGTTCTTCGACCATCAAAGCCCGCATCAGCCCGATCTCCCCAAGAGCGCCGCTCGCACCAGGCTCGCGATCTCGCGGCACGCCGCATCGGCGGCCGGGACCAGGCTGGTGAAGGCGCCGAAACCGTGCGCCAGGGCGTCGTAGCAACGGTAGGTCACCGGCGTTCCGGCTTGCAGCAATCTCTTGGCATAGGCCTCGCCCTGGTCAACCAGCGGATCGAAGCCGGCGGTGGCGATCACCGCCGGCGCCAGGCCGGAAAGGTCGGCCGCCTTGATCGGCGACAGCCGTGGATCGGCCGGATCGTCCTCCGGGCCGAGGTAGTGGCCCATGAACCAGGCCAGCAGGGCGCGGGGCAGCGGATAGGCGTCGGCGTAGGTGGCCATCGACGGGGTTTCGCTGGCGACATCGACGACCGGATAGAGCAGCAGCTGCAGCGCTGGTTGCGGCTCGCCGTGACGGCGCAGTTCCTGGCAGATCACCGCGGCGAAGTTGGCCCCCATCGAATCGCCGCCGATCGCCGCCGATCCGATCGGCGCGCCGAAGCGGCCGGCGTTGGTGCGCGCCCAGCGATAGGCGGCCAGCACGTCGTCGAGGCCGGCGGGAAAGCGATCCTCCGGGGCCAGACGATAGGCGACCGACAGCACCGCGCAGCGGGCGCCGGCGGCGAGCAGGCCGCAGAAGACGTGGCTGGTGTCGAGATCGCCGACCACCCCGCCGCCCATATGGGCGAACACCAGAAGCCGCGCCGCCGGGTCTTGGCTGGCCGGGCGATAGGCGCGGGCGTCCAGTGGGCCGGCTTCGGTCTGCAGGGTGAGGGTCTCGATCTCGACGTGGGGCTCGACCTGACCCTCCAGCGTCTTCGACATCTGTGAGCTGGCGAGCCGGGCTTCCTGGGGCGTGACCGTTGAGAGTGGGCGCTGGCGCGAGGCTTGTCGCGCCAGGAACTGGAAGCGCGGATCGAGCGTCCGGCCGCCGCGGTAGACCACGCCGCCGCCGGACAGCAGCCGCAGCACCGGCCGCGGCAGCGACAGCAATCCCTTCAGCGCCGCATGCTGGATCGCCGGATCGGGCATCGCCCGGCGCTCAGGTCTCTACCCGCGGCACCGCCGCCAAGCCGCCCAGGATCAGGGCGACGCAGAACGCGCTGGCGCCGGCCACGTCCGCCGGGCGCCGCTCCACCATCCGCTCGCCGACCTCGCGCACAATGGCGATGCAGGCGGTGGCCAGGTAGTCGAGGTCGACCCGGGGGGCGAGGCCGCGCTCCATCACATCGGCCAGGGCCGCCCGGACTTCCTCATGCACGGCGAGGATCTCGGGGGTGTTGCGGGTGTAGATCTCGGATTCGCCGGGTGGCGGGGAATCCTTGCCCCAGGCTTCGGTTTCAGCGGCCAGAAACTCGAAATAAGCCAAAGTGGCGCCGCGGATGTAGGACTCGAAGTCCTTCGCCTTCAGGTGCTCGGCGTGCAGGATCGGCCGAAACCGCCGCGCCGCATCGTCGGAGAGGGCGGCGAACACCTCCTCCTTGGAGCGGTAGTAGTTGTAGAAGGCGCCGACCGACAGGCCCGTGCGGCGAATGATGTCGCGGACGGTCGCCACCTCATAGCCGAGCTCGCGAAACACGGCGCGGGCCGCGTCGAGGATAGTCTGTCGATTGGCGAGCTTGGTCTGCTCGCGCTTGCCGGGGACCAGATAGTCGACGTCGGACATCAGCTTAGGATCGGGCGCCGCAACGGCGAAGTCCACCGTCAGCCGCTCGCGCCGCTCAGGCGAGCGGCGCCCTGGCTGAAACGACGCCGAAACGATCAGGGCGCGGTCGAAAAGTTCCGTGCGAGGTTGGGCGAGTCGCAGGTCGCGACGCACTGGCCCCAGTTGCCGGCGCACTCGTCCGTCTGATCGCCGGCGCGGCAAAAGTAGTAAGTCTGGGCGCAGCTCGTCCGGCACTCGCCGGGATCGGTCGGCGTGACGATCGGCGCGAGCGGGGTCATTTTGGATGGCGTGACCGTCGGCGCGGTCGAGGCCTTCTGCACCACGGGAAGACGCATGGCGCTGCTCTTGACCGCATCGCCGTCCGCGGCGAGCGCGAGGGCTGGTATGGCGAGCAGGATCAGGGTGAGGCGGGCAAGCATGGGCCGAAGCCTCCCGTGCTCGGCTTAAGGGCTGGTTAAAGCGCGCCCACCCTGGATCGGCCTGGCGCGGACAGCAACGCACGCCCGGCAGAATACCCTCACCTACCGCGAATTGAAATTGAGTCGGCTTAGGCGTGGTTAACGGGTATACGGGAGGCAACCGCCCCCACTAGGAGGGGTGAATACTTCTGATGTGAAATATTGAGGGCTGGGGAACGAACCATGACGACGACGAACGACTGGAAAGTGAACGCGGACGGCGACTGGGCGACGGCCGCGGACTGGAGTTTGGGGCGCCTGCCGGACAGCAGCGACGCCGTGACGATCTCGACCGCCAACGTGCATACGATCACGCACGACAGCGGTTCGGACGTCATCGACAAGCTGACGGTGGGCCAAGACTTCTTCACGATGGGCGGCGGCAGTCTCGACATCCTGACCACCGCCAGTTTCGCGGATGGTTACACCCAGACCGGCGGCACGCTGACCGTTGGCGCGGTCTCCGTCACCGGGCCGCTGAAGCTGCTGGGCGGCGGTTCCGAGGGCGCGACCGCGTTCACCGTGACCGGGACCACCACCCTCGAGAACTACACGCTGGGCGGCGCCTCGTCGCTGGCGGTGAGTTCGAGGGCCAATGAGACTGGCCAGATCACCGTCGGCGACGGGTCGGACGTCGGGGCCGCCATCAAGGTGGCCGCCGCCGGTGTCTACGCCATCGCCGGCGACTTCGGTATTGGGCAGGGCGCGGCCAGCGCGAGTTTCACCAATGGCGGGACGCTTGAGAAGACAGCGGGCAGCGGCACGAGCGTCGTCGCCGTCAGCGTCAACAGCACGGGAACCCTCGCAGCCGCCACCGGAGAACTAGAGTTCACCGGTCCCACCAACGTCATCAGCGGCAAGCTGAGCGGCGCAGGACAGATAGCGTTCGAGGCAGGCGTGACAACGCTGAGCGCGACCTCGATCACCGTGGGGACCCTCGGCATTTACGGCGCCGCTACCGTCGACCTTAAGTCCAATCCCACCCTCAGCGGTACGTTCATCGACAGTTCGAGCGGTACGGACACGCTCAATCTTGGCACCCACACCCTCACGCTCGCCGGAGCTTCGGGCGTCGTTGCCGGCAATAGCGGCACGGCGGACCTCGCCGGATCGGGGACACTCGCCAACAAGAGCGTGTTGACCTTGAGCAATGTGATTGTCGGCGGGACGGTGAAGATCAGCAACGCCAAGACCATCGACCAGACCGGCCAGGTCACGTTGGGCGACGGCAGCGGCGGCGTCCCCTCCATCACCAACCTCAGCACCGGCACATACGACTTGACCTCCGACACCGGGCTGGGCGCAAACGACACTGCCGGCGTGTTCAACAACCAGGGTCTGCTGGAAAAGACCGTCGGCGCCTCCGGGCAAAGCAGCCTCGTTTCGCTGGCCGTCATCAACAGCGGCGTCATAAAGGCTCAGACCGGCGCGCTGATACTCACCAACTCGCTCGTCAACACGGGCACAATCAGCGGCGCGGCCACACTCGAAGTGGCTGGTACGGGCGCGGCCACGCTGAACGCGGGGACGGTCCTGAGCGTGGCCAACTTCGACCTGTTGAACGCCGCGACCCTGAACCTCGGCGTCTCGCTCAGCTATGCCGGCGTGTTCAACGACACGAGCAGCGGCAACAACCAGATCAACCTCGGCGCCAATACGCTGACCCTTTCCGGGGCGAGCAACACGGTCGTTGGCACATCCGGCGAAACGGATATCGCGGGCGCCGGAACGCTCGCCAACACCGGCACGATGACCCTTGCGAACGCGGTGATCGACGGAACGGCGCAGCTCGACAACACCGGCACGATCAATCAGAGCGCCGCCATCACGATCGGCGGCGGCGGCGGCCAGGTGGCGTCGATCGTCAACGCCAAGGGCGCCCACTTCAACGTGACCGGCGCGTTCATTATCGGCGAGGGCGCAGCCACCACGTCCCACTTCAACAATTCGGGCGCCGTTTCGGTGACGGCGGGGACCGGGACCGCCACCTTCGGGACGACGTTCAACAATCTCGCGGGCGGCGTGCTCAACGTCGCCACAGGCGCGCTCGAAAGCATCGGTACGCTGACCAACAGTGGAACGATTTCGGGTAAGACCCTCGTGCTTGGCAACAACGGCCAAACCACTCTAGCCGCGGGCTCGACGCTCAGCGTCGCCGAGGTGGATCTGGACGATAGCGCGGTATTGAGCCTGGGCGCTTCATTCACCTATGCCGGCCACTTCGTCGATGCGTCGTCCGGCAGCAATGAGATCAATCTTGGCGTTTCCACCCTGACGCTGAGTGGGCAGTCGGACTTCAATCCGACGTTCGGCAGCGATGTGATCGCCGGTTCGGGCACGCTGAAGCTTACCCATGCCGCCACGTTCGAAGGCAACGTAGTTGAAGTTGCGGGGACCGCGCACCTCGACATCAACAGCAAGGTGATCGTGACCGGGACCCTGCAGATTGGCGACGCCAGCGCGAACACCGCCGAGGCCGTGATCGCGACGACCGGGACCTACGACCTGCTGGCCGATACCGGGGTCTCGCGCGGCGCCTCGGCGGCTTCGACGCTGACCAACAACGGGCTGTTCGAGAAGACGGCCGGGACCGGCACGAGCGTAATCTCCGCCGATTTCGTCAACAACGGAACCATTACGGTCACCAGCGGCACGCTCGAGTTCTTGAAGGGGACCACCCTCACCAACAACGGGACCATCAACGGGACAGAAAGCATAGACACCAACGGCGATCTGCTGATTACGGCCGCAGCCCCATCGAAGGCGGCGGCGCCGGCGGTGACCCCGAACGCCTCGGCGTCGGTGCACCTGCTGGCCCAGGCTGCGGCTGCATTCGGGACCGATCAGGGCCTCGCGGCGACGTCAGGTCACGGGATCGGAACGCTAGGTGACGCGGTTCTTGGCGTGACTGGAAGCAGCCACCTCAGCCCGCGCCGCTTCGCCTGATCAAACGGTCCGCTGCGCCCGGTCTTTCTCGTTAGCGCCGCGGATCGAGCTGCGGGCGGTTTCCCACTCGTCGTCGCCCCAGCTGCGCAGGGCTGAGAAGCCGCCGCCGCCCGCCAGCCAGGCCCCGCCGTCGATCGCGATGGTCACCCCGTTGACGTACTCCGACAGCGGGTGGAGCAGGTAGACCGCCAGGTTGGCCAGTTCCGGCATCTTGCCGACGCGGCCCATTGGGTTGCCGGGCGAGGAGCCGTCGTCGGCATTGGTGTTGCGCGACCCGCCGGGATTGAGCCGCGCCCAGGCGCCCTCGGTCGGGAAGGGGCCGGGGGCGATGGCGTTGAAACGCAAGCCCTTGGACGCCCACTCCACCGCCAGCGACTGGGTCATCACGTTGAGCCCTGCCTTGGACATCGCCGAGGGCACGGTGAACGGGCCGCCGTGCCAGATCCAGGTGGTCAGGATCGAGACCACCGAGCCCTTCTTGCCCTCGGCGATCCAGCGCTTGCCGGCGTCCTGGGTGACGAAGAACGAGCCGCGGAAGACGATGTTGGAGATGGCGTCGAAGCCGCGGGGGCTGAGGTCTTCGGTGCGGCTGATGAAATTGCCGGCCGCGTTGTTGATCAGGCCGGTCAGCGCCCCGCCATCGGCCCAGACGCTGTCCATCATCTCATGGATCGCCTCGGGAACCCGGATGTCGCAGGCCACCGGGACCACCTTGCCGCCGTGGGCGTCCATCAGTTCCTTGGCGGCGTCCTCAAGCACCCCGCCGCGGCGGCCGCAGATGTAGACCTCGGCGCCCAGCATCAGCAGGCCCTCGGCCATCACCTTGCCGAGCCCGGTGCCGCCACCGGTGATCAGGATCCGCTGCCCGTTCATCGCGCCGGGTTTGAACATCAGGTCGTCGGGGGTCATGGCGGCGTTTCCTCAGGTTTTTGTTGCGCCGATTGCGCCGCCGTTACCGTGCGGACGTCAAGCGGCGGGCGGTCCCGCGCCGAGCGAGGCCGCCAAGGCCGAAATCCGGGCGCTGCACGGCCGTTTGGGAACCGCGCGGCTTCGGCTACCGCTCGGCGCGGTCGAACAAAAAACGCCGCCTAAGGCGGCTGTTTTTGTCGGCGTCCGCGCCGCTAGGCCGCGACCCGCTCGATCAAGGCCATGGCGCCGGCCGGGGCGCGGATCTTGCCCTCGTGGATGATGAAGGCGAACACGTCTCGCGGTGTCTTCGGCGCGGCATGGCCCGGGTCCACGATCGGCAGGCCGTCGGGAGACTCGCCGGCAGCCCAGGTCTTCAGCCGGCCCGCCCAGGCGTCGAGGTCTTCCGGCGGATACGCCGTCTCGACCGCATCGTCGCCGGTCTGCAGCCGGGCGTAGACGAAGTCGGTCGAGAGGTCGGCGATCTCCGGGTATTTGCCGTGCTTGGCGTAGACGTTGGCGATACCGTGTTCCCGCAGCAGCGCTGCGTATTCCGGCGTGCAGAAGCTGTCGTGGCGCGGCTCCAGGGCGTGGCGCAACGGCCGGCCGTTCAGCTCCTTCGGCAGCAGCTTGAAGAACCCGGCCAGGTCGTCCGGGTCGAACTTCTTGGTGTGCGGCAGCTGCCAGAAGATCGGGCCGAGGCGCTCGCCGAGTTCGGAGAGGCCCTGGGCGAAGAAGCGGTCCAGCGATTCCCCGGCCCCGGCGAGTTCGCGCCGGTTGGTGGTGAAGCGCGATCCCTTGACGGTGAAGACGAAGCCGTCCGGCGTTTCGTCGCGCCACTTCTTCCAGCTGTCCGGCTTGAAGGTGGAGTAGTAAGTGCCGTTGATCTCGATCGCGGTGAGGTGGCGGCTGGCGTAGGCGAGTTCGTCCTTTTGCTTAACGGTCTTGGGATAAAACACCCCGCGCCACGGCTCGAAAGTCCAGCCGCCGACACCGATTCTGATCTCGCCCGCCATCGTCCGCTCCCTTGCAAGCGCCCTGGTCAGCCACTGCTCCAACTGGGGGATGTTGCCATCTCGCCGCAGGCGCGACCTTAACCACTCAAAGTACGTGAAATCGCACGGCTGGACCGCTATGTCATGGCTGCGCGCGGGGGATTGCGCTCGAGGATTGCCTTATTCTCCGATGATTCGAAGTCGACGTTTCGCCTGGGGGCCGCCGGTGAAGTCTGGCCGCATGGCCGCAATCCTGTTCGCCGCCGCCGCTTTGGTGGCCTTGCAGGGGTGCGCCTCGGGCGCTCGCAAGCCTGACGTAGCCCTGCCCACGGCGTATGAGGCGCCCGCCGGCGCGGCCGTTCTTTCGGCGAAGGCGCTCGACGATTGGTGGCTGATCTTCGGCGACGAAGAACTGAACGGTCTCGAGGTCCAGGCGCTGAAAGCGAGCCCCGACGTGAAGACCCAGATCGCCCGCCTCAAGGAAGCGGCTGCCACCCGCAACAGCGACATTCTTCAGACGCTCCCGACGGGTGATCTGACCGGCGGCGCTAGCCGTCAGCGGACCTATGACCTCGGCGCCTCGAAAGACAACCTGTTCCCGGTTGGCGGCATCACCGACGACGAGCACCTCGATTTCAAAGTCAGCTGGGAGCTCGATTTCTTCGGCGCCCTGGCCGACGCCCGCAAGGCTGCGAGGGCCGATTACGCCGCCACCCGCTTCGATATCGAGGCGGCCCGCGCTTCTCTGGTCGCCAACGTCGCCGACAGCTACTTCCAGGCCCGCGGCCTGGCGATCCAGCTCGACGACGCCAACGAAACCCTGCGGATCGAAAACGACCTGCTGCGCTCGACCACAATCAAGGCCGAGCGCGGTCTCGGACCCCAGTCCGACGCCGATCGCGTCGCCGGCGACGAGGCGCAGGCCAAGTCGCAGGTCGAGAACCTGAAAGCTCAGCAGCACGCCGCCGCGCGTCTGCTGCTGATCCTGGTCGGTCGCGGAACCGAGCCGGTGGAGAACTTGCCGCTGGCCGCCGACGTGCCGGACCCGCCGCCGCTGCCGAAGGCGGTGCCGGGCGAACTGCTGGCCCGCCGGCCCGACGTGCGCGAAGCGGACGAGAAGATGCGATCGGCCGCGATCCGCACCAAGCTCGCCAAGGAAGAACTGTTCCCCAACCTCACCCTGCAGCCGGCGCTGGGTATAGCCAAGGAAGTGGCGCCCGGCGTCGGCGTGATCCAGAACGCGCTTGGCCTGCTGTTCTTCCCGCAGGAACAGACCACCACGACCGATTACTGGTCGCTTGGCGTGAACCTAGACCAGCCGGTGCTCGATATTCCGCGCCTGCTGCAGGACGCGAAGGCGCAGGGCGCTCGCACCGAAGAAGCGGTGGTCGCCTACGAACAGGCGGTGCAGACCGCCTACGGCGACGCCGAGAACGCGCTGGTGGAACTGTCATCCGACGAGACCCGGATCGGGATACTGGAAGATGGCGAAGGCCGGGCCAGGCGCGCCTATGACGCCGAGCGCACCCGCTTCAAGCTCGGCATCGACGACATCACCACGGTGCTCTCCACCGAGCAGACCTGGCGCGCGGACCGCACCGAGCTGACCGCCGAGCGGGTGCAGGCGTTGCGGCGCGCGGTGCAGACCTATAAGGCGCTCGGCGGCGGATGGAACTACCAACCAACCAAGACGGCCGCCAGGTCGCCATGAGACGGGCCGTTATGACGACGAGATGGGGGATCGCCGCCGCGCTGGCGGTTGGGCTGGCGCTGGGTGGGGCCGCGTGCCATCCGGCGGGCGGAAAAGCGCCTGGGCAGGATCCGCACCAGGCCAGGACGGTCAGCGTCGTGCGCATCGAGCTGCGCCCGATCGCCGGCGGCATCGTCACTTCCGGCCTGCTGGCGCCGCGCAATCAGGTCTCGGTGAACCCCGATCTGACCGGTTACCGGGTGTCGAAGCTCTACGTCGATGAAGGCGCCTGGGTGAAGGCCGGACAGCCGCTGGCGGAGATGGACGGCTCGATTCTGAAAGCGCAGCTGGACCAGCAGAACGCTCTCACCGCCGAACAGAAGGCCAACGCCGAGCAGCGCACGAAAGAGGCTGCCCGGGTCGCCGACCTCGACAACCAGGGCGTCATCGCCGAAGAGGCGATCCTCGCCCGCCGCTTCGCCGCCACCAGCGCCAATGCCGGCGTCACCGCTCAGGCCGCGGCGGCGCGGGAGATTCAGACCCGGCTCGAACACATGGTGCTGCGCGCACCGGTGTCGGGCCTCGTGCTCCAGCGTAACGTCAATCTTGGCGACATCTCCGGCGGCGGCGGCAATCCGTGGTTCGTGATGGCCGACGGCGGCGAGATCGAACTCTACGCCGACGTCGCCGAAGGGGACTTCGACAAGATGCACTCCGGCCTGAAGGCGACGGTGGCCTTGGCCGACTCGGAGTCGGTCGACGGCGTCGTGCGGCTGGTCAGCCCGCGGGTCGACGCCGCCACGCGCCTCGGCAAGGTGCGCCTTGCCCTGCCGGTCCGGCAGGACATCCGCGCCGGCGGCTACGCCCGGGCCAGCTTCACCGACCTGTCTCGCGCCGTGCTCACCGTGCCGGAAACGGCGATCCGCTACGACGCCAACGGCGCTTGGGTGATGGTGGTCGGCGCGAACGGCAAGGTCAGCCAGGCGCCGATCCGGACCGGGGATCGCGGCGACGGCTTTGTCGAGCTGGTCAGCGGACCGCCGGCCGGAACGCTTGTGGTCAAGAAGGCGGGCTCGCAGGTTCTGCCAGGCGATTTCGTGAACCCCGCGCCATGATCACCAACCAGCAGCTGCGCATCTCGGCGTGGGCGATCAAGAACCCGACGCCCGTCGCGGTCCTGTTCATCGCGCTCGTGATCGCCGGCCTGCTGTCCTACCTAACGCTGCCGATCAAGAACTACCCCAACGTCGAGTTCCCGCTGGTGGTGGTCGATGTCACCCAGTCGGGCGCGGCCCCCTCGCAGCTCAAGACCCAGGTCACCCGGCCGGTCGAGGACGCGCTGTCGGGCGTCGAAGACGTGCAGAACATCAGGTCGTACGTGAGCCAGGGCGACTCGCAGACTCAGATCCAGTTCAACCTCGGCACTAATATGATCAAGGCTACGGACGACGTCCGCGCCAAGATCGACGCCGTCCGCGCCCAGCTGCCTCGCGAAATCGACCCACCGACGGTCTCCCGCTTCGATTTCGACGATCAGCCGATCATCACCTATGCGGTCACCCCGGCGCCGGGCGTCACCATGTCCGATGCGGACCTCTCCTGGGCGGTCGACAACGATATCGCGCGCCTGCTCCAGGGTGTCGATGGCGTCGGCCAGGTCGCCCGTGTCGGCGGGGTCGACCGCGAGATCAATGTGATCGTCGATCCGGTGCGGATGGCGGCGCAGGGCGTCACTGCGCCCCAGATCAATCAGGCGCTGACCACCGTCAGCGAAGACGCGGCCGGCGGACGGGTGCAGGTCGGCGGACGCGAGCAGACCCTGCGGGTGCTGGGCGCGGCCACCACCGTCGATCAGATCCGCAACATCGCCCTGCCGTCGGCCGGCGGGCGTTTCGTCAAGCTCTCGGACGTCGCGGACATCGGTGACGGCACCGCCGAGGTGCGCACCGAGGCGATGTACGACGGCCGGCCAGTGGTCGGCTTCCAGGTCACCAAGACCAAGGTGGCCAGCGACGTGCGCACCGAGGACGGCGTCGATGCGGCGTTGCACGACATGCTGCAGTGCGCGCCGCATCGCCCTGGCGCGCCCACAACTTCCGCCTTCTCCAATATCTGCGTCCGCAAGATCGTCTCCCAGGTCGACTCCACCCGCGGCAGCTTCTCCGCCACGGTGGAGACCATGATCGAGGGCATGGCGCTGGCCGCGCTCGTGGTCTGGGTGTTCCTGCGCGACTGGCGGGCGACGGCGGTGACGGCGATCGCCATGCCGGTTTCCCTGATCCCCACCTTCGCCTTCATGGCGCTGGTCGGCTTCAGTCTGGACCTCGTCTCCCTGCTGGCCCTGACCCTGGTGATCGGCATCCTGGTCGATGACGCGATCGTCGAGATCGAGAACATCGAAAAGCGGGTGCACGGCGGCATGCGCCCCTATGCGGCCGCGATGGAGGGCGCCGACCAGATCGGCCTGGCGGTCGTCGCCACCACTTCGGCGATCATCGTCGTGTTCCTGCCGGTTTCGTTCATGCCTGGCATCCCCGGCCAGTTCTTCAAGGAGTTCGGCCTCACCGTTTCGGTGGCGGTGCTGTTCTCGCTGGTGGTGGCCCGGCTGCTGACGCCGCTGCTGGCCGCCTATTTCCTGAAGCCGAAGGAAGCGCGGCCGCGTGCGCCGCTGCCCAAGGCCTATCTGAACACGCTGCAGTGGGCGCTCAGCCATCGGATCATCGCCTGCCTGGTTGGCCTCGGAATCTTCATTCTCTCCCTGGTGCTGGCCGTCGCCGTGGTGCCGAAGGGGCTGCAACCGGAAGGCAACGCCAACTTCTATCAGGTCGATGTCGAGACCCCGCCGGGGTCGACGATCGACGACACGCGCGAGGCGTTGGCCAAACTGGCCGACCTGCTGAAGCAGCAGCCCGAGACCCAGCACGTCTTCACCGCGATTGGCGGCGGCGGCGGTGGCGGCGGTCCGGGGGCTGCGTCATCCTCCGGCGTTAACGAGGCCGTCGCGGTGGCGGTGCTGAATCCGCAGCGCAGCGCCACCGTGCCGCAGATCCGCGATCGCTTGCGGCCGCAGTTCCACGGGGTTCCGGACGCCCGCATCACCTTCGAGGGTGGTGGCTTTGGCGGGGCCACGGTCAATGTCGTGCTGTCCAGCGACAGCGGCATCGGGCTCGAACAGGCGGCGCTCGACCTGCAGCGCGAGATGGCGGCGCTTCCTAGCCTCGCCGACCCGCGACCGGCGACCTCGCCGCCGGCGCCGGAGGTTATCATCCGCCCGAGGCCGGACGACGCGGCGCGGCTTGGCGTGAGCGCCGACACGATCGCCTCGGTGGCGCGCATCGCCACCGTCGGCGACATCGACGCCAACGTAGCCAAGCTCGACGTCGGCGAGCGGCGCATTCCGATCCGCGTTCGGTTGCCCGAGACCGCGCGCGCCAGCCTGCCGACGCTGCGGGACATGCGGGTGCCGACCGCGGCCGGCGGGTTGACCACGCTGGGAAGCGTCGCGGACGTCTATTTCCAGGCCGGGCCAGGCGAGATCACCCGCTATGAGCGTCGCGACGACATCATCGTCCTGGGCGATCTGACCGGCGGCGCAGCGCTGAGCGACGCCAATCGCGACGTCGCCCAGCTGCCGATCATGCACAACCTGCCGCCGGGCGTGATCCACGAGACCAACTTCGGCAATCAGCAGGCGCAGAACCAGCTGTTCGCCGGATTCTTCGTCGCACTCTTCGCCGGCGTGGGGCTGGTCTACGGCGTGATGGTGCTGCTGTTCGGCAGCTTCTTCAAACCGGTCACCATCCTGGCGGCCCTGCCGCTCAGCATCGCGGGGGCGATGATCGCCCTGCTGCTGTGGCACTCGGAGCTGTCGATCCCGTCGATGATCGGCCTCTTCATGCTGATGGGCATCGCGGCGAAGAATTCGATCCTGCTGGTCGAATACGCGATCGAGCGGGAGCGCGAGGGCGCCAGCCAGCGCGAGGCGCTGATGGAAGCCTGTCGCGAGCGGGCGCGGCCGATCGTGATGACCACCCTGGCGATGATGGCCGGCATGCTGCCTACCGCCCTGGGCATCGGGGAGGGCTCCGAATTCCGCCAGCCGATGGCGGTGGCGGTGATCGGAGGGTTGATCACCTCGACCTTGCTGTCCCTGATCCTGGTGCCGGTGGTCTATGAGTTCGTCGACGACTTCGAGGGCTGGCTCTCGCCGATCTTCGGCCGGCTGATCACGCCGAAGGAGCTGCCGGGCGAGCCGGTAGCCGCGGGCGTCGCCCACGGCAAGGCGGCCGAATAGCGGCGCTCAGACGTCGGTCTTGGTGATCTGGCCGGCGCTGGTGCGGCGATCGTTGGGGCCGGACCATTCGGTTTCGAGATAGGCGTGCCGCGCCGTTTCCAGCACGTTCTGGCCGCCGCGCAGGCCGCGCACCCGTGCCTGCTGGGCGATCAGATGGGCGTCGAGGTTGGTCGGCGACCGGGGCGGCGGCTCGGGCGCCGGGACGACGTTGATCGAGACGTTGAACACGGCCGGCGCATCGTCCTGCGACTCGGTCGCCAACGGCGCTGCCTCGCGGCGGATCAGCCTGATGGGCCGGATTGGATCAATCGCTCCCGTCATGACAGCTTCAAGAGCAAGAAGCGGGCCTGCGTTCCACCGATCACGGATTTTCGGCGAGCCAGGCGCCGAGGCGCTCCAGGAACGGCAGCGCCGCCTCGAAAGCCTGTGGGCCGAGCGCCGCCCGCACCGCTTCGATCCGCGGTCTCAACGTCGCCGCCGCCGCGCGCTGCGCCGCCACGCCGGCGGTGGTCAGCGCGACCCGCTTGCGCCGCCCGTCGGCGGGATCGACAGAGATCGTGACCAGCGCCTGCCGCTCCAGCCGCTGCAAGGTGTGGGTCATCGCCGACTTTGAGAGCAGCAGTCCATGGGCCAGGGCCTGCGGTGACGACGGGCCGGGCGACACGGCGAGGCGGTTGATCACTTGCAGCCCTGTCGCCGAGAGCCCGGCGGGTAGCGCACGCTCAACCCGCTGCGTCGCCAGCCGCTCGATTGCGCTGATCCACGCGAACACCGCGACATCCGCCCTGCCCCGCGCCTCAGCCATGCCGGTTTATAGTACGATATCGAATGAATTTATAGTTCGATATCGAACAAACCTAGCGCTTCCCCGCGATCTCCTCCAGCCCGCGCCGCGCCAGCCCGTCGGCGCGTTCGTTGAACTCGTGCCCGGCGTGGCCCTTGACCCAGCGCCAGTCGACGGTGTGCCGCAGCCGGGCCTGATCGAGCCGGCGCCACAGATCCTCGTTCTTCACCGCGCCCTTGGTCATGGTGCGCCAGCCGCGCGCCTTCCACAGCGACAGCCACTCCGTGATGCCGCTCTGCACGTACTTGCTGTCGGTGTGCAGCTCGACGATGCAGGGCCGGGTGAGGGCGTCCAGCGCTTCGATCGCGGCGGTGAGTTCCATGCGGTTGTTGGTGGTCGCCGCCTCGCCGCCCCAGATCTCGCGCTCGCGCTCGCCGAACATCATCACCGCGCCCCAGCCGCCAGGCCCGGGATTCCCGCGGCAGGCGCCATCGGTGTAGATCAGCACCTTGGTCGCCCCGACATCGCTCATGGCGCTGCCTCGAACAAGGTCAGACCCGCGCGGTGGACGGCCAACTTGCGCTCGTACTCCATTGGGTCCTTCGGCTTCACCAAGGCGCCGGCGGGCGTGGCGCGCCAGTCCGCCAGCCGGGTCAGGAAGAAGCGCAGAGCCGCGCCGTGGGCCAGGATCGGCAGGGCAAGGCGCTCCGGCGCCGACAGCGGTCGCCGGCTCTCGTAGCCGGCGACGAAGGCGCGGGCGGCGGTGACGTTGAAACTGCCGTCCGGCTCGAAACACCAGGCGTTCAGCGCGACCCCGATGTCATAGGCAAGCGCATCGCAGGCGGCGAAATAGAAGTCGAACGCCGCCGAGAAGCGGCCTTCGCGAAAGAACACATTGTCGGGGAAGTAGTCGGCGTGAACGACGCCTTCCGGCAGCGTCGCCGGCCAGGCCGCCGCGAGCTTCGCCAGGTCGCCGTCGATCACGGCGGCGAGCCCCGGCTTCATCGCCTCGGCTTCTGCGCGAAGGGGCGCGAAGAACCCCGCCCAGGCCGCCTGACCCAGATCATTGGCGCGACGCCCAGCGAAGCCGGCGCCCGCCTCGTGCAGCCAGGCCAGTCCAGCCCCCGCCTCGCGGCAGTGCGCAGGGCTCGGTCGGCGCACCGAGATACCCGTCAGGAACGAGACGATCGCCGCCGGCTTGCCGCGCATTTCGTTCAGCAACCGCCCATCCCGAGCCTCGATCGGCGTCGCGCTGGGAAATCCACGCCGCGCCAGGTGCTGCATGAAACCGAGAAAGAATGGCAGATCGCCAGCCTGCACGCGGTGCTCGTAGATGGTCAGGAAATAACGGCCGCGCTCGGTCTCCATCAGGAAGTTGGAGTTCTGCACGCCCTCGGCGATGCCCTTGAACGAGATCGGCATGCCCAGATCGTAGCGGGCGAGGAATGCCTCCAGCTCGGCGTCGCTGATGTCGGTGTAGACCGCCACGCGCCCTAAAGCTCCGGCGGGGCGCTGCGGTGTTCGGCGTCCATCGGGCTTTGCAGGCCGACCGGATTGCCGTCCGGATCTTCCACGATGGCGTAACGGGCGCCCCAGAAGGCGTCGTACGGCGGCTGCAGCCCCTGCACGCCCTCCTCGAGCAGCTCGGTCCAGAGCGTGTCGACCGCCGCGCGGGTTTCCAGCTCGACGCCGATCACGACGCGGCCACGCTCGGCCGCGAAGCCGCGGTTGTAGGCGTGGGCGAGCTTACGGCTGTCGAGCTCGAAGCCGACGTCGTTTGACGCCGCACCGGTCGCGTGATGCGCGCCGCTCTTGGTCGCCCAGACGTCGCCCTCTGGCAAGTCGAGCCCGAGCCGGCGATAGAAGGCGAGGGTCGTCGGCATGTCGTGGACGATCAGGTTGATCTGGCTGAAGCGAGCCCCGGCCATCGGCGGCCTCCATTGTCGAATACCCGCCCCGCATGGCGCGGGCAGGCCGGCCCGGTCAAGGCCGCGCGGGTCAAGCAGCTGGAAACCTTCGTCTGGGACACTTGGCCGCGGCGGCCCTCAGCACAGCCGCGCAAGAGAGGATCGCCATGATGCGGTTCGCATCCGTCCTGCTTCTGGCGATCGCCATCAGCGCCTGCAAGCCCGCCGCGCCGCCGCAGCTCGATCCCAGCGCCGAGGTCATCGCCCGGCAATTCTACGAAGACGTCCACGAGGGTGCGGACCTCGGCGCCAACACCCACTTGGCGCATGAGTTGAAGAACCCGACCTCGGAGAGCCAACTCGCGCTGTTCCGCGCCATGATGCCTGACGAGCCGGCGCGCTCGATCGAGCTTGAGTCGTGGGACGCGAAGACCGACAGCACTGGCGCCACCACACGGCTCACCATCGACTACGGCTACGGCGATCGCACCCTGGTGGCGCAGACCGCGCTGTTCAAATCGCCGGCCGGAACCGAACCGGTGATCGTCGGCTTCCAGGTCAGCAGCAAGCGTTCGGCGAGCTAGGCTGGAGGCTCTCCCCCAGCAGGCTCAGAACAGCACGCGCGGGTTCATGATCCGCTTCGGGTCGAGCGCGAGGCGCACCGCGCGCTGGGCGGCGATTTCCGCGGCGCTTTTGTAAGCCAGCGCCTCGGCCGTCTTCATGGTCCCAAGCCCGTGCTCGGCGGAGATCGACCCGCCGAGGCTCATGACAATGTCATGCACGATATGCGCAGCCGCTTCGCGCTGGCCGTTGTGGGTGTCGGCGTCGCCGCCCGGGACGCTGAGCACGTCGTAGTGGATGTTGCCGTCGCCGACGTGGCCGAAGGCGTCGATGCGCACGCCCGGATAGCGCGCTTCGAGGGCCTCGCCGGCCAGCTGCAGGAACTCGGCGATCCGCGAGACCGGCACGGCGACGTCGTGCTTCCATGCCGCGCCCTCGCTTTTCTGCGCCGCCGACTGGTTTTCGCGCAGCGCCCAGAACGCCTTCGCTTGCGTCTCGGTCTGAGCGATCGCTGCATCGAGCACCAGACCGTCTTCCATCGCCGCCGCAAGCACCCGTTCCATCGCGGCTTCCGCCGCGCCCCGCTCGCCACTGGCGATCTCGATCAGCACGTACCAGGCCGGCCGACTCTCGAGCGGCTCGCGAGCGCCGGGGATGTGTCGGATCGCCAGCTCCATCCCCAGGCGGCCGATCAGTTCGAAGCTCTCCACCGCACCGCCCGAAGCGTCCTTGGCGCGCGACAGCAGCGTCACCGCCGCCGCCGGGCTTTCGATGCCGGCGATGGCGACGGCGCGTGACGCGAGGATCGGGAATAGCTTCAGCGCCGCCGCCGTCACCACGCCCAGGGTGCCTTCGGCGCCGATCAGCAGCTGCTTCAGGTCGTAGCCGGTGTTGTCCTTACGCAGGCGCTTCAGCCCGTTCCAGACCTCGCCGTTCGGCAGCACCGCTTCGAGGCCCAGCACCAGCTGGCGCATGGTCCCGTAGCGCAGCACCGCCACGCCGCCGGCATTGGTCGAGATCAGGCCGCCGATGGTGCAGGAGCCCTCGGACGCGAGGCTCAGTGGAAACCGCCTGCCAACCGCGGCCGCCGCGTCGTGCGCTTCGGCGAGGGTGAGTCCCGCCTCGACGATCAGTACGTCGTCATCGACATTGGCCTCGCGCACCGCCCGCAGCCGCTCCAGCGAGAGCAAGATTTCGCCATCGGGAATCTGGCCGCCGACCAGGCCGGTGTTGCCGCCCTGCGGGGTGATCGCGGTCCCGGATTCGGCGCAAATAGCGACCACGGCGGCCACCTCCGCCGTGCTGCGCGGCAGCACCAGCAGCGGCGTCGTCCCGCTCCAGCGGTCGCGCCACTCCACCAGTTTCGGCGCCAGCCGATCCGGATCCTGGCTCCAGCCGCCCTCGCCCAGCACCGCCTTCAGGCGTGAGATCACATCGGCGGGGACGGGGATGGTCATGCCCGGCAGATTAGCCTTTTGGGGCGCTGACAGCCAGTATATACGCTGGGATATACGGAGCGACCCATGGGCATCTTCATCAAGAACCCCGAAGTCGAGCGGAAGGCCCGGGAACTGGCGCGGCTGACCGGCAAGACGTTGACCGCTGTGATCGAGCAGGCGTTGGACCAGCAACTCGCTGAACGCTCGTCGCACTGCGACCGCCGCCCGACCGTCGAAGAGGTGCACGAAGCGACGGAGCGGTTTCGCCGGCTGTCCGGACTAGACAAGGCTCCTTATCGCCCCTTCACGAAAACCGACTGGGATTCCCTCTGGCCGACCGGCATCCCTGAGATCGACGAGCTGTGACAATTGTCGTCGACGCCTCGGCGATCGTCGCCCTGGGGATGAACGAACCGGAGCGGCTCGCAATCGAGGCTGTGATTGGCGAGACAGATGATTTGCGCGCCGCTTCGATCAACCTCACCGAAGCCGGGATAGCGCTGGTCTTGCGCTACGCCCGTTTCACCGAGGTCGAATACGACGCCTGGCTTCGCGAGCTGAACATCAAAGAGACGCCAATTGAAGCTCGCGCGGCGCTCAAGGCCTACCTGCAGTACGGCAAGGGGGTCCATCGTGCGGGTCTCAATCTCGGCGACTGCTTCGCCTACGCGCTTGCCAAGCAGCTCGACGTCCCGCTGCTCTACAAGGGTGATGACTTCGTATTCACCGACGTGAAGCGCGCGCTTCAGCCGACGTAGCCGGCGGCGCGGCGGAGGCGGTCGTTGATCGCTTCGCCGAGGCCGTCCGGCGGGATTGGCGCGACGGCGATGGCGGTCGGGGCCAGCGCGTCGGCGGCGCGGAGTAGCGAGAACAATCTCGTTGCGGCTTCGCGCAAGTCGCCGGATGGGCTTAGGTTGAACACGCGAGCGCCCCGCGGCGCGGGGCCGAACGCCAGGTAGGCTTCGCCTGGTCGCGGCGCGTCCGCGTCCAGGCGCACCGGGGCGTTCGGGGCGTAGTGGCGGGCAAGCCGGCCGGGGGAGCGGGCGGCGTCGGCATCGGCTTCGGCGAGCGGACCGATCAGCGCTTCGATCTCGGCGCGGGTGACGGCGCCGGGGCGAAGAAGGCGGGGTGGGCCGTTGAGCAGCGCTACGACGGTCGATTCCAGACCGATCTCGCATCCTCCACCATCGAGCGCGACCGCCGCCGCCTCGCCGGTCTCGGCGACGGCGTCGACGAAGGTGGTCGGACTGGGCCGGCCCGAGCGGTTGGCCGAGGGCGCGACAACGGGCCGGCCGAACGCCTCGATCACCGCTTGAGCCGCGGCGTGCGCTGGGGCTCTCACCGCCACGGTGTCGAGCCCGGCGCGGGCGAGGTCACAGACCATGTTCACATCGGCGATCGGGGCGACAAAGGTGATCGGGCCGGGCCAGAAGGCGTCGGCGAGGCGCAGCGCTCGTGCATCCAGCCGGGCGACGCGGGTCGCCATCGCCGTGTCGGTGACGTGGGCGATCAGCGGGTTGAACTTCGGCCGACCCTTAGCATCGTAGAGCCGGGCCACTGCCGCTGAATTGGCGGCGTCGGCGGCGAGGCCGTAGACGGTCTCGGTTGGCAGGATGACGAGATCGCCGGCCGCCAAGGCGATGGCCGCGCCTACAGCGTTGGCGACGATCAAGGCGCCCGGTGGGCGGTGAGGTCGATGTTGACGGTCACGCCGGCCGGCACAGTGTCGGTGGCGGCCCACTCGCCCTGGCCGACCCCAAACGCGAGCCGGTTCACGCCAATTCCGCCGGTCATGTGCGCGGTGGTCCCATTGATCGCGAGGGCGAACGGCAGGTTCAGCGGCTTGGCGACGCCGCGCACGGTCAGCACGCCGATGGCGACGTAGCGGCCAGGTCCCGCTGGCTGGAAGCTGTGGGCCACATAGCTCGCCCGCGGGAAGTGGCTGGTCCAGAACCAGTCCTGGTCCGGCAGTTCGGCGTCGCGGTCACCGTTGCCGGTGGCAACCGATGTGACGTCGATGGCGGCGGCGACGTCGGAGTGGGCCGGGTCCTTCGGGTCGAAGTGGATCACCGCGTCCCAGCGCGCGAACCGGCCGGTGAAGGCCGTGCCGCTGACGGTGGAGCTGAAGGTCAGCCGCGAGGCCGCCTTGTCCACCGCCCAGGTCGGCGGCGCGGCCATTGCGAGGGCGGGAACGAAGGTGAGGCTGGCGCCCAGCAAGGCGAAATGACGAAGGCTCACGCGGCGGCTCCCCGGTTCGGCGTCAGATGGGCTTGCGGCGTAAGATGGGGATCATCCGCGAAAGTACATCGTCGCGGTCGATCAGCTGGTGCTTCAGCGCGGCGGCGACGT
>Ga0302314_10007034_pt1 | contig 20294 bp, 13 predicted proteins | sample III_Palsa_N2_3_FD_200533 | JGI IMG/M metagenome (GOLD analysis project Ga0302314, IMG submission 200533) | Peat permafrost microbial communities from Stordalen Mire near Abisko, Sweden - III_Palsa_N2_3 | ecosystem: Environmental > Terrestrial > Soil > Palsa > Peat permafrost | place: Sweden... | reverse complement strand
GTAGGCGAGGAAGGCGCTGAGATACCCGACCTCGGCGAACACGCAGGCGCCGTCGGGTTGGGCGCCCATCAATGGGGCCATCAGCCCGCCGTCGGCGCTGCCGGTAAGTGCGCCCGCGGCGAGGTCGGAGCGCATGACGCGGACGACCTCGGCCCCGTCGGGTTCCACCGGCCAGGCCTCGACGTCGGCGACCTGGGCCGCGCCCGCCGCCTGATCGGCCCGGGATTGGTCGTGGGTTCTGACGCGCCGGGCGCCCGGCCGCGCCAGCGCGTGCAGACCTGAGAACTCCGGGTGGGCGGGAGCGCAGTGGTAGCACTCGTGGTAGTTCTCCATGACCAGCTTCCAGTTGGCGGCCACGGCGTAGCTCTGGCGATGGGCGACGCGTGCGTCCGCCCACCCGTAGTGGTCGGTCATCGCCGCCAGCGCCGGGGCGGCGACGCCCAGCGACGGTGGCTCGGACGCAAAGCTGACGAAGATCAGGCCGCCGATGATCTGGAGAGGCAATGGCTTGAGGCCGTGGGCGGCGGGATCGAACCCCTCCGGCATCTCGCGGGCGGCGCGCAGGCGGCCATCCAGCTGATAGCTCCAGGCGTGGTAGGGGCAGGTAAGCAGCGCGACGCTGCCGCGCGCCTCCACGCACACGCGCGAGCCCCGATGGCGGCAGACGTTGGCCAGGGCCCTCAGGACGCCGTCGTCGCCGCGCACCACGATGGCCGACTCGCGCTCCAGTTCGGCCAGGAGATAATCCCCCGCCTCAGGGACTTCGCTCTCATGCCCAACGCAGATCCAGCCGCTCAACAGGAGGTCCATGTCCCGGGCGAACACGTCCTGGCGGGTGTAGAATCCTTGTTCGAGCGCATGCCCCGGCCGGCGGTGCGCAATCAACTCGCCGATCGAACGGTCGGCTCCGCGACTGTGCAACCCTGTTTCCATCGCCCGCGACTACGACGCGGAGCTGCCCGCGCGCAACACTCCGCCTGCCGGCGAGTGCGCTGCCCCCAACCCCGCTCATCCTGGCGAAAGCCAGGACCCAGGCTTTTTTTGTCATGTCTGGACAGATCGCGCTGACGACGCGGCTTCGCCTTGCGGTAGAGGGATCAGTCGGGCGCGAACGAAAAAAGTGGGTCCTCGCGTGCGCGAGGATGAGCGGGGTTAGGGTGAAGCGTGCTGCAACAGGAAGGGTCTGTGAGATGAGGATCGCGATACTTGCCGCCATCTGCGCAATCGCCCTTGCCGGCTGCGCCGGCGCCTACGTGGGTGGGGACGTGGGAGAGCATCGGCAGAATTCTTCTGCTGATCAGATGTTCCCGTATGATGCATCGCTATCCGCGCCCGCTTCGTCTGCTACGGTCGCGGTCTCGCGAGGGGTGGCGGAGGCGGACGTTGGCGGCTGGAGGGGGGAGCGATAGCGCCGCCGGACTGGCGAAGGTCGCCGAACTGCGCGCGATGCATGCGCGGCTGCTGGGTGATCGCTCGCTGCAGTTCGACTTCCCGGGCGCCGCCAAGCCGCCGCAGCTGAACGAGCCGGAGTGGCTGCAGGCGCTGGGGCGCTGGATCGCCGGGGTGACGAAATGGCTCGCGCCCTATGCGGTCGACCTGTTCTGGGTCGGTGTAGCGGCCGCCGTGGGGGCGGTGCTGTTCCTGATCGCGCGCGAGATCTGGGGTGTGCGGTTCGCGCGCCGGCGCCGCGGCGCGGTCCGTCCGCGGCCGGCGGACTGGCGGCCCGAGACGTGGAAGGCGCGCGCCTTGCTGGAGGACGCCGACCGGCTTGCCGCCGCGGGCCGCTTCGACGAGGCGGCGCGGCTGCTGCTCACGCGCAGCATCGACGACATCGAGGACAGGCGACCCCGGCTGTTGCGGCCGGCCCTCACCGCGCGCGACATCGCCTCCCTGGACGCCCTGCCGGCAGCGGCGCGCAGCGCCTTCGCGCACATCGCCGCCGCGGTCGAGCACAGCCTGTTCGGCGGCCGGCGGCTGGACGCCGAGACATTCGCGCGCTGCCGCGCCGACTACGAGGCCTTCGCCTTTCCCCAGGTGTGGGCGTGAGCGCGCAGGCCGCCGACGTGCGCGAGGCGGGACCGTTCACGCCACTTACGGCCGCGGTGATCGTGCTGGTGGGCGTGTTCGCCTTCTGCGTCCTGATCGTGCTCGGGACCTACGCGCCCGACCTGCATAACGGCGACGATGGCGGTGCCCACGCGCTGTCCAGGTCGGCGGTGGGCTTCGCCGGCCTGGCGGAGGCGCTGAGGTTGGCCGGCGAGCCCGTGCTGGTCAGCCGCCATGCCCTGCCGCCCGGCCGCCACGCGGGCGTGCTGGTGGTGACCCCACCGCTCGGCGCGACCTCCGAGGCTATAGCCGCCCTCCGCTTCGGCGGCCCGGTGCTGGTGGTTCTGCCCAAATGGCTGGGAGCGCCGGAGCAGAAGCATCGGGGCTGGGTGACGAAGGTCGCGCTGCTGGATGCCCGATGGGCGCCGCCGGGCTCGCTGGTGGCCAGGGCCGGCTTGGCTCGCCGTCAGGGTGTGAGCCGCCCGGCGCTGCACGCCGTGAGCGGCCCGCTCGCTGTCGGCCGCAGCCTCACCTTTGGACCTGTCGAGTCTCTCCAGACCATCACCGGCAAGGGATGGATCCCGGTGTTGACCGACGAGCATGGCGGTGTTGTCCTGGCGCGCGATCCGAAGGGACCGGCGTTCGTGCTCGCCGACCCTGATCTGCTCAACAACCAGGGCCTGGGCAATATTGCCACCTTCGCCGGCGGCCTTGCCATCATCGACGCTTTGCGCGCACGGGCCGGCCCGGTGATCTTCGATGTGACGCTCGATGGCCTGGGCAAGGAGAAGGGCATCCTGCGCCTGGCTTTCGACCCGCCGTTCCTGGCGGTCACCCTGTGCCTGGCTGCTGCCGCCGCACTGGCCGGATTCCAGGCCTTCTGCCGTTTCGGGCCGGTGCGCGCCGGCGGCCGCGCCCTGGCGCTGGGCAAGGAGGCGCTCGCCGACAACACCGCCGCCCTGGTGCGTCTGGCCGGGCGCGAGGCGCGCATGGGCGGACGCTACGCTGCGCTCACCCGCGATCTGGCCGCCAAGGCGGTCGGGGCGCCGCGCGATTTGGGTGAAGAGGATCTGACCCGGCTACTCGATCGCCTCGGTTCGCGCCGGGGCGCGACCGACACCCTGGGCTACCTGACGGTGATGGCGCGGGTGGCGCGCGACCGGGCCCATCTCATGGATGCGGCGAGGCGGCTCTACCATTGGCGACTGGAGATGACGCGTGAACGCAGCTGAGCTCGAGGTTCTGGCCGGCCGATTGCGCGCCGAGGTGGCCAAGGCCGTCGTGGGCCAGCATGACACCGTCGACCTGATGCTGACCGCCCTGCTCGCCGGCGGCCACATCCTGCTGGAAGGGCCGCCGGGCTCGGCTAAGACCTTCCTGGCCCGGTGCTTCGCCGCCTCGCTCGATCTCGACTACGGCCGCATCCAGTTCACGCCCGACCTGATGCCGGGCGACATCATCGGGACCAATCTGTTCAACTTCCAGAGCAGCAGCTTCGCCCTGACCAAGGGACCGATCTTCTGCGAGCTGCTGCTCGCCGACGAGATCAACCGCACGCCCCCCAAGACCCAGGCGGCCCTGCTGGAGGCGATGCAGGAGCGCACGGTCACCATCGACGGCAAGGGCCATCCGCTGAGCGACCGCTTCACCGTGGTGGCGACGCAGAACCCGATCGAACAGCAGGGGGTGTATCCGCTCCCCGAGGCGCAGCTCGACCGGTTCCTGTTCAAGCACACCCTGCGCTATCCGTCCCTGGAGGAGGAGCGGCTGATCGTCGCCCGCCATGGCGTTCGCCACGGCAGCCCGGCGCCGTCGGCCATGGGGGTGGAGCGCGTCGCCAGCCGCGAGGAGATCGCCGCCGCCGTGGAGGCGGTAGGCGAGGTGCGCCTCGTCGAAGAGGTGGTGAACTATGTCACCGCCCTGGTGCGCGCCACGCGTGAGAGCGCCGATATCGAGACCGGCGCCAGCCCGCGCGCCGCCGCCATGCTGGCGCTCGCCGCCCGCGCCCGCGCCGCTCTGCAGGGCCGCGACTACGTGATCCCCGACGACGTCAAGGCGCTCACCCTGCCGGCCCTGCGCCACCGCGTGGTCCTCTCCCCCGCCGCCGAAATCGAGGGCCGCACCGTGGATGACACGCTGATCGCCCTGATCGAACGTGTGGACGCGCCCCGGTGACGGAGCGAGCCGCGGTCCTTGCCTCCCTCCCCCTCGTGGGGAGGGTGGCCCGCGAAGCGGGACGCGTGGGGCCTCGGGGGCCGTGCGCGATCTCGCAGAGCCCCGCCCTGGCGGCTCCGCCGCCTGTCGCTGCCCATGAAGGGGAGGGAGGATCCCTCCCATGATCTATCCGACGCGGCGGGCGATCGCGCTGATGGCGCTGGGGGCGCCGGTGGCCTTGCTGGTGGGGCTGATCGCGCCCGGATACTGGGTGGCGGCGGGGGGATGGGTGGCGCTGATCCTCGGGCTGTCCCTGGCCGATGCGCTCCTTGGACCCGGCCGCAACGCGGCGGACATCAGCCTCGATGCGCCAAGCGCGCTGGGGATGGCGGGGGAAGGCCGGCTCACCGTGCGCGTCGCGTTCGCAGCCGCCGCGCCGAAGTATGCGGCCCTGGCGCTGGAGACCAACGAGCGCCTGGGGCTGGACCCCGACGCCTTCGTCGTGCGGCCGATCGGCGGCGAGGCGACGGCGAGCGCACGGATAACCACCCTTCGGCGCGGCGAGGGGGAGATACACGGCCTGTGGTTGCGCTGGCCGGGGCCGTTGGGCCTGGTGTGGAAGCAGGCGCTGACCAGGCCCCGGCGCAGGATCGCCGTGGTTCCCAATGTGCAGGCGGTCAAGGACGAGGCGGTGCGCCTGTTCGCCCGTGACGCCGCCTTCGGGCTCAAGGCGCAGCTCGAGACCGGCGACGGATCGGACTTCCATTCGCTGCGCGAGATCGTCGGCGGCATGGATACCCGCACCATCGACTGGAAGCAGTCGGCGCGGCACGGCAAGCTGCTGGGCAAGGAGTTCCGCACCGAGCGCAACCACCCCATCGTATTCGCCATCGATACGGGCCGCCAGATGTGCGAGCCGCTGCTGGGCCTGCCGCGCGTGGACCGGGCGCTGAACGCCGCCCTCCTCCTGGCCTATGTGAGCCTCAAGCTCGGCGACCGCGCCGGCGTGTTCGGCTTCGATGCGCGGCCGCGGCTGTTCACCGGAATTCTCGCCGGCGCACAGGCCTTCGACCGGCTGCGCCGCATGTCGGCCAGCCTCGACTATTCCACCGAGGAGACCAACTACACCCTTGCCCTGACCGAGCTGGGGGCGGCTCTGGAGCGGCGCTCGCTGGTCGTGGTGTTCACCGATTTCGTCGATTCGACCACGGCCGAACTGATGGTGGAGAACGTGTCCCGCCTCACCCGCCGGCACCTGGTCTTGTTCGTGGTGTTTCGCGACGAGGAGCTGGAGGCCATCACCCGCCGCGAGCCGGTCGCCGCCGACGACGTGAGCCGGGCGGTGACCGCCAGGCTGCTGCTGCGCAGCCGCGATGTGGTGATCGAGCGGCTGCGCCGGCTCAATGTCCACATCATCGACGCGCCGGCCGGCGCGATCGGCGCGGGCCTGATCTCCGCCTATCTCGATCTCAAGCGCCGGGATCTGATGTGAGCGCCGCGCGCGAGGACCTCGAGCTCAAGAGCCATCGCTTCCGCGCGCAGCGCGAAGCCGACTGGCGCCGCCTGGAGGCGCTGCTGAACAAGGCGCAGGGCGGTCAGGCGCGGCGCCTCACCGACGAGGAGCTGCTTGAGCTGCCGCTGCTCTATCGCGCCGCCATGTCGTCGCTGTCGGTGGCCCGCGCTACGTCGCTGGACGCCAGCCTGATCGCCTACCTGGAGAGCCTGGCGACGCGCGCCTATTTCTTCGTCTACGGCGCCCGCACCAACCTGCGCGAACGGTTGACCCGATTCTTCGGGCGCGACTGGCCGATGGCGGTGCGCTCGCTGTGGGTCGAGACGCTGGTGTCGGCGGCGATCCTGGTCACCGCGAGCCTCGCCGGCTACTGGCTGGTACTGCGCGACCCCGACTGGTACGGGGCCATCATGCCCTCGGCGATGACGGAGGGTCGCGATCCCACGGCGACCACCGCGTTCCTCAAGCACGTCCTCTACAGCGACGACGGACGCCAGAATCTCTCGGCCTTCGCCACCTTCCTGTTCACCCACAACGCGCAGGTGTCGATCTTCGCCTTCGCCCTGGGCTTCGCCTTCTGCATCCCCACCGCACTGCTGATCGGCGACAACGGCCTGAGCCTGGGAGCGCTCGGCGCCCTCTACGCTTCGCGCGGGCTCGGCTTCCAGCTGGGGGGCTGGCTGTTCATCCACGGCACCACCGAGCTGCTGGCCACGGTGCTGGCCGGCGCGGCTGGCTTCCGCATCGGCTGGGCGGTGATCTTCCCTGGGGCCCGCTCGCGCCTGGACGCCGCCGCGGCCGCCGCCAGGACCGCGGGCGCGGTCATGGCCGGCGTCGTGGTCATGCTGATCATGGCCGGCATCCTCGAGGGCGTCGGACGCCAGACGATCAAGCTCGACTGGGCGCGCTACGCCATCGGAGGGACGATGCTCGGCCTGTGGCTGGCCTACTTCTACCTGCCCAGGCGGGCGCCGTGAACGCGCGCGCCGCGGTTCCCGCCACCGCCACCCCGGACGAGCGCGAGGCGCGCTTCTCGCGCGTGTTCGTGACCCCCGAAGGCGTCGATCTGCGCCTGACGCTAGGCTCGGCGGGAGAACGCGCCGCCGCCTTCCTGCTCGACCTGCTGCTCATGGGCCTCGCCCTGATCGTGCTCACCCTGCTCTCCATCTGGCTGGCCGCATCCGCCGGCCGGTCCGGGTTCGAGCCGGTGGCGATCATCTGGCTCCTGGGCGCCTTCATCCTGCGCAGCGGCTGGTTCGTGCTGTTCGAGCTCACGCCGCGGGCGGCGACTCCGGGCAAGCGCGCGCTGGGCCTGCGGGTCGCGGCGCGCGACGGCGGGCGGCTCACCAGCGAAGCGGTGTTCGTGCGCAACGCCATGCGCGAGATCGAAGTGTTCCTGCCGATGGTGTTCCTGTTCGCCGCCCAGGCCGCCGGCGATGCGGTGGACGCCTGGCTGGTCCTGGTGGCGCTCACCTGGACGGGGGTGTTTCTGTTCTTCCCGCTGTTCAACCGCGACCGGCTGCGGGCCGGCGACTTCGTGGCCGGGACCTGGGTGGTGAAATCGCCGCGCCGCCGCCTCGACATCGACCTCACCGGCGCGGCGCGTAGCGAGGGTGAGTTCGCTTTCACGCTCGATCAGGTGGGCGCCTACGGAGTCAAGGAACTGCAGGTGCTGGAGGATGTGCTGCGCCGCCGCGACAAGCGCACCCTCGCCGCTGTCGCCGATCGCATCCGCGCCAAGATCGGCTGGCGCGCAGCGCCGGGCGAAACCGACGCCGACTTCCTGATGGCCTACTACGCCGCCCTGCGCCGGCGCCTCGAGCACCGCCTCCTGTTCGGCCGCCGCCGCCGCGACAAGTTTGACGCGCCGTAGGCCCCCGTCAGACCTCCGCCTTCACCCGCGCCTCGAGCACGAAGTCCTCCGGGTTGGGCGCGACGGTGGCGTTCCAGTAGTCGACGAGGGGGAACGGCCAGTTCTGTGAGACGCGCCCGAAGGCGTTCTTGTACCAGCTCGACACCCCCGGCGTCCCCCAGGCCATCAGGGCGTTAGCGGCGTCGACCCTGACGTTGAAGGCGTCGTGCACCTCGCGCTTGACCTCGAGGGTTCGGGCGCCGCTCTGCGCCATCAGCTCGAGGGCGCCGACGATGTAGCGCACCGAACACTCCGAGAAGAAGATGATGCTGCCGTTCACCACGATGTTGGTGTTGGGGCCGTAGAGCATGAACAGGTTGGGGAAGCCGGGCGTGGTCATGCCCAGATAGGCGCGGGCGTCGCCCTTCCAGGCCTCATTGAGATCGACGCCGCCGCGCCCGACGATGCGCATGGGCCAGAGGAACCGACTGGCGTGGAAGCCGGTGCCGTAGATGATCACGTCGGCGCCATGCTCCACCCCGTCCCGGGTAACCACGCCCTTGGGTGTGATACGTTCGATCGGCGTGGTGACGAGGTCGACGTTGTCGCGCCTGAGCGCGGCGATCCACACGCCGTTGTCGACCAGGGCGCGCTTGCCACCCAGCGGATAGGCGGGGATCACCTTGTCCACCAGGTCGGGCCGGCCCTCGGCCTGGACGCGCAGGCCGGCCACGATCAGGGCCTGCAACTCGGCGTTGGCGGCGCTCACCGTGCCGGGCGGTCCGTTCCAGGCCGGATCGACCTTCACGCCCTCGTAGAAGCCGTCGGTCAGCATCCAGAACAGCCAGAAGCGATACCATTTGCCATAGAAGGGAACGTGTTCGAGGAGCCACTTCTTCCCGGGCGGCACGTCGTGGTGATAGGTCGGCCCGGGCAGGGGCCAGGGCGGCGTTCGCTGGAACACCTCCAGATGCGCCACCTTGGGCGCGATCTCGGGGACGAACTGGAAGGCGCTGGCCCCAGTGCCGATGACGGCGACCTTCTTGCCCGTGAGGTCAACGTCGTGGCGCCACCGGGCAGAGTGGAAGCTCGGGCCCTCGAACATCTCCAAGCCGTCGATGTCGGGATATCGGGGCCGGTTGAGCTGGCCCACGGCCGTGATCAGCGCGCTGGCCTCCAGGTACTCCCGTCCGCCGTCGCGGGTCTTGACCTCGATGCGCCAGACCGCGCGCGCCTCGTCGAACACGGCCTCCTCGACGGTCGTCTCGAAGCGGATGTGGCTGCGCAAGCCGTGCTTGTCGGTCACCCGCTGGAAATAGTCCAACAGCACCGGTTGAGTCGAATAATATTGTGGGAAGTCGTGATTCGGCTCGAACGAGTAGGAATACATGTGATTGGGGTTGTCGACCCTGCAACCGGGATAGACGTTCTCCAGCCAGGTGCCTCCGACGTCCGCGTCCTTCTCGACGATAGTGAAATCCACGCCGGCCTGCTTGAGGCGGATGCCGGTGAGCAGCCCCGACATGCCGGCGCCCACGACCACGACCTTCATCGCGCCGGCCGCGGCCTTCAGTTTCGGCGAAGACCAGTCGGGGGCCTTGGTGCTCTCGCCTGTAAGCGACAGCTCGTCGGTGAGGAAGGCGGCGTAGTTGGCCGGGATGTCGACGCCGGCGATCCAGTCCATCATCCGGCGCACGGTGGCGGGCGACGGTGCCGGGCGCAGCGGCTCGCCATCCAGATACGCCCGGATGGCCGCCTTGGCGCGCGCACGGATGTCGGCCTGGATTTCCGGCGAGTAGCCGCCGAGCTTGCCATCGGCCAGCAGTACGTAGGTCGGTCGGCGCTCGGGCGTCAGCAGGGACGCATCGCCCGTGAGATGAACGAGCGACATCAGCAGCGCCGGCAGGTGGGCTTCGGCCAAGGCCTCGTCCAGGATGGCGTCATCGTGGGTCATGGCGTTTCCTCGGGTTCATGCGGAGGATAATGAGCTTACGCGACGTCGGCAAAGCGCATCACGCTGATCGGCCGCGCGCTTGGATCGGCCAGATTGCCGTCAGGGTGTCGCCCTTCACCACGTGATAGGCCTCGTAGAGATTGACGGTGGGATCACAGTGCGGCGCGGCGAACGTGACCACCTCGCCCAGCTTCGGGGGCGCGACGCCGTGTGGCGGGATCACGCAGCCGTGCTCATCACCCATGAAATGGTAGGCCGATCCCTCCGGCGCGCCGGCGAGGACGGACGGCGGGCCGCCATCCGTGGCGAAGGCCTTGAAGCCTGCGTCCACTGTGGAGAGGGCGCGGTGGTTGGCGCTGATCACGCGCGCGTCGACCAGGAGCGAGGTCTCGAACGGTGATGCGCCGGCGCCGGCCAGATCACATTCCGTGTACTGCCGATCCATGAATACATAGGAGCCAACCTGCAGTTCGGTGAACACGCCCAGCGCCGCATCGATTACGTGGGTGCCGGTGCCGCCGCCGGTGATGATGCCGGGCGCCAGGCCGGCCTCGTTCAGTTCACGTACGATGCCGGCGAGATAGGCCGTGCGATCCGCGATGGCCTCGCGCCGCGCCTCGAACGCCTCGATGTGCTGCTGCGCGCCGCAATAAAACTGCACCCCGGCGTAGGTGAGGCTCGGCGCCGCCGCGATCCGCCCGGCCAGCGCCACCGCCGCGGCAGGATCAGCGACGCCGGTGCGATGGATGCCGGGATCGATGTCGACGACGAGGCTTAGGCGCGCGCCCGTGGCGGCCATCGCATCGACGGCGTCCGGGTGATCGACCGTGGCCATCAGGCCGGGCGCGCGCGCCGCCAGGGCGACCAGCCTCGACGTCGCCGAGGGCCCGACCACCGGCGAGGTGATGAGGATATTCTCGATCCCGCCGTCGGTGAGCGCTTCGGCCTCGCCGAGCTTGGCGCAGCACACCCCCCGCGCCCCCGCCACGATCTGGAGGCGGGCGATCTCCACGCTCTTGTGGGTCTTGGCGTGCGGGCGCAGCGCCAAGCCAGCCGTCGTCGCGAAGCGCGCCATAACCACGATGTTGCGCTCCAGCGCCTCGACATCGACGATCAGCGCCGGCGTGTTGAGATCCCGCCGCGATCCCTGGCGCCCGATCAGGTGTCCGTGAAGCGCCATCGCCTGCATGGGGGTTGTGTCCTCGACTTAGTCCGTTCCCCTTTATCCCGCTCATCCTCGTCGCACAGGCTGTTTCGCGAGGATGAGCGGGAGGGTTGGGGTTTAGAGAGAAAAGGCAAACAGCGCCCGCAGATGGGCGTTGAGGAACTTGGCGCCCGGGTCGACGCGCTTGCGCACCCGACCCCAGCGCTCGGCCATAGGATAGAGACGGACCACGTCCTCGCTGGTCAGGGTGTGTCGCTTGGCCCAGTGGGGGCGACCGCCGGCGGCGGCGAAGATGGGTTCGATGGCGGCGAACGCATCGCGCCAGGGCATCTTCGCGTACTGGTGGAAGGAGATGGACACGCACTCGCCGGCGTTCATCGGCGACAGCCAGAGGTCGTCGCCGGCCACGACCCGATATTCGAGCGGGAAGATGATCGGCAGCTTGCGTCGCCGCACCTCGGCGATGACCGACCGCAGTGCGCCCGGTCCGTTCGCGGCCGGGATCTCATACTCCATCTCCTCGAAGCGGGTATCGCGCTCGGACGGGAAGATGCGGTGCGCCGGCGCGGCGCGGGTCGAGGGAGTCATCCCCAAGGTGAGAAGCCGCTGCAAGGTCGGGGCCAGGAAGGGCGCGCGATGGGCGATGTCGCTGGCGAACTGGATCGCCGCCGCTTCGAGTTCGCTCGCGGGCGGATCGTCGTCGCCGCTCTCCACCGGCTCGAGTATCTTGAGCAGCGCGTGGTCGGCGTAGGGGAAGACGAAGAACTCAACGTGCCGGCAGCGCTGGGCGAGTTCGTCCCATTGTTCGAGGGCCTCGTCCAGACGCACCCGGCGCAGGGTCTCGCGCAGGCGGTAGACCGGAAGGACCGACAGTTTCACCCTGGACATGACGCCCAGCGCGCCCAGGCTCACCCTCTGGGCCTCGAACAGATCCGGGTCGCGCTCTGCGTCGCACTCCACCACCGAGCCGTCGGCGAGCACCAGTCGGAAAGCCCGGGCGAATGTGGACAGGGCGCCCAGGGTTCGTCCGGTGCCGTGCGTGGCCGTGGACAGGGCGCCGGCGATGGCCTGCTTGTCGATGTCACCCTGGTTGGCGAGGGAGAAGCCCTTCTTCCACAGCGCCGAGGTCAGCGCGCCGATGGAGAGCCCTGCCGGCGCCCAGACCGATGCGCGGTCCAGGTCGACCTCCAGATCGCCGTCCATGTCGGCCAGCGAGAGCAGCAAACCCTCGGTCTCGCACAGCGGCATGAACGAATGGCCGGTCCCCGCGACACGCACCCGCTCGGCGCGGGCCACCAGCGCGCAAAGCTCGGCCTCGTCCCGCGGCCGGGCCACCCACGCCGGCCGCGCCACCACGCTCCCCGACCAGTTGCGCCACTCAGCCATCGATATCCCCCGCGAACTCCGAGAGCGGCTGAATGCCCCAAAGTGGCGGGTTGGACAAATGTGGCCGCGACAGCTGTTGCTCTCCGCTGGAGCCCCCCTACCCGGCTTTCGGCCGAACTCCCCCCACCGCAACGACGGGGGGAGAGGGTTCGTCGTCGCCGGTTGCTCAACGCCTCTCTTCCCCCTCTGGGAGAAGTACCGGCCCCCGGGGTCCGGCCTTCGGCCGGGCCGAGGATAAACTCCGCCGGGGTAGGGGGCTCCAGCGGAGTGCTGACTCGCAGCTTCCTGGCCGAGGGCCGAGGCGCTAGGGTCGCGGCGAGTGAGGGACCAGGATGAGCTTCGCGGAATACTCGCAATACGACGGGCTGGGGCTGGCGGCGCTGGTGGCGCGGGGCGAGGTGTCGGCGGGCGAGGTGGTCGAGGCGGCGATCGAGCGCATCGAGCGGCATAATCCGGCGATCAACGCGGTGGTGCACAAGGCCTATGACGAGGCACGCGCCGCCGCGCGAGCGACGCTTCCAAAGGGTCCGTTCACCGGCGTGCCGTTCCTGGTCAAGGATCTGCTGATCGAGGTGGCCGGATGGCCACGCAACTCCGGCAGCCGCTTCTGCGCCGGCGTCGTCGATCGGGCCGACAGCGGCCTGATGCGGCGCTACCGGTCGAGCGGCGTCGTGGCGCTAGGCAAGACGAGTTGTCCGGAATTCGGCATCACCGGGACCACCGAGCCGGCGCTGTTCGGTCCCTGCCGCAACCCCTGGAGCCTCGAGCACAGCGCCGGTGGCTCCTCGGGCGGGTCGGCGGCGGCGGTGGCGGCCGGCCTCGTGCCGATGGCCCACGGCGGCGATGGCCGGGGCTCGATCCGCATCCCCGCCTCCTGCTGCGGGCTGGTGGGGCTCAAGGTGACGCGCGACCGCAACCCGCACCTGCCCGACGGCTACGACTTCGCGCAGGGCTATGTGGTGGAGCATGTGATAACGCGCACGGTGCGCGACTGCGCCGCCATGCTGGACGTCACTGGCGTCCCGGAACCCGCCTCGCCCTACGCGCCGCCGGCCAAGGCGTCGCCCTACATGCAGGAGATCGCCGCGACGCCTGGCCGACTGCGCATCGCCTGGTCATCCGAGACGGCCAATGGCCGGGCGATCCAACCGGAGATCCAGGCCGCGCTCGAAGGCGTGGCGGCTCTGCTGGAGAAGCTCGGTCACGAGGTAATCCCGCGCGGCCTCGGCGTCGACCAGCGCGCGCTTTACGCGGCCCAGAACGCGTTCTCGGGCGCCAATTTCGCCGCCGGCATGAGGCGGCTGATTGAGCAGATCGGGCGCGAGCCGGAGGGCGACGAACTGGAGCCCCTCACCTGGGCCTCGCTCAAGGGCGGCCGCCGTCCAACCGGCGCCGAGGTGATGTGGGAACAGCAGCAGCTGCGCATGCTGGCGCGCGGGGTGATGGCTCTGTTCGAGGAGGTCGACGTCTATCTGACGCCGGTGATGGGAACGCCGCCACCGCCGATCGGCTATCTCGACCCGGTCGCGGTGGCGCCGCGCGACATCGGCCGGCGCAACGGTGAGGTCTTCCCCTTCGCCGCACCGTTCAACATGACCGGCCAGCCCTCGATCTCGCTGCCGCTGGCCTGGTCGTCCAACGGCTTGCCGATCGGGATGATGTTCACCGGCCGCTACGCCGACGAGGCCACCCTCTTCCGGTTGGCCGCGCAACTGGAGAAGGAGGCGCCGTGGAAGGACCGGCGCCCGGGAATCTGGAACTAGCGGCGTGGACGGCACAGGCAGGCTCAGCTGGGTGCGCGGCGCGGACGAGCCGCCGCTGCTGGATCATACCATCGGCGCCGCCCTCGATCTGGCCGTGGAGCGCTGGGGCGAGCGGCCGGCGCTGATCTCGCCGTTCCAAGGCGTTGCCTGGACGTGGCGGGAGCTGCGCGACCGGGCCGACGCCCTCGCCGCCGGCCTGCTGGCGCTGGGCCTCGAACCGGGCGACCGGATCGGCATCTGGTCGCCCAACTGCGCCGAGTGGACCCTGACCCAGTTCGCCGCCGCGCGGGTGGGGCTGATCCTGGTCACCATCAATCCGGCCTACCGCCGCTCCGAAGTGGCCTACACGCTGGCCAAGGTGGGCGTGAAGGCGCTGGTGGCCGCCGAGCGCTTCAAGACCAGCGACTACGTCGGCATGATCGAGGATCTGGCGCCGGAGGCGGCGACCTCCACGCCGGGCGAGCTCGACGCGCCGGCGCTGCCGCTGCTCAGGACGCTGATCAAGATCGGCGGCGCGCCACGCGCCGGCTGGCTCGCGTTCGAGGCGGTCGCGGAGGGCGAAGCCTCGCGCGCGCTCGATGTGGCCAACATCGCCGCCGGCCTCGATCCCGGCGCCGCCATCAACATCCAGTTCACCAGCGGCACCACCGGCTCGCCCAAGGGCGCCACCCTCTCCCACCGCAACATCCTCAACAACGGCTTCTTCGTCGGCCGCGCGCTGGCGCTCACGCAGGCCGATCGCCTATGCGTGCCGGTGCCGCTCTATCACTGCTTCGGCATGGTGTTGGGCGCCCTGGCCTGCGTCACCCACGGCGCGGCGATGATCTACCCGGCGCCGGTGTTCGATCCGCTGGCGACCCTGCAGGCGGTGGAGGCAGAGCGCTGCACCGGCCTCTACGGCGTACCGACCATGTTCATCGCCATGCTGGGCCACCCGCAGTTCGAACGCTTCGACCTCTCCTCCCTGCGCACCGGCTGCATGGCCGGCTCGCCCTGCCCGGTGGAAGTCATGAAGCAGGTGATCGACCGGATGCACATGCGCGACGTCACCATCGCCTACGGCATGACCGAGACCAGCCCGGTGAGCTTCCAGACCTCGCCGGATGATCCGCTGGAGCGCCGGGTCTCGACCATCGGCAGGGTGCAGCCGCACCTTGAGGTGAAGATCATCGACGAGGCCGGCGCGGTGGTCCCGCGGGGCGCGCCGGGCGAGCTGTGCACGCGCGGCTATGCGGTGATGCTGGGCTATTGGGACGATCCCGAGCGCACCGCCGAGAGCCTCGACGCCGACGGCTGGATGCACACCGGGGATCTGGGAACCATCGACGCGGCCGGCTACGGCAACATCGTCGGACGCATCAAGGACATGGTCATCCGCGGCGGCGAGAACCTGTTCCCCCGCGAGATCGAGGAGTTCCTCTACCGCCACCCCAGTGTCGCCGACGTGCAGGTGGTGGGCCTGCCCGACCCTCGCTTCGGCGAGGAGCTGTGCGCCTGGATCCGCCTGCACCCGGGCCACAGCCTCGAGGACGCCGACATCCGCACCTTCTGCCAGGGCCAGATCGCCCACCACAAGATCCCCCGCTACGTGCGCTTCGTCGACGACTTCCCCATGACCGTCACCGGCAAGGTGCAGAAGTTCCTCATCCGCCAGGCCATGATCGACGAACTGGGGCTGACCCTCCAGCCGACCGCGTGAGCGACGCGGCAGTGCAAAAAAAACCCTCCCTCCCCTTCATGGGGAGGGACAGGCGGCGTAGCCGCCAGGGTTGGGCTCTGCGAGAGTGAGCGCGGCCCCCCAAGCCCCACCCGGCCCTTCGGGCCACCCTCCCCATGAAGGAGAGGGAGGATCGTGAACCAGCGTCTGCTGGACGAATTCCGCCCCGGGCTAAGCGTCTACATCCAGGGGGCCGGAGGTGAACCGCTGGCGCTGGGGCCGATGCTGGGGAGCGCGCCGGAGGCGCTCGCGGGCGTCGCGCTGACCAGCTGCCTGCTGCCGGGGATCAACGCGTTCGACTATGCGGGGCTGAACGAGACGGCGCGGCTGACGACGTTCATGCTGCCACCGGCGTTGCGCGCCTCGTTCGAAGCCGGACGGGTGATTGTGCGGCCGATGGCCTATTCGCAGATCGTCCAGGTCCTCGCGAGCGGGCCGCCGCCGGACCTCGCCATCCTGCAGGTGACAGCCCCTGACGGTGAAGGCCTGTGCTCGTTTGGGCCGTGCAGCGACTTCGCGCCGCTGGTCTGGGGGCGCGCGCGGCGACGCGTGGGCTTCGTCAACGCCAGGCTGCCGCGCGCCCGGCGCGGCCCGACGATCCCGTTCGACGCGCTTGACGTGGTGATCGAGGCGGACGGCCCGTTCATCACCGGCGAGGAGGCGGCGCCCGTCTCCGAGGATCAGGCGGCGATCGCCGAGCGCATCGCCGACCTCGTGCCGGACGGCGCGGCGCTGCAGACCGGCATCGGCGGCGCGCCGGCCGCGGCGGTGGCCAGGCTCGCCGGCCATCGGGGCCTCGTCATCCGCTCGGGCATGGTGACCGAAGGCTACCGCGCGCTCGCCGACGCCGGCGCCCTGACCTCCGACGCCGACCACATCACCGGCCTGGCGCTGGGCTCGACCGACTTCATGGACTGGGCGGCGCGCACCCTCATCTTCGCCGACGTCACCGTCACCCACGGCGCCGCCTCGCTGGCGCGCGCGCGCAGGCTCTACGCGATCAACTCCGCCCTGGAGGTCGACCTGTTCGGCCAGGCCAACATCGAGTGGCGATCGGGCCGCCTGGTGAGCGGTTTGGGCGGCGCGCCCGACTTCGCCCGCGCCGCGCGGCGCTCCGACGACGGCCGGGCGATCCTCGCCCTCCCCGCCACCGCCGCCGGCGGCCGCATCTCCCGCATCGTCGCCCGCCTCGACGCCCCCACCGCCTCCATCCCCCGCGACGACACCGACCTCGTCATCACCGAACACGGCGTCGCCGACCTGCGCGGCGCCTCGCTTGACGCCCGGGCGGAGGCGCTGATCGGGGTTGCCGCGCCGGAGCATCGGGACCGGCTGGCGGGAGAGTGGGAGGCGATGCGCCGACGAATGTAGCTCTCCGACGTCTCCGGACGCAGAGTAAAAACCTGGGTCCAGGCGTGTTTTGCTTGTGGGCCAAACCAATCTCGCCGTCGGCGAGAACTACACCGACACCTGCACGCCCATCTCCACCACTCGGCCGGGCGGGATGGCGAAGACTTCGCTGGGGTCGGCGGAGTTGCGGGCGAGGGCCATGAACACGCGGTCGAGGATGCGGCGCACGCCGTGCTCGCGGCCCGAGACGATGGTGCGGCGGCCCAGGAAGTAGGAGGTGATCATCGGGTCGAGCGAGACGCCCGGGATGGTCACGGCCTTGAGACCCTCCGGCACGTCGGGCCGCTCCATGAAGCCGAACACCAGCGTCACGGCGGCGAAGGTGTCGTTGAGGAGCTGGAAGCTGGCGCGGGCATCCTCGCCCACCCGCGGCTGATCGGCGGTCAGCACCGTGACGATGACGTTCTTCTCGTGCAGCACGCCATTGTGCTTGAGATTGTGCAACAGGGCGCTGGGCGTGAGCTCGGGGTCGGCGGTGAGATAAACGGCGGTTCCCGGCACCTGATGGCGCGGACGCCGGGCGATCGAGGCCAGGAAGTCGGCCAGGGGGATGCGGTCGCGGCGCGCCTTGGTGGTGATGATCTCGCTGCCGCGCATCCAGGCGGCCATGATCAGGGCCGCCACGCCGCCGATGGCCAGGGGCACATAGCCGCCCGACAGCAGCTTGAGCGAGTTCGCGGCCAGGAAGGAGACGTCCACGGTCAGCAGCGGCAGGACCACCAGGGCGGTCATCAGCAGACTCCATTTCCACAGCCGGCGAACGACCACGGCGGCCAGCGCCGTTGTCACTGACATGGTTCCGGTCACCGCCAGGCCGTAGGCGTTGGCCAGGGCGTCGGAGTTCTTGAAGATGCCCACCAGCAGGATCACGCCGATCATCAGCATCAGGTTGATGGTGGGCAGATAGATCTGGCCGGCCTCGGTCTCGGAGGTGCGACGCACGATCAGGCGCGGGAGCAGGCCCAGCTGCATGGCCATGCTGGAGAGAGAGTAGGCGCCGCTGATCACCGCCTGGCTGGCGATGATGGTGGCGGCGACGCCCAGGATCACCATCGGCACCCGCAGGGCGGCCGGGGCCATCAGAAAGAACCAGTCCTGGTCGGTCGATCCGGCGGCGTGATGAGTGGACAGGAAGTGGAGCGCGAACGCCCCCTGGCCGAAATAGTTGAGCACCAGCGCGGGGAACACCACCAGCATCCAGGCGCCCTGGATGGGGCCGCGTCCGAAGTGGCCCATGTCGGCGTACAGCGCCTCCGCGCCGGTGATGGTGAGCGAGACCGACCCCAGGACGAACAGTCCGATGATCCCGTGGCTGAGCAGAAAGGCGACGCCATACACCGGGCTCAGCGCCAGCAGGATCTGGGGCGCCTCGGGCAGATGCATCAGGCCCAGCGCCGCGATGGCGATGAACCACACCAGGCAGATGGGCCCGAACCAGGCCGCCACCCTGGCGGTGCCGCGCGACTGGGCCAGGAACAGGATCACCAGCACCACCAGGGTGATGGCGATTTCCACCGAGGGGGTGACGACGTCGGCCAGCCCCGGCGCCGTGCGCAGGCCCTCCACCGCCGAGAGCACCGAGATGGCCGGGGTGATGATCGCATCGCCATAGAAGAGCGCCGCGCCGATCACGCCCAGGGTGATCACCGTGCGCGTACGACGGCCGAGCGCGCTCTGCGCCAGGGCCATCAGCGAGAGGATGCCGCCTTCGCCGCGATTGTCGGCGCGCATCATGAAGATCACGTATTTGATCGTGACCACGATCATCAGCGCCCAGAAGGTGAGCGAGACGACGCCGAAGATCTCGGCCTGGCCGACGGCGCCGCGTCCCGCCTGGCTCACCGCCGTCTTGAAGCCATAGATCGGGCTGGTGCCGATATCGCCGAACACCACGCCCATGGAGCCCAGCATGAGGCCCCCGAAGCGCCCGCGCGTTCCATGTGCGCCAGAAGCCAGGGCCGGTTCCTCGGACGCAACCTGCATCGAGCGCGTTTAGGGCGCCGGATGGCGGATTGAAATGGTGATGGCGAGAAGAAGACCCCGGGTGGTCAGCCGGCCGGCATATGCTCGCTGATCGCGGCGGCGGGCGCCTCGTCGTGGCGGGGGACACTCTGGCGGCGCTCGAGAAGCATCTTCAGCGGGTGTTTGGGGCGCAGGGTGATGTTCGCGCGCAGGGCCACGCGGGTGTCCGGGGCGAGCGCCGGGCTGAAGTGCTGGGCCAGGGTGGCGAGGATCAGCACGGCCTCGTTCATGGCCAGGACCTGGCCGATGCACACGCGCGGGCCGGCCCCGAACGGCAGGAAGGCAAACCGCTGGCGCCCGACCGACCTTGCCGGCAGGAACCGGTCGGGATCGAAGCGTTCGGGATCGTCCCACAGCGCGCGATGGCGATGCAGGACCCAGGGCAGGATGGCGACGTTGGTCCCCTTGGCGATCGGGCGGCCACACAAGGTGTCGGCTTCCAGCGCGATGCGCGACGAGAGCGCCGGCGCGGCGGGATAGAGGCGCATCGCCTCCTCGACGGTCCGGCGGGCGAGCGGGAGGCTGGGCAGATCGTCCTGGCCGGCGGGGCGGCCGGCCAACACCCGATCCAGCTCCTCATGCAGGCGCGCGCTGTCGCCCGGATGCTGCGAGAGCAGATACCAGATCCAGTCCATGGTCATGGCCGTGGTCTCGTGGCCGGCCATGAAGATGGTCACCACCTCGTCACGCACCTCGCGCGCGGTCATCTTCGCCCCGGTCTGGTCGTCGGCCGCGGCCATCAGGCGGGTGAGGAGATCCGGCGGCGCCGCCCCACCCGCGGCCTGGCGCTCGGCCATCAGACGGCCGACCAGCTCATCGAGCGGGGCGAACAGGCGGACGACATCTCGCTCCCGTCGCCGCATCCTGGCCGGCCCGGTGACCGGCAGCAGGTCGAGCAGGTTCACATCGCCGATCGCGTCGGCCCCGCCGCGCAGCGAGCGGTTGATTGCGTCCAGCGCCGGCTGGTCGTCGGTGGAGAACATGGTCAGCGAGATGATGCGCAGGGTGAGGTCGGTCATCTCCTCGGTCATGTCCACCGCCGCGGCGGGTGGGAGAGCCTTCCATCGCTCCACGAACGCCTGAGCGGCGGCGCTCACCGCCGGACCATAGGCGGCCACCGAGCGCGGATCGAATGACGGGGCCATGATCCGGCGGTGCCGGCGCCAAAGCTCGCCGTCGGTCCCCAGCAGGCCAGCGCCGAAGATGGCGGTGAAGAAGCGCTTCTCCAGGCTGGTTTTGGGGTAGTTGGCGACGTTCTCGACCAGGACACGGCGCACGGCGCCCGGATCATTGACGAAGGCCACGCGGCCGA
>Ga0302314_10007033_pt1 | contig 20294 bp, 18 predicted proteins | sample III_Palsa_N2_3_FD_200533 | JGI IMG/M metagenome (GOLD analysis project Ga0302314, IMG submission 200533) | Peat permafrost microbial communities from Stordalen Mire near Abisko, Sweden - III_Palsa_N2_3 | ecosystem: Environmental > Terrestrial > Soil > Palsa > Peat permafrost | place: Sweden... | reverse complement strand
GGCGTGGCAGGGCTCGCTGACCGCGAGCGTGCGCATCCTGGGCAACGACTGCGCGGTGATGTTCAACGACATCGGCCGCGGCGGCTACGTGATGCTGCACGACGTGTTCATGCGCTCGCACCGGCAATTCCTGTTCTGGGGGCGCGGCTCGACCGCGGTCGGCTGCAACATCGAACTGGAGGGCCAGGACCAGGGCGTGGTGATCGGCGACGATGCGCTGATCGCCAACGGCGTCTGGATCCGCAACTACAACATGCACGCGCTGCACGACCTGACCACCGGCGAGCCGATTGGGCGCCCGCCGACCACGACCGTGCTGGAGCGCCATGTCTGGCTCGGCCAGGACGCGCTGCTGCTGAATTGCGGGCGGATCGGCGCGGGGGCGGTGGTCGGCGCGCGCTCGCTGGTGACGCGCCCGGTGCCACCCTGCGTGATCGTCGCCGGCAGCCCGGCGCAGGTGCGCCGCGAACAGGTCAGTTGGGGGCGCGATACCTACCGGATGACGGCGGCCGAGCGCGTGGCACTGGGTTGGCCGGACACGCCGGGCGGCTGACGGCCGATGCCGCGGGATGTGACGACGATGGCTGGAGTTGCCGAGAGACAGCATTATGCCAAGGGGCGCCGAGCGCCGAGGAGAGACCGTTGCAAGTATCGCAGTACGTGCCGCATGTTGACTTGCTGGTGCAGTCGATGCGCATCAACCGCGAGCGGTTGAACAGCCGCTCCAAGGTCGCGGTCGACGCCAAGCTGCTCCGGCTGATCCTGCAGAACCTGGTCAGCCACATGCCGTTCTCCGAGCCGTTCTACCGCGCGACCTACGCGGACATCGGTGCCGCGGCCGCGGCGGGGCATATTCCCGACCTGCACCAGCACTTCGTCGAGACCGGCTACTTCGAGGGGCGGCTGGGCGCGCCGGCGGCGGTGGACGAGGCGTTCTACGTCGCCACCTATCCCGACGTCGCCGTGGCGATCGAGCGCGGCGAGGTCGGCTCGGCCGGCGAGCACTACGCCCGCTCCGGCGCTGCGGAAGGGCGGGTGCCGTCGGCGGCACTGAAGCCGGAGATCGACGCCTGGATGAGCCTGCTGCGGGTCAGCCTGATGGCGGAAACCTGATCGCCGCCATGCCCGTGTTTGCCAACCAGAACGGTTGCCCGGAACTCCCCCTCTCCGGCCTCGGGGGCGCATCGGCGCGGAGGGATGCATGCGCGATGAACTGATGCGGGTGCACCGCACGCTGTGTTCCCCGTTCATCGACGAGGAGATGTTCCGCGCGGCGCTCGGCGGCGGCCGCGGCGACATCAGCACCGTGGGCCGCTACCTGCAGGCCCCGGCGCTCAAGCGGCCGGCGCTGTCGCCCTATTTCGACCGGGAATTCTACGCCGCCACCAACCCGGAGACGCTGGAGCGCAAGGAAGACGGGCTGCTGCACTTCATCGAAACGGGATTCCACGGCAAGCGCTCGCCGCACCCGCTGGTGGACCTGCCGTTCATCCTGTCCGAGGACCCGTATTGCCTGGGCGACCCGCCGACCATCGCCTCGCTGATGGACACGCTGGAATACGACCTGGTCAAGCCGAGCCCGTATTTCGACCCGTCCTGGTACATGCAGGAACTGGGCGCGGAGGCCCCCTCGCAGGGGTTGCTGCGGCATTTCCTGAGCGTGGGCGTGATGGCCGGACGCCAGCCGAACAAGTGGCTGGACGTCGCCTGGTACGCCGCACAGAACCGCGACGTGCCGAAGGATCGCTACGCCGCGCTGCGCCACTTTCTGGTGGTGGGCGACCCGGCGGCGCGGCCGGCCGGGCCGGTGTTCGACGGCAAGCTGTATCTGCGCCGCTACATCGACGTCGCCGACGCGGGCTGGCCGCCGCTGCGGCACTACCTCAGCAACGGCCGCCACGAGGGCCGCCAGGTGCCGAGCGAGCGGGCGGCGGTCGTGGCGATGGGGCCGGCGCGTCCGGGTACCGGCGTGGCCGTCGCCGACCGCTTCTCGATCGAGCCTGATCCGGCGCAGGACGCGTTCGGCAGCATGCGGTCGCTGCTGGCCGAGGCGCATCAGGAACGCAAGGATCAGGTGCGGGTGCGCCGCGCCCCGGTGATCGTCTCGGCGACGCCGCTGGACGACATGGACGTCATCGTCTTCCCGGCGGTCGCGGCGCCGCGTGTGTCCGTGCTGGTGCCCGCCTTCAACGAGCTCGACCATACCGTCGCCTGCCTGCTGGCGATCAGCAACGATCTGCCTTCGGTGCCGTTCGAGGTGGTGCTGGCCGACGACGCCTCGACCGACCCGGGGATGGAGCGGCTGGCGGAGATCGCCAACCTCGTCATCGTGCGGCAGCCGCGCAACATCGGCTTCGTGCGCAATTGCAACGCCGCCTATGCGCGCTGCCGCGGCGACTACGTGCTGCTGCTCAACAACGACGCGCAGCCGCTGGCCGGCGCGATCGACCGGCTGGCAGCGGTGCTGGACGCCGACCCGGCGATCGCGGCCGCCGGGCCGAAGCTGATCTATCCGAACGGGCGGCTGCAGGAAGCCGGCTGCTACATCCGCCCGAACGGCGAAAGCGAAATGATCGGGTTGTTCGGAGACCCCAACGAGGGCGGCTTCTGTCGCGACCGCGACGTGACCTACTGCTCCGGCGCCGCCCTGATGCTGCGCCGGTCAGCGGTCGGCGAGACGCTGTTCGACGAGGCATTCGTCCCCGCCTATTGCGAGGACGCGGATCTGTGCCTGCGCCTGATCGCCGCCGGGCACCGGGTTCGCTACGTGCACGAGGCGGTGACGGTGCACTGGCTCAGCGTGTCCACCAACCGCCAGTCGCAGGACCGCAAGCTGCGCAGCATCGCGCGCAACCAGCAGACCCTGGCGGAGCGGTGGGGGGCGATGCTGACCCGGCTCGACGCGGTGCGGCCGATCGCGTTCTACCTGCCGCAGTTCCACGCCAACGCGGAAAACGACCTGTGGTGGGGCACCGGCTTCACCGAATGGACCAACGTGGTGAAGGCGCGGCCGAGCTACGACGGCCACTACCAGCCGCATTTGCCCTCCGACCTGGGTTTCTACGATTTGCGCACCGAACAGGCGCTGCGCCGGCAGGCGGCGTTGGCGGAGCGCTACGGCATCGAAGGCTTTTGCGTCTACTACTACAACTTCGGCAGCCATCGCGTGCTGGGCGCGCCGTTGGACGTCGTGCGCGAAAACCCCGAGATCCCGTTCCGCTGGTGCCTGTGCTGGGCCAACGAAAACTGGACCAAGCACTGGGACGGCGGCACGCGCGAAGTGCTGCTGGAGCAGCGCTACGACCCGGCGACGCTGGACCAGATCATCGCCGATGCGGTCTCGCACGCCGCCGACCCGCGCTACATCCGCGTCGATGGCAAGCCGCTGTTCCTGGTCTACCGGCCGCTGCAACTGCCCGAACCGCTGGCTTTCGCGGCCGCCTGCCGCGCCGCGTTCGCAGGCGCCGGCTTCCCCGGCGTGCAGCTTGTCTACGTCGAGAGCATGGAGGCCGTGGACAAGAAGCTGCGGCCGGTCGATCTCGGCTTCGACGCCTGCGTCGAGTTTCCTCCCCACGGGCGCGCGGTGCCGGCCGAGAGCACGGCCACCATCGTCAAGCCGGATTGGTCCGGCTACCGCTACGACTATCCGCAGACCGTGCTCGCCTTCTGCAAGCGGGAGAGCGTGCCCTATGTGCGCTACCCGGCGGTGTTCCCGAGCTGGGACAACACGCCGCGGCAACCGCTGCTCGGCACCAGCTTCGACGGCGCGACGCCGGAGGCGTTCCGCGTCTATGTCGAGGAGAAGATCGAGGAGGTGCGGCGCTTCCTGATGGGCGACGAGCGGCTGCTGTTCGTGAATGCCTGGAACGAGTGGGCGGAAGGCGCGCATCTTGAGCCGGATACCGGCTTCGGCCACCGTTGGCTGGAAGCGCTGCGCGACGCGATGACCGCGAAACGGTGGGCCTGATGCCGGACCTCGACGACCTCGACGTGACGTTCATCGGCCACCCGTTCGCGCCGATCGGCATGGGCGAGCAGATGCGCAGCCATATCAGCGCCTGCAACCGGCTGCACCTGCGCCACGGCGTGTTCGACATCTTCCGCTATGCCCAGCGCAACGACGCGGCGCATTTCGGTGTCGTCGGCGATCGCGAACGCGACAGCGTGCCGGCCGGAATCCGCGTCTTCCACGTCAACGGCGACGAGGTGGACAATGTGATCGCCGCGTTCGAAACGCGCGGCAACGATTTCGCGGCCGGGCACAACGTGATCATGCCGGCCTGGGAACTGCCGAGCTATCCGCGCGCCTGGGCGGCGAAGCTGGCGCGGTTCGACGAGGTGTGGGCGATTTCCGGCTTCGTGCAGGAAAGTCTTGCGGCCGCCGGCATCGGCGCCCGCCGCATCGGCCAGTCGATCGAGACCGACCCGATCGCGTTCCTGCCGCGCCGGTTCTTCGGCATCCGCGAATCCTCATTCGTGCTGCTGCACTTTCTCGACCTGACATCGTACGCGCCGCGCAAGAACCCGCACGCGGCGCTGGGGCTGGCGCAGCGGCTGTGGGCGGAGCAGCCGTTCCTCGATCTGCAACTCGTGCTCAAGGTGAAGAACGGCGACCAGTGCGCCGAGGCGTGGGCGGCCGAGTTCAAGGGCAATCCGCGCGTTCACGTCATCGACACGCCACTCGACAGCGTCGGCGTGCGCAGCCTGATCAACTGCTGCGACTGTTTCGTGTCGCTGCACCGGGCCGAGGGCTTTGGGCGCGGGCTGGGGGAAGCGATGGCGCTCGGCAAGGTGGCGCTGGGCACCGGCTGGTCGGGCAATCTGGATTTCATGAGCGAGCAGAATTCACTGCTGGCGGCGCACCGGCTGGTCCGGCTGAAGCGTGACGACTACCCGCACTGGCAGGGGCAGAGCTGGGCGGAGCCGGATGTGGCGCATGCGGTCGCGCTGCTGCGGCCGTTGCTGGCGGACGGGGCGCGCGGGCGGGCGCTGGCGTTGCGCGGTCAGCTCGACGTGCTGCGCAGCCACGGCCACCGCGCCGTCGGCCTGCGCATCCTGGCGCGGCTGCGGGAGATCGCGGCGACCAGCCCAAAACTGGCGGTGCTGGCCGGCGCGCCACCGCAACGCGGCTCCGGCGCGCCGGCCATGACCGCGGCGGTTGCCTGAGGTCCGGCGGCGGTTCTGTCAGCGGCGCCAGTAGCCGCCGCCGCGCCAACCGCCGCCCCAGCCGCCACCCCAACCGCCGCCCCAGCCACCGCCGATGACCACGGCCGGGCCATAGTAGCCGTAATACGGCGCCGGATAGCCGTAGCCGGGGTAGGCATAGCCGTAAGCCGGGTAGGCGGCGGCCGGATAGGCGCCGGCCGGATAGGCGCCGGCCGGATAGCCTGCGGCGCCGGCGGTCATGTCCGGCACTCTTTCGCCTGCGGCGGCCATGCACTGCGCGTAGGTGACGTCGTAGCGCTGCTGCAATCCGGCGGCCGAGGCTTGCGCGTTGTTTGCCCCGACGGCGCTGCCCGCCAGCAGACCGGCCCCGGCGCCGACGGCGGCGCCCACCCCAGGCGCGCCGGCTGCCGCGCCGATCAGCGCACCGGCGCCGGCGCCAAGCGCCGTGCCGACGACGGCGCTGCCGACGGCGCTCTGGTTCGCCGCCTGTGCCGGCGATACCGGCCCGGCGGCCTGCATCGCCGCCTGCTGGCAGCGCCCGTTATCGGCCTGGAACTGCTCGTAGGTCTTGCCGTTGCCCGGCATGGCGGCGAAGCTTGGCCCCGGGGGTGGCGCGACCACGCAGGCCGCAAGCCCAAACGTGCTCGCGACCGCCAATGATGTTGCGACAACACGCATCGTGATCCTCCTTCGATCGTCTCGCGACATTTATAGACGGCGACCGGGGCGCCGAATATTCTAACTTTCCGCCGCGTCAGTAGGACGCCGGTGGTGCGTAGGCCGGGTAGGCGTAGCCGTATGGCGGCGGGGGCGGCGGAATGCTGTTGCCGGCCGCGGTCATGCACTGGGCATAGGTGGTGTCGTACCGCTGCTGCAGAGTGGCGGCCGATGCCTGGGCGTTGTTGGCGCCGACGGCGCTGCCGGCCAGCAATCCGACACCCGCGCCGATCGCGGCCCCGGTGCCGGCCGAACCGCCGGCCGCACCGAGCAGCGCGCCAGCCCCTGCCCCGAGCGCCGTGCCGATGACCGCGCTGCCGACCGCGCTCTGGTTGGCCGCCTGCGCGGGCGACATCGGCCCCATGGCTTGCGACGCGGCCTGCTGGCAGCGGCCGTTGTCGGCCTGGAACTGATCATAGGTTTTGCCGGCGCCCGGCATGGCGGCAAAGCTCGGGCCCACCGGCGGCTGCACGGCGCAGGAAGCGAGACCCAACGCGCCCGCGACCGCCAATGACGTTGTGACGACGCGCATCAAAACCCTCCGTGGACCCGTTGGCCTGGCGTTAAACTATTAGCGACCCGGCCGCCTAACGCTTCCAGCGGTGCCGGCGTTACAAACCGGATAGGCGCCGCCTCAGTGTGCGATCTCCTCCAGCGCCAACCCGCGCGTGCGCGGCCCGAAGGCGCCGACCGACACCACCACCACCAGCATCGCCGCCGAGATGAAGGCGAACACGCCGACTGTGCCGAACCCTTGCAGGAAGAAGGCGATCATGAAGCTGTTGAACACGGTGGAGAGCCGGCTGAACGAATAGACGAAGCCGACCGCGCGCGCCCGCACCCGGGTCGGGAACAGCTCCGCCTGATAGGCGTGGTAGGCGTAGGAGAGCAGGTTGTTGGTGACCGTGATGCCGACGCCACACAGGATCAACGCGGCCGGCGTCGCGGCCTGGCTGAACAGCAGCCCGAACACCGCGGTGCCGCAGGCGGCCACCACGATCTGCCATTTCCGCTCGAACTTGTCGGCGAAGAACACGAACAGCATCGGCACCGTCGGGCTCGCGAGCGCGATGATGAAGGAATACTCCAGGCTCTTGGTGAAGCCGGCGCCCTGGGCTGCCAGCAGCGCCGGCACCCAGTTGCCGAACCCGTAGAAGCCGATCGCCTGGCAGAAATTGAACACCATCAGCATGATCGTCCGGCGCCGGTAGGGCACGCGCCAGATTTCCGAAAAGCTTGACCTGCCGGTTTCCTCCGGCGGCAGCTTGCCCAGCGGGGGCAACAGCCCGCCGGACTCGACGGCGACGCGCGCTTCGAGCCACGCGGTGACGCGGTCGGCTTCGGCGATCCGGCCGTGCTGTGCCAGCCAGCGCGGGCTTTCCGGCACGGTGCGGCGGATGAACCACACGACGATCGCGGCCAGCGCCGGGAACGCCGCGACGAAACGCCAGCCGGAGATGCCGAACGGGTCCAGCGGCACCAGCAGCCAGCCGAGCAGCGCCGCCATCGGGATGGAGGCAAACTGGATCGCCTGGTTCACCGCAAACGCACGGCCGCGCATGGCCTTGGGCACGAGTTCGGCGAGATAGGTGTCGATGGTCACCAGTTCGACGCCGACGCCGATGCCGGCGATGAAGCGCCAGACATCGAGCCACAGCGCGGTCTCCTGCGTCGCCATGACCAGGGTCGCGGCGGAATACCAGAGCAGCGAAAACGTGAAGATGGCGCGGCGGCCGTAGCGGTCGGCGACGTAGCCGAAGGCGATGGTGCCGACGAACAGCCCGAGGAACGTGACGGAGGCGAACGTCGCCTGCCCGGACAGGCCGAAAAACCCCTTGGCGCCGGCCTGGAACGTGCCGTCGCGGATCATGCCCGGGCTGACATAGGCGGTCATCAGCAGGTCGTAGAGCTCGAAGCAGCCGCCGACCGAGAGCAGCAGCACCAGCACCCACATGTGCCGGGTGGCGGGCAGCCGGTCGAGCCGCGCGGTGATCATGGCGGCGGAGCTGGACTGCATCAGACCTGTTCCATCAGGCGGGCCTCCGGCCCCGTAACGCGGCGCCGAGCGTGCCGTCGTCCAGCACCTCCAGCGCGCCGCCGATCGGCACGCCCTGGCCGACGCGGCTGACCGCGACATCCAGCGGCTTGAGCCGTTCGGTCAGCCAATGGGCGGTGGCGGCGCCATCGACGGTCGCGCCGAGTGCCAGGATCACCTCGGTCACGCCGCCCTCGCCGATGCGTGCGAGCAGCGGCGGCAGGTTGAGGTCATCGGGCCCGGTGCCGCCGAGTGCGGACAGCGTGCCGCCGAGCACGTGGTACAGGCCGCGATGCACCAAAGCGCGCTCCAGCGCCCACAGGTCGCCGACGCCTTCGACGACGCAGATCACCGAGCGGTCGCGCCGCGGGTCGGCGCAGATCCCGCACGGATCGGCGCTGTCGAGATTGCCGCACAGCGTGCAGGTGCGCACGGAGCGGGCCGCCTCGGCCATCGCCGACGCCAGCGGCAGCATTTTCGTCTGCGGCTGTTGCAGCAGCTTGAGCGCAGCCCGGCGCGCACTGCGCGGCCCGAGACCCGGCAGTTTGGCGAGCAGCGCGATCAGGCGTTCGACGTCGGGGCCGCCCATGCTGCTAAGCCCCCGTCCCTTGCGGGAGGGGGTTGGGGGAGGGGGAGCAAGTCATCCCCATCAAAACGGCAGCTTCATCCCGGCCGGCAGGTTCAGGCCGCCGGTGACTTTCTGCATTTCCTCGGCGGCGGCTGCCTCCATCTTGCGCCGGGCGTCGGCCGATGCCGCCAGGATCAGGTCCTGCAGCATCTCCATCTCGGTCGGGTCGGCGAGCTTGGGGTCGATGCGGATCGACTTCATCTCGCCCTTGCCGTTGATGACGACGGAAACCATGCCGGCACCGGACACGCCAACGATCTCGGCGGCCTCCAGCTTGGCCTGCATCTCCTCCATCTTCTTCTGCATCTGACTGGCCTGCTTCATCAGGCCGGCGATGTTCTTCACGTCAGTTCTCCCAGTCCTCGGGGGGGCCGTCGGCGTAGTCGGCATCCGGCAGCGCGAATTCGGGTCCGTCCGCGGGCGGCGCCTCCGCTGCCGGTGTCGGCAGACCATAGGCGTCGGCGGTCTCGTCGCGTACCGCTTCGATGCGCGCGCCGGGGAACGCCGCCAGGATCGCCCGCACCAGCGGATGCTCGGCTGCGGCCGAGCGGCGGGCGCTGTCGGCGGCCTCGCCCTGCTCGGCGAGCGTCGGCTCGCCGGCGGCGGTGGAGAGTGCGATGGTCCAGCGCGTGCCGGTCGCCTCCGTCAGCACTGCGGCGAGGCGGGCGGCAAGGTCGCGCGGGGCGTCCGGCTCCGGCCGCAACTCGATCACCGGCGGGGCAAAGCGCACCAGATGCACCGAATGCACGAGATGCGCGTGCAGCGTCGCTTCCCGCTGCGTCGCGACCAGCGCCGCCACCTCGCGAAAATGCCGGAACGCCGGCGCGGCCTCGACGGCGGGGGCGGCGGCGATGGCCGGGGCGCCGTTGGCAACGGCGCGAGTACCGCCGCCGCCGCCGCCGGAGGGCGCCGGGCCACCCGCTCCACCGGCCCCACCATTCTCGGTCAGGCGGCGCACGAGGTCGCCGGGCGGCGGCAGGTCGGACACGTAGCAGAGCCGGATCAGCACCATTTCGGCGGCCGCGCGCCGGTCCGGCGCCTGCTCCACTTCGCCGATGCCTTTCAGCAGCATCTGCCAGGCGCGGCCCAGGGAGGCGAGCGGCAGGCGATCGGCAAAGCTGGCACCGCGCGTCCGCTCGGCTTCCGGGAGTTCAAAACTGTCGCGCAGCGCCGGCACGGATTTCAGCCGCGTGACGATGTGCACGAGGTCCAGCAGGTCCTGCAGCAGCACGCCGAGATCGGCGCCGCGTTCGTGCGCGCGGTCGGTGATCGCCAGTGCCGCGGCGGGTTTGCCGGCCATCACCGCCTCGAACAGGTCGAACACGGCTTCGCGGTCGGCGAGCCCCAGCATGTCGGCGACGGTCTCCGCCGCGATGGTCTCGCCGGGCTCGGCCTGGGCGATTGCCTGGTCGAGCAAGGAAAGCCCGTCGCGGACTGAACCATCGGCGGCCCGGCCGATCAGCGCCAGCGCCTCCGGCGCGATGGCGATGCCCTCTTTCTCGGCGATGCGGCCGAAATGGGCGGTCAGTTCGGCGATCGAGACGCGGCGGAGATCAAACCGCTGGCAGCGCGACAGGACGGTGACGGGAACTTTCCGAAGCTCGGTGGTGGCAAAGACAAAAGTGACGTGCGGCGGCGGCTCCTCCAGCGTCTTCAGCAGCGCGTTGAAGGCGTTGCGCGTCAGCATGTGCACTTCGTCGATGATGAACACTTTCGTGCGCACGTTCATCGGGCGGGAGCGCGTGTATTCGATGATTTCGCGGACGTCGTCGACGCCGGTGCGGGAGGCGGCATCCATCTCCTGCACGTCCGGTTCGCGGTCGGCGAGGATGGCGATGCAGTTCGGGCAGACGCCGCACGGGTCGGCGGTCGGGCCGCCCTGGCCGTCCGGGCCGATGCAGTTGAGCGCGCGCGCAATGATGCGGGCGGTGGTGGTCTTGCCGACGCCGCGGACGCCGGTGAGCATGAACGCGTGCGCGACCCGCTTGAGCGCGAAGGCGTTGCGCAGGGTGCGCACCATCGCCTCCTGCCCGATCAGGCTCTCGAACGTGCTCGGCCGGTATTTTCGCGCAAGCACGCGGTAGGGCGTGGCGGCCGGAGCCGGAGTTGCCGGCAGCGCGTCGCCAAACAGGCCGGGGCCTTCCGGCACCGGCGCATCCTGGGGTGGGGTGTCGTCCTGGAACAGGCCGGACATGCGCGGCGGGTTTGCACCGGCCGCCGCGGCGGCCCCAAGGGTTGCAGGGTGGGAGGCCGAACAAACGACCCGAGCGGAAACTCGTTGCGGCTGCTTCCTTCCGGACCTGACCGGGTTGGCGAGGCGCCCGTCCGCCGCCGACCTCCCGGGGCATCATATGCCGCGGACCGCGGCCGGCCGCAAGGTTGCCGCCCTGGCCGCCTGCGTGGCAGGGTCGCGGGCGCCCTGCGGAGCCCGTGCATGCCCCTGATCCTCGCGACGACACCGAACACCTACGCCGGCAGCCCGCTCGACCGGGCATCCAACCGGCGGGACGACACTGCGTGGGTGGCGGCGGCCCTGGCCGACCCGGCGACGCTGTGGGCGCCGGTCTGGCGCGCGCGAAACCTGATGCGCGGGGTGGAGGAAGGCCGGCCGGAGGCCGTCTTTCTCACCGGCGCCGCCGCCGAGGCGGTGCGCATGGCCGGTGGCCCCTGGGCGTTCCTCGGCATGCAGGGCGAGACCCCGCTGTTTGCCGTCGATGTCAGCGGGGCGGAGGACCCGTTGCCGCTGCTGCCGGACCACGGGTTCAGCTTCACCGACCTGCGGGCGGTGCGCGGCAAGGTGGTCGGCCCGGAGGCGTCCATTCTCGCGCACGCACGGGCGTTGATGCACTGGCGCACCAAGCACGGCTTCTGCGGCGTCTGCGGCTCGGTCTGCGAGCCGCGCAGCGCCGGTAACGTCATGCACTGCACCAACCCCGCCTGCGCCACCCAGCATTTTCCGCGCACCGACCCGGCGGTGATCATGCTGGTGCATCGCGGCGACCGGGCGCTGCTGGGGCATTCGGCGCGGTTTCCGCTGGCCAACATGTATTCGACGCTGGCCGGCTTCGTCGAACCGGGCGAGAGCCTGGAGGAAGCCGTCGCCCGGGAAGTGTTCGAGGAGTCCGGCATCCGGGTCGCCCAGGTGCAATACCATTCGAGCCAGCCCTGGCCGTTCCCGGCCTCGATCATGCTCGGCTTCTACGCCGAGGCGCTGACCGACGAGATCGTGATCGATGCCGACGAACTGGTGGACGCGCGCTGGTTTTCCCGGGCTGACATCGTGAACCGCGAGGCACTGGGGTTCACCGTGCCGCCGCCGGACAGCATTGCGCGGCACCTGATCGACGACTGGATGGCGGCGGGGTAGGCGATGCCCGACCTGTTCACCATCGGCTACGAAGGCACGATTGTGGACGCCGTGGTGGCGACGCTACGCGAGGCCGGCGTCGCGCACCTGCTCGATATCCGCGCGGTGCCGCAAAGCCGGAAACCGGGGTTTTCGAAGCGCCTGCTCGGCGGCACGCTGGAGGCGGCGGGGATTCACTACACGCATTTGAGGGGGCTCGGCACGCCGAAGGCGGGGCGCGACGCGGTGCGGCATGGCGATGTCGGCGCCATGCACCGGATTTTCCGCGCGCACATGGAGGAGCCGGACGCCCAGGTCGATCTTGCCCGCGCCGCCGAGATTTCCGCGCGCGAGCCGGCCTGCCTGCTGTGCTTCGAGCGCGACCACACGCACTGCCACCGGCAGATCGTGGCCGAGATGCTGGGGGTAAAGGCGCGGCATTTGCTGCCTTGAGCGATCGGGGTGCAGGGGCCTCCCGGCCCCTGCCCTTCGCCTTTTTATGCCGCCCCCATCGCCTGCCGCATGAAAAGCCGCTTCAACCTCGGCACCCGGTGCACGCTGGCGATGCCGATGTCGCGGGCCATGCGCAGCACGCGGGAATCGCTGCTGAACAGGCGGTCCAGCGTGTCGGTGGCTGCCAGCATGGCCAGATTGGCCGGCCGCCGCGCCGCCTGATAGCGGCGCAGAACCTCCGGGCTGCCCGGATCGGCGCCCGCTTCGACGGCCTCGATCACGAGTCTGGACAGTTCGGCAATGTCGGAAAAGCCGAGGTTCAGCCCCTGCCCGGCGATCGGGTGGATGCCGTGCGCCGCGTCGCCGACCAGGGCCATGCGCGTGTCGGTGTAGCGGTGCGCATGCATCGCCGAGAGCGGATAGCTCCAGCGCCGCCCCACCAGCCGGATGTCTCCCAGGTGGCTGCCGAGCCGCCGTGCCACTTCGCGGGTAAAGCGTTCGGGCGGCATCGAGAGCAGGTAGGCGGCCGTCTCGGTCCGCTCGGTCCAGACGATGGCCGACAGGTTCTCCGCCGCGTCGCTGGCTGCCATCGGCAGTTGTGCGAACGGGCCGGCGGGGAGGAAATGTTCCAGCGCCCGGCCCTCGTGCGGGCGCTCGTGTGCCACCGCGAACACCATGCCGGTCTGCCGGTAGTCCAGCCGCGTCACCGGAATATTTGCCGCTTCGCGCAACGGGCTATGCCGTCCCTCCGCGGCGATGACCAGCCGGCAGGCGATCGCCGGGCCGCCGGCAATGGCCAGTTCGGCGCCTTCGGCCGCGCGGGTGACGGTGACCTCGGCCGGCGCAAAGACGGACAGGGTCGGCAACGCGTGCATCCGCGCATTCAGCGCCATGCGCAGGCTGCGCGCCTCCACCATCCAGCCGAACGCCTCCGCGCCGGCTTCCCAGGCGCCGAAATGCAGGTGCAGCGGCGAAGCCGGCCGGCCGACGCGGCCGTCGGAGACGCGAATGTCGCGGATCGGTCCGGCCGGATAGGGCAGCCGGTCCCACAGCCCGGCCGCCTCCAGGAACGTGCGCGCGCCAGCGGCGATGGCGTAGGCGCGGCCGTCGAAATCCGGGTGCTCCATCGGCGGCAGCGCCGCACGGTCGACCACGGCGACGCGGACCCCCGCCGCTGCCAGCCGGCAAGCCAGCGCGCCGCCGACCGGGCCGGCGCCCACCACGCCGACGTCGACGCTCGCTTCTGTCATGCACCATCCCTTCTGCCTGATCCGTGCGCACTCCGTTGCGGGAGCGTTGTACACGGAATTCCTATACCCTGCCCAAAACGTGGGCAATCTCCGTCCGATACCCGGTTCTTTCTGCCCTTCCGATCGCGGCACGGTTCTTGAAGGAGTGCCATGCGATGCACCATGCCTCGCCCGCCCGGGCAAGGCGAGGGTGCGACGCGAAGCATTGGGGAGCAGGGCTGCGACATGAAGTTGATCATAGCCATCATCAAGCCCTTCAAGCTCGACGACGTGCGCGAAGCACTCACGCCGCTCGGCGTGCAGGGCCTGACCGTCAGCGAGGTGAAGGGGTTCGGCCGTCAAAAGGGACAGACCGAAATCTACCGCGGGGCGGAGTACCACGTGAACTTCCTGCCGAAGGTGAAGATCGAGGTGGCGGTGCCGGCCGATCTCACCGAACAGGTAGTCGAAGCGATCACGAAGGCCGCCCACACCGGCAAGATCGGCGACGGCAAAATCTTCGTCCTCGACATCGAGCGGGCCGTGCGCATCCGCACCGGCGAGACCGACGCGCAAGCGCTCTAAGCCCAGACAACAAGGAACCCTCAACGATGAAGAAACTTGTCGAACGCGCGTCGTTCGCGATGTTGCCGCTGTTGTTGCTGGCGATGCCCGCCTTCGCCGACGATGCGCCTGCCGCAGCCGCGCCGGCGCCGAAGCTGGATAGCGGCGATACCGCATGGATGCTGGCCAGCACGGCCCTCGTGCTGATGATGACGATCCCGGGCCTGTTCCTGTTCTATGCGGGCATGGTGCGCAAGAAGAACATCCTCGCCACCATCATGCAGTCCTTCGCCATCTGCTGCCTCGTCACGGTGACCTGGATGGTCGCCGGCTACAGCCTCGCCTTCACCAACGGCAACCCGTATATCGGCGATCTGTCGCGCTTCTTCCTTTCGGGCTTCGGTGCCAACTGGGACCAGCCGTTCAAGCTCGGCGCCGGCGTCGACTCGGCGACGCAGACGACGATCCCCGAGAGCGTCTACATGATGTTCCAGATGACGTTTGCGATCATCACCCCGGCGCTGATCGCGGGCGCATTTGCGGACCGCATGAAGTTCTCGGCGATGTGCGTCTTCATGGTGCTGTGGTCGCTGCTGGTCTACTCGCCGATCGCCCACTGGGTGTGGAGTGCAACGGGCTTCCTCGGCGCCGGCGTGTTCGGCCTGCCGGGTGCCGCGGACTTCGCGGGCGGCACGGTCGTGCACATCAATGCCGGCATCGCCGGCCTGATGGCCTGCCTCGTGCTCGGCAAGCGCGTCGGCTACGGCACGGAGAACATGGCGCCGTTCAACGTCGCCTACGCCGTGATCGGTGCGTCGCTGCTGTGGGTCGGCTGGTTCGGGTTCAACGCCGGCTCCGCGGTCGCCGCCAACGGCCGTGCCGGCATGGCGATGACCGTCACCCAGGTTGCCACCGCCGCGGCGGCGCTGGCGTGGATGATCGTCGAGTGGATCGCCAAGGGCAAGCCGAGCGCGCTCGGTGCCGCCTCCGGCGCCGTCGCCGGCCTCGTCGCGATCACCCCGGCCTCGGGCTTCGTGTTGCCCGGGCCGGCGCTGATCATCGGCATCGCCGCCGGCGTGATCTGCTTCTGGGCCTCCACCAGCCTCAAGCACGCGCTGGGCTACGACGACAGCCTGGACACGTTCGGCGTGCATGGCGTGGGCGGTATCGTCGGCGCGTTGCTGACCGGCGTGTTCGCCTTCCAGCCGTTCACCGGCACGCTCGACCCGAAGACCAACGAGTGGACCGGCGGCAACGTCGGCGGCCTGCCGCAGTTCGAGGCGCAGGTGATCGCCGTCTGCGTCACCCTGGTCTGGAGCGGGGGGATCAGTTTTATCCTGCTCAAGATCGTCGATGTGATCATCGGCCTGCGCGTCTCCCCCGAGGAGGAGCGCGAGGGGCTGGACATCGTGCTGCACGGCGAGACGCTGGGCTGACTTTTCCGACCTTCAGCCTGAGGCAAGGGGGCGTCCCGCGAGGGGCGCCCCTATTCTTTTGCGGGACGCTTCAGTGGCTTCTCCGGTATAGTTGAGGCGAGGCCCGAAACCTGCTGCCGCACCGGAGTCGTCGTTCATGGCCGTAGCCGTCCAGGGCCGCCGCATCGCGTCGCCCGTGCTGCGCACGCTGCTGCTGCGGCGCCTCGCCGAACTTGGCGGGCTGGCGTTGGCGCTGGCGGCGCTGGCGCTGCTGGTGGCGCTCGGCTCGTACCATCCGGCGGACCCGTCGTTCAACACGGCGACCGCGCAGCCGCCGCACAATCTCGGTGGCCTGCCCGGCGCGGCGGCGGCGGACCTGCTGTTGCAGGGCTTTGGCATCGCGGGGCTGCTGCCGGGTGTCGCCATGCTCGCCTGGGCGTGGCGGATCGGCTCGCATCGCGGCCTGGTCTCGTTCCCGCTGCGGCTGGCCGCCCTGCTGGCGGCGCTGCCGGTGCTCGGCGCGGTGCTGTCGCCGATCCCCGGCGTGCACGGGCAACTCATCACCTGGCCCGCCGGCAGCGGCCTTGGCGGGGCCGCCGGTGGGCTGGTGGCGGAGGATGCGCTGTCGGCGGGGCAGGAAATGCTCGGCCCGGTCGGGCCGCCGCTGGTGCTGGCGCTTGGCGTGGCACTGGCCGGCGCGCTGACGGTGCTGGCGCTCGGGCTGAGCCGCAGCGAATGGCGCGCCGCCGGCCTCGCCGCGCGGCAGGCGGCGACGCAGGGCCGCGGCGCGGTCGGCTTCGTCGGGCGCGCGTCGGCGCGGGCCGGCCGGTTCGGCGTGGCGGTGCTGGACCGGCTGAACGGCACCCGGCCGCCCGAGCCGCCGCCGAATATCGTAGCGCCCGGCGGCCCGCGCGCCGAGCCGCGCATCACCGTGCCGCAAGCCGCCGTGCCGGCCGCGCGGCAGGCCGCCAAGGTCACCACCGCGACCAGCAAGAAGGCCGCGCCACCGCAGCAGCCGAGCCTCGCACTGGATGGCCCGTGGCGTTTCCCGCCGCTGTCGCTGCTGACCGTGGCGCCGCCGCGCGCCGCTTCCGGCACGCCGGACGCCGACGCGCTGCAGGCCAATGCCCGGCTGCTGGAGGCGGTGCTCGCCGACTACGGGGTGCAGGGCCGCATCGTCGAAATCCGCCCCGGCCCCGTCGTCACCCTGTACGAACTCGAACCCGCGCCCGGCATCCGCAGCGCCCGTGTGATCGGTCTTGCCGACGACGTCGCGCGAAGCCTGTCGGTGACGGCGGTGCGCATCGCCACCGTGTCCGGCCGCAACGTGATCGGCATCGAGGTGCCGAACGCCAAGCGCGAGACTGTCTATCTGTCCGAACTGCTCAACACCGAGGACTGGGGCAAGCAGCAGGGGCGGCTCGCGATCGCGCTCGGCAAGGACATCGGCGGCAGCCCGGTGATCGCCGATCTCGTGCGCATGCCGCATCTACTGGTCGCCGGCACCACCGGCTCCGGCAAGTCGGTCGGCATCAATGCGATGATCCTGTCGCTGCTGTACCGGCTCTCGCCCGACCAGTGCCGCCTGATCATGATCGACCCGAAGATGCTCGAACTGTCGGTCTACGAGGGCATCCCGCATCTGATGGCGCCGGTGGTGACCGAGCCGAAGAAGGCCGTCATCGCGCTGAAGTGGACGGTGCGGGAAATGGAGCGCCGCTACCGGGCGATGAGCCAGCTCGGCGTGCGCAACATCGGCGGCTACAACGAGCGCGTGGACGCGGCGCGCGGCAAGGGCGAGGTGGTGACCCGCCGCGTGCAGACCGGCTTCGACCCGGAGACCAACAAGCCGATCCACGAGGAGCAGCCGCTGGCGCTGGAGCCGCTGCCGTTCATCGTCGTGGTGATCGACGAAATGGCCGACCTGATGATGGTCGCCGGCAAGGAGATCGAGGCGGCGGTGCAGCGGCTGGCGCAGATGGCCCGAGCTGCCGGCATCCATGTGGTGATGGCGACGCAGCGGCCGTCGGTGGATGTCATCACCGGCACCATCAAGGCGAATTTCCCGACGCGCATCAGCTTCCAGGTGATCAGCAAGTTCGACAGCCGCACCATTCTTGGCGAACAGGGCTCGGAGCAGCTGCTGGGCCAGGGCGACATGCTGTACATGCAGGGCGGCGGCCGCATCACCCGCGTGCACGGCCCGTTCGTCACCGACAAGGAAGTCGAGGACATCGTCGAGTTCCTGCGCGAGCAGGGCGAGCCGGCCTATCTCGAAGAAGTGACGGAGGCGCCGGAGGAACCGGAAGACGGCGGCGCGTCCGGCATCGCGGGCGCGAGCGACGGCGAGAAGGGGCTGTTCGATCAGGCGGTCGATCTGGTCGCGCGCGAGGGCAAGGCCAGTACCAGCTTCATCCAGCGGCATTTGCAGATCGGCTACAACCGCGCGGCGCGGCTGATCGAGCAGATGGAGAAGGAGGGCATCGTCGGCCCGGCCAACCATGTCGGCAAGCGCGAGGTGCTGGCGCGGCGGCCGCAGGACGATTGACGGGGCGGGCGGCGTGTCGAACATGGCCCCCGAGCAAGGGGGAATGACGCGATGCGCTACGAACTGGTGACCACCACGTATCTGCCGGGGCTGGCCAACGGGGCCGCCAGTGCCGCGGCCGCTGCCGGGCACACGGCGGGTCTCGCGGCCTACTGGGTGACGGAAATCGGCACGTTGAACCAGACGGTGGAACTGTGGTCGGGCAAGCGGCCGGCGCCGGGCGGCGAGGCGCCGCTGGAGCACGCGTCCACGACGCTGACCGCGGTCCGCGGACCGGCGGCGCCCGATGCGCCCGGCGGCATCTACGAGATGCGGCACTACCGGCTGCGGCCCGGCATCACATCGGCCTGGGTGGAGATTTTCACCGCGGCCCTGCCGGCGCGCGAGAAGCATTCCCGCATCATCGCACTCCTGGCCAGCGACGCCGGGGAAGCGGATCAGGTGGTGCATATCTGGAACTATCCGGACCTGAACACGCGCGTCGCAACTCGCGCCGCGGCGATGAAGGATCCGGTGTGGCAGGATTTCCTCGGCAAGAGCCGGGCGCAGAAAATGGTGGTGCGGCAGGACGTTTCCATCCTGCTGCCGGCGGGGCACTCGCCGCTGACGTAGGCGCCGCCAGCCCCACCTATGGGATTCCTAGCCGACGGGCGCCGCGCACCGGCTCGAATTCCTATTTGCCGCGTGCCTTATCTCGGGGGACCCGAAGTAGCCATGTGGTGAAACATGCCTGGACAACGTGGACATCGTCATGCGGTGGTGCCGATGCACCGGCCGCCTGCCGAGACCGTCGCCGAGGTCTACAACCAAGCCGGCGACAGCTACGTCGCCTACGCCGACGGCGATCCGACGCAGTTGTTCTCGTTCGAGGGCCAGCACGCCTACGCGGACCGGCGGCTGTGGTCGGTGCTGACGAAGAAGCTCAGCGCCCTGCGCGCGACCGGTGCAACCGCGGTCAGCATTCTCGATGCCGGCTGCGGGCCGGGGACATGGTTGCGGCGGCTCGTCACCCAGGCCGATCTGCTCGGCTTCTCCCGGATCACCGCGCGCGGCTTCGACGTTGCCGCGGCGCAGATCGAAACCGCGCGCCGCGTGTCGCGCGACCTTGCCGCTCGCCCCGGCGTGGATCTGACATTCGAGGTCGCGGACCTGTCCGGCCCGCTGCCGGAAGCGGATGCCTCGGTGGACATCGCGCTGTGCCTGTACAGCGTCCTCAGCCACCTGCCGGTCGCGAGCCTGCCGGCGATCGCCGCGGAGTTTTCGCGCGTGACCAGGGGACACTTCATCACCACGGTGCGCGCCGTCGGCAGCACGCCCACGGTCTTCGTCGATTCGATCGAGAATGCGCGGCACTTCAAGCTCGATCACCAACTTGACCGCTGCGAGGTCGAGCTGCGCGGCGGCCGCCGGATGGCGGTGGATTTCCACCTGTTCTGCGAGCGCGAGCTGCGCGATTGCTTCGCCGTCTGGTTCGACATCGAGGACCTGAGCGGGCTGGACATCTTCCTCAACCGCTTCCTGCCCGACGCCCGCTGGAACCCCGCATCGCTGCGGGCCGACCGCCACATGCTGGATCATCTGGCGCAGTTGGAGGAGACGTTCGCGCGGACCCCGGGCTTCATCGAGCACGCGACGCATCTGCTGCTGGTGGGACGCCGCCGCGCCCGTCAGCCCAGGATCGGGACATCGTAGCGCCGCAACGCCTGATCCGCGGTCGCCAGCGTCAGGCCCTCGGTGCGGGCCTGCGCGATCAACATGCGGTCGAATGGGTCGTGTGTCAGTTTGAATTTCCGCAACGGGTGACTTGCGACGGGTCCGCGTCCGGCGTGCTCATGAGTTGACCCCACGCCCGGATGCTCATTATGGTAACGGAACAATATGGACGTGCGGATGCGCCGGGGTGCGCTCAGGCTTTTCGGGGTGGGCTGCGGGTTCGGGTGCGGGAGAACCATCGGGTTCGGACGGGCGGCTCGCCTTGCATCCAGGCGGGCGCCTCCGGCGGCGTGGGCGGACGGTAGGGCGGCAGCGGTTCCCGCCTGGGACGCGGCGGCCGGGGCTTGCGGGGTTTGGCCGGTTTTGCCGGCGGTGCCAGGATTTTTGGCGGCTCGACCCGCAGCATCCAGCAGAGCGACCGGATGGGACGGCGGAGCGATACCGGCGCTGCGGCCAGCAGCGCCGCCATCTCGGGATCGC
>Ga0302314_10007032_pt1 | contig 20295 bp, 15 predicted proteins | sample III_Palsa_N2_3_FD_200533 | JGI IMG/M metagenome (GOLD analysis project Ga0302314, IMG submission 200533) | Peat permafrost microbial communities from Stordalen Mire near Abisko, Sweden - III_Palsa_N2_3 | ecosystem: Environmental > Terrestrial > Soil > Palsa > Peat permafrost | place: Sweden... | reverse complement strand
TGGATTGAGTGTGGTGCGGAGGAGGGGACTTGAACCCCTATGCCTTGCGGCGCTAGCACCTCAAGCTAGTGCGTCTGCCAATTTCGCCACCTCCGCAGGGAGCCTGACACACACGAATGGTGGGGCAGGAGCGACGTGCAATCCGAGGGTTAGTATAGCATCGACGCGACGCGGTTTCACGGGAGGTGAGGGATGAGGCTAAACGGTTGTAACGAGCTTAGAGCGATGAGCTTGTGAGCTCAGAGCTAAGGCAACTGCGCTTATGAAGCGGTTGCGGTTAGAAGTAGCGGGTGAGATCGGCGAAGGTGGTGAGTTCGAGGAGGGTTTGGCCCAGGGGTGGGGCGTCGACGACTTCGTGTTCGAGGACCCAGGTGAAGTCGTGGGGGAGGAAGACGGCGTTGAGGCCGGCAGCGAGCGAGGGGTTGATGTCGGAGCGCGGGGAGTTGCCGATCATCCAGGTGTTGACGGGGTCGCAGGCATGGTGGGCGAGGATGGCGCGGTAGGATTCGGTGTTCTTTTCGGCGAGGACTTCGACGGCGGAGAAGAACGGGCGGAGGCCGGAGCGCTCCAGCTTGTCGATCTGCTCGTCGAGATTGCCCTTGGTGACGAGGAGGATGCGGTGGCGGGTGCTGAGGTCTTCGAGCGTAGCGGCGACGCCGGGGAGGAGTTCGATCTCGGCGGTGGAGATGGCTTCGGTGAAGGCGACGATGCGGGCGTGTTTTTCGGGGGTGATGGCGGAGTCGGTGAGCTGCTCGAAACAGGTGACGAGCGAGCGGCGGAAGCTTTGCAGGCCGTAGCCGAACTGGGCGATGGTGGCGCGCTCGCAGAGGTTGAGGTGCTCGCGGACCTCTTCGTTGGTATGGACGCGGTGGTCGAGGTAGGAGATGAAGGCGGCGATGGCCTGCTCGAAGTAGATGTTGTTCTCCCAGAGGGTGTCGTCTGCATCGAAGAGCAGGGTCTGGTGGGTAAGGCGGGTAATGGGCTCGGTCACAGGCTGATTATAAAGTGGCATGTGCGATGCTAGATCGCGGAGAGAGATGTTGCATCCAGCGTGGGTTTATATGTTGCGGGACGCCAGTGGAAGCCTTTGGGGCACGCTGGTCTTTGCGCTGGCACTGCTTACGCCGGGCTATTGCCTGGGGTATTGGTTGAATCTTTGCGGCTTCCGGTTGCGGGGCCTGCGGGAGCAGATGGCTTGGAGTGTGGTGCTGTCGTTTGCCGCGACGCTGCCGCTGGTGGGGCTGGTGTGGCTGGGCGGGATGGTGGCTGCCGAGGTTGTAGTGGTAGGTGTTGGAGTTAGTGCGGCTGTGCTGTTTGCGCGCAAATGGCCTGTGGTGGATGTGTCGCGGCGGGAGGCGTGGGTTTGGGGTTCGATCGCCGGCGTATGGATATTGGTGGTGATCTTCAGCTTGATCGATGTGGGGATTGGCTTGCGGCTGTTTATGAGCGTGACCAGTTACGATCATGCGCTGCGTGTTGCCTTTGTGGATGCGGTGATGCGTACCGGCGTGGTGCCGGTGAACCCGCTGTACTGGCCGGGGCACGATGCTCCGCTGCGGTACTACTACTTCTGGTATGTGACGTGCGGGGTGGTGGGCCGGATCGCGCATATCTCGGCGCGGCAGGCGCTGGTGGCAAGTTGCGTGTGGCCGGTGGTTGGCGTGGTGGCGATGCTGGCGCTGTTCGGGCGGTATCTGCTGGGCTGGCGCGGGGAGGTGTTGCGGCGGCGCTGGTGGATTGGGGTTGCGCTGCTGAGTGTGACGGGACTCGACCTGCCGGTGGTGATCTTCAACCGGCTGGCGGGTGGGACGATCTCGGGCGACATGGAGTGGTGGTCGATCGATATGGTGACGTCGTGGGCGGACACGTTTCTGTGGGTGCCGCACCACGCGGCGGCGCTGGTGTGCTGTTTGCTGTGTCTGCTGCTGTTATGGATGGCTATTGATGAGGCGCGGCGGGCGCAGCGAATTGCGATGGCGGCCATTGCGGGCTTGAGCTTTGCGGGGGCGTTTGGGCTATCAACGTATGTAGCTGTGGCGGCGGTGGGGATTGTGGGTTGCTGGGTGGTGTGGCGGTTGTTTTACGTGGACAGAGGCAGAGTGCTGGCTGCTGTGGGTATCGCAGCGTTGGTGGCTGGGGTGTCGCTGGGACCTTATGTGGCGCAACTGCTGCAGCATGAGGCGGGGCAGACGCAGCAGACGGCGGGGCATGTGCTGGGGTTGGGCGTGCGCGAGATGCTGGACCCGGAGATGCTGCTGCCTTTGTTTCAGAAGATGCAGGTGGTACATCCGGTGCGGGCGCGGGAGATTGTTGCGCTGCTGTTGCTGGTGCCGGGGTATGCGATTGAGCTGGGATTTTTTGCGGCGGTGCTGTGGCTTGCGCAACGCAAGCGTGGCGTACGGAGTGAGGGTCAACGGGCGTTGTTGTTCTGGACGTGGAGCGGGCTGGCGGTGGCGAGTTTTGTGAGGTCGCAGGTGATTGTGACCAACGACTACGGGATCCGGGCTTCGCTGCTGCCGCAGTTCTTTCTGCTGCTGCTGGGGGTTGGCGTGCTGGCTGAGAGTTCGGGCTGGCTGCGCAGGGCGCTGTTGGGGCTGGCGGCGATCGGGGTGTGCGGTTCGGTGTATCAGGTTGTGATGCTGCGAACGTTTGTGGGCTGGGGCGAAGCCCATGGCGATCCGGCGATGAGGGAACTGGTGGAGCGGAACTATGCGCTGCGGGATGCGTACTCGATGCTGCAGGGACGCATTCCACGGGATGCGCGGGTGCAGTACGACAGCGCGGCGGGGGGGTACTTCGTGGATGCGCAGATGCTGAACGTGGGTCACCAGGTAATTGAGGAGGAGAAGGGATGTAATGTTAGCTTCGGTGGGGAGGCATCTGCTTGCGCTGCTATCGATGGTGCGGTTGGGCGGTTGTTTGCAGGGCGTGGGCAAGGGGCTCCGTCTGCTGCCGATGCGATCGGGCTGTGCAAGGGGCTGGGAGCTGAGTATCTTGTGGCCACGAAATGGGATGAGACGTGGAAGGCGCAAGGAGGCTGGGTGTGGCAGTTGCCGGCGGTGGTGGAGCGGCCCGGAGTGCGGGTTGTTTCATGTACGAGTTATCCATAGGGGCGCGCCACGTTAATCCGTACTAGAATTGGTCGTCAACCAATTCATCGCACGTCAAAATAATGTTCGATTCTCGATTCTTTTGCTGGGCCAGATTGTTGCATGGGGCGCTTGTGGAAGCGCAGTATGATGGTGGTCTTCGACCTGGGGCCTGCACGCGAACGCTGTTGAGCGTTGCGCAAGGAGATAGTGGATGGTCCCGCGAGTGGGGCAGAAGGTTGGGCCGTACGAGATCCTGGGTCGCCTGGGCAGCGGCGGCATGGGCCTGGTATTCAGCGCGTGGGATGCGCGTCTGCAAAGAGATGTAGCGATCAAGCTGCTGCGCGAGGAGTTCGCCACGCCGACCATGAGGTCGCGGTTCCTGCAGGAGGCGCGCGCGGCATCGCGGCTGAACCACGCGAACATCTGCACCATCTTCGACATCGGGGAGCAGGAGGGCGATCCCTACCTGGTGATGGAGTTGTTGAAGGGAGAGACGGTACGCGCGCGGATTTCGCGGGGCGGGATCACGCCGGAGGATGTGCTGTGCGTTGCGACCGAGGTAGCGGACGCGCTGATCGTGGCGCATGGGCGCGGCATCATCCATCGCGACATCAAGCCGGCCAATATCATCCTGGTGGAGAAGAGTGGCGGGCGGTTCCAGACCAAAGTGCTGGACTTCGGCCTGGCGAAGATCGACGACTCGGTACAGACGACGCGGTTCGACCTGACCAGCGCGGGTACGACAGTTGGCACGGTGGCGTACATGTCTCCGGAGCAGGCCAAGGGCGAGCCGCTGGATGCGGGCTCCGACCTGTTTTCGCTAGGGGTTGTGCTGTACGAGATGGCGACAGGGGAGTTGCCGTTCCAGGGGGCGACCAGTGCGCTGGTGTTTGTGCAACTGCTGGGACACCGGCCTGCACCGATACGGGACTACAACCCGGATATTCCCAAAGAGCTTGACCGGGTGATCATGACGTTGCTGGAGAAGAACCGGTCTGACCGTTACCACTCGGCCAGCGACCTGGTGGACGCGCTGCACAAGATCGTGTTGAAGCGTGGGGGTGGGTCGAAGTCACTGTGGGGGACGAAGCCGTCGAAGGGCTTGATCCGGGGTGAGACGACGAAGTTCGACATTCCGCCCACACAACCGACGCAGCCGACGCAGCCGACGCGCGAGCATCCCGAGACGAGTCGATGGGGTGTTCTGGGAAAACCCGCCGATGTCCCGACTCCACGACCGCCGGAGGGTGGTGCGGCGCGTCCGTCAGGGTCGAGCGAGGCCTTCATCCGGCCGGTGAAGCGGATTGTTACGGGCGATCCGCACGGGGCGACGCCGAAACCGGAGTCGAATCCGGAGTCTGTGCCGCCGTTTCGAAGCGCGGCGCCATTGGGATCGTCGGGGACGCATCGGGCGGGTCCGCCAACGGGACCCCCGTTGGGCTCCTCGGGGGCGCATAGTCCGGCGCGGATGGCGACGCCGGTGCCGCCGGTCAAGCCGTCTGGAGCTGAAATGCCCGCGGCGGGTGCGGCTTCGCCCCGTATTGCGCAACGGTCTCCGGCAGGGCGGTTCAAACCGCCGGACCTTGGGGAAGAAGAGGACCCACGCAAGCGGTCGAGATCGCGCGCCGTGCATATCGCTGCGGACAGCCGATTCGAGACGAAGAAGGAGGGTAAATCGAAGACCGGCCGCTGGGTTGCGCTGGGGTTGCTGGCGGTCGCGGCGGCAGGCGGGGGTTTCGCTTGGTACCAGATGCATCCTGCGGGCCCGCCTGCGGATGTGCCGACATCGTTGTTGCTGGCGTCGCTGGCGAACCGCACCGGCGACAGCACGCTGAGCGGGCTGTTCAATGCTGGGCTGCGGTTCGAGCTGGATCAGTCACCCCACATTTCAGTGCGGGGGCGGGGAGACCTGGCCTTCGGCCTGAAGCTGGCCGGCCTATCCGACAGCGGTGAGCCTTCGATGGAGAATGCTCGACAGGCGGCGAAGGCGGTGGGTGCTGCGAATCTTGCTATAGGCGATATCCATCCGGAGGGGCCGTCGTCGTATGCGCTCTCGGTACGGCTTTATGATGTCGCCACCGGTGCGCGGCTGGCGGATTCGACGGAGACAGCCGCGAGCCGGGAACAGATCGGCGAGGCCGTGAACAGGCTGGCATCCGACGTGCGATCGGGGCTGGGCGAGACGGGCGATTCGATTGGGAAAAGTTCGGTCCCGCTGACACTGGAAGCTACGTCCAACCTCGACGCGCTACAGGCGTATATGACCGGTGATGCGCTAAAAGCCGCGGGCCGGATCGACGATGCGATGTTTGCCTTTGAGAGCGCCACCGTGCAGGACCCGCGGTTTACCCAGGCCTATATTCAGCTGGCCGATATCTACCGCCGGCAGAACGCCGAGGTGGCCGCAGCCCAGGCAGCTACCAAGGCTCAAGACAACTCGGCCGGCGCCGGAACTCGCACGCAGGCGCTGGCCCTTGCGAGCTATCAGATTACGGCGCTGGGAGACTATGACCATGCCATAACCGGCTTGCAGCAGCTGTGCAGCAACTATCCGGCGGATGTGGAAGCGCATCTGCAACTGGCGCTGGCGGAGCGGCTGGCAGGGAAGTTCCCGGAGTCGCTGGCGAGCGCACAGGCCGTTTTGAAGTTGTCACCCTATAACGCCGAAGCCAGCGGCGACGCTGAGCTTGCGATGGTCGCGATGGACAATGCCGATGCGGCTGCGCAACTGGAGCAGAAGAGCCAGAGAGCAGGGCAGGGGCATCCGGGGATTAACACTCTGATCGCCATGTTGACCTCCACGAATGCCGCGGCTCCGGACCAGAGCAGCGTCTCCGACCGGCTGGGAGCGCAGATGGATGCGGCGGCAGTGCTGGATGCTGGAGGACAGTTCGATGCTGGGCGCACAGCCTGGGAGGACATCGCCACGCGTGCGCGGTCGACGCAGAAGCTGGAGTCGGCGGCGAGCTACGCGTTGGCGCATGCGGCGTTGGATCGGGCGTTGGCGTCGGACTGCACTACGGCCCAGAGCCTGCTCCAGGAGCGGGAGGCCGCGGCGATCCCGGCAGGCCCTAATGCTAGCTATACCGCCGGTATGGCTTCTGCATTTTGCGGGAACAAGGATGCGGCGCAGAAGAGCCTGGATGCGCTGAACGGGTACTCGGGGATCACGCAGTCGTTCGCCGCGCAGGGGTTCTATATTCCCAACCTGACGGCCGCAATCAAGTGGCTGTCAGGGGATTCTGCCGGTGCGCTCACTACGCTGCAGGCAATCCAGAAGTATGACGCGCTATCGCTGGCACCTTACCTGCGGGGCACGATTCATATTTCGGCGAAGCAGGGACCGCTGGCGTTGGCGGACTTTCAAGAACTGATGCAGCAGCGGGGAACAACGACGCTGGTGACGCCCCTGGCCTATCCGATGGCCCAGATGGGGATTGCCCGCGCGTACTTTGCCAGCAACGATAGTGCAAACAGCAGAGCGAGTTACAAGAAGTTTCTCACCCTGTGGTCGAATCCTGACCGGAGCAGTGTTGTGATGCTGGAAGCGCAGCAGCGCAGCAAGTAAGGCGCCAGGTTTTGGGGAAGTCGTCCAGCAGAGCTCTATATGGTATTAGAGCCTAGGCCGCATAAGTCACTGATTCTAAATGTATGGCGGAGAGACAGGGATTCGAACCCTGGATACCTTGCGGTATACACGCTTTCCAAGCGTGCGCCTTCAGCCACTCGGCCATCTCTCCGCTGGGTCACGCGGACAACCCTTTGACTTTACCACAGGGGGGTGAGGATCAGGTGGTGGTGTCCTTGTAGGTCAAGGAGGCACCGAGGCGGACAAAGATCGATATTCCGGACGAGTATCTGGAGCGGATCAAGTCGGCGACCGAGCGGCTGGGCATCTCACAAGCATGACATCGACCGGTTTTCGGCCTGTGGGCGAAGAACCGGAACGGTGAGCCGCTCGAAGATGGTTTGGCATACCAGGAGAGAATGCAGAGCGAATGGGATGAGCGGTAGACTCGGTAGATTCTATGTCCGATAACACATATTCTGTATAGTGGTCGAATTCAAAGGGCTCTGGGACGTGCTTTGGGCGAATTTCCCTTTAGGAGTGCCTCCCCCGACGAAGTGGACGATCTCCAGGCGGTCGCCGGGAGCGATGCTTGTTTCGGCCCAGGTGGGTCTGGGGACGATGGTTGCGTTGTGCTCTACGGCTACGCGGTCGGGCTTGAGGCCGAGGTTGTCGAGGATCTGGGCGAGGGTTGCGGGGGCTGCGAGATCGAGGCTGCGGGATTGGCCGTTGATTTGAAGGGTCAGCATGGCAAAGCCAGCGTAGCAGCATCAGGGTCTGTACTGGGGCTATACCTCGCTGGGATTTATGCGCAGAATATTTTGTGCATACACAGAGTCCAAGGAGTAACCTTGGGGTTGGGATACATCAGGGCCTATTCAGGATGATCTTCATATCTCCAGAGATTTTCAGGCCCACGAAGCACTGCTGCGGATATATTGTTGTCGGAGAAAAACCAATGCGCTCTCCCTCGCTTTTGCTCGTGCTTCGCCCGGTGACGGCCGGTCTGCTGATACTGCAACTGGCGCTGCCAGTTGCGGGGTTCGCGCAGAGCCAGAAGGCGGATGCTCCCGCTGCGATGCAGGGCCAGGGCGGCAGTCAGGAGCCGGCGATGCAAGTGCCGGAAGGACAGGACTCCGACATGCAGGGTGAGAGCGCTGGCATGCAGCACCGGTCTTCGGTGCTGGCGCCGCCCCCGCCGTCGAATGTTCCTCTGAGTAAAGATGCGGCGATTCTGCTGGCATTGAGCCGTTTTACCTATGGGCCACGGCCGGGAGACATGGAGCGGGTGCGGCAGATCGGGCTTAGCGAGTGGTTTCACCAGCAGCTGAATCCCAGCCTGATCGACGACAGCGCGTTGCAGACCCGGCTGGCGGCCTTCCCTGCTATGCAGATGCCGATCGACCGGCTGATGGAGATGTATCCGAGCAATAACCTGGTGCGGGCGTCGTTGAATAACCGCGCGGCGATCCCTAATGGCGATGCGGCACACGCGATCTATATGGATCAGCAGGAGCGGTACAAGGACAAGAAGGCCAAAGATAAAGGCAAGGACGGTCGCGACGACGCTAACGCTGAGCTTCCCGACTCGCCGGCGAATATCCTGGCCCTGCCGCCGGCGCAACGCTTCAAGGCGCTCTGCCACCTGACGCTTCCGCAACTGCGCGAGTTGCGCCAGGGGCTGACGCCGGAAGAGCGGCCTAAGCTAACGGCAGGATTTACACCGGAGCAGATGGAGGCGATCGCGGCATTCAGCGGGCCGGAGCGGGTGATCTCCGCTGAAGATGTCCAGGTGAAGCTGATGCGGGACATCTATAGCGAGCGGCAACTGGAAGAGGTGATGGTCGATTTCTGGCTGAACCACTTCAACGTTTACATGAGGAAGAATCAGCAATCGCCTTATTTTATATCCTCTTATGTTCGCCAGACGATTCGCCCTTATGCGTTGACCAACTTCACCCAGCTGCTGGAGGCGACGGCAACGAGCCCGGCGATGCTGGAGTACCTGGATAACTCGGAGAGCATTGGGCCGCACTCGGAGTACGCGACGGGGCTTGGGAATGGCGGGTTCCGGCGGGGACAGCAACCGCAAGCCAAGGCCGCGAGCGGATTGAACGAGAACTATGCGCGCGAACTGATGGAGCTGCACACCATCGGCGTGAACGGCGGCTATACCCAGAAGGACGTGACCGAGGTTGCCAAGGTCTTTACCGGGTGGACAGTGGGCAAAGGCTATCGCCAGCAGGGCCTAGGGACAGTTGCTGAGTTCGATCCGAACAAGCATGAACCCGGGGACAAGATGGTGCTGGGGCACAAGATCAAGTCGAACGGCCAGGCTGAGGGCTTTGAGGTGCTGAAGATGCTGGCGTCGAGTCCGCAGTGTGCGCGGTTTATCTCGACCAAACTGGCGGTGCGGTTTGTGAGCGATACGCCGCCGCAGGCGATGATCGACCGCATGACGGGGACGTTCGTGGAGACGCACGGTGACATCCGGCGGGTGTTGCTGGCGATGGTGAACTCGCCGGAGTTCTTTACGCAGGGTACGTACCGGGCGAAGGTGAAGACGCCGCAGGACTTCGTGGTATCGGCGGTGCGGGCGGCGGGTTCCGATGTGAAGAGCACGGCGGCGTTGACGACCGCGATCTCTGACCTGGGGATGCCAATCTATGGGATGCAGACGCCGAACGGGTACTCGATGAAGAGCGAGGCGTGGAACAGCACGACGGCGCTGGTTTCGCGGATGAACTTTGCGCTGGCGCTGGCGTCGAACCGGGTGCAGGGTGTGAAGACGGACTTCAGTGCCCTGCTGGGCTCGGATGCTGACACAATGACGCCCGAAGACAAGGACAAGATCCTGGAAGCCAGGCTGTTGCATGTGGCGGTGAGCCCGCGGACGCAGCAGTTGATCGTGGCGCAGACGTCGACGGATCAAGACCAGCAGGTTGCGGAGCTGCGGCAGGTGTCCGCGGTAGGCGCAGGCCGGCCTGGCAAGGGCGGTGGAGGGGATCCGTTTGAGGGCGGAATGCAGGGGCGTATGGGCGATCCTGGCACCATGGACACCCAAGCGGCTCTGGCTGCGGGTCTCATCTTTGGGTCGCCGGAGTTTCAGCGGCGTTAGATGGGGTGTCGCAGGACAAATCCTCTGATGCGACCTGAAGAGCGCATTACTTGATCGGCTGTAGTGACCGGGCAATATGATACATTTGTCCCATGCAAGCGTTGGATGGATACAGGAGCACTTTCGTCCACCTTGCAGAATATAGCCTCAAGACAAACCGGCAAATCGGCCTGGCTCTTCTAGCCATTGCTTGCGGAACATTTGGACTCCCTTATCTTTTCCCTGTGAAGCCATCGATCTCGCTCTCCTATGAAGCGGGATTCAATAACCATGTGGCATTCGTCTGCTTTGTCGCGGGATGTCTTCTCTTTGCCCTCTTCTGGCGGAGAGATATCCAGGTTGCAGATGTGGAGGACAGTCCACTTCGGCGCACAGCGCTTTACAAGACGCTGGGCCTCACACTGGCGATTTGCCTCTTGCGTCCTGGATTCGTTGCGAATGTGATTACGGGGAATGAGATAACGTACCTTCTCAACCGGCAAGACCTGTTGTCGCGGGGGCTGGTTCCCTACCGGCAGTTCGAGTTTGCCTACGGACCATTGCTGCTGTATCCAGAGATGTGGATTGCCAGGCTGCTGCATGTCACGCAGACTACCGGCTACTATCTTTGGTGGACGGCATCCTGGCTTATCGGGATGTGGATGATGTGGGAGGTGGTGCGCTCAGTAGATATCGCGACACACCGCCGCACGCAAATCTATGTGGTGTTTGTTGCATTGATGTTACAAGCGATCCCCACGGAGGGCCTGAACTACACCCCTGCCCGACTGGTCATGGGGGCTTTCATTGTCGTTGGGGTGTACCGGGTTTGCTGGCATTGGTTGAATCCGGTTTGGACGAGTGCAGCTGCCGTGGCGGGCATTGCATTGGCCGTCGCGGTTTCGCCGGAACAAGGCTTTGGTGCTGCGGCTGGTCTTGTAATTTACCTCGGCTATCTGACCGTTCGTAGAAACCCAGCTTTTTCCCGGAGTGCGATGGCGGTTATGCTGGTGGGTTTTATCGCGATATTTGTGACGGCGGACCACTTTTCGATGCTGGCAACGATGCGCAGCTTCTCCAATGGCGGCAATAGTTTTCCGCTGCTGCCAACGCCAATCGTCTGCCTTGTGCTGGTACCTTTTATCGGCGCGACGTGCGTGTTGGTGCAACGCTTGCGCGAGGGAAATGAGGAGTCGGTGACGCTGCCCCTTGTCTTCGCCGGGGCTGCGCTTCTTCCTTCCGCAATGGGTCGCTGCGATGTGGGGCATCTTTTATGGTTGGCATGGCCTGCAATGGTGGTTGGAATCTTCGCTATTTACGCTTTTTTGCCGGTCAGCCGATGGTGGATCCCTATTGCGTTGGTCTTTCTTCTTGTGCCGGCAACATATACTACAGCCAATATGTTGAAGAGAACGAGCCGGGATGCGAGCGAATTCGTCCTCTTCGAGCATGGTGGGCAGTCGACGGCGTTACAACGATTTTTGTGGACGCATCTAGCACGGAAGCCCTCCCTGCGGCGGTACATGATTGCGACGTCTGCCGCTCTGACCTCAAAGGTTAGTGATAGTTACCCGGGACTGCCTTGTGATCGCATCTACCTTGCGCCTTCTTATGGGCGAATGCTGGGCCCTTGCATGGATGATGGGTACTTTTTGGGCCAGGCCAATCTCTTTCTGCCGGCACAAATACAACAGAAGATCGATGAGCTTACCGCCCATCCGAATGCCCCGCTGCTGCTGGCAGGCACCTCCCTTGAAACGGCCTTCCTCCGCTCGGACAACATGGATATGCTGTACGGGATAGAGGGCGCTTATTTTGTGCCTGTGCAACGGCATGCACCCCTAAGCCTTGCTCCACTGGTGAGCTACATCTCGGAGCATTATGTGCGCACCAAGACACTGGATAACGATGAGTACTCCATATGGGAGCCGAAGGCGGTGCAGGGTGGATCGGCGGCCGGAGGTAGCGGCGGCTCGAAGTGAGGGTTTTTTACCCGCGGCGAAGAGGACCAAGGAGATCGAGCGGGCCGCGGCCATGGCCCAAGCCTGGGGCATGGAGAAGCGCATCTTCGACGAAGGATTTGGCGGCAGCAACGGCAGCCAGAGGTGAATCGCCAAGAACCAGGCGGCTGAGCAGAGCCGACGAGAAGGCGCAGCCGGTTCCGTGGGTTGATGTGGTGACGATGCGTTTCCCAGAAAAGAAGTGGAAGATGCCAGCGGGCGTGCGGAGAAGGTCGGACGGGTCTGGTTGGTCGCCGCCTGTAGCGACAATGTGCAGGTGAGGGTAACGATGGCCGAGGATGAGCATGGCCCGCTGGACGTCGTCGATGTCGTGAATCTGAGAGGCGGCGAGGAGCGCCAATTCCCTCCAGTTGGGCGTGATCCAAGTGACGCGTGGCAGAAGCGAATGGTGGAGAGCTTCGAGGCCGTCCGAATCGAGCAGTGACGCACCGGAACTGGCGGCGATGACTGGGTCGAGAACGATTGGGATGATCGAACTAACGTTTTCCGCCAGTAGAGATTGCAAGAAGTGCGCGACGAGGGATACTATTTCCACCGTTGCAAGCATCCCGAGTTTAATTCCGGCGGGAGGCAGGTCTACAGTCAGGTTTGCAAGGGTCTGGCTGAGGATGGCTGGATCGACCGGATAGGTGGAGGCTACGCCAAGCGTCGATTGGACCGTGAGTGCGGTGATGGCGGAGGTTCCGAAGAGGCCGTGGGCGGCGAAGACCTGGAGGTCGGCGGTGATGCCGGCGCCGCTGGAGGGATCGAATCCGGCGATGGTCAGGACGATGGGCGGTTTGGCAGGACGGGATACTTCGTCGTCCTGAGAAGAGAGGGCCACTGTTGTTTAGGGAATCCGGTCAGGTTCTTTTCGGGTCGGGGCACAACTTCTTAACCACCGATGCTATCTAATTTCTTAGCATATTTTGGGCCAAAAAGCAAGCGATTTAGACACATTAAGTGCTTCCTTTTGTTTGACTTAGCTTGGCGAGAGGTCGAAAATACAGGTATGAGTGTTTCCAAGAGATCGAACACGCTGCATCGATTGGGTAAATTAAGCAGATTTAGTAGTTTGGGCAACGTGAGGCAGAGACGCACTCGTGTGGGTCTGCTTGTGGTTGCCCTGGGCATTACAGCCACGGTTGTCGCCAGTCCTCCGCCGGCGCTCCCCTCAGGTGGGACTTCCGCCTCAAAGACCGCCTCCACGGCGGCGAAGCACCGCTGGTTTCAGATAGGCAAAGCGTCGTGGTATGGCGGGCGGTTTCAGGGCAAAAAGACTGCGAATGGGGAGCGGTTCGACATGAATGCGCTGACCTGCGCGCACCGCGAACTGCCGCTGGGAAGCTGGGTACGAGTGACCAATCTGGGCAATAAGCGGACGGTTTTCCTGCGTGTGAACGATCGCGGGCCGATGGCAGAAAACCTGATTGTCGATCTGTCGTATGCCGCGGCACAGAAGCTTGGGATCGCCGGGCTGGGTAAGGTCAAGGTAGAACAGGTAAGCCCGAATGACCCGGAGATGGCGCAGGAGCTGCTTGCCAGCCTGCCGCTGAATGGGCTGCCGCCGTTGATCGTAGCCAAGGGCATCGGACGTTAGATTCATTCCAGACAAGTAAGTTCAGCCATGTCCGCGATGCGGACATGGCTGAAATGTTTAAGGGCATGGATAGGTCAGCGGCCGATGGTGGCGTGGGTGATGGGAAGGTCGCTGAGGCGGAGTGCGAGGGACTTGGCGCCGCCGCCGGCCTTGATGAACTCGCTGAGCTCCAGTTGGACGACGTCGAGACCGGCGTCGAAGAGCTGGCCGGCGAGTTCCCTGCTGAGTTCTCCGGTGAAGACGGTGCGGCCGATGTTGAGGGCGCAGCAGGCCATGCGGGTGGCGTCGTGCTCGGATACGACGATTCGCCTGGATTCGGGGTAGGCGGCTTCTATCGCGGCGAGGGACAGTTTGTCGAAGGCTGCCGGGTAATAGAGCAGGAAGCCGCCGTGGAGCGGGGTGAAGCAGGTGTCGAGGTGGTAGAAGCGCGGGTCAACGAGGTGCAAGCTGGTGACGGACGTGTGCCAGGCGTCGGCTATGTGGTGGTGGACGCGGCGGCAGGTACGGACGCCGTGGGCGGCCCAGAGAGCTGTGCCGTCGTCGTTGAAGGTAATGTCGCCTTCGCCTTCGAAGGCGGTCTCGCGGGGGGTGTTCCAGAGCAGGAAACCCTGGGCCTCAAGCCACTTGCTGAGGTGCGCGGTTTCAGCGCGGCGTTGCGGGTGGGTGAAGCTGGAGACAGCTGCGACCCCGTGGTTGACGAGCGCGCCGTGGCCGAGGAAGACCATGTCCGGGCAGCCGGGTTCGGGATGAAGAAGACGGACGTCGGCGACACCGCGGAGGACGTTGTGAACTCCCTTCCACTGGGCAAAGGCGAGATCTCGAGAGGAGCGATGGAGGTTGCCGGCCATCCAGGGATTGATGACGTAGTCGACGCCGTACCACTCGGGCGGACACATGAGATAGGTGGGGCGGTTGTAGTGAGGGGTTGAGGCTGTGTTCTGGGGCGGTGTGACGATGCTGCTCGATGCCATGATGCGGGTTCCCTGCTTTCCGTTAGGGATACTCCCCCTTTCAGTCCATGATCGTCAAGCGAAAAGAGGTACCAAAGGTGGGACATTCACTAACTCTTGTTGGACGTTTTGGGACGGGCACAAGATGTGAATTTCCGGGGAAAGCGTGGCAGCAAAAGGAGGGCGCGCGGGGGTTGCCTGGAGGTCGGGTTATTTAGCTACCTGGGGAACAAAGGCGGGTATTGTTGAGGTTTGAGGGATTGAGGTTTGAGGGGTGAGGAAGAACAGGCAACATAAAGTGCGGTCAGAACGAGCTTTGAGCGATGAGCTAGTGAGCTTAGAGCAAAAGCAAAAGCCCGCCGGTGAGGGCGGGCTCTGTTGAGGGGAGCGAAGGGTTAGAGCTTCTCGAAGAAGTCGCAGGCCGAGCAGGAGATGTAGACTCCGCCGGGGACGCCGCGCTCGCGGTCCTTGACGCGCTTGACGATGCGTGTGGGCTTGGAGCACTTGGGACAATCGGTGCTCTTCTGGGTGTCCATGACCTTCTTGCGGTCGCCGGTCTTGGCAATCTTTGCCATAATTTTTTCTCCTGAAACGAAGGTTTGGCTTGCCCGGTACGCTGGTGCGCGGGTCGGCCTTCGAGAGTTCTGTGGGCTGGCTTGTGGGCTGGGCCGAACAGGAGAGAACGAGGACGAAACCGGATGAAGCTCGAAGTTGATTCTACACCATGGGCAAGCTGAGGCGCACGGTTAGCGGTCTGCTCCGGGCCGGCTCAATTGTTTGGGCGAGCTGGACGGCGGGGTGTCCGGCGGCAGGTTGAAAGGTGCATTGGCGACGGGAGCATCAATCTCGTCCTTGTCGGGCTTTTCTCCGGGCCTGCGCAGAGTGGGAGGAGGCCCGGTGCGAGTTCCCTCTTCGCCGGGCTGGGCGTCGCCGTTGGCAACGGTGCGGGCTTCGAGTGTGGGCAGAGCTTCTGTGCCGAGTTCGTTCTTGTCACGGATTTCAACGGGTTTACCCAGGGCGGCAATTTCGAGGCGGACGACGCGGCCGTTCTGGAAGCGAACGAACTGGGTGGGTTGAGGGGGCTGGCCGTAGATCCATTCTTCAAACAGTGGGCTGCTGGGATCGCCTTCGACGGTGTGCTCGCGATGGCGGTCGTGGGGCGTGCCGACCGCGGCCATCACCATGCGGCGATCCATACCGACGAGGATCTCGTGGGCTTCGACGGCTGCGCGAACCTTGGGGCTTAGAGTGTCGGCGTAGGCCTCTTCGCTGGTCTTTGCGCGGAAGTCGACCAGCGGATCGAGCAGGGCTTTGACCTCGGCGGCTGTGACCTCGGGCAACCCGCCTTCAAAGACCAGAGTAATGCGGCAGCCGGTGGCGATGGGACCTTCCTGGGCAACGGGCACGCCATCGAACGAGAGGTGGCTGAGGAAGCGGTGCTTAGCGTAGGGGCCGCCGTTTAGGTCGATGACGATACGGTCATCCTTGAACTGCAGCGCGGAGATGGCGACTCGGTCGCCGGGCGCGGCGGACTGCCCTTTGCGGTAGAGCATCTGCTTGTAGTCGTCGTCGCGCGGGGTCATGGTGCCGTTGGCGATCAGGGTGACGCCGGCGCCGAGCGGAAGCTCGCGGTGGGCGAAGCCCTGCTCGGCTTCGAGATTGCGGATGAGGTCGAGGCGGCCACGCTCGTCGAGTGGGGCGTCGGGAATCTGGATGTGGGTGGGGTGGAACTCGATGATGACGTCGTCGGTGGCAGTCTTTTCGCCGACGACAAAGACCTGGGCGCGGACAAGCGGTGTTGCGAGGAGCAGGCAACAGGCGAGAAACGTGCGTGCGCTGAGGGCCATGAGGCTTACCTCTGGTTGGAAAGATTCTGCGCCTTTTCGGAGTTTGCCGCAAGAGGCAGGCAGTTATGGCTTCTTTTCGAGATGCAGCGCCTGGAGGACGGAGTCGGAGAACTCGCTGACGAGGAAGCCGATGGCAGCGCCGCCCAGCGAACCGCCCATGGTGGCGGCGGTGTCGTCGAAGTTCTTGTTGATCTTGGGATAGTAGGTGTAGCTGAGGGCGCTGGAGGCTGCGTAGCCAAGGATCATGGCTCCGTTGACGGAGCTGTGACCGGCGTCGGTACGGGTGAATATTTCGCGGGTGCCGGCGTAGGCGAAGCGGTGGAAGAAGCCGTACTTGGAGCCTTCGACGTAGTAGCGCGGGTCTTCGTGGAGCAGCGGGGCGAAGACGGTGTCGGTGAAGATGCCCTCGGTGGTCTCGCGGATGGCAGCGGCTCCGAGGGTCTCGCCGAAGGCCCCGCTGTCAGTGCCGTAGTTGGGCTCGCCTTTGAGTGCGAAGGAGTAGCCGGCCGAGGTCAACATGCCGAGCGCGTCGAGCGGCGAGACTAGGTCTTTGAGGCCGAGAAGGACCTTGTCGTGCGGCGTGATGGGCTGCGCTGTCCAGCCGGCGGGGATGTACTTCATGTGCAGCGGCGCGAGGTGCGCGGCGGTTTGGGTGCCGGAATCGTTGAGGTTTTCGAGGCTAAAGAGTCTCTCGACCTTTGTCTGGGGCATGGGGCTTGGAGCGTTGGGCAGCGAAGGTGCGATGCTGCTCGAGAGTGCGGGAGACGCGTCTACTGCCCAGTTGAGGTTGTCGCCAAGCAATGCCTGCGGAGCGGAGACCTGGGCCTCTGCCGTGGCAGACGATGGAAGTAGAAGAGATTGAGTGGTAATCATCGCAGGCAGGACGACACCAACGAGAAGAGAGGCGAGGCGGGTGTGCGATGGTTGAATCGTCGAAGCGTGAGTCATGGCGTCCTCCGTAGTCTTAATCATTCTGTGCGGCCAATATCTGCCAGGTATTTGAGTGCGAGCTTAGGGGGCGGTGTAGATTGTGGAGCCGGCGAAGTCTGTGACTGCTCCCGTGATGGCGCCTGCCTGAACGACGAACCCGCCCAGGATGAGAGTGACGCCGGCGCCGAGTCCACAGAGGAATTGGCCTTGGCATTTCTCAGTTGCGAGGGCGATGCCGCTTCCGGCCATGATCGCCGCGCCGGGGGCCGTGCCGATCAGAGCGGAGCGGACACGACGTCTGAGCCTGATCGACTCGATTGCGGTGCGTTGCATGGTCTTCCCTTCTCCAAAGCCGGTGAGGCAGGTGAGAGAAGCGGTGCCGACGCTCTGGAGCTTGCAGACGGTGCGTTGCCGTTTGGCCTTCTCGTTGAAGAACCTCACGTCTATAGGAGTGTCGACCGGTAGGATCTGGACGTTGCGCCAGTTGGAGCCCGCCGGGGGTTGAGGAGCCGGTTGCTGTGCGGTGGCGAGCAGCGCCTGAGAGATCAATAGCGTAAGAACCAGTTTGCGGACCATGGTGAGACTCCAAGGGCTGGGTTAGAGTGATGGCTTGAGGAATGATCTCCTCATTGTCTGCCATGTGCGCGGATGATTTAGCCGCGAGCTGCAAGCCGCTAGTGAATTGCGAGTTCCGAACCGGCGGCGTTCCAGGCCGTTGAGCTGAAGCTGACCGCAGGCGTAATGTTGCCGGAGGCTGTGGGACCAAAGGCCAGCAAGGTGAAGGAGTCTGTGGATGGGTCTGCGTTGACGACGAACAGATTGCCTGCACTATCGATGCGCAGACCGCCGCCGAAGAAGAAGCCAGTCGCGGAGCCGGAGATGGTCTTGGAGACAGTGAGGCCGGAAGTGAACTCGACGAGCGAGCCTGCTGTGGCAGCGGTTGGACTGTCTTCGACGGCGAAGATGTCCATATTGGAGTCCACCGCGACGCCGTAAAAGACCGACGGACTGGTGATGACGCGCTGCGGAGCGAGATTGCCTGTCCCGCCAGACGGGAAGACAAGGATGGCGCCTGTAGGAGCGCTGGTCACACTGGAGACATACATATTTCCGGCAGTATCGATGGCGATGCTGAGTGCGTCGGTAAGCTGGGTGCTTGCGCCCGAGATGAAGCTCACCGGAGTGGCCGTACCGTTAGCTGTTGCGGAGAAGACGGCAATGGTGCCGGGCGCAGCAGAGGAGGTGCCCGAGGGAGAGAGGACATAAAGCTGACCGTTCGGGCCTACTGTCATCGACGACGTCTCGGTGAAGGTCCCAGCCCCAGCAGAAAAGCTTCCGATGATCGTTCTGGAAGGCGCTGGGGAGCCCGAGGAGCCCGCCGGGTAGACCAGTATCTCCGGGAGACCGGTTGTTGTGAGGACGCCGACGTAGATCTGGCCGGTGCTGTCAGTCGCCACGGTCTGGATGCTGGATATTCCGGAGGGAGTGAGGGTTGCGGCGGGTTTGGTGACACCGGCTGCGGTTACTGGGAACTCCAGGATAGAGTATGCGCCGCTGGCTTGTTGCACGGTGTAGATAGTGGTTGCACCGCCCGCAGCGAGCGGGTCCGTCGCGTTGCCGCTGCCGGCTGGTGTGCCGCTGGCACAGCCTAAGACTCCGTACACAATTGAGCCCGCCAGAACGATTCTGAAGACGATTTTGAGTGTCATTTTCATAGCAATTCTCCTTGGTGGTTCTGCTTCGGGGTTGGGTTCTCCGTCGCCGGAGAGCGTGAGGTACGGGATCAAGAAACGATCATGCGAAGCGGCGGTTCAGGGCGTTGCGGTAGCCGGCATAACTTTGCAGGGGCCGTAGTCCTTGCTGAGCTTGTCGACTTCGAAGGTCTGATCGGCGATGCTGTCTTTGGCTTTCTTGACCTTGTCGCCGTGAATGTGGACCTTGTCGCCAATCTTGATGTCCGTGGTGATGCCGGCCAGGGCGTAGGTTTTTTTGTCGCCATCGTTTACAAGCTCGAGGCCGCCTTGACCGGCGATGACGCAACCCTTGAGGTTGTGGTGCGTTTTATGGACATGAATCAGGACGGCGGTGCCGACGGCAATGGCTGATACACCGACAGCTGCACCTACGACCGCACCGGTAAGGCTGGGTTGAGATTGGGGTTCTGGGGTGGCGCAGGATTGAGGAGTGCTCCATCCGCAGCAGCAGAACAAGGTGAGTGTGAGCATTGAAGCGATTCCGGCTTGCTGGCGCATATCGATTCCCTTCCTGAAGCTGGTTGAGGTTTTAGAACGGGTGTGACGTGGGCCAAGTGCACTACCAGTTGCGTCCCTGCGTGGGCTAGACAAATATTTGCGATGAAGCTGCGATAGGGTCCCGAGTGGCTATGAGGAGACATTAGCGGGGTGCGAATTCGTAATGGGAGAGAGTTGTGACGGTTTCGAATGTGTCACATAGGACACTTTGCGAGGTGTCACAAGAAGAAGGGGTCATTGCGCGTCCAGAGCTGGCGACGCAAGGCATCGGCTCCGCTGATCGCAGGCAGGCTGCATAGGAAGCCTTCTTAATGCTGTAGGAGCGCGTCGACCCGGCCCTGCAGGTATTGAATCAAGCAAGGCAGGTTTTGCCAGGATCAAACGGCTTGGGCTTAGTCGGTGGGGTCGGGGGTGGAGTTGGAGCGTAGATGCTCGTCGATGATGGGCAAGGTTGACGAGGTAGTAGAGGTGGTCGCGAGTATCTGGACGAGGGGTGCGGGCTTTGCGGCGGCGGCCTGCTCCATGTCTGTGTGGGCCTTGGGTGGGGCAACTTCCATGGGGAAGCCGGCGGAGACGATGGGGGCGTGGGTGTACTGCCAGGCGTAGTCGCGGGTGGAGCGGTGGAGTACAACCATTGCGGCGATCAGAACGACGGCGGTGCTAAGCGCGCCCTCGGGGCCGTAGAGTCCCCCCGTAAGCCACAAAGGGCTGCCGGTGGTAGTGTCGACGAGGCTGGTATAGGTGGCAAGGCCGGCCACGGGGAGGCCAAGCAGAACACCCATGGCAGCGTCCCAGGCGAAGTGCAGACCCCAGCCAAGCCAGAGGGCATGGGTGCGGAGGTACGCCATGGAGAAGAGGATGCCGGTGAGAAAGGTGATCAGGACACTGAAGCTGGAGGAGTTCGGACGAAGGCTTAGAAAGAGCGCATAGAGGACCGAGAGCAGAACCGTGGCCAGAAC